>Ga0207650_10001627_pt1 | contig 16033 bp, 14 predicted proteins | sample KBSS63metaG_FD_184325 | JGI IMG/M metagenome (GOLD analysis project Ga0207650, IMG submission 184325) | Switchgrass rhizosphere microbial communities from Kellogg Biological Station, Michigan, USA - KBS S6-3 metaG (SPAdes) (version 2) | ecosystem: Host-associated > Plants > Roots > Rhizosphere...
CCAAAGGTCGGGGGTTCAAATCCCCCCCCCGCAACCAACAAGTACAGGCTGATTTCGTTGACGAACGCGTCATCACCACCACGGCCTCCAAGGAAAAGGCACGTGTAGACCCAAGGTCCAGCCAAGACTAAGCTCGCCGCCCAGGTCGGGAAAACAGACACCATAACCATCGCGCCCACTACCATCAAGAGCGTGCCGAAGTGGTGGCGCGCTTCAGCGTTCACCGCTTCTTCCCTGCCTTCCGCTTCCTGATCACAACGGGCGCACTCTCATTGGTAATTCGGCCTTTGACAAACCCATGACATAGCCTTCCGTTTGTCCGCAACCACAGGCTAAAAACGCCGACCGCGCAAGTACTTACGGCCGATCCACCCAACGCCGATTCCAACCAGTACTGACATCGCCAGAATGATGACGAGGAGCGGCCCTAGTCCCAATATCTGCGTCATCGCTTCTTTGCCTTCTTCTTCCGCGTAATCACTGGCGCACTCTCGTACGCGTACGTCCCGGTAGCCGCTGGCTTCGCGTATGTTTCACGACACGCGTCGCATGGAGGATGGAACGTGATTGGCTGCAGTAGCGCACAGCCGAAACGAACATCGTTCCTTTGCCTCCCAAAGTCTGCTATTTCTTCAGCCGATCGATGTCGCTGCTTACCCTAATCGATGCATCGTAGGTAATCGTTTTAAACTTGACGCTGCCGACGGTCAAAACCCGCACGCTGCAGCGGCGAAGTCGATTGGCTCTGCGATAACGTAGATCACCGTGATTGCTCCAGACGCTTCACGCCGTCGGCGGCAAGGCGCAGCGTCTGCCAGTGTCCATCGCGCGAGGCACGCTGGAGGCGGACGCGAAGACGTACCTCGCGCAGGTGAAGCATCTAGCCTCGTACAAGTCTCGGAAGTGCGAAGTGGACGCATGGACGGTTTTGTACGGTCGTCTCAGGCGAGTTCAGTTGACTGCCGAACACGTACGCAAGGAGCGGGCGACGTGGACAGCGGAGAAATACACTCCGAAGACTGGCCGCCTGGCGTGCGAGTGATCAATCCGCCACGACGCGAGCCCTTTGACGTACTGCGTCTCTTCGCGGAGGATCTGCCGTAGGTGCGATGGCCATTCGTCCCCTGCTGCCGAGTGTCAGGTTTCGCCGCGCCGAGCCGTCCGACGAGCCTGTCCTCCGCGACATGTTGTACCTGGCGGTGTTCGTTCCACCGGGGAGCCCTCCGCCGAACTACTCCGTCGTGGAGCAACCAGAGCTGGCGCGCTACGTCAGCTCTTGGGGCCGGCGAGGCGATGAGGGCATCATCGCCTTGGACTCGAATGGCGATGCGATCGGTGCAGCGTGGCTGCGGCTCTGGTCTGATCACGATCACGGCTACGGTTTTATCGACACCGTGACCCCGGAACTCAGTATCGCTGTGCGTCCCGACGCTCGTGGCTGTGGAATCGGCACGCAACTGCTGCGGCGGCTTCTTCAACGCGCAGACGAATCGTATGACAGGGTTTCGCTGAGTGTGTCGGCGCAGAACCCAGCCGTCCGCCTGTATCAGAGGCTCGGTTTTGCGTCGGTGACGGGCGACGGAGCCTCGATGACCATGGGCCGGGCTAGACCAGCGATTGAACGATGAACGCTACGACCCTGCTCACGGCGCCGCCAATCTACAGCGTTGGCCATACGACGTGAGGCGTCTGCAACCCAGCCACGTTGAGTGCTGATGAGGGATTGCCGTCACGCTGCGGGCCGCCAGAGCTGCAGATAATGTTGGTCGCGTGCCCCCGAACCAATAATTTCTAAACGGGTCCGGTTGATTGCCGCAGCCCGTCTTCTCGTTTCGATCTAACAACCAGCTAACGAACGGATCCGTTTCGTGTCCTGTTGTGCTTGTCCTCCGGCTTACGCCCGAGTGGATCGAGCCACAGCAACACTTTTTGCCGGCCGCGCTTGAAGATCCGGACGCCGCCCGCTAGCCTTCGGATGATGAACGAAGCAAGACGAAACACAAGGAGGTTAGCGTGGCGACAATGCAAGAGGCTGTGCAGATCAGCGCTATCGTTCCCACTTTGACCGTCGACGATTTGCAGAAGAGCATCACCTTTTACGAAGCGCTCGGCTTCACGATCGACGAACGATGGGAAGAGAAAGGGACGCTGCGCGGCGTGATGCTGCGCGCGGGCAAGACCGAGATCGGTTTGAATCAGGACGATTGGAAGAAGGGGCGCGACCGCACGAAGGGCATCGGCGTGCGCTTGTCCATCTCGACGCCAGGCAGCGTCGACGAGATAGCGAAGCGGGCTAAGAACGCCGGCATTACGCTCAAGTCGGAGCCGCGTGACACGGAGTGGAAGAGCCGCGCGTTCGAGGTGATCGATCCAAGCGGTTTCCTGCTGACTATCTTTTCGGAAGTATCGGCGTAGGTTCCGGTCGTGCTCGGGGCATGCGCGGATAGCGGACGGCGTAATCCGGACCAAGTTCTCGCTCGAGACTCTCCACGAGTCTGTTATCCCATTTGTCATGGGCGCCCTCGCCGCCGCCTTGAATGAACAACACCTGGTGTGTCATCGCGCAGGCCATGAACGTCCGAATTGATCGTCAGATGCAATCGTAGGCGCGAGACAGCCCGCCGCGGCGACCGTCAGTCGGTGGCGACCGTCAGTCGATACGTGAGCCTCAAAACGCACTTACAACCGTTGACTGACGGCAAGAATGTTTCCCTCAGTGTCCTTGAACCACGCTGTTTTTGCGCCTCCACCGGTGGCGATACCGTTGACGGTCTTGATCCCAGGCATGTCGTATTCTTCAAACGTGACGCCTCGAGATTTCAGTGCGGCGACCTCGGCGGCCACATCATCCACCGCCCAGAACGCCGTGCTCGCCCGCGACGTGCCGGCGCCAGCGGATGGATACATGAAGACCCACGATCCCTTGCCACATTCGTAGATGACACCGCCGGCGTACTCCTGCTTCGGCTGCAGGCCGACCTTCTCCTCGTAAAACTTTCTCGCCCGGGCGACATCCTTCACGGGTATGTATGGAACAACTGGAGCGTTGCTCAGCATGGTGCGATCCTCCTTTATGGTGTCGTTGATCGGATCTCTTCCGTAGTCCGGTCAAGAGCCGAAGGCCACGTCGCCTGTTGCAAATCTGGTGCGATTCCTCAACCCTGCGGCGAGACTCAGCCACAGGGCAAGACGACGACGCAACTGGTCGGACTGGCGTCGCGCATGCAGGTGTCCTGCGGTGGCCCAGTGAGCAGCCGTTCGATGGGCGGGCCTTGTGACATGCGACGAATCATCGCGTTCGATCATGTGAGTGCCGACGGCTACTTTGCGGCCGCCGACGGCAAGCTCGACTGGGTCCTGCCGGACGAAGAGCTCACCCAATCGAATCTGCAAAACATGGCAGACGGCGACACGATCCTGTTCGGTCGCCGCACGTACGAGATGTTCGAGGCCTTCTGGCCGACCGCGATTCAAGATGATCGGGGCGCGGAAGATCCGCATGCGAAGGGCCATCGTTCCGAGGGAATCCAGCAGGTCGGAGAGTGGATCAACAACGCAACGAAGATCGTCTTCTCGAGAACGCGCCAGGCCGTCACTTGGCAGGGCTCCCGTCTGATTCGCGAGTTCAGTGTCGCGGAGGTTGAAGCCCTGAAGCACACGGCCGGCAAGAATATGCTGCTGCTCGGGAGCGGTGAGATCACACGCCTCATGGCACGCGGCGGGTTGATCGACGAGTATCGATTTGCCGTGGTGCCGGTCATTCTTGGCAAAGGACGAAAGCTGCTGGACGACGTGGACGGGCCACGGCGACTGTCGCTCGTGGAGAGCCCGAGGTTTCCTTCCGGAACCGTGTTACTGCGATACAGAACCGAACGCTGACGCCCGAGCGTTCCGGGCGGCTACGGCGGGCAGCCCGAATATCGCTGCCACCATCCTTCCCGGGTTTCCGAACACCATCAGCTTGCTTCAGCGACGATTTCTATCCATCGAGTCGCGAGATTACGCAGGGACGTAGGTCAACCTGATCGCATCCTCGCCAATCCGGTCATGAGTCATCAGGCGGAGCGGCGGCCGGGGGCCGGCGAAATACGGTTTGCCGTGACCAAGCACGACGGGGTGCAGGTAAATCCGATACTCATCGATCAGGCCAAGTTCGGTGAGGCTTTGCGCCAGGCACGGGCCAGCAACTTCGATCTCCCCGTCGCGCTCGGCCTTCAGCTCGCGGATCGTCGCCTCAAGATCTTCCTCGACAAGCCTGGCGTTGGGACCGACCGACTTCAACGAGCGCGAGACGACCCATTTCGGCTGCTTCCGCCACGCCGCCGCGAAAGCGCGTTCGTCTGCATTCCATTCGGCATGATCGTCGTCCCAGTAACGCATGACCTCATACATCTGGCGACCGTAGACACTGCCCGCCTGCCCCTGAGCCTCCTCGATGAAGTGGCGAAAGAGCGTGGGGCCAGGCGCAAACGCCATATGGTCGACGTAGCCGTCCAGGGACTGATTCATTCCGAACACGAGCTTAGCCATAGCACTCCCTTACGTTCGCTGCTTTACGGAATGCGGTTACGACTCACTGTCTTCACGCTCAGATCAGGAGCAGGTGATTCGATTCATTGAGTGCCCGCGCGTGGTCGGTGCGCTACAAGCGGCACCCGGCTTGCGATGGTCACGCGCATGGGTTGTTATGCCAACTGATTCGCCCGTATCGCTCATGGCTCCTCACAATCGCCGCCCAGGTCGGCGCAGAGGTCGTCCCACGATGATTATCACAGCCCTTCTTTTGGCCGCACTTTCCGCCGAGGCGGAGGTGTTCCCCGAGCGCATGTGCGAGAACCTCCCCGAGGTGAAGCCGGAGGTGAAGGCCTGGGTTGCCCAGGTCGCCCCGGAGCTCGCCCAGGTTAGCGTGAGGGAACTACCCGAGAAGACGGCCCTCGACATCTTCGATCGCGCGGCGGCGGCGGGCTGGGGCAGTGTAGACGTCCTCACCAACAACGTGTTCCGCGAGCCGTGTACCTTCTATTTCTCGGGAGAGGCGCTTCGCGCCGTGGACGCGGCCTTCGTGCTGGACCTCGTGACCGTAATCCGGGGGCAGGACAAGAAGGGACAGGATTTCGAAATGAGTGCGCTCCTCGCCGGCCGCGGCAAGCTCGTCGCCTTGTACGACCGCGACGGGATCGTCTACAGGAACGAGAGGCTGGAGCGCGACTTCAGGCTCGCCTCCAGGGTCGTATTCGAAACGCCGACCGTCGGTGTGCTTGAAAATGTCGAAGGACTCTGCGCCAAGATCCGGCTGTTCAAATGCGTGCGCATCCGGTCGCTCGTGAGGGTCGGGGACACGCTTAAGGTACAGGCCGGAACCTTCACCTCCGAAAAGCCCCTGACGCCTATCCAGGCTCGGCCCTAGCGCGCCGACGGTTCAGCGCCGATCTGCTGGCACGCTCTCCCGCATCCGTTCGAGCCCCACCAGCGTCCAGCCCTGGCCAGTTCGGCGGAAGTGCGTCTTGATCGGCTCCTTCCATGCCGGCTGTGCCGCGAGGTCAGCGGAGAGATCAATCTGAAGATAGCTTCCTGGCGTTGTCGGCAATCCGGCCGGAGGCTCGAGAGTCATCGTCTGGCTCTGGGTGGTCGACAGTGCCTTGGTCTCACCCGTCACGTTATCGAACACCATCCATGAAGCGCGATAGATCGGCTGCCCCTTGGCTACGCCCGCAGCCAGCGCCGCGTTCTCAAACGTCAACCGGCCATTGGCGTCGAGACGCGGATTCACGATGGGGTTCACCGCGTTGAGGTAGACGCTGAGAATCTTGTCCCGGCGTTTGATGAGCACATCGCCCAGATACTGCTCCGCCTTTGGGTCGCTGTACTGTCCGGCGCGGACTGCGGCGCGAATCAGATCGTTGCTGAATGCTGCGATCCGGCGGGCGGCCCAGAACGCGTCATCGTCACGCGTCTCCATGTAGGCGGTCGTCGGCGTCTGCGGGCGCCATACCCGGGGATCGAAACGGTCGCCTTCGAACCTCCCGATCGACGGGTAGTACTCCGGGTACCGAATCGTCTGCCACGGACTCAGCGCAAACCCGAACGAGACGAGCCGCTTCATCGTCGTATCGTTCTGGTAGAAGTGTTCGTAGCTCAGGTCCCACTCGTACAGCTCGTTGCACATGCCAAACGTCGAGCCGACGTCCTGCAGATAGTGCTTGATGACGGGCCGTCCGTTCTCCGGCAGGAGCGTGTCGAGCGTGTTGGCCGCCTTGAGATCCGTCAGGTTCGTCCATGCGCCGAAGATGTGCAGCGCCCGCAGCTCCCGGCGGTGCTCGTGCGGGACCACGTCATTGGGATCGTCGGGACGCGTGCCCTGAAAAAGAAATCCGCCCAGAACCTTGCCGGGAATCAGCCGGCCCGCAATCACGCGATACGTGCCGTCGGGATTCCGGGCGACACGCTCGAGGATCGAATTCATGTCATCCCTGGTGAATCTGGTCCTCGCTCCTGAGGGACGACGAAGCGTGGCCTTGGGATCGAACTCGACACGTTTCGGATCGAGGGTGGTGATGAACGATTCCACCTGGTTGTAGCCGAGTGCCCAGAAGATCTTGGTCGCCACCGCGACAGCGCCCGTCGCGCCTTCCGGATAGTAGGTCGGGTCGAACTCGAGAAACCAGGTCTCCCCTTTCGCGTCGCGTGCCGTGAAGCCCGGATGAGCGCCAGCGGTCTTCTCTCTCGTGAGGATCCATCGCGACGGGTCAGGCGGAGCACCGACATTGGCGCCACGCATCATCTGCTCGGGAGAGATATCGGTCGTGCCGATCCGATTGGTGAACCAGCTCGAGTCCGGCACCTCGTCAATCGTATTGATGTTCTTCGCACGCATACCCGACGGCGTGTAGCCCGCCGTCACGAAGAGGTTGTAGGTCATTTCGTAGAGCGACTTGACCTCATGGGGCGAAGCCTCAGACGCGTCCCGAGAGTCGGGCTCACGCGCGATCGGATCGTCGGGAAAGAAGCGCTGGCGTTGTGTCGACGCGGCCCCGCCGAGGCAGAAGATCGCAATCATGACCAGGAGCGCAACGAGAGACGTGCGACGTAGACCTGACAATGATGAAGACGACATACCGGTGACCTCAGAAGGCGGCAGAGGAAGCGAAGACGAGCCTGAGCCCTTCAGGGCTCCGGGCCACGTCGACGCGAAACATCGTGGAGGACGGCGAGTGAAAACGGACGCCGGCGCCATAGTCGTGCGTCAGCCCATTGAGGTCCAGGTCCGATGTATGCGATGCGACCTTTCCGGCATCGTAGAAGATCGCCGTATCCATGAAGCGATTGACCATGATGCGCCACTCGCCCTGCAGCAGCAGGCTGTTGCGATCCCGGAAGCGATCGCTCTCGTAGCCCTTCATGTTGTGTCCGCCGCCAAGCGACGGAAGCAGGAAGAACGGGATCTCCTGGCCCGACTTCGTCATCGTCGTCTGCACCAGTCCGCGAAGCGAGATGGCCCACGCTTCGCGGAGGATCGGAAAGTGCTGGACGACCTCGTAGTCGACCTGTCGGAAGCCGAGAGCCTCGTCGTTGTCCTTGTAGTCGTGCAACGTGACCGAGTAGAGTCCCCCGCGTCGAGCGTAATCGCGCGCAGGCCGCCAGTCGAAGCCAACGGTGCCCTGCGTGTGCAGGTACTTGACCTGCGCGCCAAGGCCCGGCAACGAAGTGGGGGTATACGCCGTCTCGATCGAGGGAAACGACCCTTCACCGGAGCGCTGGGTCCACTGCGCCACTTCCACTCCCCCGCGCAGCATCAACAGCTTCCGTGTGGGCCAGAGCGTCATGAGCCCCGACACGTACGGCTCTCGGAACAGGTAGTTCGTCCGGTTGACCTTCGAGCTGTCGGTGCCGAGCCCGTAGAAGGCGACTTGTGTCGCCTCCCGGTAGCCGCCGAGTACGGACAGCTGGCCGCGGCGGTGGAAGATCCGAGGGGCGATGAACTCGGCTTCGAGGAGCTGATATCCCAGAATCGAGTAGCTTCCTCGCACGTCCAGCAAGTTGTACGGACTGACGTGATGCATGTACCCGGCGCCGAGTGTGAAGCCAGCCCCATGGTTCGCACTCTCGAAGAACTGATGCCAGTGCAGTCCACCGTTGACGGTCAGGTCTTCCACCTTATTCATCAACCGTTCGCCCCGCGTCAGTTCGTACGGATGCAGGCTCTTGACCTTCTCGGCCTGCGCCTGCTCGATGATCTCGCGTCTGGTTGGCTCGGGCGTCTGCGCGGCGACAGAGGTCGTGGATCGGACCGCGATCGCGAGCACAGTGAACAACGCCCACAGTCGATGACTACGCATAGCTGGATCCCCTTTACTCCGCGGATATAATAAGGGCTCCATCCGAGGTCGCGCCCTTCTGGCACCCGAAGACTCGAATGGGTGCGGGCGACATCGTCTCTTACGTGTGCACCGGTAACAACGATCCCCTATAGGGGTTAAGACAATGATGGTCGCGTTTGAACGGCGTGATTCGAGTCGCGTCTGGCGTACGCGTGTCGCGTTCGCAATGGCTCTGGTGATTGTGCTGTCACCAACCGCGTGGACGGCGGCCCAGGAGCTGACCTCCGAGCGCACAGACGTTCAGACGACGGGCAGTGACCCGATTCGCCTTCACGTCAACGACACGAACGTGCGATGGGGCCGTATCATCAGGCAGACGCTGTCCTTCCAGGCAATCCAACACACCTTTCTTCTGACTGAACCCAAAGCACGTGGTGCGCTTGCGGGACCGTGGTTCCACGATTGGTTCCAGTCCGCCTCCTCTCCCTTCGTCGAGCCGCACTGGGCGGACGGAGGTACCTTCTTCGTCAACTACATCGCGCATCCGATGGGCGGAAGCGTCTACGCATACATCTACCGGGAGAACGACCCGTCGGCGATGCGAATCGAGTTCGGCGGGAAAGGCTACGGTGCGCACCTGGCGAAAGCGGCGGGGATCGCCGCGCTCTGGAGTGCCCAGTGGGAGATCGGCCCGATGAGTGAGGCGTCTCTCGAAAACGTCGGCAAGCCTCCCGATCGCTACAAGATGGGCTGGGTCGACCTGGTGATCACCCCGACGCTGGGTATGGCCTGGATGGCAGGAGAAGACGCGCTGGACCGCTTCGTCATTGAGAAGCTCGAACGAAAGATCGACAACGCGCCTGGCAGGGTTGCCATCCGGATCCTCATGAACCCCACACGAAGCATGGCCAATCTGATGGCAGGCCAGAAGCCGTGGAAGAGGCCCGGGCGGCCCTGACCGCCGGAACTCCTGATCGACCGCGGCCGTAGTGCGCCGTGTGCGCACAAAACGGCATGGTGGCCGGCGATGGGTTCGCAGGTTGTTCATCGCGTTAGCCGTGTTCCTGCTCCTGGCCGGGATGGCCCCGGTAGGGTTACGAGCGTTGCTCGCCAAACAGCAGGCGCTCGAATCGTCCACGGCGGTTCACGAAGCCGGTTACGTTCAGATCGGCGGCGTTCCTCAGTGGATAGAGATCCGGGGGTGGGACCGCACGAACCCGGTCGTGCTGTGGCTGCACGGCGGACCAGGTGCGCCGGTTCTGCCGGTGAGCTACAGCTCCTTCCTCCCGTGGGAGAAAACCTTCACCCTCGTGCACTGGCATCAGCGTGGAGCAGGACTCACATATGCGGCCGCGCCTCCGAATCCGCCGCCGCTGACGATCGACCGAATGGTGCAGGACGGAATAGCGGTGGCCGAGCACCTTCGCCATCGCCTCCACAAGGACACGATCATCCTCATCGGTCACTCGTGGGGATCGGTGATCGGCACGCGTATGGTCCAGCGTCGCCCGGACCTGTTCGCCGCATATGTCGGAACCGGACAATTCAACAGCCTGGACGATGACGGCCGCGATCTGTTCGCAGCGGCAATGGAACACGCGAAGGCCAGTCGCGACACGAAGGCCGTCGAGTCACTGACAAAGGTCTCGTCGCTTCCGCTCACCGACATCCATCGGATGGATGTGGTGCGCACATGGGGCAAGACCGAAGACATCAGCGACAATTTGCTGCTCGCCCGGATCGCGCCGTTCATTTCTCCAGGCTATCCACTCAGCAAGGCGCCGCGTCTACAGGAGGCATTCGAAAGCTCACGAAGGGCCCTGTTCGACGAAGAGCTGCAGGTTCGAGTCGAACGGGACGTGCCCGCACTCGCAACGCCGGCGTTTCTCTTTCAGGGCAAGGACGATTGGCAGGTGTCAACGCCAGCGGCCGTGAGATATTTCGAGCGGCTTCGTGCGCCCAGGAAAGACATCGTGCTCTTCAACGGTGGGCACTTCGTTTACGTCTTCCATTCCGACGCATTCTTGAACGCCCTGACGACGAAGGTCAGACCGCTCGCACACTGACGTCGCAGCGCCATCGCGCGGGAGCCCCGCCGGTCTGCCGCAGACATCTTCTCGAGCTCTCGATCCGGCGGCACTCGTTTCGCTCAATCCAATCACAGTAGACGTCGTATGACCTGGGATATCGGCAATTAGACGCGAATCGTGCCGCAGAGCCATTGGCGTTTCGCGCCGCGCGGCCACGAAATGCCGGAGCCGTCACAACAGGTTGTCGACGCCATAGAGAAGGAGGCACCTCATGCTGCACTTCATCGCGAGGAACTGGTGGTTGCTGGTACTGCGGGGCATCTGCGCCATTCTGTTCGGCGTGCTCGCCCTCACGTCGCCGGGCATAACGCTTGGGGCACTGGTCCTGCTATTTGGCGCGTACGCCTTCGCCGACGGCATCCTTGCTTTCGTGGCGGCGTTCTCGAACTCGACGGGCAGGCCCTGGTGGGCCCTGGTCCTCGAAGGGCTTGTCGGCATCGCCGCTGCCTCGGCGACGTTTCTCTATACGGGAATCTCGGCGGTCGTGCTGCTTTACGTGATCGCCGCGTGGGCGATCGTGACGGGGATATTCGAGATCGTAGCTGCCGTTCAACTCCGTAAGGAGGTTGAGGGAGAGGTCTGGCTCGCGCTGGCCGGTCTCGCGTCGGTGTTCTTCGGCGCCGTCCTGTTCGCGCGGCCAGGAGTTGGAGCGCTGGCCGTGATGTGGATGATCGGTACGTATTCGGTTCTGTTCGGCGTGCTACTCGTCGCGCTGGGCTTCCGCGTGAAAACACGGATGGCGCAGGTCGCGTAACGTCACACGCGCCCCGAAGGGCTCCGGCGACGGCGTCGCATTCGAGGCGAGAGGAGAGCCAGCCCGGTTCCGAGCAACAGGAGCGTCGCGGGTTCCGGGACTGCGACAAGCTCCTGGGCGGGCGTACTCGCGAATGACGACGACCCGATTCCGAGAGCGGGCTGATCAAGCGCGACGGAATTGCCATGGCCCTCGCCGAGCTGAGGAATGGAGCCTGAATCGGCGATCATCGACGGGGCCGACAGATTCGATGCCGCCAAACCGCTGACGAAGGTCCCGGCGAGGGCTGTCGGACCACCCGTACCTGCTCTCGCGCCGCTCACGTGGGCCGTCGCGGCGGATTCAGCCGGAGCTGCGTTGGCGGCCTCAGCCTTGCCCTGTGATCCAGTCGCCGCCCCTGACATGCCGCCCGACGGCGAGTACCCGCCCGACGAGCCGCCTGAAGAGCCGCCGGACGTCGAAGGAGCCTGCCGGCCGTATGAACCTCCGACGATTGAACCTCCGACCATCCCGGGTGCGGGTGTCGAGTAGTTCCATGAGGTGTCGAGTGCAGACGTAGCCGGTTGTATTGTCGCTTCTCGAGATGGCGATTGAGTTTGTTCGAGGACCTGGTTCGGAGTTTCCTCATCAGGCGCGGCCAGACTCAAGGGATTGCTGGCAACGAATTCGGTACCATCCGCTTGCGTAAGCCCTGTCAGGTGTCCGGAGTCGGATCCTGTCTGCGCAGCAGTGAAATCTTGCGTCGCCGTGAAGCCTGCTGCGACTTCGGCATTCGGCTGTAACAGTCCGGAGGCGTCCGACGATTTGCCGCTGCCTGTCCCGCTGCTCCAAGCGACCACCGCCATGAACAGGCCGACAATCAGCACGAACCCAAACGCAATGAGATATTCGTTCTGTGCCCGTCTCGTAGCCATGGCTCTCCCCAACTCGTACTCCGCTCGGCAGTTCGCACTGCAATCTCAGCGACGTGAGCCATACGGTTTCGGTCCATAGATAGATCTCGAATGATCAGGCGGGCGCGCGAACCCAGTGCCCTGTTTCGGAACACTCGAACGCTGCGTCTGAAGTTCGAAAAGTATCGAGCAGTCAGATGTCAGTCAGCCCCGGCCGTAGTGGTGGACCATCTGCCTTGACTTCGATGCCGGCCCTGCGTCAACGTCACACCGTGGCGGGGAGATTGCGATGAGGCAGTGAAGGTCAAAACCATTTTGCTCAGCCTGGCAGTGTTGGCGCTGGTGTCTGCAGTGGCGCTCGCTCAGGGTTTTGTCAATATCAGGGAACTCCTCACCGGGTTCGAAGAAGTCCCGTCGGTTTCGACGCGGGCGAATGGGCAATTCAACGCACGAATTGCGAAGGACGGCCGGGCGATCGACTGGGAGCTCAGTTACTCCGATCTCGAGGGCGCCGTACAGCAGTCGCACATCCATATCGGAAATGCGGGTGTGAATGGCGGCATCAGCGTCTTTCTCTGCACCAACTTGGGGAACGGTCCCGTGGGCACGCAGTCGTGTCCGCCGCCGCCAGCGGTGATTTCAGGACGGATATTCGCCGCTGACGTGAGTCCGAACATTGCCGCGACAGCGGCAGCCAGGACTCAGGGACTCAACACGGGTGAGATCGAGGAACTCGTCGCGGCCATGCGCGCCGGAGCCACGTACGTCAACGTCCACACCACTCTGTGGCCTGGCGGCGAAGTTCGAAGCCAGATTAAGAACGGAACGCCCTAGGCCCAGGAACCACGCTGTTCGCGCTTCCGGGTTCTTGCGTCCCGGTTTGGAAGAGAGACTCGGAAGAGCGAACGGCGGTTCTGCGTGACGCGGTTCTGTATCAGCCGGCCATCGCCTCGGTGGCCGTCGCCGGCGCCGCTTCGAGCATCTCGCGAATCGCCGAGAACGGCATCACCCGCACGAGCTCTTCGATGTTCGTCACCTGATCGTGCAGCAGCTCCGAGGCGCACTGCGCCATCGTAATCGTGCTGGCCTTGGTCTGTGCCGCCAGTTCGTCCATCGGCACTTCCTTGGCAATCAGCACGGCGTCGTCCTGCGTCGGGACCCATAGTTCCGCCACCATCGCGCGGCCCCTGAAGCCGGTGAAGTTGCACTCCGGGCATCCCGAGCCCTTGACCAGGTCCCAGTTGGACAGGTTCGCCGCGAACGGCAGCTGCTCGAGCAGTCGCCTGGAGGGCTGATACGGCGCCTTGCATTCCTTGCACACGCGGCGCACGAGACGCTGCCCCATGATGCCCGCGAGTGTGGAGGCGATCGTGTTCGAATCGATGCCCAGGTCGCGGAGGCGGGTCACGGCTTCCACCGCGGTGGTCGTATGCAGTGTGCTCATGAGCAGGTGGCCGGTCTGCGCCGCGCGCAACGCCATCTGCGCGGTCTCGCCGTCGCGGATTTCACCGATCATGATCACTTCGGGGTCATGTCGCAGGAAGGCCCGCAGGTACTTCGCAAAGGTGTTCCCGATCTGATCGTTCACCTCGCACTGCGAGAACTGCTCGTAGACGTACTCGATGGGATCTTCGGCGGTCAGCACCCGGATCTGCGGCTTGTAGAGCGTCTTCAGTGCGGAATAGAGCGTCGTGCTCTTGCCCGATCCGGTCGGACCGGTGACGAGAATGATGCCCGCGCTCCGGTGCAGCAGCTGACCGAACTGCGTCACCATCGCCTTCGGCAGCCCCAGGCCGTCGATCGACGCCGGCAGCCGCGACTTGTCCAGAACGCGGATGACGACGCTCTCGCCGTGCATGCTCGGAACGATGGAGACGCGAAGGTCGATCGTGATCAGTTCCTCGCCCTTCGCCACGCGGACGCGAAAGCTGCCGTCCTGCGGGCGCCGGCGCTCGGCGATGTCCAGCTTCGCCAGAATCTTGAAGCGCGAGATCATCTCGCGGCCGAGGCCGTTGCACGCCGCCTCGATGTCGCCGAGCTGCGGCGCCTGCAACAGACCGTCGATGCGGAACCGGATGCCGATTCGGTTCGACAGCGTCTCGATGTGCATGTCGCTGCAGCGCTGCTCGATGGCCAGCGCGAGCAGCTTCTGGACGATGACGTCAGCGCCCTTGTATTCGTAGCCGTAGTTGTTCTGGGCGCGGGGATCATCTGCATCTTCGTCGAACTGCAGGTCCATCACACCCGTTTCCGGTGTGGGACCGACGCCACCCGATTGAGACTGCAGGGTTTCGGCGTAGAGACGGCCGAATGCTGCCTTGATCGATTCGTGCGACGCCGTGACGATGCTGATACTGAAGCCGGTCAGCCGCTTCAATTCGGCGACGACGGTCTGGTCCGTCGGATCGTCCATGCAGACCGTCAGGCTCTGGCCGATCGTGCTGACCGGCAGCAGGCAATGACGACGCGCGTAGGCGTGATTGATGGTGCGGCCAAGGGCCGGATCGATGCGCATCCGCTCGAGATCGACAAATGGCACGTTGAGCTGCGAGCTCAGCGCCTGACGCATCACGTCGTCGCTGATGAAACCCAGCTTGACGAGCAGGCGGCCAAGCCGTACGCCCTTGTGATGTTTCTGCTGACGCAGCGCGTCCTGCAGCTGATCCTGCGAGATCGCGCCGGTCTTGACCAGCATTTCGCCCAGCGGCAGCCGCTTCGCCGCGGAGGGCGCGAGATGGATGTCGGGCTTCTTCTTCGAGTCGGCCGTGGTTGTCGAATGCGCTGCCATTGGGGGGTCCTGTTCAAACGTGTCCGTGATGCACGCGTGAGCAACGGGTGGAGCAAGACAAACGCCACGCTACCCGCCGGTACGACGCAAATTTCCTCGGAAAACTCCTCGACTTCGAGCGGCGGCGCCACCCGGGACTTCCCGCGCTCACAAATCTGATCGCCCGCGCACAAATCTGGTCACCGAAATCACAGGTTTGTATTCGTGAAGCCTGCGACCCAGCGACAATAGCGGCCAGAGTGAATCGACTATTTCTATCGGCGGGAACGGCGCTGGCCTTTCTCCTGGCCGCCGCCTTCCGCTGGCTCACGCTCACGGAATTCCTCAACGACCATTTCGATCACGTCGCGCTCGCCCAGCAACTCCGGCTCGGCGCGCTGCCCGTGCGCGACTTCGTCGACGAAGGCATGCCGCTCATGTATGCCATCTCCGCGGCGGCGTGGAGCCTGATCAACGCGCCCTTCCTCTCCGAAGCCATCATCGTCGCGCTCGCCTTTGCGATCGCCGCGGCATTGAGCTTCCGCGTGGCAGCGCGCCTGTCACGCTCGATGCTGGCGGCGGCCCTGGCTGTGATCGCGCAAGTCGCGATCTTTCCGCGCACCTACAGCTATCCGAAGCTGCTCGTGCAGGCGGTGGCCATCGCCGTCGCCTGCTGGGCGGTCAGGAATCTGACCACGCGGCGCATTGCGGCGCTGTCTGCTGCCACCGCACTTGGCTATTACTTCCGTCACGATCACGCGGTGTATCTGGGGGTCGCCATCGTCACGTTGCTCGTGATCGTCCAGTGGCCTGTGGGAATGCGCGCCGTGGTGCGCACCCTCGTGCTCTACGCCGCGCTGGCGGCCGCATTCGTGCTGCCCCATCTTCTCTACGTTCAGTGGGCAGCGGGCATCCCCACCTACGTCGCGATCGCGCGCCAGTACCTCAGCTCGGAGGCCGCGTCGGCCCCGTATCAGATTCCGGTCCCGTACCTGGACACCCGGGCGGGACTCTGGATCAGGAGAAATGCAGCGCCCAACAATGTGCGCTGGGCGCCGTCGGTTGATGACCAGACCCGTGAGGCACTCGAGCAGCGGTACCACATGGACCGGGTCGAACACGACGAGGGCACCACGTGGCGCTACCACATCCGCGACACATCCCCCGCAAACCTGCGCGCCATCCAGAACGATCCGCACGTTGAAGACACC
>Ga0207650_10001629_pt1 | contig 15988 bp, 18 predicted proteins | sample KBSS63metaG_FD_184325 | JGI IMG/M metagenome (GOLD analysis project Ga0207650, IMG submission 184325) | Switchgrass rhizosphere microbial communities from Kellogg Biological Station, Michigan, USA - KBS S6-3 metaG (SPAdes) (version 2) | ecosystem: Host-associated > Plants > Roots > Rhizosphere...
AACGTCTACGACATCTACCCGCAATGGCAGCACCGCTATGCTGAGGGCGTGACCCGCAACACCGAGCACGTCTTCGGCCTTCGAGTCGCTCAAGACACGCAGGTGCGCCTGGCGCCGCGCGAGCACCTGCGCCACGAGTGGCTCGACTGGCGCGCCGCGGCCGACCGCTGCTTCTCGCCGTCGAATGCCGAGGCGATCCTGCAGCTGCCGCGCCGGGCCGCCGCCCGGGCCTGACTCGGCGCGCTATTTGCTCCGTCCTCTGCCGCGATGCGCTCAATCCACGGAAGCTTCCACAGTACGCAGTACCCGAGCAACGTCCTGCGCATTGCCACTTACAACATCCACAAGGGCGTGCGCGGGGTCGGCCCGAGGAAGCGGCTCGAGATCCACAACCTGGTCCTGGGGATCGAGGCGCTCGACGCCGACTTCGTGTTCCTGCAGGAAGTGCGGCGCATGAACCGCGCCGCGGCGCGCCACTTCCCTGACACCCGGTTCGGCTGGCCGAAGGTGCCGCAGGCCGACTACCTGGCCCCCGACGGCTACGAGGTCGCCTATGTCACCAATGCCGTGACGCGCGACGGCGAGCACGGCAACGCGCTGCTCTCGCGCTGGCCGATCGGCGACGTCGGCCATCACGACGTGTCCGACCACCGCTGGGAGCAGCGCGGTCTGCTCCACGTGCCGGTAACGTGGAACGGAACGCTCGTCCACGCCATCGTCGCTCACTTCGGCCTCATCCACTCCAGCCGGGTGCGCCAGGTGCAGCGCCTCGCCGCCTTCATCGCGCGCGAGGTGCCCGACGACGAGGCGGTCATCGTCGCCGGCGACTTCAACGACTGGGGCGACAAGCTCGACCTGCCGATGACCGACTGCGACCTGGTCCGCGCGATCGTTCCCGGCGACCCGCCGACGCGCTACAACACCTTCCCGTCGCGCCTGCCCCTGTTCTCGATGGACCGCATCTACACCCGAGGCTTTCGCTGCCGGTCGACGAGCGTGCCGCGCGGCCCGGCCTGGGCGCGCATGTCGGACCACCTGCCGCTGGTCGCCGAGCTCGAGCTCGACTAGCGCGGAGCCGGGCGGAGCGATGTCTCGCGTCGAACGCGCCGCCCGGGCGACGCGGGCCTTGCAGCCGGGCCACCAGATCGACCTCCTGACGAGCGGCTCGGCGCTGTTCGCGGCGCTCGTCGAGACGATAGACGCCGCCCGCGCCGAGGTGCTGCTCGAGACCTACATCTTCGATTTCGCTGGCAGCGTGCTGGCCGTCGCCGAGGCACTCGAGCGCGCCGCGGCGCGCGGGGTGTGCGTTCGCGTCGTCGTCGACGGCATCGGCACCGGCGACGTGCCGGCGCCGTGGCAGGCACGCTGGAAGGCGGCGGGCCTGTTCTGGCGCGTCTTCAACCCCGCCCATGGCTGGCGCGTCCTCCTGCCCAAGCGCTGGCGCAGGATGCATCGCAAGCTCGCGTGCATCGACGGGCAGTTCGCGTTCTGCGGCGGCATCAACCTGATCGACGACTACCGCGACCCGACCTACGGCTCGCTCGCCGAGCCGCGCTTCGACTTCGCCGTCCGCGTCAGCGGACCGCTGGTCGCCGACGTCCACGAGACGATGACGCGCCTGTGGCTGCGCATGCAGGTGACGCGCGAAGCGAAGCGCTTCGACTTCGCGGCCGCGCTCGACTCGGTTCGCGCTGCGGCCAGCGCCGGCACCGACGCCGAGGACACGCACATCGGCGCCGAGGAATTCGACGACGACGCGCACCAGCCGCACGCCGGCATGCTCGCTGCCCTGGTAGTGCGCGACAACGTCCGCTTTCGCAAGCGCATCGAGTACTTCTACCGCTATGCCATCAATCAGGCGCAGCGCGAGATCCTGATCGCCAACGCCTACTTCGTCCCCGGTGTCGCCCTGCAGACGGCGCTTCTCAAGGCGGCCAAGCGAGGCGTTCGCATCACGCTGCTGCTGCAGGGCCGCTACGAGTACTTCATGCAGCACCACACCAGCCGGGCGATGTACGGGACGCTGCTCGACGCCGGCATCGAGATCATCGAGTACGAGCCGAGCTTCCTGCATGCCAAGGTGGCCGTCTTCGACAGCCCGCACGGCGCGATCGCCACCGTCGGCTCGTCCAACCTCGATCCGATCAGCCTGCTGCTCGCGCGCGAGGCCAACGTCATCGTCCGCGACGATGCGTTCACCGAGGCGCTGCGCGGCCATCTCGTCGCTGCTGTCCGCGCCGTCGGCAAGCAGGTCGAGAGGAAGACCTACCTGCACCGCCCGTGGCACGTGCGAACGCTGGCCTGGATCGCCTACGGCCTGATGCGCCTCGCCTTGTTCGCGACGAGGCACCGCTATTGACGTGACCGACCTCGTCGTCCAGCGCAAGGAAGGCCTCTACTGCCCGGCGGGCGATTTCTACATCGATCCATGGCGGCCGGTCGATCGCGCCGTCATCACCCACGCGCACGGCGATCACTCGCGCCGCGGCAACACGCACTACCTCGCCGCGGCGCCGGCCGAAGGCGTCCTGCGAACCCGGCTCGGCGAGATCGACCTGCAGACCTTGCCATATGGCGAGGTGGTCGATCATTTCGGCGTCCGTCTCAGCTTTCATCCCGCTGGCCACGTGCTCGGCTCGGCGCAGGTCCGGCTCGAGCATGAAGGACAGGTCTGGGTCGCGTCGGGCGACTACTACGTCGCCGGCAGCAACGCCGATGCAGGCGAGGACAACCCCACCTGCGCGCCGTTCGAGCCGGTGCGCTGCCACTGCTTCATCACCGAATCGACCTTCGGCCTGCCGATCTACCGCTGGCAGCCGCAGGCCCGGCTGTTCGCCGAGATCGACGACTGGTGGCGCGCCAACGCCGAGGACGGCCGCGCCAGCCTGATCATCGGCTACGCCTTCGGCAAGGCGCAGCGGATTCTGATGGGCGTCGACCGCTCGATCGGGCCGATCGTCGTGCACGGCGCGATCGAGCCCCTCAACCGCGCTTACCGGGCCGCCGGCATCGACATCCCCGAGACGCCGATCGCCACCGAGATCCAGGACAAGTCGCTGTTTCGCCGCGCTCTCGTCGTCGCGCCGCCTTCGGCGCAAGGCTCGACCTGGACGCGCCGCTTCGGCGACTACAGCGATGCGTTCGCGAGCGGCTGGATGCAGTTGCGCGGCGCGCGCCGGCGTCGCTCGGTCGACCGCGGCTTCGTCCTCAGCGACCACGCCGATTGGCCCGGGCTGCAGCGCGCGATCGCCGCGACCGGCGCCGAGCGCGTCATCGTCACGCATGGCTACGAGGCGGTGATGGTGCGCTGGCTCACCGACCAGGGTCTGGAGGCGAGCGCGTTCGCGACTGAATATGGCGACGACGACGACGAGTTGCCGGGCGCGCTCGGCGCTGCGGTCGCCGCATCCGAGCGGGCCGCCGAGCTCGTCGCCGAATCGGTCAGCGACGCCGAGGCGGCGGGGATCGTCGTGCCGCCGGAGGACGCACCGGTCGACGACGCCGGCGCATGAAGCTCTTCGCGCGCCTCTTCGCCGAGCTGGATCGCAGCACGGCGACGCTCGCCAAGGTCGATGCGCTGAAGCGCTACTTCGCCGCGGCTGCGCCGCACGACGCCGCGTGGGCGGTCTACTTCCTCGCCGGCGGCAAGCCGCGTCAGGTCGTTCCGAGTGGGGTGCTGTGGGCGGTCGCGTGCCGCCGTGCCGGCATCGACGACTGGCTCTTCGATGCCTGCTACCAGGCGGTCGGCGATTTCGCCGAGACCGTCGCCCACGTGCTGCCTCCCGCCGAGCGGACCAGCGACGTCGGCCTCGCCGAGTGGGTCGAGGAGCGCCTCCTGCCCCTACGCGGCCTCGACCCGCAAGAGCAGGCCACGCGCGTCGCTTCGTACTGGGATGAGCTCGACGCCTCGGGGCGCTTCCTTCTCAACAAGCTGATCGGTGGCGGCTTTCGCGTCGGCGTCAGCAAGCTGCTGGTCCAGCGCGCGCTCGCCGAAGGCGCGGGCATCGATGCCAAGCTCGTCGCCCAGCGCATGATGGGTTACACCGACGGCCGCGCGACGCCGAGCGCCGAGCGCTACGCGCAGCTCACGGCCTCGGGCGATGTCGGTCCGCTCGACATCGGCCAGCCGTATCCGTTCTTCCTCGCCCATCAGCTCGACCTGGCCGAAGGCGAGTTCGCGGCCAGGCTCGCGGCGCCCGCCGACTGGATCGTCGAGTGGAAGTACGACGGCATCCGCGCCCAGGTGGTCAAGCGCGCCGGGCGGGTCTGGATCTGGTCGCGCGGCGAAGAGCTCGTCAGCGATCGCTTCCCCGAGATCGTCGCGCTCGCGAGCGCGCTGCCGAACGGCACCGTCCTCGACGGCGAGATCGTCGTCTGGAAGGACGGCCGGGTCGCGTCGTTCAACTTGCTGCAGCAGCGCATCGGCCGCAAGACGATGACGAAGAAGATCCTCGCCGACGCGCCGGTCGGCTTCATCGCCTACGACCTGCTCGAGTGGGAGGGCGAGGACGTCCGCGATCGGCCGCAGCACGAACGGCGCGTGCTGCTCGAGACGGCGCTCGCTGCGCACGTCGCCGCAGGGCTCAATTCGACCAGCGGCGGCCTGCACATCTCCCCGGTCGAGCACCGCGCCGAATGGGCCGCGCTCGCCGAGCTGCGTCGCGAGTCGCGCGCTCGCGGCGTCGAGGGCTTGATGCTCAAGCACCGCGACGCGCGCTATGGCAGCGGCCGCAGGAAGCAGGACGACCTCGCCGCGGGCACCTGGTGGAAGTGGAAGATCGATCCGCTCAGCGTTGACTGCGTGCTCGTCTACGCGCAGGCCGGTCACGGCCGGCGCGCGAGCGTCTACACCGACTACACCTTCGCGGTCTGGAATCGCCGGCCGGCCGATGCCGCCGAGGCCGCGGCCGCGATCGAGGCGATTGCCGGCCGCGAGCCACCCGGCGAAGGCGCGCTCCAGCTCGTCGCCTTCGCCAAGGCGTACTCGGGCCTCACCGACGAGGAGTTCAAGGTCGTCGATCGCATCATCCGGTCGACGACGCTCGAGAAGTTCGGCCCGGTGCGAAGCGTCAGGCCGAGCCTGGTGTTCGAACTCGGTTTCGAGGGCATCAATCGCAGCGCGCGCCACAAGAGCGGCATCGCGGTGCGCTTTCCGCGCATGCTGCGCATTCGCGACGACAAGCCGCTGCACGAGGCCGATTCGCTGGCCGAGCTGGAGGCTTTGCTGGCGGTGGCGGGAACCAAGGCCGGCTGATTGCACGGACTGCGAGCGTGGCGCGAGCGGGCAGCGCTCCGAAGACCGATCGCTTCGACGCGCTCGATGACCGCGAAAAATGCGCGTCAGCCCCTGGACTCCACTGACGAAGCCACGATTGCAGCGCCCGCCGCAACGATCAGCGCGTCTTCTATCAGTCCGCTGCGAGTCTGGCCGATGCGAGCCATGGCCCGCTTGCGGCCGGCCAGCGTCAAGTATGCGAGGGGGACCGCGGTCGCCACAGCGATCGTGGCGCCCATCCGTTCGCGACCGCGCGGCGCCAACGCCGCGCCCGCGATGCCGGCGCTCGTCACACGCGCCAACAGCCCGAGCAGCACGGTCCGGTCAGGCGCCGATTTCATCTTGTCGCCGAACAGCTCCGCCACCCCATCGCCAGCGCGCCGACCCTGAGCAAGGGATGGTTCAGAAGAAGCAGACGCCCCGGCGTGCGGCGCTCGGCAAGGCGGGCCGTCGCGATGCCGGCCATTGGCGTCATGGAACGCGCGCTTGCAACGGCGCCGATCAGGGCGGAAGAGAGCAGGTCACGATGGATCATTCAGGCAGGCGCTCGCAAGTGGCGGTCCCAGGTCTAGGTGAATCCGGGCTGGCGAACGGGGCGCGGGTCCTCGTCGCGAAAGCACTTGCCGAGCCGACGCCCTACTTGCGCGACGGGAAGAGGCGGCCTGTCGAGGAGGCGCGCACCAGCACGTCCGCCTCGCTGCCGAGACTGGCCTCGAGGAACACGACAGTCCTGCCCCACTTCAGCACGCGGGCCCTGACCACGTGACGACCGAGCGTCACCTCGCCGAGCCACGAGAGCTTCATCTCGAGGGTCGCGACCATCGTGTCGCGTTCGCGCGCTGCAACCGCCAGCGCCATCGCGTTGTCGATCCATGCGGCTGCGATGCCGCCTTGGACGATCGCGCCATCGGAGTGGGTGAAAGCCATCCCTGCTTCGTACACCGCGGCGACAGCCCCGGCCTGCCGATCGACTTCGAGGATCTCCCGAAAGCCGATCGCGTCGAGCAGGGGGCGCGGGAAGCGCCGCTCGTCGAGGTCGAGAAGGCTTGGGCTCATCGACCGGTGAACCGGGGCGTGCGCTTCTCGGCGAAGGCGCGACGGCCCTCGACGTAGTCCGCGCTGGCGAGGCAGCGCGAGCGTCCGTCCGCAATCTCGGCGGCCGCCGCTGCGGCATCGACATGCCGCGCAAGGCCGATCGAGCGCTTGGCCAGGCGCACGGTGAGCGGCGCGTTGGCGGCGATGGCACTCGCGACGGTGTCGACCTCGAGGTCGAGCGTCGCTGCGTCGGCGAAGGCGCGATTGACGATGCCGACCCGCTCTGCCTCCCCGGCGTCATAGGTGCGTGCCGTGAAGAACAGCTCGGAGACAACGGCATCGCCGAGGACTTCCACCATGCGTCGGATGCCCGAGTAGCTGTAGCCGAGCCCGAGCCGCGCGGCCTGCATGCGAAAGCGCCCCTGGTCGTCGGCGTAGCGCAGATCGCAGGCGACGGCCAACGCCAGGCCGCCGCCCATGCAGATGCCGTGGATGCTGGCGATCACCGGAACGGGGCAGGCGACGAGGGCCGCCTGCGCCTCTTCGAAGGCCTGGTCGTAGGCCTCGCTTCCCGTCTGGGCCGACCTCGTGCTGTCGAACTCGCCGATGTCGGCGCCCGACACGAAGGCGCGCGTTCCTTCGCCGCGCAAGACCAGCACGCGCACGCTCTCATCGTCAGCGAGCGAGCGGACGAGCCCGCCGAGCTCCTGCCACATCGCCAGCGACATCGCGTTCATCTTGGCCGGGTTGGCGATGACGACGCGGGCGACGCCGTCTGCGACGACAAGCGATACCGTTCCCGTGGTCACGATCAGACCGCTCCTACAGCGCGCAGCTGCTCGATCGCCGCGTCGTCGAAACCGAACTCGCGCAGCACCTCGTCGGTGTCCGCGCCGATGGCAGGCGCGGCACTTTGCAGCGACGCCGGCGTGCGCTCGAGGCGCACCGGCTGCGTGATGACGGTCATCTCGTCTCCCGAGGTCGCGCGGACCGTGCCGGTCACTTGCAGGTGCCGTACCTGCTCATCGTCGAACATCTCGGGCACGGTGTACACCGGCCCCGCCGGGATGTTCGCGCGGTTGAGCAGGGCCACCCAATGCGCGACGGAATCCTGCGCGAACAGCGCCTGCACCGCGTCGTTGATCTCGGTGCGGTGGCGGATCCGGTCGGCATTGAGGCGGAACTCGTCGCGCTCCAGCCAGTCGGGGCGCTCGATCGCGCGGCAGAAGTCGCGCCACTGGCCTTCGCCGGAGACGCCGATGTTGAGCCAGCCGTCCGCGGCGCGGAACAGGCCCATGGGCGCCGAGGTCGGGTGGTCGTTTCCTTCCTGAACGGGAACATCGCCCTCGACGAGATAGCGCGCCGCCTGGAAGTCCATCATCGCGATCATCGCGTGCAGGAGCGAGACCTGCACCCACTGGCCGACGCCCGAGCGCTCGCGCTCCAGCAGCGCGGTCAGGATGCCCAGCGCGGCATAGAGCCCGGCGCTCGAATCCGACACCGCGATGCCGGCCCGCGTCGGAGGCTGCCCCTTGAAGCCGGTGATCGACATCAGCCCGCCCATGCCCTGGATGACCTGGTCGAAGCCGGGTCGCCAGGCATACGGGCCGTCCTGACCGAAGCCGGAGATGCTGGCCAGGACGATGCGCGGGTTGATCGCCTTCAACGTCTCGTAGTCCATGCCCAGGCGCGCCTTGACGTCGGGGCGCCAGTTCTCGAGAACGACGTCGGCCTCGCGAACGAGCAGGTGCAGCACCTCGACCGCCTCGGGCCGCTTTAGGTTCAGCGTCATGCCGCGCTTGTTGCGATTGAGGTTCTGGAAGTCGCCGCCCTTGCGCTTCGCGGCGAACATGGCGTCGTTCGGATCGACGCCGCTCGGCGGCTCGATGCGGATCACGTCGGCGCCGAAGTCGGCCAGCATTCGCGCGCAGGTCGGCCCGGCGCGCACGCGCGAGAGGTCGAGGACGCGAAAGGGCGCGAGAGCGGATGAAGCACGAATGGCAGGCATGTGGCGACGCTTCAGGTAGGCGGCAGGACGTCGAGGACGACCTTGCCGAAGTGGGCGTTCTCGCGCATGTGAGCGAGGGCGGCGGCGGCTTCCTGCAGGGGGAAGCGCCGGCTGACCGGCAGGCGCAACGCGCCGGCGACGACGGCGGGCCAGAGATCCGCGCGCACGCCCGCCGCGATGACGCGGACATCTTCGGCGCTGCGGGTGCGGAAGGTCGCGCCCAGATAGCGGATGCGACGCAGCGAGTGCAGGTCGAAGTCGAAGTCGCCGTGGAAGCCCGCCAGGCGGCCGACGTTGACGATGCGTCCGCCGAGCGCGGTCGCGCGCATCGTCGCGTTGATCGTCTCGCCCGCGACGAAGTCGACGACCAGATCGGCGCCCGCGCCTGCGGTCGCCTCTAACACCTGGTCCGGCCAGCTTGCATCGCTCGTGACGAGCGCGATGTGCGCGCCGAAGTCGGGGAGGCGGGCGGCGCGCTCGTCGGAGGTCGACGTACCGATGACCCTTCCGGCACCGAGATGCCGGGCCACTTGCATCGTCATCAGGCCGACGCCACTGGTTGCCCCATGGACCAGCACCGTTTCGCCGCGCACCAGCTTGCCGTTGCCGACGAGCGCGTCATGCGCCGTCTGCAACGCCACCGGAAGGACGCACCCATCGGCGAAGTCGAGCCCGCGCGGAAGCCGATAGACGCGACCCCAGTCGGCGACGGCGTACTCGGCATATCCGCCGCGTCCCGAGGCCATGACGGCATCGCCGACGGCGACGCCAGCGGCGCCGGCCGCCGAACCGACGGCCGCGACAGTGCCGGCCAACTCGATACCGACGGTGGTGCCGAGACCCCCGCTGCTACCATGCTTTCGCCCCGACGCTACCTGGAGATCGGCGCGGTTGAGCGACGCCGAGTGCACGCGCACCAGGACTTCCGCGGGCCCCGGCACAGGTTGCGCGACATCCGCCACTTCGACGCCGCCAGCGCTGACGACGATGGCCTTCATCCGGTCGTCCGGGGCTTAGAATGAATATTCACTGGATGAATCGCCTATTCAGAGCATGCGGAATCTTAACGTGAAGATCGAAAAGAAAGGGCAGCCTCTCGTCACCGGCTTGCTGCGCGGCCTGTCCGTGCTGCGCTGCTTCGACCTGGGGCGCGAGCAACTCGGCAGCAGCGACATCGCCCGCATGACCGGCCTGCCGCAGCCGACCGTGTGGCGGCTCTGCCGCACGCTGGAGCACGGCGGCTACCTGGTCGCCGATACCGACGGCGCTCGCTGGCGCCCCGGGCTCGCGATCCTGACGCTCGGCTTCGCCGCGCTCGACACGCTCGAGCTCGCCGAGCTGGCGCGGCCGATGCTCGAGGAGATCGCGCGCAAGTTCAAGGGCGCCGTCAGCCTGTCGACCCGCGAGGGCGTGGCGATGCTTTATGTCCAGCGCTGCGAAGCGCCGGGCCTCGTTCTCACGGTCAACTTGCGGGCCGGCTCCGAAGTGCCGATCGTGCGCAGCGGCACCGGATGGGCGTACCTCGCAGGGCGAAGCGCCGAGCAGCGCGCTGAGGTGCTGCGGGCCTGCCGCAAGTCCGATCCGGCGCTCTATGCGAAGTGCGAGAAGCATGCGCTGGCGGCCATGGCGGCGTATCCGAAGGCGGGCTTCGTCATCAACGCAGACGTGTTCTTCACGGGCATGACCACGGTCGCGGTTCCGCTTGGAACTGCCGATCTCGACTCGCCGTTCGTCCTGAACTGCACCTGTGCCTCGGCCGAGCTCGCCACTGCCGCCAAGCGAAAGCGGGCCGGACACGCGCTGATCCAGGCGGCCGAATCGTTGCGTCCGGTGGTCGCGCGGCTCGGTCCGGCCGGCTAGCTCCAAACCCCGTAAACACCCTTGGTTGCACGAGTCATCGTGCGCGCTAGTATGTTTGAATAGACAACTCACCTGGTGAATAATGATCTCCTATCCGCTCGCGGTTGGACACACGGCAACGCGCGTTCTCGAGGCCGGCAGCGGCGGGAAGGTCGTGGTCTTGATCCACGGCACCGGCGGGCGGGCGGACCGATGGGTGCGAAACATCGATGCCGTCGCCTCGTCGGGGCTGCATGTCTATGCGGTCGACCTGCCCGGCCACGGGTTCGCGTCCAAGGGCGAGGGCATCGACTGCTCCGTGCCGGCGTACGCCCGGTTCATCGCTGAATTCATGGACGCGATGCAGATCGCGAAGGCGACGATCGTCGGCACGTCGCTCGGCGGTCATGCCGTCGCGCGCTTCGCGCTCGATCATCCGGAGCGCGTCGATGGACTCGTGCTCGTCGGCAGCATGGGACTGGTCCCGATCGGCGACGAGGCGCGCGCGCGCGTCCAGGCCGGCGCCAACAACCAAAGCCGCGAAGGCGTGGCGACCAAGTTCCGCCGCGTCATCCACGACGCTGCGCTCGTCACGCCTGAGATGGAGGAAGAGGAGTTCCGCGTCAACAACAGCGCGGGCGCCAAGGAGTCGTTCGCGACCCTCGGCCGCTACGTTGCCGAGCGGCTCGACCAGGATGTGGTCGGCGCCGACCTCGCCCGGCTCGACAAGCCGGTGCTGCTGGTCTGGGGCGATGAAGACAAGACAGTGCCGCCGGCGACAGGAGAGCAAGCGAGGGCAGCGCTGTCGAACAGCCGACTGGTTCGCCTCGCCGGTGCCGCGCACACGGCCTACTTCGAGCGGCCCGACGACTTCAACCGCATCCTGGTCGACTTCGTCGCCGGCAAGGGCGCCCAGCACCAGGCGCCCGGGGTGACCTGGAAATGACGACGACGGCGGGTGTCGTCGCCGGCGGCACCCTCATCGACGGCAGCGGCTCGCCGCCGCGGCCGCTGCACTGGCTCGCGTTCGGCGACGACGGGATCATCACGGAGGTCGCCGCCGGCGACGGGCCGAAGCGGCCGCTGCCGGAAGGGGCGAGCATCGTCGTCGACGCGACCGGCAAGACGGTGATGCCCGGCCTGATCGATGCGCACTGCCATATCAGCTACGGCGTCGCGCGCGGCATCGAGGAGCAAGACATCTTCGGCTCGGCCGAATACCGCGCCATCCGCGGCATGTACCACGCGCGCACGGTGCTGCAGGCGGGCGTGACGGCGTTCAGCGACCCGGGCGGGAGCCACTTCATCGCCGTCGCCATTCGCGACGCGATCAAGGGCGGCCTCTTTCCCGGCCCGCGCATCTCGGCGGCGTCGCGCTACCTCAGCACGCACACCGCGCTGACCGACTACTTCCCGTCCTGGATCGGCACGCCGACCTCGGGCGTCGGCGTCCTCACCGAGAGCACCTCCGAGATGCTGAAGGAGGTCCGCAACCAAGCGAAGAACGGCGTCGATTTCATCAAGATCGCCGCCAGCGGCGAGTCGTCGATCCTGACGCCCGGCGGCGGCAGCGTGCCTGCGTTCCGGGCCGACGAGATGAAGGTCATCTGCGACGAGGCGCATCGCCTGGGCAAGCGGGTGACTGCGCACGCGCGCAACGGCGAGGCGGTCTCCGCCTGCATCGAGGCCGGCGTCGACTGGCTGATGCACGGCGACTTCATGGACCAGCGCCAGGCCGATGCCCTCGCCATCGCGCGCATTCCCTGCTGCCCGACGCTCACCTTCGTCGCCAACGTCGCGGAGTGGGGTCACCTGGCGGGCTGCTCGCAGGCGCGCATCGACCGCTTCCGGCGCGATCTCGACCTGGCGGTGACGAACCTGAGCTACGCCTGGAAGAACGGCGTGACGATGATGTGCGGCACCGACACCGGCTTCGCCGTCACGCCCTACGGCGAGTGGCACGCGCGCGAGCTCGAGTTGTTCGTGACATTGCTCGGCATGAGCCCGCTCGAGGCGATCACCTGCGGCACGCGCAACGCGGCGATCACCGTCGACGGCGCGCGCCTCGGCACGCTGGAGGCCGGCCGGTTCGCCGATCTCCTGGTGGTCGAGGGCGATCCGCTCGCCGATATCCGGATCCTCCAAGACCACTCGCGCTTCGCCTCGATCGTCCTCGGCGGCAAGCCGATCGACCAGACACCGCAACCGCCCGCCCACAAGTGGCCGTGGGAGCGAAGCCTGGCGATCTCGGCCAGCGAGCTCTATCGAAGCGACGTCCAGGCCGCGCTGGCGAACTGAGCGAACAGAGGAGGCAACGAGATGATTCGCCCCGCACGCAGACTCTGGCTCCGGCTCGGCACGGCGGCGATCGCCGGCGCGGCCTGGCTGGCATCGCCGGCCGCCTGGTCGCAGCAGCCGTCGCGGCTCACGATCATCGTTCCCTATCCGCCGGGCGGGCTGTCCGACCTTGTCGCCCGCCTGACGGGCAACGTCATGGCGAAGAGCCTGGCCATCCCGGTGTGGTCGAGAACCGGCCGGGCGCGAACGGCGTCATCGGCCTTCAGGCGATCGCCGCCGCACCCGCCGACGGGGCGACCATCGGCTTCGTGCCCGCGAGCGTGCTGACCGTGAACCCGCTGCTGTACCCGCGACATGCGCGTCGACACCGCCAAGGGCGTGACCATGCTGACGCTGGCCGTGACCCTGCCGAATGTTCTCGTCGTCAACCCGTCGGTGCCGGCAAAGGACGTCGGCGAGTTCGTGGCTTACCTGAAGCGCCAGGACACGAAGGTCTCGTACGGGTCGATGGGCACCGGATCCAGCGGCCACCTCAACGGCGAACTGCTGCTGCGCGACACCGGCGTCGCCGTGCCGCACATCCCCTACAAGGGCAGCGCTCCGGCGATGCAGGACCTGGTCGCCGGCAACATCCAGTACGCGTTCGAGAACCTGCCGGTCGCCCTGCCGCTGATTCAGGCCGGCAAGCTGCGCGCGATCGGCGTCACCAGCGCCGAGCCCTCGCCGCAGGCGCCCGACATTCCCTCGCTCGGCAAGACGATTCCCGGCTTCGAAGACAACATCTGGTTCGGCTTCATCGCGCCGCCGGGCCTGGCGAGCGCCACCGCGGAGCGCCTGCGCGAGCACCTGGTGCGGGCGATCCGCTCGGACGAAGTGACGAAGGCGCTGCAGGAGCGCGGCGCCAGCACCGTGACGAGCACGCCCGAGGAGATGCGCGCGCTCGTCGTCAAGGACCTGCAGAAATGGGGCGCCTTGATCAAGGAACGTCACATCGAGGTGAACTGATGATGAAGCGTCGTCAACTCCTGCTGGGGGCGTCCGGTGCGTTGCTGGGCGGCAATGCGCTCGCACAAACGGCCGCGCCTGCACCGCTCGACAGCGCGCGCATCCTCGTCGGCTTCGTCCCCGGCGGCTTGAGCGACGTGATCGCGAGGCGGCTTGCCGACCGCCTGCGCGGCGGCTATGCCGGGTCCGTCATCGTCGACAACAGGCCGGGCGCGTCGGGTCAGATCGCCTTGTCGGCGTTGAAGGACGCGCCCGCCGATGGCAGCGTGCTGGGCCTGACGCATTCGTCGGCGCTCGCCATGTACCCGTTCACTTTCAAGAAGCTTCCGTACGACCCGCAGAAGGACTTCCAGCCGGTTTCGCTCGTCTGCCACACCAATCACGCGTTGTGCGTCGGACCGGCGGTGCCGGCGAGCGTAAAGACCGTCAAGGAATTCCTGGCCTGGTGCAAGGAGCATCCGGACAAGTCGAATTACGGGTCGCCCGGCGTCGGCTCGATGCCGCACCTGATCATGACCGTCGTCAACTACACGGCCAAGTCCGATGTCCAGCTCGTCGCCTACAAGGGCACCGCTGCGGCGATCACCGACCTGCTCGGCGGTCAGATCTCGGCCGCGTCGGGCCCGCTCGGCAATTTCCTGCCGCAGGTGCGCGCCGGCAAGCTCAGGCTGATCGCGACGTCGGGCGATTCGCGCAGCGGCCAGGCGCCGGACATCGCGACCTATCGCGAGCAGGGCTTCCCGCTCACCGCACGCGAGTGGTACGGGCTCTACCTTCCTGCGAAAGCCACGCGCGCCGCGGTCGAGCGAGCCTCCGCGCAGGCGCAGGCGGCGGTGGGCGATGCGGGCGTGCATGACGCGTTGCAGCAAGCCGGCGTCGATGTCGCCTCGTCAACCCCGGCGACCCTCGCCAGCATGCTCGAGGCAGACACCCTGGAGTGGCGAAGGCTGACCCGGGAGATCGGCTTCACTGCCGAGTCCTAGCGACCCGCCGTTGCGGCGGGATCTGCATGCGGGCGTCCCGCTCGCGCGAGGTAGGCAATGCGCGTATACTGAACTATATGGTTCAGTATAGCCAAACGCGCTTCGATGCCTCGTTCGCCGCTCTCTCGGACGCCACTCGACGCGGCGTTCTAGTGCAGCTCGGAGGTGCAGACGCCTCCATCACCGACCTTGCCGACAGGTTCCACATGACCCTCACCGGCATGAAGAAGCATGTCGGCGTCCTGGAGCAGGCGGGGCTCGTCACCACGGAGAAGGTCGGGCGCGTGCGGACCTGCAAGCTCGGCCTGCGGCGCCTGGAGGAAGAGGCGGCATGGATCGAGAAGTACCACCAGCTCTGGAGCGCCCGCTTCGACGAGCTGGACAAGGTTGTCGAGGAGCTGAAACGAAAGGAGAAGGTCGATGGACGCAAGAAGCGAAGGTGAGTCTGCCGCGATGAAGAATCGTACGACAGTGGAACGGAAATCCGAGCGTGAGCTGGTCGTCACGCGAACCTTCAACGCCCCGGCGCGCGTCGTGTTCGAGGCGTGGACTCAGCCCGAGCTTCTCAAGCGATGGTGGGCGCCGAAGTCGACAGGCATGACCCTGCTTTCCTGCGAGGCGGATGTCCGTGTCGGGGGCCGGTACCGCTTTGAGTTCGGCCATGGGGACTCCCAGTCCATGGTGTTCTTCGGCAGGTATGTCGAAGTGACACCGCACTCGCGTCTCGTCTGGACCAATGAGGAAAGCGACGACGGTGCCGTCACCACCGTGACCTTTGAGGAACAAGGTGGCAAGACGCTGCTGGTCTTGCACGAGCGCTATCCCTCGAAGGAAGCTCTCGACGGTGCCATCGCCGGCATGGAGGGCGGGATGCCCGAGCAGTTCGGGCAACTGGACGAGCTTCTCGTCACCCTGGGTGCGAGCGGGGGACGGTCATGAAGCAGTCGATCTCGCCGCGCTCGACGTAACGTCGCCGGCAGCTGTCTCGCGTCCCGCTCAGGAAATGAAGGCGACCGTGGCGGCGATGCCCAGCAGGCGAGCGTCGGCGAGATCCTCTGCGGAGACGCGGGTCTCGCTGCGCGCGAAGTTCAGCACGCCGAAGAGCTTGTCGCGTGCGACGACGGGAACGTTGATGATCGACCGGATGCCCAGGCTGGCCATGCGCTCCTGGTCGTCGAAAGCCGCTGCCATCTCGAGCGGACCCTCGCCGACGAAGACTCGCCGGTCCTTGAGCACGTATTGGGCCCAGTTCGTTTGCCGCTTGCTCTTGATAACGCCGACGGGATAGACGTCGGGTCGGGACGAGTAGATCCGCTTGAGCTCCAGTGTGTCCACGAAGCAATTCGACGCGCTGAAGACCGATACACGCATGCGCGCCGTGGCGATGCGCTCGATCGCCTGGAAGAGTGACAGAGGCATCTCGGGCGACGCGATCGCGGCCGACAGCGAGATCAGATCCGGAATTCGCAGCGACGCGAGAGAAGACGCGTCCTCACCCATCGACAACCTCCCGCCGCACCTCGGACATGAGCACGTGGTTCATGC
>Ga0207650_10001636_pt1 | contig 15953 bp, 18 predicted proteins | sample KBSS63metaG_FD_184325 | JGI IMG/M metagenome (GOLD analysis project Ga0207650, IMG submission 184325) | Switchgrass rhizosphere microbial communities from Kellogg Biological Station, Michigan, USA - KBS S6-3 metaG (SPAdes) (version 2) | ecosystem: Host-associated > Plants > Roots > Rhizosphere...
GCCGCACTCGACCTCGACAAGGTGCTGATCGAGGAGGGCGTTCCGGGCGTCGAGGTCGAGTGCGGCGTCCTCGGCAATCGCGACCCGATCGCGTCGGTCGTCGGCGAGATCGTCGCGCACGCCGAGTGGTACGACTTCTCGGCCAAGTACGACGAGGGCGGGATGGACCTCGTCATTCCGGCTCGCATCCCCCCGGAAGCCGACGCCCGCGTCCGTGAGCTCGCGGTCGAGTCGTTCGTCGCCACGGAGTGCGAGGGCATGGCTCGCATCGACTTCTTCGTCCGGCCCGACGGCGAGGTGGTCGTGAACGAGATCAACACGATCCCCGGGTTCACCTCCACGAGCGTCTACGCGAAGCTCTTCGAAGCCGCCGGAGTGCCGTATGACGAGCTGCTCGACCGTCTGATCGCACTCGCTCTCGACCGCCACGAGCGCAAATCGAAGCTCCGCTACTAGACGCCGACCTGTAGGCGTTCCGTCTCGGAGCGGTGCCAGTCCAGACCACGCTCCGCGAACAGCTCGTCCGCTCGCGCCAGGAGCGCGTCGTCTCCGCGCACGATGCCGAGCGCTCGCAGGGCGAACGGCTCGAGGAACAGACGGTGCTCGATGAAGGACGGCGCGACCTCCTCGACCTGGGCCCGATCACGCAAGGCTGCGAGCGCATCCAGCCGTGACGTCATGACCCCGGGCCCGTAGACGTGCATGCGGAACACGTCCAGAGCGAGCCATCGCTCCACCTCGTCCCGGTCGCCGCGCAGGAGCCCGAGTCGGATGCCGGGGGACGCGAGCCCGCCCGCGGACCAGCCGCGTTGCGCAAGTTCCAGCGCGCGTGCCTCGAGAGCGCGCCCCTCATTGCCCGTGGCAACCAGCGCCACCGCGGCGATGAGCAACGAGCGGGCGTTGCGGGTACAGGGCGTCTCCAGGTTGCCCTCGACAGCGGCGACGATGTCGTCCGACCGGGCTGCGAGCGCATCCCAGCCGCCGGCGGCGTCCTCGATCTCGCAGAGGAGGGCGAAGCTGTGGACGCGGTGGTGCGGCGAGAGCGACTCCCCTGCTCTCTCGTGCAAGACCGCCTGCTCACGCGCCTCGTCGAGCCGGCCGACCATGCAGAACGCAGGACTCGTCGCCTCGTACACGTCGAGCAGATGGTCGGGGTCGTCGATCTGCGGGACGAGGGCCAGCCGCTGCTCGGAGAGGGACTCCGCGTCCCAGTACCTGCCCTCGTCCTGCGCCACGGACGCTCGCACCTGGAGCGCGAACGAGCGCAGCACGAGATCCCCCGATTCCTCGGCGAGCACGCCCGCCAGCTCGGCCTCCTCGGCGCGCCCGGTCGGCTCGATGTTCACGCGAGCGATCAGCGCCCGAGCGCGCGCGTCGCTGTCCGGAGCAGCCAGCTCCAGCGCACGATCCGCCCACGCGTCGACGATCTCCGGCACGGTCTGCACGCCCCACATCCCCGAGCGATTGGAGGTCTGGAAGGCGAGCATCGAGTAGATCTGAGCTCTCTCCTCGTCGTCCAGCGGGCCGTCGAGCGCCGTCTCCATCGCCGACCAGAACGCGTCGCCGTCGAAGCGCAGTGCGTTTGCAAGCCCGATCTCGACCCAGAGCAGCGCATGTTCGTGCGGGTCGTCGCACAGCGTGACGGCGCGTGTGAGCAGGACGACGGCTTCGTCGAACTCCGAGCGCCGCTTCGCCAGCTCGGCTGCCCGCCGAAGCCAGTGCACGGCCCGCTCGCGAACACGCACGAGCTCGTTCGGCTCGCCCTCCCACACGAGATCGGCGTTCTCGGCGCTTGCGGCCTCCGAGTAGTGGTAGGCCAGCAGAGAGGCTCGCTCGTCAAGCGCGATGCCACCCCCCTCGAGCCACGCAGCGAGCCTGGCGTGGAGACGGCCACGGCGCGCTTTGGGGATCGAGCCGTACGCCACCTCGCGAGTGAGCGCGTGCTTGATCACGTACTCGCGGTCGTCGGATAGCGTCGATTCCCGGCGAGAAGCAACGAGATCCCGCTCCTCGAGAAGGCCGAAGTCGGGCTCGCCACTGTCCAGGAGATGCAGCACGGGACCGCGCCAGAAGACGCGCCCGACCACGGCTCCTGCTTGCAGAGCTGCCTTCTCCGCCTCCGGGAGCCGGTCAATTCTCGCGGCGAGCACAGCATGGACGGTGTCAGGCATGGCGAAGCCCGCGTCGGAATCCCCCATGCCCCAGCCGTCCTCCGTCTGGACGAGCACACCGCTGTCGAGAAGATCGCCGACGAGCTCCTCGACGAAGAACGGGTTGCCGTCCGCACGCTCGACGACGAGGTCGCGCAACTCGGCCGGCATCGCCGGGAGCTTCCGCTCGAGCAGCTGCGCGATCTCCTCCGTCGACAGCGCGTCGAGCCGCAGGATGGTTGCGTTGCGCTTCCCCGAGCCCCACGTGGGACGCTCGTCGAAGAGCTCCGGGCGTGCGGTCGCCAGCAGCAGCACCGGCGCACGAACATCGGACACGAGCCGCTCGAGGAGATCGAGGAGGTCCGGCTCGGCCCAGTGCACGTCTTCCACGAGCACCGCAGCGGGCCCAGCTGCCGCAAGGTCCTCGACGAACTCGACAGCCGCCGTGTGCAGGCGCTCACGCGCATCCAGCGGGTGGAGCTCCGGTGCCACGTCGAGCCCGAGGGCAAGCCCGAGGATCGCGCGGCCCTCGAGCAGGCCCGAGGTCTCGTCGGCCTCCATACCCTGACGGATGCGGAAATGCTCGCGCACGATCTCGCCGAGCGGCCAGTACGTGATGCCGTCCCCGTACGCGAGGCAGCGACCCGTGCGAACGACGGGCGGCGGCTGCTCCTCCGCGAGAACGCCCCACAACTCCTGTACGAGCCGCGACTTTCCGACTCCGGGCTCGCCGACGAGAGTGACGAGGTGCGGGTCCGACTGGGCGGCAGCTCGCCGGTACGTCGCCCGTAGTAGGTCGAGCTCGCTGTCACGACCGACGAACACCCGCGGGAGCCCACCGACGCCGCGCGGCCGACTCGTTCGGATTGCGTGCAGCACCGGTGTCCCCACCACGCCCCCCGTCTTCCCCTTGGCCTCCACCGTCCGCGAGGCGCCGATCTCGAACGCGCCGTCCGCGCCGGCAACGGTTCGCTCGCCCGCGAGCACCTCGCCGGGCTCGGCCGCCTTCTGGAGCCGATCGGCGACGTTGACCGCGTCACCCGTCACGAACGACCCGCCCTCGCGCGCAGCCCCAACGACCACCTCGCCGGTGTTGACTCCGATCCGCATGCGCAGCTCGTCGCCGAACACCGCGACAAGCCGCTCCTGCATCGCGAGCGCCGCGTGCAGCGCTCGCTCCGCATGGTCCTCGAGGGCCGCAGGCGCACCGAACACCGCCATCACGGCGTCGCCGGCAAACTTCTCGACCGTCCCACCTGTTCGCTCGATCTCGTCCCGCATCGCCTCGTAGAAGCGCTCGAGCTGGACGCGCACGCGCTCCGGATCGCGATCGTCGGCGTAGGCCGTCGAGCCGACCAGGTCGGCGAAGACCACCGTGACGAGCTTGCGCTCTTCCCCCGAGCTCACGAGGGGGAGTGTCGCGAAGGAGGGCGCTGCTCGCTAGCCGAGAACCGCCAGGAGCGCGTCTTCCCAGGCGCGCAGGCCGTCCTCGAGCTCGGCTTCCGACGTCGTCAGCGGGCAGAGGACGCGGATGCAGTTGCCGTTGACGCCGGCCTTCAGGAGCAGGACGCCGCGCTGCAGCGCGGCCTCGATGACGGCTTCCGCGAGCTCCGGCGCGGGCTCCTTCGTCGCAGGATCCCGAACGAGCTCGATCGCCAGCATGGCCCCGAGGCCACGAACGTCCCCGATCTGCGGCCAGCGCGCCTGCCACGCGAGCATCCGGGCACGCAATGCGTCGCCGAGGATCTCTGCGCGCGCGACGAGCTGCTCCTCGGCGAAGACGTCGAGGACGGCGCACGCGGCTGCGAGTGCGACGGGATTTCCGATGAACGTGCCGCCGATCGCCCCCGAGTGCGGATCGTCCATGATCTCGGCCCGCCCGAGCACGCCCGAGAGCGGAAGCCCGCCGGCGATGGACTTCGCGACGATCATGAGATCCGGCTCGACGTCGAAGTGCTCCATCGCGAACATCCGAGCCGTTCGTCCGAAGCCCGTCTGCACCTCGTCGGCGACGAGGACGATGCCGTGCTCGTCACAGATCCTTCGTAGTCCCTCGACGAACTCCGCAGGGGCGGGGATGAAGCCTCCCTCGCCCTGTTGCGGCTCGAACACGATCGCGGCGACGTGCTCCGGTGAAACGTGGGTCACGAACAGCCGCTCGAGCGCCGCAAGCGCCGTTACGGCATCCGGCCCCCGGTAGGCGTTCGGGTACGGCGCGCGGTACACCTCCGGCGCGAACGGCCCGAGATTCCGCTTGTACGGGTGCGTCTTCGAGGTCATCGTCAGCGCCATCCACGTCCTGCCGTGGAACGCCCCCTCGAATGCGATGACGCCCTGCCGCTTCGTGTACAGGCGCGCGAGCTTCACTGCGTTCTCGACCGCTTCCGCGCCGGCGTTGAAGAACGCGCCGCGCGTCTCTCCGCCGATCGGCACGAGCGCGCCGAGCCGCTCGGCGAGCTCGACGTACCCCTCGTACGGCACGACCGTGAAGTCCGTGTGCAGGAAGCGCTCCGCCTGCTCGACGATCGCGGCGACGACCCGTGGGTGGTTGTGACCGACGTTCGCGACGCCCACACCGCCGACGAAGTCGACGAAGGTGTTGCCGTCGACGTCGGTGATCGTGGACCCCCGGGCGCGGTCGGCGACGACGGGCTCGTGCACGATCAACGGATGCGCGACGGCATGGCGCTCGCGCTCGAGGATCTCGCGACTGCGCGGACCGGGGATCTCCGTCCTGATCTCGATCACGCGCGTCGCCGCCACGTGCGGCAGCCTAGCCTGTCGGCATGAACGAGCGTGACCTCTTCGAAGACCCGCTCGAGCAACTCCGCGCATGGCTGGACGAGGCCAAGGAGGCGATCCCGCGACCGCACTCGATGACTCTCGCGACCGCCACCCCGGGCGGCAGGCCTTCTGCTCGCGTCGTCCTCCTCCGCGGCCTCGACGACCGCGGGGTCACGTTCTTCACGAACCGCACGTCGCGCAAGGGCGAGGAACTGGATGCGAACCCGTATGCCGCAGCGGTCGTCCACTGGTGGGACCTCGGGCGGCAGGTTCGGATCGAGGGCTCCGTCGAGCGAACGACCGACGCCGAGTCGCTCGAGTACTGGTCGACCCGCCCGCGCGGGAGCCAGATCGCTGCCTGGTCGTCGCCGCAGTCCCGCCCGCTGACCGGACGCGACGAGCTCGAGGCGCAGGTCGACGAGATCGAGGAGCGGTTCGCCGCCGGCGAGGTTCCCCTCCCACCGTTCTGGGGCGGCTACCGGCTCCTACCGGCGAGCATCGAGTTCTGGACGCACCGCGACGACCGTCTCCACGACCGCGTGCGCTATGTGCGCGTCGGCGACGGTTGGCGTCGCGAGCGCCTGGCCCCGTGAGCGACGTCTAGGAAGGCGCGAGCGCGCCGTCGGTGTAGACGCAGTCGGCGTTCCACAGCATGTAGCCCTTCGCCCCGGAGAGCCGCGCCGCGTCGATTTGCGCCCGAACCTCGTCGATGCCGTATGGAACGGTGAAGCTGAAGTCCTGCACCCACGGAACCACGAGTGCGTCCCGTCCGCGCAGCGCGAGCTGGAAGCGGCGCAGCGCACGGGCAACCGTTGCCCCGGGGGCCAGACTCGGATCCTGCAGCCCGAGCTCGCCGTTGCCGAAGAGCGAGGGGTAGGTCATCGCGTAGATCGTGTCGACGTACGGCGCCATCCGACGCGGGATCTGGCCGATGCCCATGTCGCGTGCCGCCGAGAGGCCGAAAACCGCAGCCGAGATCCGGACACCGGACGGCTCCAGTCGCCGCTTCGCGTACCGGAGGAACGCCGGGACCGCATCCCGCTTCCCGAGCGAGCCCTGGCTTCCGTATACGGCGCGGCCGACGTCCCCGTCGGACGGGAAGCGCACGTAGTCGAACATGATCTCGTCGAACCCCGCGCGCGCAGCGGTGGTCGCGAGGTCGACGTTGTACTTCCAGACACGCTCGTCGTACGGGTTCACCCAGCCGAGCCCGGCCGCGTCGCGCCAGACCGACCCGTCTGTGCGATGAATGGCGAGCTCCGGACGCGCGCTCGAGAGCACCGGATCCTCGAAGACGACGATGCGCCCGATGAGATAGATGCCGCGCTCGTGCGCCCGGCGCGCGACGTCGCGCGGGTCGTAGTAGTCGCGGGCGGCTCCCGACGTGCGCGCCAGAGGGACGGAGGACGGCACGAAGCCGACCTCGCCGTTCTCGTCCTTGACGTCGAGCTCGATCGCCGTGAGGCCGTTGCGTTCGAGGTCCAGGTACTCGTCGAGCTTCCCGGGCAGGGATGCGAGCGCGGCCGTGAGATGAACGCCACGCACCTCGATCGGCAGCGTCCTCGGCCCGGTCGCGGGCGACGCCGCGAGCGTCGCGAGATCGGCGGCAGGCTGCTGGCCCTCGCTTGAGCCCACGAAGCGGGCGCCGACGCCGAGAGCGGCGATCGCGAGCAGAAACGCGCCCACGGCGGAGCTGCGACGCAGACGCTTCCTACGCCTAGCCGTAGCCCGACGCTCGCGAAATCGCTCGTTCGGGTCGATGGGTGGGAACAGCATCGACACCGGGGCGTGGACCTTATCGCAGCACTCGTAGAATCGCGGCGTGGTCCTCTCCGATCGCACCATCCGGCGCCTGCTCGACGAAGGCCGAATCGGCATCGATCCTTACGATCCGGGGCTGATGCAGCCATCCAGCCTGGACGTCCGCGTCGACCGCTATTTCCGCGTTTTCCGCAACTCGCGCTACCCGTTCATCGACGTCAAGGCGGCGCAGGAGGACCTGACGGAGCTCGTCGAGGTGGAGGGCGAGGAGGCGTTCATCCTCCATCCAGGCGAGTTCGTCCTCGGCTCGACGCTCGAGCGCGTGACGCTTCCCGACGACCTCGTCGCGCGTCTCGAGGGGAAGAGCTCGCTCGGCCGGCTCGGGCTGCTCATCCACTCGACGGCCGGGTTCATCGACCCCGGCTGGGACGGGCACGTGACGCTCGAGCTCTCGAACGTCGCGAACCTCCCGATCACGATCTACCCGGAGATGAAGATCGGGCAGCTCTCGTTCGTCCAGCTGTCGGAGGCCGCCGAGCGGCCGTATGGATCAGAGGGAATCGGCTCGAAGTACCAGGGCCAGCGCGGCCCGACACCGAGCCGCTACTGGCAGAACTTCGGCGAGGACTGAGCGGACCGCTACTCCTCGGGTGGCTCGCAGGAGAGCTCCTCGCCCCCGTCCTCGAGTCGACCCAGCAAGGCCGTGAGCTCCTCCAGCTCGCTCTCGTCGAGACGCGCGTGGAAGAACGTCTCGATCTGCGCGAGATGTGCTTGGCGTGCGGACCGCAGCTTTTCGAGGCCCTCGTCCGTCAGCACGGCGTACACGACCCGCCGATCGGTCGAACAGGAAGCGCGCTCGACGAACCCGCTCCGCTCGAGCCCGTCGAGCAGACGGGTGACCCCCGAAGCCGTGAGCAGGACCTGCTCTGCGAGGTCCACCCGGCGCATGCGCCGATCCGGGGCGCGCGAGAGCCGGAGCAGCACCTCGTAATCGCTCAGCGTCAGGTCGTGATCGGCCGACAGCTGGGCGCTGAGCTTCCTCGTAGCGGCGGAATGTGCGCGGAGGAGAGCTACGAACGTACGCGCAGACGCTTGCTCACTCAATACTTGACTGGACACTCTTCTTCCTCTATATTGCTTGCGTAGTCAATAGTAACGGACGCAAAGGAGTTCGCAATGTCCATCATGGCAGAGCAGGCGGCGACGCAGATCCCGAGCGGAACCTGGTCGATCGATCCGGCTTGGTCGTCACTCGAGTTCGAGGTGAAGAAGGTCGGCTTGATCCCGATCAAGGGTCGCGTGCCCGGATTCAGCGGCACGATCGAGGGTGGCGAGGAGCCGGCCATCGAGGGAACGGTCGACGCGACGTCGATCACCACCTTCGACGAGACGCGCGACGGCCATCTGCAGTCGCCCGATTTCTTCGACACCGCGCGCTATCCGGAGGTGCGCTTCACCTCGACCGGGGTCTCGTTCGACGGCGGCGAGGTTCACGTGCAAGGCGATCTCACGATCAAGGGCACCACGAGGCCGGTCGAGCTGAAGGGCACGTTCCTCGGCTCCGGCCCCGACATGGCAGGAAACGAGCGGATCGGCCTCGAGCTCGAAGGCAAGCTCGACCGAACGGAGTTCGGGCTCGACTGGAACGCACCGCTGCCGGCTGGCGGCTTCCTCCTCCCGAACGGGGTTACGCTCCGCGCGACGTTCGCAGCAGTTCAGGTCGCCTGAGATGAAGATCCTGGCCCTCTCCGGCAGCTTGCGGCGCGAGTCGTTCAACACCGCCCTTGCCTATGCGGCCCGCGAGCTCGCGCCGAACGGGGTCGAGGTCGAGATCTACGACGGGCTCGGGCTCATTCCGCACTACGACCAGGACCTCGACCACGAGGACGTCGAGACGCCCGAGCCCGTCGCCGACCTTCGCCGCCGAATCGAGGAGGCCGACGCACTCCTCGTGATCACCCCGGAGTACAACGGATCAATCACCGGCGTCCTCAAGAATGCGATCGACTGGGCTTCCGCGCGTCATCGCGGAAGCTGGCTCCGGAACAAGACGGTGGCAATCGCGGGGGCAACGACAGGCCAGTACGGCGCGATCTGGGCGCAACAGGATCTGAAGCGCATTCTCGGGATTGCCGGAGCACGAGTCGTCGGCGGCGAGCTGGCGGTCTCGACCGCGCACGAGAAGTTCGACGCCCACGGTCGGCTCGTGGATCGCCTGCTGGCGGACCGCCTTCGCCTCCATGTTGCGACGCTGGTGCACGAAGCGCAGCCTCTCCCGGCGGCGGCCTAGAACGCCGAGGGGCCGCGTTTCCGCGGCCCCTCTCGAACGGATACCAGCGTTGGATTTGGTAGAGGCGCTTCCGGCTCGGTGCGAGCACCCAGCGGCGCGAATCGCGAGCCCCCTACGCTGGCTAGGCGTTTCCCGGTGGTCCCGGGGGCACACCTCTACCCGCTGGTACCTCCACTGCCCGTACTGTCATCACTCAAGTCGGACCACCTCCTTTCCGCGGTAACGCCAGCATACGCACTGCGTGCGGATGGCGGGAGGGCTGTGACCTCCTCGACGATGCGCGAATCCGTCGGGCAGCTCTGAAGTGGCCGCCTTCGCGGCCGGTCGCTACGTCAGGACGACCGTCAACTCGAGCCCACGGTCCAGCGGCACGGTCACGCTCGACAGCGTGGGATCGGCCTGGCGGGCGGCCGAGTACGCACCGAGCGTCTCCACATGCGAGAGGACGTTGTCGGCAACGACGAGTCCGCCTGGTTCGAGCAACGGTCGAGCGAGACCGAACAGCGTCTCGTAGTCGTCCTTCTCGGCGTCGAGGAACACGAGGTCGAAGACGTCCTCGCTCCGAGCAAGCGTGTCGTGCGCGTTGCCTTCGACGAGCTCGGCCCACTCCTCGAGACCTGCCGTAGCGACGTTCGACCGCCACGCTGCGCACTTCACGGGGTCGGCTTCGAACGACAAGAGACGTCCTCCGAGGACGCGGGCGCCGGCGGCGAGCCAGATCGACGAGTACCCGCGCGAGCCGCCGATCTCGAGCACCTCGATGCCGGCCTGGGATGCAGCGAGCCCGAACAGGAATCGGCCCGTCGCCGGAGGCACCGCTCGCGACCGCTCATCCGCCGGGAGGCCGGCTTCGCGCTCCGCGGCGTCCTCCGACTCGAGATCGGCGAGCGTCGCGAGGACGCGCTCGTCAAGCATCGGGCACCTCGAGCACGACCATGCCGTCGTCGCGAACCGAGACCGGGTACGTCTCGACCGCTGCGAACGCCGGCAGCGACATCGGGATCCCGCTCTCGAGATCGAAGCGCGACCCGTGCCGCGGGCACACGACGACGCACGCCTCGGGCTCCCACTCCCCTTCGCAGAGCGGGCCGTCGTCATGGGAGCAGCGGTCCTCGATCGCGAAGAGCCGCCCACCGCAGTTGTAGACGCCGACCGTGAGCGCTCCGGCCTCGACGAGCTTCATCTCGCCAGGCGCGAGCGGCCCGACCTCGACCTCGGCCACGCTTACTCCAACACCAGCTCGTTTGCCGACGTGCCCCACTCCTCGGGCAGCGGCGTCCCGCGGGCCTTGTGGAGTGCGAGCTTGAGCACGCCGAGCCCGAGGATCGCGCACTTGAGGCGGACCGGCGTGAGCGGAATCCCGAGCTCGTCGAGAAGCTCCTCCTTCGGCATGGCGGCCACCTCGTCGGCGGTGCGTCCCTTCACGAGGTCGCTGAGCATCGACGTCGCCGCCTGGCTGATCGCGCACCCGCGACCGTCGAACCCGACCTCCTCGATCACATCTCCTTCGCCGAGGCGCACGGAGACGAACACCTCGTCCCCGCACAGCGGGTTCTGACCCTCCGCCTGCGCGTCGGCTGGGTCGAGCAGCCCGTGGTTCCGCGGATTCTTGTAGTGGTCCAAGATGAGCTCGCGATAGAGCTGATCGAACTCGCTCATGTCTAGCCGAGGCTCTGCTTGGCCTTGTGGAGGCCGTCGACGAGCCGGTCGACATCCTCCGGAATCGAGTAGACGTAGAAGCTCGCACGAACGGTCGCCGCTACGCCGAGCTTCGTCATGAGCGGCTGCGTGCAGTGGTGCCCTGCACGGACCGCGACGCCCTCCCAGTCGAGTACCTGCGCGACGTCGTGCGGATGCACGCCGTCGACATTCATCGAGACGATGCCGGCGCGATGCTCCGGCACCGGGCCGTACGTCGAGATCCACGGAAGCTCGCCGAGACGCCCGAGCGTGTACTCCACGAGCTCGCGCTCGTGGGCCTCGATCGGAGCGAGCCCTGCGTCGAGCACGTAGTCGACGGCCGCGCCGAAGCCGACCGCCTCTGCGATCGCCGGCGTACCCGCTTCGAACTTGTACGGGAGCTCGTTCCACGTGGTCCGCTCCATCGAGACCGAGCGGATCATCTCGCCACCCAGGTTGAACGGCGACATCGTCTCGAGCAGCTCACGCCGGCCCCAAAGCGCGCCGGCGCCGCTCGGGCCGCACATCTTGTGCGACGAGATCGCGAGGAAGTCGCACCCGAGTGCCTGCACGTCGAGTGGACGGTGTGGCGCCGCCTGGGCGGCGTCGACCACCATGATCGCGTTGCGCTCGTGAGCCCATGCCGCGAGGTCGCGCACCGGGTTCACGGTGCCGAGCGTGTTCGACACGAGGTTCGAGGCGACCACCTTCACCGTGCCCTCGCGCTCGATCTCCTCGAGCGCGCCCAGCTGCAGCTCGCCATGCTCGTCGATCGGAATCGCCTTGAACGCCGCGCCCGTCCGTCCCGCGACGTACTGCCACGGAACGAAGCTCGAATGGTGCTCGAGGTCCGTCACGACGACGACGTCGCCCGGGCCGAGGTTGTCGAGTCCCCAGGCGTACGCGACCAGGTTCAGCGCCTCCGTCGCGCTGCGCGTGAAGATCACCTCGCGCTCGGAAGGAGCGTTCACGAAGCCTGCGACCTTGCTGCGAGCGGTCTCGTAGCCCGTGGTCGCGCGCTCGGCGAGCCGGTAGACGCCGCGATGGACGTTCGCGTACGAGTGCTCGTAGAAGTCGCGCATGGCGTCGAGGACCTGCCGCGGCTTCTGCGACGAGGCGGCCGAGTCGAGGAAAGCGACCGGCTTGCCGTTGACGAGCTCGTCGAACACGGCAAAGTCCGCGCGCAGTCGGTGCGCGTCGAGCTTCGGCTCCGTCGTTACTGCCACGCCGCCATCGTACCCAGGTCGGTTCGGCTGCCTACCCGAGGTCGACGCGACCGTTGGTCGTCGCCCGCTCGGCCGCCTTGCGCATGCGTCGGGCAGCGAGCACGGCGTGCTCGAGGAGCTCTTGCACCATCTCGATGCGACGCCGCTCGGAGAGCTCGCGGAGCAGCATCAGCTTCTCCCCGGGAGTGAGCTCGACCTTCCCCGCGAGCGCGAACGAGAGCTGCGAGGACGCCGGGTCGGGAGGGTCGACGTCACTGCCCGTCACCTCTCTGAGGACTCCGAAGACGCGCATCGCGTCCTCGACGGCCGCGGCGTCTGCCGCGTCGTCGGCGTCGTCGACCGGAGACACCTGCGCGGTGTGGAACGAGCGGCCGTCGGTGAGCTCGTCGACATGGAACCGCTCACCGCCCTCGACGAGGATGTTCAGGCGGCCGTCCTCGAAGCGCGTGAGCACCTCCGCGATCCGTGCGCGCGTCCCCACGTCGCGGATTCCGTCGCTGTCCGCGTAGACGAGGCCGAACTCGGCGCCCTGCTCGAGGCACTCCTCGACGAGCTCCTTGTACCGGTCCTCGAAGATGTGCAGCGGCAGGCGCTCGGTCGGGAGGAGGACGAGGCCGAGCGGGAAGAGTCCGAGCTCGTCCACGGCGCGTCCGTCAGGACGAGCGCTCGAGGTCGAGCGCGGCGGAGTTGATGCAGTAGCGCTGGCCCGTGGGCGCGGGGCCGTCGTCGAAAACGTGTCCGAGGTGGCCACCGCAGGTCGCGCACATGATTTCCGTGCGGACCATCCCGTAGCTCGTATCGGTCTCGCTGACGACGCTGTCGAGCGTCGAGGGCTCGTAGAAGCTCGGCCAACCGCTCCCGGACTCGAACTTCGTGTCGGAGCGGAAGAGCTCGGCCCGGCAACCGGCGCAGCGATAGATGCCCGGCGAGTGCTCGTCCCAGTACACACCGGTGAAGGCGCGCTCGGTCCCTTTGCCGCGCAGGATCTCGTACTGCTCGGGAGTCAACCGCTCACGCCACTCGGCGTCGGTGAGCTCGAGCTTGTCGCTCATGCCTGCGGAATCCTCGACTCGAGCGCGGCCGCGAGCGCATCACGCACCGGCTCGAGCTCGACCCGGTCGAGCACGTCCTGGAAGAACCCGCGAACGATCAGCCGCTCGGCCTCCGCGTGCGTCAGGCCGCGCGTCATGAGGTAGAAGAGCTGCTCCCGGTCGACCTGTCCGAGCGTGGCCCCGTGAGTGCAGCGCACGTCGTTGGCCATGATCTCGAGGCCGGGAATCGAGTCGGCGTGCGCGCTCTTCGAGAGCAGGAGGTTGCGGTTCTCCTGGTACGCGTTCGTCTTCTGCGCCCCCTCCTCCACGCGGATCATCCCGCGCCACACCGCGCGCGCCGTGTCGCGGAGCGCGCCCTTGAAGGCGAAGTCGGACGTGGTGGAGGGCGCCATGTGCTCCTGGAACGTGTCGTAGTCGAGGTGCTGGGTCCCGTCGGCGAAGTACGCGCCGGTCACACGCGAGGTCGCGCCTTGCCCGGCGAGGTCGTTCTGGATCCACACCTTGCCCTTCGCAGACCCGAAGCCGCCCGCGACCCAGTCGAGCTCCGCATCGCGCTCGACCCGGGCGTGGTGCGAGCCGAAGTGCCACGTGCCGCGTGACAGGTTCTGAACGGAGACGTACTCGACCTTTGCTCCCTGCCGAACGACGATCTCGACCGCTGCGTTCGTGTACGCCTTCAGCTCAGGGGTTGCAGACACGTACTCCTCGATCAGCGTGAACCGGCTCTCTGGCTCTGCAACGATGAGAAGCCGCCAGAAGAGCGAGCCGTCGTCGACCGAATTTGCGAGACGGATGTACAGGGGTTTCTCGAGCTCGACGCCCTTCGGGACATGGACGAGGAGCCCGTGCTCCCACATCGCGGCGTTGTGCGCCGCGAACTTCTCGTCCCAGCCGACGAGCGAGTAGAGGAGCTCGTGGTCCTCCGGCAGGGGCTCGAAGCGGATTCCGTCCGGCGCGGAGACGATCTCGAGACCGGCTTCACCGACGTACGCGACACCGGATGCGTCGAGCTCGAGCATGGTGGGGGGCGAGGCGTTCGTGGTTGCGCCGTTCGCGGCCCATGAGTCCGGGTCGAACCCGGCGAGGTCCGTGAAGCGCCAGTGCTCGTCCCGTGTCGTCGGAAGGGGCAGAGCCCGATACTGCTCGAGCGCATCGGTGCGCGTCATACGTCGAATCTCCGGTGCAGCATGAGCGCGTTTCCGTCTGGGTCCTTGAACCACGCCTGCCGGCAGACGCTCGTCTGGATCGTGTCGCCGTCGAACACCACGCCCTTCGCCTCGAGCTCGGCGCGTGCTGCATCGACGTCTGCGACTCTCAGCGCGATACCCGCGGGGCTCGGCGCGAACGGCTGCCCGATGCTCGACGGGTCGAAGACGTCGAGGGTCACCTGCCCGCACCGGAGCTCCATGTCACTGTCGCCTTCGGTCTCGACGTCGAGCCCGAGCACCTCCGTGTAGAACCGCTTCGCCCGCGGGAGGTCCTGGGTGAGAACGGAGACGAAGTCCACGTGCTCGACCTGCATCACGGCGTCGTCCCGTCGGGATACGGCGCGTAGCGCCGGTGGAGGAGGATGCGGTTGCCGGCCGGATCGTTGACACCCGCGCCTTTGCAGGCGCCGGAGTCCCACATCTCGCCGACCTCGACACCCGCGTCCTCGAGCTTCGCCTTCGCCGCGGCGACGTCGGCAACACGCAGCGCGATCGTCGAGGGCGGGAGCGCGGCGAACTCGTAGTCGTGCGTGTGCGGCGTCATGACCGCAAGGGTGACGTTGCCGGCCTCGTACTCGACCCAGTCGTCGTCGGGCGAGTTCGGATTCCGCTTCAGGCCGAGGAGCTCCCCGTAGAAGTGGTTCGCAGCGTCGATGTCCGTGACGGGAACGCGGATGTAGTCCACGCGCTCGACGCCGATCACTCGGACCTCTCCTTGTACGGCGCGTAGCGCCTGTGCAGCGTCAGCGGGTTGCCGTCCGGATCCGTGAAGTTCGCCATGTGACAGACCCCGGAGTCATACGTCTCGCCCTCGAACTGGACACCCCGCGATTCGAGCTCGGCGCGCGCTGCGGGCACGTCGTCGACCTGGAGCAGGACGATGCTGTTCGCCTGCGGCCGATACTCGACGCCGAACCACGCCGGCGTCCAGATCGCGAAGCACGTGTCGCCGACCCAGAACTCGAAGCGAGCGTTGGTGTCGGGCCGGAGCCCGAGCGTGTCGACGTAGAACTGCCTGGAACGTTCCGGATCCGTCGACGGAATCCCGACGACGTCCACCTTGCGGATCGGGCTAGCCAACACACTCGAGTCCGCATGCGGACTCGAGTCAGCCAACAGACCCTTCCATCTGCAGCTGGATGAGCCGGTTCATCTCGACCGCGTACTCGAGCGGGAGCTCCTTCGTGATCGGCTCGACGAAGCCGGAGACGATCATCGCGGAGGCCTCGGCCTCCGAGAGGCCACGGCTCATGAGGTAGAAGAGCTGCTCCTCTCCGATCTTCGAGACCGTCGCCTCGTGCCCGAGATCGACGTCGGACTCGTCCACCTGGATGTACGGATACGTGTCCGAGCGTGACTCCTCGTCGAGGATGAGCGCGTCGCAGACGACCTTCGACTTCGATCCCACCGCGCCCTTCGCGACCTGCAGCAGTCCGCGGTAGCCCGCACGGCCGCCGTCCTTCGAGATCGACTTCGACGTGATCACCGACGACGTGCGCGGCGCCACGTGGACGACCTTGCCGCCCGCATCCTGGTGCTGTCCCTTTCCGCCGAAGGCGATCGAGAGCACTTCGCCGTGCGCGCGCTCGCCCATCAGCCAGATGGCCGGGTACTTCATCGTCACCTTCGAGCCGAGGTTCCCGTCGACCCATTCCATGGTCGCGCCCTGATACGCGACCGCCCGCTTCGTGACGAGGTTGTAGACGTTGTTGGACCAGTTCTGGATCGTCGTGTAGCGGCAGCGCCCGCCGCGCTTCACGACGATCTCGACGACCGCGGAATGCAACGAGTCCGACGAGTAG
>Ga0207650_10001640_pt1 | contig 15939 bp, 11 predicted proteins | sample KBSS63metaG_FD_184325 | JGI IMG/M metagenome (GOLD analysis project Ga0207650, IMG submission 184325) | Switchgrass rhizosphere microbial communities from Kellogg Biological Station, Michigan, USA - KBS S6-3 metaG (SPAdes) (version 2) | ecosystem: Host-associated > Plants > Roots > Rhizosphere...
TATCGGCGACGCAACTGTCGGCGCCGGGGCCAATGTCGGCGCCGGCACCATTACCTGCAACTACGATGGCGTCGCCAAGCACCGCACCGAGATCGGCCGGAATGCTTTCATCGGCTCCAATTCGGCGTTGGTCGCGCCGGTGAAGGTCGGGGAGGGTGCCTATATAGGTTCGGGCTCGGTGATCACACGCGATGTGCCGGCAGACGCTCTTGCGGTCGGGCGCGCACAACAGGTTGTCAAGGAGGGTTGGGCGCGGCGCTTGCGCGACCTCAAGTCCAAGGGCAAGAAACGCACGCCCGCGACGTGACGTGCGTGCGCCGGCCTTACCCTGTCATAGGTTGAGAACTATATTGATTTCCCATGCGGCATTCGCCGCCGATACATCGTCGTCCGGGTAGCATCCGCGCGATTAGCAGAGGAGGCGGCCGCTCGCATGTGCGGAATTGTGGGCATTCTCGGGCGTGAGCCGGTCGCAGCCGCACTAGTGGACGCGCTCAAGCGGCTCGAATATCGGGGCTATGATTCCGCCGGTATCGCCACTCTGGAAGGCGGACGGCTCGACCGCCGGCGAGCCGAGGGCAAGTTGCGGAATCTCGAAGCCCGGCTCGCGCGTGAGCCGCTCACGGGGACCGTCGGCATCGGCCATACCCGCTGGGCAACTCACGGCAGGCCGACCGAAAACAATGCGCACCCCCACGCGACCGACCGGGTGGCTGTGGTCCACAACGGCATCATTGAAAACTTCCGCGAGTTGCGCGATGAGCTGGAAAAAAAAGGCGCCTCATTCGGCTCCGACACCGACACTGAGGTGATCGCCCATCTCGTCACGCAAGAGATGAAGAAGGGGGCGTCGCCGTCTGAGGCGGTGGCCGCGACCTTGCCGCGGCTGCGTGGCGCCTTTGCGCTCGCCTTCCTGTTCACCGGAGAAGACGATCTGCTCATCGGTGCGCGCAAGGGCTCGCCGTTGGCGATCGGTTACGGCGACGGCGAGATGTATCTCGGCTCCGACGCCATCGCGCTCGCGCCCTTTACCGACGAAATCTCCTATCTCGAAGATGGCGATGCGGCGGTGCTTACGCACAATAGCGTGGAGATCCGTGACGCCAAGGGCGGCAAGGTCGAGCGTGCCGCGATCAAATCGTCGGCCGCGGCCTTCCTCGTGGACAAGGGCAATTACCGCCACTTCATGGCCAAGGAGATTCACGAGCAGCCGGAGGTCGTGGGCCACACGCTCGCGCATTACCTCGACATGGCCTGCGAGCGCGTCCGGTTGCCGGCCAATCTGTCGTTCGATTTTAGCGCGCTGGAGCGAGTGTCCATAGCGGCCTGCGGCACCGCCTATTACGCCGGACTGGTCGCCAAATATTGGTTCGAGCGTTTTGCGCGCCTGCCGGTCGAGATCGACGTTGCGTCCGAATTCCGCTACCGCGAGGCACCGCTGAAAGCCGGGGGCCTCGCAATTTTCGTGTCGCAATCGGGTGAGACGGCGGACACGCTGGCGTCGCTGCGCTACGCCAAGGAGCACAAGCAGCACACGGTCGCGGTGGCCAATGTGGCCACCTCGACGATCGCGCGTGAAAGCGATGCCGTGATGCCGACGCTCGCCGGTCCTGAAATCGGAGTTGCCTCGACCAAGGCCTTCACCTGCCAACTCGCCGTACTTGCCTGTCTGGCGGTGGCGGCCGGCCGCGCGCGCGGCGTATTGTCCGATGAGGACGAGAGGGCGCTTGTGCGTGCCTTGATCGAGGTGCCTCGATTGATGGCGGAAGCGCTCGCCCTCGAGCCTCAGATCGAGCATCTGGCGCGCGATCTCGCGAAAAGCCGAGACGTGCTCTATCTTGGCCGCGGCACCAGCTATCCGCTTGCCCTGGAAGGGGCTCTGAAGCTCAAGGAAATTTCGTACATTCACGCCGAAGGCTATGCCGCGGGTGAGCTCAAGCATGGACCCATTGCGCTGATCGACGAAAACATGCCGGTGATCGTGATAGCGCCGCATGACGGGGTGTTCGAAAAAACCCTGTCCAACATGCAGGAGGTTGCAGCTCGCGACGGGAAGATCATTCTGCTCAGCGATCCCCAAGGCACTCGGGAAGCGCACGTGGATACGCTGTTCAAGCTGACGCTCCCGGCGATGCCCGCCACAGTGACGCCATTAGTCTACGCCATCCCCGTGCAACTGATTGCATATCACACGGCCGCCCTGATGGGGAAAGACGTCGACCAGCCGCGCAGTCTCGCCAAATCAGTAACGGTCGAGTGATCGGTCGCGACGTTTATGCATGTCGCCGCGGCTCCTGCATGCGGCTAGTCTTGGCTGGCTCGGTATTGAGAAGACAGTTGTCGCATGAACGAGTTTGATCGCAATCCCGGTATGGTGCCGCCGGTCGATCCGTCCACCGAGCCGGCCAAGCCGGTGCCGCTCCATCACGGCATGGTCGTCCGGCTTCGAAACTATTTCCTGACCGGCCTCGTGCTGGTGGGGCCGGCTTACATCACCATCGGCCTCACCTGGTGGTTCATCAATTGGGTCGACGATCTGGTGCGGCCATTCATTCCGCTGGCGTATCGGCCGGAGACCTATTTGCCGGTGAAAGTGCCAGGTACGGGCCTGATCATCGCGCTCACCGCCCTGACTCTGCTGGGGTTTCTGACGGCCAATTTCGTGGGCCGCAAACTGGTCGAAACCGGCGAAAATATTCTCAATCGCATGCCGGTGGTCCGGCCGATCTACAAGAGCCTGAAGCAGATTTTCGAGACGCTGTTTGCAAAGGGCGGCTCCAGCTTCCGCCGGGTCGGCTTGGTCGAGTTTCCGTCGCCCGGGATGTGGTCCCTGGTTTTCCTGTCGAATCCGGCAAGCGCGGACATCGCGGCGCGGCTTCCGGAGACCGAGCACGTCGCCGCGTTCATGCCGTGCACGCCCAATCCGACCACAGGGTTTTTTTTCTATGTGCCGCGGCGGGATGTCATCGATCTCGATATCACGGTCGAGGCCGCCATGACCCTGCTGATGTCGGCAGGAATGGTGCAGCCCGGCGCTGCCGATCAGCAGAAGAAGCTTGCCGCGCTCGCCGAGTCCGCACGCGTCGCGCAGATGGCGCAGTCGAGCCGCGCTGCCGCGCCGGCCAAGTAACTTTAGCCCGCCCGGATCAGCCGGATCGCCTCATCGCGCTCGAACAGATAGAGCAGATGGCGCAACGCCTGCCCGCGAGGCGAAGCCAGCGTCGGATCCTGTGCCAGCACGAGCGCGGCGTCGTCGCGCGCAGCGCCGATCAGCTTGCCGTGCGCCTCGATGCGGGCCAGGCGGAATCCCGGCATGCCCGACTGCCGTGTGCCGAGCACATCGCCTTCCCCCCTCAGCTTGAGGTCTTCCTCGGCGATACGGAAGCCGTCTTCGGTCTCTCGCATGATATTGAGGCGCGCCTTGGCGGTTTCCCCGAGCGGTCCCTTGTAGAGCAGGAGACAGGTCGAACGCTCGGTGCCCCGTCCGATACGCCCGCGCAACTGATGGAGTTGGGCGAGGCCGAAGCGTTCGGCGTGCTCGATGACCATCACCGTCGCCTCCGGCACATCGACACCGACTTCGATCACCGTAGTGGCGACCAGGAGGCGTGTTTCGCCGACCGCGAAGCGCTCCATGGCGCGGTCTTTGTCGGCACCCTTCATCCGGCCATGCACGAGATCGACCATTCCACCGAAGCGCTCTTTCAGCGCTGCGAAACGCTCTTCCGCTGCGGCAAGGTCGGTGTTTTCGGTGACCTCGACCAGCGGACACACCCAGTAGACGCGGCGGCCCTCGGCAAGCGCACGGCCGGCGGCGGCGATCATCTCTTCAAGCCGGCTGAGGGGGATCGTTCGCGTGTCGATAGGCTTACGCCCGGCGGGCTTTTCACGCAGTTCGGACATGTCCATGTCGCCGAAATAGGTCAGCACCAGCGTGCGCGGAATCGGCGTCGCCGTCATCACCAGTACGTCGACCGCTTGACCTTTCTTGGCCAGGGCGAGCCGCTGGTGCACGCCGAACCGGTGCTGCTCGTCGACCACGGCGAGCGCAAGATCGCGAAATTCCACGTCCTCCTGGAACAGCGCATGCGTGCCGATGAGCACGTGGGTGTCGCCGATGATGAGCTTTTCCAGAATGTCCTTGCGCTCCCGGCCGCGCTCGCGGCCGGTGAGGATAGCGACATTGATCCCGGCCGCGGCTGCCAGCGGCGCTATGGTGTTGAAGTGTTGCCGCGCCAGGAGCTCGGTCGGCGCCATCAAGGCGGCCTGACGGCCGCCTTCGATCACCGCCGCGGCAGCAAGCAAGGCCACTACGGTCTTGCCTGATCCCACGTCGCCCTGCAGCAGCCGCAGCATGCGTTCTGGCTTGGCCAGATCGGCGACAATCTCGCCGACCGCGCGCGTCTGCGACGGTGTAAGCGAATAGGGCAGCGCCTCGATCAGCTTTTTCCTGATATGGCCGGTGCCGGTGGTCGCGCGGCCGGCAGGACGCCGCAAATGGGCGCGCACCAGCGCGAGCGCGAGCTGGCCTGCCAGAAACTCATCATATGCCAGCCGCGACCAAGCCAATCCTTCCGGCAGGAGATCGGCGGGTTCTGTGGGCCGGTGCAGGACACGCAGCGCGTCGGCGAAAGGCGGAAAGCGCTCGCGTGCAACCCAGCTCGGCTCCTGCCATTCGGGCAATGTCGGCACCCGCGCAAGCGCCGCGTCGGCTGCCCGCCGCAACTGATTGAGGCTGAGCCCTTCGGTCAGCGCGTAGACCGGCTCGACCAGGGGCAGCTTGGCCAGATCGGCCTCGGCGACGACTCGGTCGGGATGTATCATCTGCCGCATGTGGTCGTAGAGAGCGACCGTGCCCGACACGTATCTGCGCTCGCCGACCGGCAAGAGCTTCTGAAGGTAATCCTTGCGCGCATTGAAATACGTCAGGATGAGATCGCCGGTCTCGTCGCTGGTGTAGACCTGATAGGGTGCGCGCGGTCGCCGCGGCGGAGGAGGCCGGTGTCGATCGACGGTGACCGCAACCGTGACGACGGTGTCGGGCACCACGTCGCGCAGTTTCGGCCGCGCGCGGCGGTCGATGGCGCCTGTGGGCAGGTGAAACAGGAGATCGATGACGCGCGCGTCGTGCTCGCGGCCGAACAGCCGGCGGTACAGCTTCTCAAGTTGAGAACCAACGCCCGGAAGCGTCGTCACCAAGGCAAATAACGGATTGAGCAGACTCGGCCGCATGAGGATCCCGACTTTCGTCGCCAATTCCACACCTCGACGCCGGATGCGCAAGGCCGGGTTCGCGACGTCGTCGGCCACAACTATATGTCGAAAACTCCGATCGCATCGATGCCACCCGCAGCTGGACAAAGAGCGGGCCAATCGAACCAGAGCACGGCTCCTCCTGACATTCCACGATTGCCTCGCTATATCACCGTCGCCGGGCAAATCTCGGCCGTGACTTCGCGCAATCGGGGGCCCGGTCGGAGCACGCAGCGGAGGTTGGCCGAAACGACCCTTCAGCCCGCTTTCCTCGCTTTTTCATCTCGGTAAAGGTGATGAAGTCGGGGGCGGGCCGCAGCGGCGTACAACGCGCTGGCAGGCGATGAGGAGCCGATGACGGGCACGACACGTTCGAGCGAAGGTTTGGATGTCCGCCGGCGGAAGCTTTTGTTCCGCTCCTGGCATCGCGGGATGCGGGAAATGGATTTGATCATGGGCCGCTTCGCCGACGCAGCGCTTGCACAACTGACTCCGGCGGAGCTCGCCGACTTCGAGCAACTTATGGAGGTGCCGGACCGCGAGCTGCTGGCTTGGGTCACGGGTGAAGCCGCGGTGCCGGCGGACCACGACACCGCGCTGTTCCGCCGGCTCCGTGATTTCAACCACCGTCGTGAGCGCACGAGATAAGCATGGCGCGTACCCCTGCCGCAGCCCTGACCCCCGGCCGCCCGCTCACGCTCGCGGGCGTGGCGGACGGCGCCGAGGGACTTGTTGTTTCGGATCTGGCCCGTGCCGTCGCGGCCCGTGCCCACGCACCGGCAACGAGCCTTGTCGTCGTCTGCCGCGACGGACAGCGGATGGCCGCGCTGGCGCGCGGGCTCGGTTTCTTCGCGCCTGACCTCGTTATTGAGCAGTTTCCCGCCTGGGACTGTCTGCCGTATGACCGGGTCTCGCCGCATGCGGCCTTCGTCGCCCAGCGCATGACCGCGCTGTCACGACTGGTGCGGGTCAAGGGCCGCGGCCGCCCGTCGCTCCTGCTCACCACTGTCAACGCCATCCTTCAGCGCGTGCCCGCAAGGGACTTCGTTGCCCGGCAATCGCTTTCAGTCTCGCCCGGCAACATGCTCGCGATGGACGGCATCACCCGTTGGCTCGAGCTCAACGGCTTCGTGCGCGCCTCGACCGTGCGCGAGCCCGGCGACTACGCGGTTCGCGGCGGCATCATCGATCTCTATCCGCCGGGTATGGCCGAACCGGTACGGCTCGATTTTTTCGGTGACACGCTGGAAACGATCCGAAGCTTCGATCCCGAAAGCCAGCGGACCACGGATCAACTGCGCGCCCTCGATCTCGTGCCTGTCGCCGAATTCCAACTCACGACCGAGACCATCCGGCGCTTCCGACTGGGCTATGTCGACGCGTTTGGCGCCCCGGCGCCCGACGACCTCCTTTATCACGCCGTGAGTGAAGGGCGCCGTCACCCCGGCATGGAGCACTGGCTGCCGCTCTTTCAGGACCGGCTCGACACGCTGCTGGATTACGTGCCGGGCTCGCCGGTTGTGCTGGAGCCGCTTGCCGAGGACGCGGCCCGATCGCGGCTGGCGCAGATCAAGGACTATTACGACGCGCGGCAGCAGGCGTTGACGCAGCGCGGATCGGGGCCGCCCTACAGGCCGCTACCGCCGCACCGGCTTTATCTCGGCGAAACCGAATGGCGCGAGCGGCTCGATAACGTGGCGCTGGCGCTGCTCACCCCGTTCACGGTCCCGGAAGGGCAGGGGCAGGTGATCGATGCGGGGACCAAGCAAGGACGCAACTTTGCCGCCGAGCGCGCCGAGCCGGGCGGCAACGTCTTCGAAGCGGTGAGCAGGCACGTTACCGCGCTGCAGGCCAGCGGGAAGCGCGTCATCATCGCGCTGTGGAGCGAAGGCGCGCGCGAGCGCATGAGCCACGTGCTCGCCGACCACGCGCTCGCCAATCTGACGCCGGTCCGGTCGTGGCAGGAAACGCTGACACTTCCCAAGCCGGAGGTCGCGCTGGCTGTGCTTGGACTCGAAAGCGGCTTCGAGAGCGTCCAGGCCGCCGTCATTGGCGAGCAGGACATTCTGGGCGACCGACTGGTGCGTCCGCGGCGCGGCTCGCAGCGAGCGGAGAACTTCATCGCCGAGGTGACGAGCCTCTCGGCCGGCGACCTGGTCGTGCACGTCGATCATGGGATCGGCCGTTTCGTGGGCCTGCGCGCGATCGAAGCAGCCGGCGCGCCCCACGATTGTCTCGAAATTCACTATGCGGGGGGCGACAAGCTGTTCCTCCCGGTCGAAAATATCGAGCTGCTCTCTCGCTACGGCTCGGAAGAGACCCAGGTCGAGCTCGACCGGCTGGGCGGCGGCGCTTGGCAGGCGCGCAAGGCGCGCATGAAGAGCCGCATCCGCGAGATCGCCAATGAGTTGATCAAGATCGCAGCCGAACGGCTGTTGCGGGAGGCGCCCCGCCTGAGGGTTGAAGCCGGGGCGTATGATGAGTTCTGCGCCGGTTTTCCCTACGAGGAAACCGATGACCAGCAGGCCGCGATCGACAAGGTTCTGGACGAGCTTGCCGGCGGCCGGCCGATGGACCGACTGATCTGCGGCGACGTGGGTTTCGGCAAGACCGAGGTGGCACTGCGCGCTGCCTTCGTTGCCGCCATGAGCGGTAAGCAGGTCGCAGTAATCGTCCCGACCACGTTGCTCGCCCGCCAGCACACGAAGACCTTTACCGAGCGCTTCCACGGTTTCCCGGTGAAGATTGCACAGGCCTCGCGGCTCGTGGCCGGCAAGGACCTGGCTCGCGTTAAGAAGGGCATTGCGGAAGGGGACATCGATATCGTCGTCGGCACCCATGCGCTGCTCGGCAAAACGATCAAGTTCAAGGATCTCGGTCTCCTGATCGTGGACGAGGAGCAGCATTTCGGCGTCGCCCACAAGGAAAGGCTCAAACAGTTCCGCGCCGAGGTGCATGTGATGACCCTCACCGCGACCCCGATCCCGCGGACCTTGCAGCTCGCGCTCTCCGGCGTCCGCGATCTTTCGATCATTGCCTCTCCGCCGATCGATCGGCTCGCGGTGCGTACTTTCGTGGCGCCGTTCGATCCCCTGATCGTGCGCGAGGCGCTGTTGCGCGAACGTTATCGCGGCGGCCAGGCTTTCTATGTCTGTCCGCGCATCGAAGATCTCGCCGGCGCAAAGGATTTTCTTGACAAGCACGTTCCCGAGATGCGCGTTGCCGTCGCCCATGGCCAGATGCCTTCAACGGTGCTCGAAGACATCATGTCTGCGTTCTACGACGGAAAATACGACGTGCTGTTATCGACGGCCATCGTTGAATCCGGCCTCGACATCCCGACCGCGAATACCTTGATTGTGCATCGCGCCGACCGCTTCGGGCTGTCCCAGCTCTATCAGCTGCGCGGTCGCGTGGGACGCTCCAAGGTGCGCGCCTATTCGTTGTTCACGTTGCCCGCCGTGGGCAACATCACGCCACAGGCGGAGCGGCGGCTGACGGTGCTGCAGTCGCTCGATACACTCGGCGCCGGCTTCCAGCTCGCCTCCCACGACCTCGATATCCGCGGTGCCGGCAACCTCCTGGGAGAAGAGCAGTCCGGTCACATCAAGGAGGTTGGGTTCGAACTCTATCAGCAGATGCTCGAGGAGGCGGTCGCGAGCCTTAAGGCCGGTATCACCGCTCCGGTCGCCGACAAGTGGTCGCCGCAGATTACCATTGGGACACCGGTGATGATCCCTGAGGAATATGTGGCCGACCTGCCGGTCCGCCTCGGGCTTTATCGCCGGCTTTCCGAGATCGAAGACGAGCGTGAGATCGACGCCTTTGGTGCCGAACTGGTCGACCGTTTCGGCCCGTTGCCAGAGGAAGTCGAGCATCTGCTCCAGATCGTTGCGATCAAATCGCTCTGCCGTCAGGCGAACGTGGAGAAGATCGAGACCGGACCGAAGGGCGCCGTGGTGTCATTCCGTGACAATACCTTTGCCAATCCTGACCGGCTCGTCGCTTTCATCCGCGATCAAGGCCCGGGGGCCCGCGTCCGGCCCGACATGAAGGTTGTGTTCTTCGACGACTGGGAGGATCCCAAGGCGCGCCTGCGCGGAACCTCGGCCATCCTGCGCAACTTGGTGGCGCTTGCGCAACCGGCAAAGGCCGCCTGAAGAACGGGACAAATATCGGTGGATCACACGGCACGGCTGCAATCGGCGCCATCCCCGATCCTGAATCAGTGGCGCGCCGTTGTGGTCGCAGCAGCGAACATGTTGCTGCTCTTTGCCGTGCCCGCCTTGGCCCACACCGGCAGCAGCACCGGCGGTTTCATCGGCGGTTTCGCTCACCCGCTGTTCGGGCCGGATCACGTCGTCGCCATGGTGGCGGTTGGCCTGTGGGGCGCCTTTCTCGGGCCGCCTGCGATCTGGCTTTTGCCGATCGTGTTTCCGCTGGTGATGGCGTTCGGGGGTGTCATCGGAATTCTTGGCGTGTCGCTGCCTGGCGTGGAGACCGCCATCGCGTTATCCGCCGTCGTGCTCGGCACGATGGTGGCGCTGGCGGCACGGCCGCCGCTGTGGGTCGCGGCGCTGATTGTCGGCGTCTTTGCGATCTTCCACGGCCATGCCCATGGCGCCGAGCTCCCACCCGGGGCAGACGTCGTCGCCTATTCCGTCGGCTTCGTGGTCGCAACGGGATTGCTGCACCTCACCGGTATTGCCATTGGTCTGCTCGCACGATGGCGCGCAGGCCGGATCGCCGTGCGCACGGCCGGTGGTGCCATTGCGTTGGCCGGCGTTGCCTTCTTGAGCGGACTGGGATGAGCGGCTTTGGCGCCGGAGTGCTGCACCCCCTGGTGCTCCCGGCACATGTCCTCGCGCTGCTGGCCCTGGGCCTGCTCATCGGCCAGCAAACGGCCGGCCGGCGGATCGTGTCCTGCGCCGCGTTCGTCATTGGACTTGCCGCGGGTCTGACGGCTATCGCGTTCGGCGTCGGACAGACACCCGCCGCCGACGCTCTGCTTGCCACGGCATTCGCGAGCGGAGCGTTGGCCGCGCTTGCCCATCCGTTGTCGGCGCTTGCTTGCGCGCCACTCGCCGCCGCAGCGGGCGTCGCGCTCGGATTGGACTCACCGCCGGAGGCGATATCCATCACCGTCGCGACCGCAATGTTGATCGGCACCGGGTTCGGGGCCAGTCTTACCCTCGTCGTCATCTCTGCCGGCACGAGCTATCTCATCGGCGTACGCGAGTGGATCTGGGCCCGCATCGGAGCGCGCATCTTGGGCTCATGGATTGCCGCAAGCGCGATTCTCGTGCTCGCGTTGCGTTTCGCCCGCGGGCAGTTGCTCTGAGCTATATGTTGTTTGCGGCGAAGGGCAGGGGGCGCCCCGGCTCGTCAACGCTCGTGCTGCTATTCCGCGGCCTCGCCTTTGACGTACTCGTCCGCCGCGCGGGCGATCGCCTGCGCGAGATATTCGGGCGCCTGTGCGCCCTGTACCGCCATCCGGCCGCCCAGGATGAAGCAGGGCACGCCGTCGATGCCAGCCTCCTTGGCGGAGTTGGCATCCTGCTCCACGCGCTCTTCGTCGTCGTCGGCTGCTAGACGCCGGCGCATGATCGCGGCCTCGAGCCCGCAATCGACCGCCGCCTGCACAAGCACCTCGCGGTCGGTCAGATCGCCGCCCTCGGTGAAGTAGAGGTCCATCAGCCGCTGCTTCATACGCGCCGCATTGCCGGTCTCGTCGGCCCAGAGAATCAGGCGATGGCAATCGAGCGTGTTGGGCTGGCGCTTGATGCCGTCGAGCGCATAAGTCAGCCCTTCGGCTGCGGCCGCTTGCGCGACCCGCTGCGCGATCGCCCGATAGCGCTCGGGCGAACCAAACTTGGCGGTGAGATACTCCTCGCGGCTCATCCCGCCGCGCGGCACCCACGGGTTGAGAAAATAGGGGCGAAAGCGCACCACGACCGGGATGTCCGGTACAAGCGCGATCGCCTTTTCCAACCGGCGCTTGCCGATGAAGCACCAGGGGCAAACGACGTCGGAAACCATGTCGATCGGCAGGGCTGAAGTCATGGCAGGGGTCCTCTCGCGCACCCCTCAGACTAGGCCCGCGGTTACTCGGCGGCAACCTGAGAACTGGCGCCTATCCGCGCTACCAATGTGCTCAGATTGTCGGTGGGCTTGAGAGCGGCGAGGGTGATCGTCGGCCTGATGGTATTGCGCTCGCAGCCGGACGAAACCATTGTCCGCATGAGCACGCTTGCAATCCGGCGCGCAATCACATGGGCCCTGCGCAGGTCAGTTCCGGTGAAGACGGTCAGGATGGATCCGTCCTGTTCACGACAAGCGAAATCGGCGTTGCGCAAGAGGCGGCTCAACAGCCGCGCGGCATCGAGGTGGGCCCGGTGGTCGGTGGCGCCCTCGAAATTGAAACGCGCAACCGAAAGCGCTTTGGCAGGCTGCTCGACTCCTTGCACGGCGCGCTCGAGATCGCGCCAGAAGGCCGCAGCCACGAGCAGGCCGGTATCGGGATCGACGACGCCCTCGGTCTCGAGGGATTTGAGGACCCGCTTGAGCTGACTTTCGAACGCCTGCAGGCGCACGAATGGGAGGATTCGCTCGACCAGGCGCGCAGGATCGGACGCGACTCGCACCAGATTGGGCAACCGCTCGTCATCGACCGCAGCATTGTCCAACACGCCGATCGGGAGATCGCGAAATCGCGCATCCTCGGCGAGCAAGTTCAGCAGACCTTGAACCACGCGTGGGCCCAGGCCCTCGCCGATGACAACAGCTTCCACGTCGCGAACGTTGAGATAGCGCGCGGCGGCGTCGATGCTGAGCACCCCGATCAGGCCGACCTGCTGGCCGATGGCACGCGCAAGCGTGGGATAGAAGCCGCCACGTCCGACGCACAGCACGGTTGCATTGTCGAGCAGATCGGGCGGGATGAATGCCGGAATGCCATTCTTCGCGCCCGCGCTGTGTGCGCGCCGCAGCACCGTGGCATGCAACGTACGGATTCTTAGCGCCGAGTGCAGACGGGCAATCAGGCGGTCGGTGGAGTCATCCATCCCGATCGCCAGCGCACTCGGAATTGCGGGGGAGTAGTCGCGCTCCACCAGCGCAATCACCGGCGTGACCGGACCGCCGCGCGTCTCGATGCATTCCATCACCGCGTGCACATGCAACGGCGACGGATTGCCCTCGGGGTCGGCGATGGCGATAGCGACCGGCTGGACTTCGGCGATGGCGGCCGGGGCATCGACCCAGCGTGTTTCGACGGTGGGAAAGGCGCCGGCCTTGGCAAGCACGTCGATCAAATCGGCCGCCGAACTTTCGGCGATCACCACCATCGGACCTAAGAGCGCCATGACGCGAGCCGGTTGTGCGGGACGGACCCGCCACCTTACGCAACGGCTGTTAATGGCCCGTCAACAAAACGGAGGACGGTCAGTTGGCTTTGGGCTTACGCCACCATGTCTCGGGCAGATAGCCGTAAAGCGAAGTGGTTGCAGGCCGCCCGATCGTGTCCCAACGCGCGACCCATTGGGCTGGAAGATGAAACAGCGGAATGACGTAAAAGCCCGAGATCAGCACCCGGTCGAGGGCACGCACCGCGGCGACGAAATCCTCGCGGCTTTCCGCCTTGAGCAGCGCGGCGATCATCGCGTCCACGGCGGGACTTTTGATGCCCATATAATTGCGGGTGCCGGGCTGCGCGGCGGCCTCGGAGCCCCAATAGAACGCCTGTTCGTTGCCGGGCGAGAGCGACTGGTCCCAGCGGTTCTCGATCATGTCGAAGTCATAGGCCAAGCGCCGACCTTCGTACTGAACCGCGTCGACCACCCGCACGCGCGCCGTAATTCCCGCTCGCTTCAAGCTTTGCGAGAACAGCAGCGCGAGCCGCTCCTCGTCCCGCGCCGTCACCATGATCTCGAATGCGAACGGCCGGCCGCTTGCCCGCTCGACGAGTTGGGTCCCGCGCAGCTCGTAGCCTGCGGCCGTCAACAGGCCGAGTGCGCGCTTGAGCGTGCCGCGATCGCGCCCGGAGCCGTCACTCACCGGGGGCGACCAGGTGCCGTCGAGCACGTCGGCGCGAACCGAGCTGGAGAAAGGCGCGAGCAGCACCCGCTCTCGTTCATCGGCCGGACGGCCGCGAGACGACAATTCCGAGCCATCGAAATAGCCCGCGGTGCGCCGATAGAGGTCGAAAAAGTAGTTGTGGTTGATCCACTCGAAGTCGAACAGCAGCGAAATCGCCTCGCGCACCCGAATGTCGGAGAAGATCGGGCGCCGCGTATTGAACACGAAAAAAGTGCTCGTCTTGGGCATCCCGGACGGCAACGCTTCCTTGATCACGTGTCCGTCTCTTGCCGCGGGGAAATCGTACGCCACCTGCCAGCGTCCGGGGTCCTGTTCATTTCGTATGTCGTAGAGACCGCGCTTGAACGCCTCCAGATGCGAATTGGCCTCGCGGTAATAATCGAAGCGGATCTCATCGAAGTTCCAGAGGCCGCGGTTTATCGGAAGGTCACGCCCCCAATAGTTTGGATCGCGCTTGAGGGTTACGCTCTTCCCCGGATCGACTTGGCTGACGACATAGGGACCGCTGCCAAGCGGCGTCTGGAACGACGTCTCTTCGAATGTCTCGGGGTTGACCGCGTGCTTGGCGAGAACCGGCATCAGTCCAAGAATGAGCGGCAGCTCGCGATCATTGCTGCCGGAGAGATCGAACCGGACCGCGCGTTCTCCCACCACTGCGGCTTTCGCGACCTTGGCATAATAGGTGCGATGGTTCGGCCGTCCTTTGTCACGCAGCAGTTGCCAGGAAAACAGGACGTCGTCTGCGGTGACCGGCTTGCCGTCGGAGAATCTTGCCGCGGGGTCGAGATGAAATGTGACATAGCTGCGTTGAGCATCGGTTTCGACTTTGCGGGCCAGCAAGCCATAGAGAGTAAACGGCTCGTCGTAGCCGCGGGCCATGAGGCTCTCGACCACGTAGCCGCGGATCGATTGCGGAGCGATTCCTCTCACGATGAAAGGATTGAGGCTGTCGAAGGTCCCGAGTACGCCCTGCACCAGGCGCCCGCCCTTCGGTGCCGCCGGATCAGCATAGGACAGCCGGGAGAAGTCCTCGGGCAACGCTGGTTCGCCGTGCATCGCAAGCGCGTGCCGTGCTTCGGACGCCTGCGCCGAGCCCGCGAGATTACAGCCGTTCCAAAACAACAGGCTCGAAAGCAGAAGCGGCCACGCCGCGGAGCCGCTTTGCACCAGGCGACGGATGCGCTCGCGAACACGGTCTTGAGCGGAAACAGGCGTCGCCACGGCCGCAGCGGGGCGTGACGCCTTGCATTCAGGACAATTATTTCGACAGGATAGGACCAAGCTAGGGCCGTGTATGCCGTGCGGGCGAAGGGCGGGCCGCGGCCGCTTATTGCCGCAATTTCCTATTACAAGACGGCGGGGTTATGGCTTGATTGGCTGAAATGGGCGATCGGGCGGACGCTGGCGTCACGCTCCTGCCGCATTTGGTGCCGACACCACCCCTCGGAGTATGGGGCAACCGTTCCGGCGCGGGGCGCTAGCAGAGCGGTAAGCAAGAGGATCTTTAGATGGATCATCGGTTGGTTTCTGCGCCGGCCCGGCCGGCCGCACGCGCGTTCGCCATTGCCGTGGCGACGACCATGCTCACCGCATTGATCGGCTCTGGCGCCCTGGCTCAGGCGCCGCCCGCCGCTCCGGCACCTGCCGCCCCCAAAGCAGCTCCGAAAGCGGCCCCCAAGGCTGCACCCGCGCCGAAGCCGGCGGAGGCCCCGGCACCGCAAGGGCAACCGCAGGCACAGGCCGGCGATCAGCCTCAGCTCATCTTTTCCCCCTGGACCAAGTTCTGCCTGAAGGGCCAGGAGGCGAACGCCAAGCAGGTCTGTTTCACCGGCAAGGACGGACGGGTCGAATCGGGCATGCCGGTGGTGGCGGCCGTACTGATCGAGCCGGAAAACGAGCCGAAAAAGGTTCTCCGCGTTACCTTACCGCTTGGAATGTCGATCCAGCCCGGCACCCGTGTGATTGTCGACAACGGTCAGCCCATGACCGGCCCGTATGTCATCTGCTTCAACAACGGCTGCATGGCCGATTACGAAGCGAGCGGCGAACTGATCGGCAAGCTGAAGAAAGGGCAGGGCCTCGTCATCCAAGGCATCAACGGCGCTGGCCAGCCCATCAGCCTGGTGGTTCCACTCACGGATTTCGCCAAGGCCTATGACGGCCCGCCGACCGATCCCAAGAAGTTCGAGGAGCAGCAGAAGCAGTTGCAGGACGAGCTCCAGAAGCGAGCCGAGGAGGCTCGCAAGAAGCTCGAGGGCCAGCAGGCCGCTCCGACGCGATAACGGATCGCGTTCACGTTAGACTGATATCTTCGCTGCCACGGCTCTTGCGCCCAAGGAGCCTCCGGTCGCGTGGGTGGCCGGTCCTGCTGCGGAGCACGCTGATCGTTCGCACTCCCGCAGCGATGCAATCGAAACAGAGTTTCGCCGAGCTCGGGTGCTGCTCACGTGGGGCTTTGGCCGTGCGCTGAAATCGGCGTCATCAGTGGACACTGACGAGCAAATTGTCGGCGGTCATCGACCCCCGCCGTGGAAGGGGCCTGTATCGGCGGCGCGGACAACTCCGCTCCGGGATCATAGGTTAGGATCG
>Ga0207650_10001645_pt1 | contig 15921 bp, 16 predicted proteins | sample KBSS63metaG_FD_184325 | JGI IMG/M metagenome (GOLD analysis project Ga0207650, IMG submission 184325) | Switchgrass rhizosphere microbial communities from Kellogg Biological Station, Michigan, USA - KBS S6-3 metaG (SPAdes) (version 2) | ecosystem: Host-associated > Plants > Roots > Rhizosphere...
GGGACGGACGTTCGGCTTTTCATTGTCCGGAAACAAAATCTGGTTTTCACTAGTATGAACTGGCCTCAAATCTAATGTTCATTATTGCTAAATCATAGCTCTCATCGATATGAAAATATACGGTTCATACATAAAAGCATCGATTTCAGGAAAGTATGTCTTTAATAAGTGAAGCTGTTAATGTGGCAGACATTGTATTATAAAGTGATATGCCGACGAAATACGCTGACTGACACCATTATTATTCCTTAATAAGAGAAGTAGATCTTGTATCTGCCATGCGTATATAAACGATTAAAGAAATGAAAATGCACAAACTAACATAGAAGTAAAAGTAATTTTCATGACCTGTTTTTTTGAACCACAAGGCAATATATTCTGCAGTACCACCAAAAATAGCCGTTGTCAATGCATACGGGAGTCCTACACCTAAAGCCCTAACGTGACCCGGAAACAACTCCGCTTTTACTACAGCATTAATAGAAGTATAACCACTAACAATAAGCAAACCGCTCATCACTAAAGTAAAAGCGGTTATCTCTGAATGAACAGTGCTTAAAAAAGTCAAAATTGGAAAAGTTGATAAAGTTCCCAAAACCCCAAAAGCAATTAACAGAGGCTTTCGTCCAACGCGATCCGATAATAACCCAAAAAGCGGCTGTACCCCTGCAAAAAATAACAAGGAGAAAAATGAAATGATGGCGGCTTTTTGATTTGTAAAATGAACGGTATTAACCAAAAACTTTTGCATGTAAACGGAATAAGTGTAAAATGCAATTGTACCACCAAGTGTTAAACCTATTACTGTTACAATTGCTTTAGGATAGCGTAAAAGTTCTCCTATTGTTCCTTTGTCCGCATTTCGTTTAATATAGTCAAACGATTTCGTTTCATCTAATGTGCTGCGAATGTAAAAAGCAATAACAGATAATACAGCTCCGATAGCAAAAGGTATTCTCCATCCCCACGTTTTCATTTGGTCTTCGGTTAGAATAAAGTTTTGAAGAACCAGCTGAAGCCCTACTGCTATTAGCTGTCCTCCTATTAATGTTACATATTGAAAGCTTGAGTAAAATCCTCTTTTTTCTTTTGTGGCCATTTCACTCAGATATGTGGCAGACGTTCCATACTCTCCGCCAACACTTAGTCCTTGTATTAATCTGGCAATAAATAATAATAAAGGAGCAAACAAACCAATAGTGTGATAGGTTGGACAACAGGCGATTATTAAAGAGCCAAAAGACATTACTAAAACTGAAACCGTCATGGATTTTTTACGGCCGTATTTATCTGCAAAGCTTCCAAACAGCCACCCACCTATTGGCCTGATGAAAAAACCAACTGCAAAAATTCCAGCTGTATTTAAAAGTTGCGCCGTTTGGTCAGCTTTCGGGAAAAAAGCCGGTGCAAAATATATGGAGAAGAAAGAGTAAGCATACCAATCATACCACTCCACCAGATTTCCAATCGATCCTCCAATAATGGAACGTATCCTATGCGTCTGAGTCTTGCTTTGGTTCATTACTATAGCAAAATAATTCAAACGTACTGCATTCAATATATTTCAAATGACATAACATAAGAACACCGGAGCATAATTAAAATTATACGCAAGTTCTAGAACAGAACATTCCGCAGTTCGAAATTTTGACAAATAAGTCAGATGTGATTGGAGTAATGTAACAAAGAGCTAACTATTACCATTCCCATACAACTACCTTCCATTCGTCTACAGAATCTTTATACGTATGAATGGTCTTAAAGCCAATTTTTTCGTGGGCCTTTAAAGACCGGGTATTGCTCGTTGATATTTCAGTAAGAATAAAATCGTATTGATTACTATAAACCTCTTTGTGTTTTACATAGAGCATAAGTACCAGGCCCAAACCCCGGAATTTTTCGTCTACACAAATCTGACCCATGCAATAAAACTTATAATCCGAAAGTGGCTTGTTTTTATACCACACTGTTTCCAGATTGCAAAACATTAGTTCAAGGTCGGGGTGAAAAGTTTTGGCTTCTTTAAGTGTAGTCAGTGCATATGCTGCTAAATAGTCTGCATCTTTAATTATTATACTTGGAGATAATTGATGCATTTTCTCCAACAGTTCCATTGAGTACAACCAGGTAACGAAGCCCTCATGTTTTCTGGTTTCTTCATTGAGATTTTGCTTCAGGTTTCGTTGATTTAAATGATATATCTGGGAAAGTTCATTCTGTGTTGTCACAATCGATGCTTTCAACATGACAACAATTTAAAATTTATTTGAAAGATGACGGTTTATATTGAGGTATAAAAAAATAAAAAGCGACCCAATCGAGTCGCTTTTTATGTACAATTTATCCTTGTATTGTATGTTTTCAATTTTTCTTTACACATCATCCGCTACACCTCTTCCTCTACCTGCGATCAAACTAAGTACGAACAACACAAGGAAAATAAAGAATAAAATTTTAGCTATACCAGCTGCACCAGCTGCAATTCCGCCAAATCCAAAAATAGCTGCTATAATGGCTATCACTAGAAAAATAATTGTCCAACGTAACATAAGTTTAATTTTTAAGTTAGTTAATACTCCTATAAAGACATAAAGCATGCCAGTAGCAAAATATCGCACGTGAACACTGTTTAATAATTTATCATTACCTGATATTGTGGAAATTCTTGTGCAGGCCGCCAGGAGGTTAGTTGGAATGAACTATAGAGGAAATAGATTTTTTTACAGAGGAGTAAACTTCAGCAATTACCGATTCGCAAACAGCAGGTGGAACGCCCGTCAGCATAAGTGACGCGGCATATGCCAGCACACTGCTCAATTCAGGAGCTTTCAACCTGCGAAGCTCAAAACCGTTCCTTATTTTTCTACCATACATCACCGACTTCCTCAAAAAAAGATGCCAAACTATTGCCGGTGGATTTGACAAACTCTTCTACAGTCTGGACAATTGTTTTGAGGAAGTTATGAGGCAATATTTAGCAATTAGCTGCCCCGTGAACCACCAGTGAGGCCTTTTTTGTTTAAACCGCTTCCCGCAGATTTCGAATTTTTGCCAATAAATTTTGATTGCTGATTGGTGTTTTTTTGCTTGGTATTTTGTTTTTTGTCGCCTTTTTTACCTTGTTGATTTAATAGCCCCATAGCATATTTTGGTTCAAAGATAAAATCAAAACCAAAAATACAGCCCAGTCCCTCAAAATGCCTCGCAAAAGTTAAAAAACCTTAATGAATGCATAGATTTCAAAGTCGGATATACTTTTCAGTATACCTTTACGTTCTCTAAGCAGTACATTTTCTCATAAAGCAGTCAATTTTTTATCGACCCCTGTTTCTACAGGGGTCTTGTTTTTCTATTTACGGTGCTGCGTTTCCTTAGCCAAATCATTGTTTTACTGAAATTTACCGCCCGGCGTCTTATTATATTTAATAAAAAACCTTCCATACAGAGTTTTTCGTGTTAGAATTATTTCTTCTATCCTATCTTTCACTAATAAAATTATTCAACATGAAATACTTTTTTTCTCTGGCACTTTTTACTTTCGGGTTGCTGTTAACGACCTCGATAAACGCACAACAGGATAAATCGAAGCGCCCCAGTCCGCCTGCCAAAGTTTCTGAAAAGCTCAAAAGTGGAGCTACTATTTCTATTGATTATAGCCAGCCTTCATTGAAAGGTCGGTCTATCGGCACTACGGTAGAACCGAAGAAGGATCAGGTTTGGCGTATGGGTGCTAACGAAGCAACCGTTTTCGAAACAGACAAGGATGTAACTATAAATGGACAAAAATTGCCTGCTGGAAAATATTCTTTATTTGGGTTATGGACAGAGGGCGGATACGCACTTATTTTCAATAAGGCCTCTCAAATATGGGGAACACAGTATGCTGATCACAAGGATGAAGATGCTTTAAGAGTGCCAGCTACCGTTAAAACTACGGACAAGACACAGGAAAAACTTACCTATACCATTAACAAATCCGGAGTGGTTAACCTTTTATGGGGTAATATGGACATTAGCTTTACGGTGGAATAAAACATTCATCTCCGTATTGTTATCCCGCTATTGCGGGATTTTTTTTACCACAAAGCAATCTCATGCAAGGAATGGCACTATTTTTTTTACTATTAAAAAAACGGTAGTTATGAAAAAAGCGTATTTAACCTTATTGGTAGTTCTGACAAATATCTTATTGTTTGCACAGGAAAAAACTACACAAGTTGATGTAGATATTAATAAAGGTAATGGTGGTAACTGGTATGCTTCGCCATGGGTATGGATTGTAGGTGCGGCTGTATTTATACTTTTGCTTGTGGCATTAACAAGTGGTAGCAGAAGCTCCAGTGACAGAGTAGTCGAAAAAAGAACGGTGGTTCGGGATTCTGATGTATAAAAAAAGTTACTGCCTGCAACATTCGCAGGCAGTTTTTTTAGTATTCGTGAATTAATTTCCTGCCTTGACGTACCACCTAATTAATTTCTTGTTGATTGTTTAGGTCCGTTAATTACTCATTGATTATTACAGGTTAGTCACCTTTTCATTATGGCTCCAGTATGTCTTGACTTTCGCAAAATGGAAAGAGCGCTGGAATAAGATAAAAGCGGCGTAACAATATTTTGCATGCTTCTGGTCCTTACCCGTTTCTGTTATCACAACCAGATTAGTGCGTTTTGAGTTCTCTATCACTATTTTCAAGACTTGCTGTAGGTGAATTTTATATGAACAAATTATGAACAGCTGCAACCGATATCGGAAATAGTTGTACATTTTTGTGCTTTTTAAAATCATTGTTTTATGAAATGGTTCCTTACGCACTCAACTAACCAACTTCATTACTGGAAAATGGAGGAGGACGAATTCCCGGCCGAACTAAAATACAATGACCAGGCAAAATCTTTTCGCCTCACTTCCGATGATAAAAGATTATTTTTTATTGAAAGAGTCGGCTTTTTGCAAAGCAAATACCTGCTTAAAACTGAATACAGCATAGTGATTGGAGAAGTTTACCCTGTGAAGAACTGGCACTCCGGATTGATCACCATTGAAAATAAAAAATTCAATTATTTTTTACAACATGATACACTTACCTTGTCAACGAAGAAAGAAAGTTTTTCTTTGTCTGTTGAGATTAGTGATGCTAACAAAGTAAACCCGTCCGAGTTTTTTGCACTATTATTTAGCAGCCTAAGGCTATTGACTACATCCTATGCCGGTAAAAAGGCTCTCGCCTGATGTTGTAATAATTATGCAACAATAACATCGAATAAATTATTGAGCTGAATCTTGCTCAAATAAGGTTCGAGTAGCACGTCGCTGTGAAAGCTAATAAATTTTATAATCTCCCTGCTGCTGAAGCGTAAATACACTTCCACGTAAAAGTCATACACCTGGTATAAGGCCACAAAAAAATCATCCACGGATCGTTCACTTAAATAGATCCCATGTTGGTAAATAACATTGGCCTGTAAAGGAAGATCGAGCATTTTGAAATCGCAGAATTTCATTACAAAATTTTAATGAAGATTTTAGTCAGGCTGGTTTTGGCTTTAAATAGCTCTTGTTATGATCAACGCTAAGTAAAGTAGATAAAAAGCCAATATCATAATTAAAATCAAAGTATGAATTTCGTTGCCTGTAATGTCCGCCTTTCATTATTTCATATTTTCAAAAAGTTCGTCGATATTAATCATCTTCAAATAAGGCTTTAAGCCCTTAACATCTTCAAAGGGATTTATAAAAACCGGTTCATTGCTCTCATCGAAAAAAACTTCCACGTAAAAACCGTAAATACAAAATAGTTTTGCTTTAAGCTTTTTTGTTTTTCTGACCATTAAGAAAACACCATCAATCCACAATAACTGCGTTTGCAGATTTTCATCCAATAGTTTGTAGCTCTCCAGGTTGAACATGTATATACTTTATATAAAGGAAAGCGCTTTTGAAACAACTATTCTGAAACCGGAATTATTAAATCATTATTACAGTGTGATCTTTTTATGAACCATGTTTATTTAATAGCCAGTTAACCAAATAAACTTTCCGTCAGTATATCTTGCCGGCACAATTTTCTCATGTGTATATCCCCGGGTGTTTTTACATCCGGGTTTTTTCATTTTAACTTAACACTATTCGTTACAAACTGGCATAATCTTGCACTTATGTATTCGCATGTTTTTGTTCTCGACGATAATTTATTTTGGTGACAATCCCGCTGGTTATGACGTATACAAGGAAAATGATTGCTTTCAATTCAGACCTGCTATTGGCGGTAAGGTTGACCCTGAACCTTTGCAGCTGGCTGCAGTTTACTGTGACGGCATTTTGATTACTGAGGGAACAAAAGAAACCGAAATAATAGAGCAAATGAAAAAAATTGTGGACCTGAGCGAGCTCATTTCTCCTTTGAACGTTGCCGCCTGATTAAACAGCTTTTGCATGAACAAAAGACTGACGTTCCAAAAATTCTTTATACCAAAATCCTGAATCTTTTACAATCCTCCTTTGGGTACCATAATCAACATATACTAATCCGAATCTTTTTTGAAAACCCTCTGCCCATTCAAAATTATCTGTAAAGCTCCAGGCAAAAAAACCATCAACGTTAGCTCCTTCTTTTTTTGCCCTTAACAACTGCTTGAGGTAGTTTTTATAAAAATTAATCCTTTGAAAATCGTGAACGTGGCCATTGATAACTGTGTCGGTAAATGCAGCCCCGTTTTCTGTAATAATAATTTTCTTAATTTTTTTATAAGCGTCGAATTGCATTATCATGCGATATAAACCCTCAGGGTATATTTCCCAGTCCATTGACGTATGATACACCCCACGTTTGCTGGCTTTTACTGTTCTGGCATTTAAATAAGGTACTAAAGAACTATGCTTAACTATTTCCCTTGTATAATTCTGGATGCCGATAAAGTCCATATCAAACTGCATCAGCTTTTCATCACCTGGCTCCATAAAACTTTGCATCTGCAATAACACCTTTAACTCGTTCCATGGATAACCCATACCCAACAATGGTTCAATGAAAAGCCGGTTTGTCAAGGCATTTGTTCGAATCGCTGCTTCTCTTGCAGGTTTACTACTGTCAACTGGATCGATAGATGAACATGAAAATGTAGTACCCACCTGCAAGGAACTTTTGTGCGATTTTATCAGTCGTGCGCCAATACCCTGGCACAGCGCTGCATGATGAACTGACGGCAAAAAATTCAGGAGACCTTTTCTTCCAGGTGCATGAAGCCCCAAAAAATATCCGGCGCCTGTAAAGACAAGTGGCTCATTCAATACCATCCAGTGTTTAACACGATCGCCGAATTTGCGTACACAAATTTCAACATAATCCGAAAACCAATTCACGATGTCGCGGTTGGTCCAACCACCTTTTAATTCAAGAGCAAACGGTAAATCCCAGTGGTATAATGTAGCCCATGGAGTAATATCCTGTTCCAGGCAAAAATCAATAAGCTGGTCATAAAACTCAACACCTTTTTCATTGAGTTTGCCATAGCCTTCAGGGAAGATACGTGACCACGAAATGGAGAACCTGAAATTCTTAATATTCAGGTATTGCATCAAAATGATATCCTGTATATAGCGATGATAAAAGCTACAGGCGGTATGACCGCTCTCTTTTCCAGGCATAGCAGTGAATACGTCCCAGATGGACATTCCTTTTCCGTCCTCAAGATAAGCACCTTCAGTTTGATAGGCAGATGATGCCACACCCCAAACAAATTCTTCCCCAAAATCAGTTGAATGAATATTCATACTATGAACCAAGTTGATAAAAAATTTTTTTCAATAAAAGATCTCTGAATTTGGAAGAAGTTGACACGGATATTTCAGGTAACCTGGTTTCCTGTTTTCCTTTTCCGTGCCGCGCTAAGATTTCGTCAATTACATAAATGGTATCGTCTGGAAAATCCATTGCCACATGAGCATCCGAGTCAATCCATTCCTTTACTTTTTTATATTGTTTGGTCTTAAAATTCTTTATTACCGGCACACTTATCATCTTTAACGCCACTGCATTGCAATGTTGTTCGTACTGACCTTTCATTGGAATGACCATTAATTTTTTTTTCAGAAACAACGCTTCTGCAGGCGTTTGAAAGCCAGCGTTACATAAGACACCTTCGCATGAAACCATGCTTTCAATAAATTGTTCGTTGTTGACCGGGCGAATTAAAATATTTCCAACAGCATAAGTCTCCTTACAGTGCTTTGAAAAAACTTGCCACCGGATCTTTGGAAAATGATGCAGCAGTTTCAAGATTTTTTTATCACTGTAGGAAGGAAGATAAATCGTGTAATGTCCGTTGTTCTCTATTTTTTGTTGACGAATTTCAGTACGGATGACCGGCGTGAAAATATTTTTATCGTACGGCACGTAATGAAATCCGTATTTATGAGATACAGGGGCGTAATATTTTAAAACAGCACTTCCCATCAAATCTTTGTTTTCTGGTTTAGGCGATTTTTTATTGATAACTGCCACCTGGTGACTAAACCCCAAACAGGATTTATTTTTCAAGTAGCACGCCCAGGCACTTACCGGTTCAAAATCTGAGAATACCAAATCATATTCTTCAACAGGCAGTTGTTTAATCTCCCTGAATAATTGTTTGATGCGACTCTTCTTATACGTTTCCAAATAATCGATCCCACCCCTTTTGCCAAAAACAAAACTCATCCCGTGAAATTTGAATTTGATTTCATAAGGAAGATCAATATCAACCTGGCAACCACTAATCAAAATATCAACTTCTGCTCTTTTCATAAGTATCGGCAGAACTTCCCGTGCCACGGTAATATGACCGTTGCCTGTGCCCTGTATAGCATATAAGATTTTCATACAGCTTTCAGCAGGTCGAACTCTTTTACCATGTTATCAAATAGTTCCGTAGTGCTCAACTCATCATCATCATTAAGATCAGCGTGTGCAAACTCTTTTTCCTGATATTGGTAGATATTCCAATTGCCTTTTGAATACTCCAGCGCTGTAAGGTTTTCAATCCAATCTCCTGAATTCAGGTAAACGATACGTCCTTCTGAATTTTCGATCATTTTCATTTGAGGATGATGAATATGCCCGCAGATCACGTAAGAGTAATTATTGTAGATGCCAATATCAGCAGCTGTTTGTTCAAAATCATCAATGAAAGAAACGGCTTTCTTTACACTGTTTTTAATTTTTTTAGAGAGAGAAATTTTGCCTTTCTTAAGTATTCTTTCAGAAGTGTAATTCACAAAACTATTTAGGAGAATGAGAAGGTCATAACCAACGGCGCCAAGTTTTGCCAGCCATCTAGAATGCTTCATCGTTACATCGAAGACATCACCGTGAAAGATCCACGCTTTTTCACCGTTATCTAATTCCAACAATAACTTGTTTACGATTTGAAAGGATCCCAGTTTAAAACCCTCAAATTTTCTCAGCATCTCGTCATGATTACCTGTAACATAATAGACCTTTATACCCTTCGATATCATTTTAGTTATTTGCTTCACCACCTTCATATGACTCTTTGGCCAATAGCGCTTACTGAATTGCCAGATATCAACAAAATCTCCATTAAGAATGAGGGTTTTTGGACGTATACTTTTCAGATAACAAAGCAGTTCCTTCGCATGGCAACCATAAGTTCCCAGGTGAACATCAGATATAACAACGATATCCAGCTTTCGTGGTTTTTGATCCTTCATAGTATAAATAGTTTTCGCAGAGAAAGCCAATTGCTGAATAAAGTAAACTAACCCATATAACCTTATCATTAATACAGTGTTAGGGAATTATTATGCTTAAGCAAAACAAAACCGCTGCTTTTGCAGCGGTTTAAACACAGAGATGTTACTATATGAACGTTGACCAATTGATGCAAAAGAACGCAACTAATGTTGCCTTTTAATATTTCTAACGTTATGTAATTATTAATCCCGTCTTTGCATAACAGTGAGGAGCGAGGAGTAAAATAAAAAAGCAAGGCGAAGCTTAGAAAAGCCTCGCCTTATATAGGAACTCTAATAATAGAGAAATAGAGATTATTTATTCCAAACGGCCCAGGTAGCTGTCCAGTCGTTTGTAGCATCCAAAGCTCCCCTGAAAGAAACCTTATCAAAGAATGCATCGTTTAATGTTCCAAAGTCAAATAAAGCTCCTGTTAGTGCAGGTGAACCGGTAGCCGGCTTTAAATTAGGTGCTGCGTTATTAAAAGGATCAGTAAGTTTTGCATCAGCGGCGGCAGCCAGAAAAGTTGTTTTATAGGTCCCTGTTGTCAAGGTAGTAATAGTGTTTAAATCATAAACAGTTCCACCGGCTAGTGTTTTTCCTGTTTCAAGGTCAATATTGTTGGTAACCGCATTTAAAAGATTATTGTAAAAAGCGCTGATTCCTCTTGCATAGTACGCGATACTAGAATCCTCCTGTAAACGCATACCACCTTTTTGTCCGCCAAGAGAAATCGAATTCGCCAAAATAAATTTAGCGCCTCTTCTCCAACGCATACTCCATCCATAATCAGTTGATGTACCCGACGCGTTATTAGGACCGATTAATGTAAAGTTTGACAGTACAGGGAAAGTGATAGGTGTTCTTGTTAACAGGAAACCATTGGCAGGATTCACATTATCAACTTCGAAATTATTGGAAACATCACCACTGGTTCCTTTGTTATCAGTAAATACTTTGTCTTTAACTGAAATGGCATATTGAATTTTTCCTCTGAATCCGTCATCCATATCGTAATCATCATCCGCATTGTTATAAGCGATCAGGTGTTTCAGATTTACCGTGCCGCCAAAAAATTCAAACCCATCATCCAATCCACGAAGTACTTCTACAAAATCAATGGTTGTTCCGCTGCCGACACCGTAAAGTGATAAACCGTTTACTTCATCGCCCGGGTTCACAGCTTTTCCTGCATACTCAATTCTAACATATTTAATCGTTCCCGAACTATGTGCATCGTTGGAACCGCCAAATGCACTATATGCCGGATCCAGACCACCTTCCATTACGGAGTGATTGCCGTTACCGGTGGCCTGTCCTGCTATCACAAGACCGCCTAAATCACCTGGTGCTTTAGCGGTTTCATTTGAAGTGAATACAATTGGATCAGCAACTGTTCCAATAGCACTGATTTGTGCATCACGATAAATAACCAGCACACCAGCCGAATCTTTGTTCGAAACGATTTGAGTTCCTGGCTCAATTGTAAGTATTGCACCATCCGTAACATATACATATCCGCGTAAACGATATTTATAATCTTTTTTCCAGGTTGTGCTGGTTTTAATCACTCCCCTTACATCAATAGTGCTTCCTACCGGCGGAGGGTTGCTGCCGGTACCGATGTCTGTGTTGTCATCACTTTTTTTACACGCACTAATTGCGATCAATCCACTTAAGCTCAGAACTAATAAACTTCTTTTAGTCATAAATTTTAATTTGCTCAGCGAAACTATTGGCCTGTTGTTACGAAATTGTTACCGCACGTTTACTAAAATGTTATTAGAAACTGTAACGGATTTTCAAAGACAGGCTGGTGCCATACTTGTAGCTGTTAAGCACCTGGTCTGTTGAAGCATCATAATTTGTTTTTGATGGATCGGCATCATACTTATAATACCAAGAATACGGTTGGCCTAACAGGTCACTCACCGTAAATTTCACCTCAAACTTGTTGTTCATAAATTTTTTACTCACCTGGAAGTCCAATACATCCCTCGAATTTTCGAAGATGTTATTTCCTGCAGCCTGGCCAGATTGGGCCAATACTCCTCTGAATTTCAGTCTTTGACCGATTCTATTGTAAAGTACATTAAATGACAGTTTATCATTATCAGTGCTGTAGCTAAGTCCGCCATTGAGTAAATAAGGTGACTGTCCCTGTAAAAGACTATTTACAGTTAATGAAGGATATTTCACAGAGCCACTCATGTAAGCTGCATTGGAATAGAAAACCAATCTTTCAAAAAAGGCGCTATTTATAAAATTTAAACGCTTTCGCAACTCCATTTCTGCTCCATATACTGTTGCGTTTTCAGCATTATCATAACCCAAAACATCGTTGCCAAGATTTATCTGTTCGATAGGATCCGTAAAATTTTTATAAAACACACTTACGGAAAATATTTCTCCTGAATTAGGAAAGGTTTCAAACCTTAGGTCACCGTTCATGCTCTTGCTTCTTTTTAGACCAGGCTTTCCAATTATCGTGAAGTTGTTTTCATAATCATATACACGGTAATCAGCCATCTCGCGGAATTCTGGCCTGTTTACCGCTTCCGATCCAGCTAACCGGATATTTGATTTGTTAGTTAAAGCGTAAGTAAACAATAGAGAAGGCAGTACATCTGTATTGTCTAAACTGGTTTTGTTTTTCCCTTTAGCAGTTAACTCCTGTAAGTATTTTTCAACACGAACGCCCCAGGTCAGTTTGATTTTATCGTTGAACTTATTATCCAACATCGCATACCCACTATTCAACAATGCCCTGCCATCATAATCAGTGGAGTTATTGGGAATGTTTCCATAAATAATTCCATACGTGTCGATATTTGATGGGTCCATCAAAGTATTAAATGTTGTGGATTTTGTTTCATTAATACGAACGCCATATGGACTTGTGGTTGCCAGCCCTAATCCATCCACTTCAACTGCTCTATCACGAAAGTAATTGAGCGTTCCAAATTTTAATTTTTGGGTTTGTCCAAGCCACTCAAACTGTTTTGAAAGATTCACATTCGCACCAAAAATATTTTCGGTAAGGAAGGAATAAACCCTTCCAGCATCTTTAATGATCGGTGAATTTTCATTATTTAGTTTGATGTAATAATTGCTGGTGCCGGGGTCACTTACAAAAGTCATAATACGTTGATCTGGTTGCCACCGGTATGTGAGACCGTAAGATGCATTCCAATCTAATGTCCATTTTTTATTCAAACTGTGTAAACCTTCGACTACTGAATTTAAAATTCCATTACCGGAAGCTTCTGTGTTCTGGCTTTTATAGTTGAATGCAACCACATTTGGTTCCGTTAACGATATTCCACCACTACCTGCCGTACCTGAACGAAGAGCATGGGTATTTACAAAGTCGTTATTGTATAGGTTTTTCCAGGAAATCTTACTTTTCTTGTAGGCGTAGGTTAGATTCAGCAATCCGGATAAACTGCTGCGCATGTCATAGTTGGTAGTATTGTAAGAGTATTCATGAAAATCGTAAGTCGGATACTCATTTCTTTGTCTTTCCACCAGCCTCCTGCCATTGTTGTAGCTGACAGAATAAATATAACCAAGCTTATTATTTTTGACAACCCTGGTATTTCCGCCTGTATAAGAAATGCCAAAATTAGGTTGGCTTTGATTGGCCGCAACAGATCCATAAGTATTAGGAAACTTTTTGGCAATTCCCAGCTTTGTATTATTGTCCAAAGCGGTGTACGCAGAACCCCTGTGTTGATAATAAGATCCTGGAATTAATCTTTGGTCATCAAAATACCCTAACCAATCCCATTGACCTTTTGGATATCCCCGGTAAAAATTTTTGCCTGTAGTAAGTGAGTTGTAACCAACTGACACTTCAATTTCGCTAACGCTTTTGCTTGGAAAATCCCTTGTTGAAATTTTCACTGCCCCTCCGGAAAAATCACCCGGCAAGTCGGGTGTAGCAGATTTATAAATAGTAATGTTGTCAATTAAAGAAGAAGGAATAATATCAAAGGAAAATGCTTTTTTATCGGGCTCTGTGCTGGGGAGTACAGAGTTGTTGAGCATTGAAGTATTATAACGTTCTGCAAGTCCTCTTATAACTACAAACTTATTATCCTGGATTGATGTGCCACTAACCCGTCTCAACACCTCGCTGGTATTTCTATCCGGCGATTTTTTAATCACCTCGGCAGATATAGCATCAGAAATGGATGAACTATTCTTTTGAACAGAATACAGGGTAGCCAGTGATTCCCTCCGTGCACTCGCTTTCACCACTACATTTCCTAAATCACCCGTCGTTCTTTCCAGGGATATGTTTATAAAAGTATTGTCGAGTCCAGCCTGGATATCTGCGAATTGCTTTGTTTGATAGCCAACGTTCGAAACCTGGATACTATATTTCTTGTTAGGATCTAAATTGAGGAAAAAACTTCCTTCAACATCTGTCCTTGTTCCGACGTCAGTACCCTCTACAACAATAGAGGCGCCGACCAAAGGAGAATTTGTTGAAGCATCGGTTACCTTTCCTGCAAACCTTGTTGTTTTAACCTGTGCAAATGAAGCAATAGATAGAAGGCATAAAAGCATGCCTGTAAGAGTTCCTTTCACGTTCGATAAATTTATGAGGCAAAGCTAGAGTCGGGTTGTTAGGGAATTCTTACGCCAATGTTATCATAACATGAACCCAATGTTACCAGAATATTACCAATCACACCTTATCCACATAAAGGTGCATGACCAATTGTTATCTACCCTGTACCCATTAAAATGGCAAATGGAAACTCCATTTCTCATCATCATTATCGTTTTGGTACTGGTTATCTTAATTATCCTTTTAATTATTCGCAACAGAAAGGATGAAAAAGACTTTGAGAGTGATTTGAAAAAGGATCGTAGTGAGCCACTAGTTCACGATACGGATATGGGAGAAAAGGAAAGGCTTTGAGTGGGCGAAGTGGCCAGCGATTTGGTATTATTTAATATACGATGTTGAATTTTTGTTTAGACCCGTCTTGTATTCGTATACGATTTGATAGGGTGTTTTTTTCCAGTCAGGCAACATTTCACCTACCTTAAGATCTACCGACTGTGAACTCGGTTCGCAGATATAATAATGACCACCCTTGTATTCAATTGCATTCTTTCCCAGCTTTTTCCCAAAATTTACCGCGACTGTTACGTGTTTAGGATAAGAGAGTACAATCATAGGAAGGTCATAAATTTCTTTTACGAGGTAAAAAAAGAAAGCAGCCCTGTCTTCGCAATCGCTGTAATCGTACAGCAAGGTTTGTTCCGCAGTTAAACGTTTTTCTTTGCCAAACTGAGCAGAATCGGATTCATAGGCAAAAGCATAGCGTGTAAAATGCATCAGGTAATCAACTCCTTTCTTTTCATCCATGTTGAACAATTGTTTTTTTAACAGGGGGATCAACGAGCCATAGGTGGTGCGACTCATCGGCATATTGAAATAATAAGCATAGTTCAACACCGGATAATTTGTAAATATTTTTTGAACATCAGGGTTGATGAGAATTTTGAACTTGTAGTCCCTTTGATAATAATCGAAATCGATCTCTTTGGTGAGATAGCGTTGTGAACTAAAATCTGGAAGTTTTTTGATTACGTATGAAAATGATTTTCCGGCACGTTCAAATCCAACATTCACTTCATTAAAAACCGTTGTAGAAAAATCTATTTGCCCATAATCGTGATAATTCAGGCAAACGTATTGTTGTCCTTTATGTTTGCGTGTAGGTATTTCAAATACGTCTTCATCGCTTTGTATGTACAATAGCATTTTATCCGGCGTGATGCTTAATAAGCTTGCATAACCCGTTTTTAACAACAGAAACCATTTATAAAGAGTATATCGCTCATAATTATTGGCCTTCGGGCTTAGTTTTTCGGCCGTCGCCCTGATCAAATGATAAAATACCCAGTCATCCAGTTCCTTCCTGCTTTTATAGGCTAAAATAGAATCGCTTATGGAGCCAATGCTGCTTTGATTTAATTGGCGATAAAATGCCCTGATACTGCTTTCCTGGTTAGGCGTTTGGTAGTCAACATAAACCGATGAATCGATGGAAATATGAATGGTATCGCCATAGAAGTAAATGAATGAATTTTGTTTTATGCCATCGTTGCCCCTGCAGGCACAGGCAAACAGTATAAAACAATATAATAGTATGGATCGCAACAACTG
>Ga0207650_10001646_pt1 | contig 15920 bp, 12 predicted proteins | sample KBSS63metaG_FD_184325 | JGI IMG/M metagenome (GOLD analysis project Ga0207650, IMG submission 184325) | Switchgrass rhizosphere microbial communities from Kellogg Biological Station, Michigan, USA - KBS S6-3 metaG (SPAdes) (version 2) | ecosystem: Host-associated > Plants > Roots > Rhizosphere...
AGGCGTCGCAAAGAGCGCGGCTGAAGCCGGCAAGCTCGCCTCGGGGATGGGCTTTCCGGTGGTGATGAAGATCGTCTCGCCCGACATCCTCCACAAGACCGAGGCCGGCGGCGTGATCGTCGGCGTCATGAGCGCCGACGAGGCGACCAAGGCCTACGACACCATCCTCGCCAACGCCAAGAAGTACAAGGCCGACGCGAAGATAGACGGCATCCAGGTGCAGCAGATGCTGAAGGGCGGCCAGGAGGTCATCGTCGGCGCGGTCACCGACGCCAGTTTCGGCAAGCTGGTCGCGTTCGGCCTCGGCGGCGTGCTCGTCGAGGTGCTGAAGGACATCACCTTCCGCCTCGCGCCGGCGACCAAAGCCGACGCGCTGTCGATGCTCGACGGCATTCAGGCGGCCGAGATGCTGAAGGGCGTTCGCGGCGGTGACGCGGTCAACCGCGAGGCGCTTGCCAACCTGATCGTCGGTGTCAGCGATCTGGTCAGCGACTTCCCCGAGATCTCGGAGATGGACCTGAACCCGGTCTTCGCGACCAAGGACAGCGCGATCGCCGCCGACGTGCGCATCGTCGTCGACTTCGCCCAGAAGCCGGCCCGCTATCGCCCGGCCGAGGCCGACGTCGTCACCTCGATGAACCGCATCATGCAGCCGAAGGCGGTGGCCGTGATCGGCGCCTCCGACGAGGCCGGCAAGATCGGCAACTCGGTGATGAAGAACCTCATCAACGGCGGCTACAAGGGCCAGATCTATCCGATCCACCCGAAGGCGGCCGAGATCATGGGCCACAAGGCCTACAAGAGCGTCAAGGACGTCGCCGGCGAGATCGACACGGCGGTGTTCGCGATCCCGGCGAAGCTCGTCGCCGGCGCGCTGACCGAGTGCGGCGAGAAGAAGATCGCCGGCGCCATCCTGATCCCCTCGGGCTTCGCCGAGACCGGCAACCACGAGGGGCAGGACGAGCTGGTCGAGATCGGCCGAAAGTACAACATCCGCATGATGGGGCCGAACATCTACGGCTTCTATTACACGCCGGCCAATCTGTGCGCGACGTTTTGCACCGCCTACGACGTCAAGGGATCGACCGCGCTGTCCTCGCAGTCGGGCGGCATCGGCATGGCGATCATCGGCTTCTCGCGCTCGGCCAAGATGGGCGTCTCGGCGATCGTCGGCCTCGGCAACAAGAGCGACATCGACGAGGACGACCTGCTCCTCTTCTTCGAGCAGGACCCGAACACCAACGTCATCGCCCAGCACTGCGAGGACCTGAAGGACGGCCGCGCCTTCGCCGAGGTGGCCAAGCGCGTCTCGAAGAAGAAGCCGGTGATCATGCTCAAGGCCGGCCGCACGTCGGCAGGCGCGGCAGCGGCGAGCTCGCACACCGGCGCGCTCGCCGGCAACGACAAGATCTACGACGACGTGCTGCGCCAGTCGGGCGTGATCCGCGCCAAGTCGCTGCGCGACCTGCTCGACTTCGCGCGCGGCGTGCCGATCCTGCCGACGCCCAAGGGCGAGAACATCGTCATCATCACCGGCGCCGGCGGCTCGGGCGTCCTGCTCTCGGACGCCTGCGTCGATAACGGGCTGAAGCTGCTGAAGCCGATGCCCGCCGACCTGGACGCCGCGTTCCGCAAGTTCATCCCGCCGTTCGGCGCGGCCGGGAACCCGGTCGACATCACCGGCGGCGAGCCGCCGATCACCTACATGAACACGGTGCGCCTGGGCCTGGAAGACGACCGCATCCATGCCCTCATCCTCGGCTACTGGCACACCATCGTGACGCCGCCGATGGTGTTCGCGCGGAACATGGTGCAGGTGGTCGCGGAGATGAAGGCCAAGGGCATCGTCAAGCCCATCGTCGCGTCGCTGGCCGGCGACGTCGAGGTCGAGGAAGCGGCGCAGTACCTGTACGAGAACGGCATCCCCGCGTACGCCTACTCGACCGAGATCCCGGTCGCCGTGCTCGGCGCCAAGTACCAGTGGGCGCGAGGTGCGGGGCTGCTGTAGGACCATGAGGCGGCGGCGCGCGATCCTGCGCTCCGCTTCTGCGCACGCGAGCCGCTAGCGTGGACCGTCCCGTCATCGCGATCGTCCCCGAGGGATCGACCCGCCAACGCAAGCGCGAAGCGCCGCGCGGGCGGCGCGTCGATCCCGAGGCGCGCGTGGCCGTGCGCGAGCTGCTCGGCGACGAGCCGCGGCGCAGCGACCTGCTGATCGAGCACCTGCACAAGATCCAGGACCGCTTCGGGTGCCTGAGTACCGCGCATCTCGCGGCGCTCGCCGAGGAGATGAAGCTCGCCCAGGCCGAGGTGTTCGAGGTCGCGACCTTCTATCACCACTTCGACATCGTCAGGGAAGGCGGCACCGCGCCGCCCGCGTTGACCGTGCGTGTGTGCGACGGCCTCTCGTGCGAGATGGCCGGCGCGCAGGACCTGCTCGCGCGCCTGCCGGGGCTGCTCGGCACCGGTGTGCGCGTCATCGCGGCGCCGTGCATCGGCCGCTGCGAGCAGGCGCCGGCGGCCGTCGTCGGCCAGAACCCGGTGCCGTTCGCGACCACCGACAAAGTGCAGGCGTTGGTCGCGGCGAAGCAGACGCGCCACGAGCCGGAAGGCTTCGTCGACCTCGCCGCCTACAAGGCCGGCGGCGGCTATGCCCTGCTGCGCCAATGCATCGGCGGCGAACTCGACGTCGACGACGTGATCAAGACGCTCGAGGCGTCGGGCCTGCGCGGCCTCGGCGGCGCGGGCTTCCCCACCGGACGCAAGTGGCGCATCGTTCGCAGCGAGCCGGCGCCGCGCCTGATGGCGGTCAACATCGACGAAGGCGAGCCGGGCACCTTCAAGGACCGCGTCTACCTCGAGAGCGACCCGCATCGCTTCATCGAGGGCATGCTGATCGCTGCCTGGGCGGTCGGCATCTCGAAGATCTATGTCTACCTGCGCGACGAGTACCACGGCTGCCGCGCGCTGCTCGAGGCCGAGCTGGCGAAGCTGCGCGCCGCGCCTCCGTACCCCGGCATGCCCGAGATCGTCCTGCGTCGCGGCGCCGGCGCGTACATCTGCGGCGAAGAGTCGGCGATGATCGAGTCGATCGAAGGCAAGCGCGGCATGCCGCGCCTGCGGCCGCCCTACGTCGCCCAGGTCGGCCTGTTTGGCCGGCCGACGCTCGAGCACAACTTCGAGACGCTGTACTGGGTCCGCGACCTGCTCGACAAGGGCGGGGAGTGGTTCGCGGGGCACGGACGCAACGGCAGGAAGGGCCTGCGCTCGTTCTCGGTTTCGGGGCGCGTCCGCGACCCGGGCGTGAAGCTTGCGCCGGCCGGCATCACGCTCGCCGAGCTGGTCGACGAGCACTGCGGCGGCATGCTGCCCGGGCACACGCTCTACGGCTATCTCCCCGGCGGCGCCTCGGGCGGGATCCTGCCGGCATCGCTCGCCAACATCCCGCTCGATTTCGACACTCTGCAGCCGTACGGCTGCTTCATCGGCTCTGCCGCCGTCGTGGTCTTGTCCGATCACGACAGCGCCATCGGGGCGGCGCGCAATACGATGCGCTTCTTCGAGCACGAGTCGTGCGGCCAGTGCACGCCGTGTCGCAACGGCACCGCCAAGGCGTCGCTTCTGATGGCGAGCGATCGCTGGGACCTGCCGCTGCTCGCCGACCTGTCGCTGGTGATGCGCGACGCGTCGATCTGCGGCCTCGGCCAGGCGGCGCCGAACCCGATCGATTGCGTCGTCAAGTACTTCCCTCACGAACTGGGGATCGCGCCATGAACGCCCTCACGCGCCAGGAGATCGCCCAGCTCGACGCCCCGGTCGTGCGCTTCGAGCTGAACGGCCGCGAGATCGAGGCGCCGGCCAATCAAACCATCATCGAGATCGCCGACGCGCACGGGATCGCGATCCCGCGTCTTTGCTACAAGGCCGGCCTCGACAAGGTCGGCAACTGCCGCTCGTGCATGGTCGAGATCGCCGGCGAGCGCGTCCTTGCGCCGTCGTGCTGCCGCGCGCCGACGCCGGGGATGAAGGTGACGACCGACAGCGAGCGCGCGCTCAAGTCGCAAAAGCTCGTCCTCGAGCTGCTGCTCTCCGACATGCCGGAGGCCGAGTACACGCGCCACAACGAAGTCGACGAGTGGGCCGCCAAGCTCGGCGTCGGCAAGCCGCGCTTCGCGGCGCGCGCGCCGGTCGCGCCCGATCTCTCGCATCCGGCGATGGCGGTGAACCTGTCGGCGTGCATTCAGTGCACGCGCTGCGTACGCGCCTGCCGCGACGAGCAGGTCAACGACGTCATCGGCTTGGCCCTGCGCGGCAACGACGCGAAGATCGTCTTCGACATGGACGACCCGATGGGCAACTCCACGTGCGTCGCCTGCGGCGAGTGCGTGCAGGCGTGCCCGACCGGCGCGCTGATGCCCGCGCGCGACGTCGCGCTGACCGTCCCCGACAAGCAGGTGCAGTCGCTGTGTCCGTACTGTGGCGTCGGCTGCCAGGTGACCTACAACGTCAAGGACAACAAGATCCTCTACGTCAACGGCCGCGACGGCCCGGCGAACCACGGGCGCCTTTGCGTCAAGGGCCGCTACGGCTTCGACTACGCGCATCACCCGCAACGCCTGCGCGTGCCGCTGATCCGCCGCGGCGATGCGCCCAAGCGCGCCGACGCGACGATGGACCCCGACCGTGTCCTCGACGTCTTCCGCGAAGCGACCTGGGAAGAAGCGCTCGAGCTCGCCGGCGGCGGCTTGGCGCGCCTGCGCGATGCGCACGGCCCGAAGGCGCTCGCCGGCTTCGGCTCCGCGAAGGGCAGCAACGAAGAGGCGTATCTGTTCCAGAAGCTCGTGCGCACGGGCTTTCGCAGCAACAACGTCGACCACTGCACGCGCCTGTGCCATGCATCGAGCGTCGTCGCGCTCCTCGAAGGCATCGGCTCGGGCGCGGTCTCGAACCCGGTGATGGACGTCGCCAAGGCCGAGGTCGTCATCGTCATCGGCGCCAACCCGAGCGTGAACCACCCGGTCGCGTCGAGCTGGATCAAGAACGCGGCGAACAACGGCACCAAGCTGGTCGTCTGCGACCCGCGCCGCTCCGAGCTGACGCGCCATGCGCATCGCTACCTTCAGTTCAAACCCGACACCGACGTCGCCCTGCTCAACGCGATGATGCACGTCATCGTCGAGGAAGACCTCGTCGACGCGTCGTTCATCGCCAGCCGCACGATCGGCTACGACGAGCTGCGCGCCAACGTCGCCAACTACAGCCCGGAGGCGATGGCGCCGATCTGCGGCATCGACGCCGAGACGATCCGCTACGTCGCGCGCCTGTACGCGACGTCGCGCGCGTCGATGATCCTGTGGGGAATGGGCATCTCGCAGCACGTGCACGGCACCGACAACGCGCGCTGCCTGATCGCGCTGTCGCTGATGACCGGCCAGATCGGCCGCCCCGGCACCGGCCTGCACCCGTTGCGCGGCCAGAACAACGTCCAGGGCGCGTCCGACGCCGGCCTGATCCCGATGATGTTCCCCGACTACCAGCACGTCTCCAGCGCCGCGGCGCGCGCGCGCTTCGAGAGCGCCTGGGGCCTGGCCGAGGGCACGCTCGACGAGCGTCCGGGCCTGACCGTGGTCGAGGTGATGAACGCGATCAAGGCCGGCACGGTGCGCGGCATGTACATCATGGGCGAGAACCCGGCGATGTCGGACCCGGACGCGAACCATGCGCGCGAGTCGCTCGCCACGTTGGAGCACCTGGTCGTCCAAGACATCTTCTTCACCGAGACCGCCTACCTCGCCGACGTGATCCTGCCGGCTAGCGCCTTCCCCGAGAAGACCGGCACCTTCACCAACACCGACCGCCTCGTGCAGATGGGTCGCCAGGCGATCGACCCGCCCGGCGATGCGCGCCGGGACCTGTGGATCATCCAGAAGATCGCCCAGCGCATGGGCTTGCCGTGGCGCGAGGATCCGGTCTCGGCGGTGTTCGACGAGATGCGGCGCACGATGCCGAACATCGCCGGCATCACCTGGGAACGGCTGGAGCGCGAGCACGCCGTCACCTATCCGTGCAAGAACGAAGGCGACCCGGGCGACCCGGTCGTCTTCGTCGAGTCGTTCCCGCGCGAAGGCGGCAAGGCGCGCTTCGTCCCTGCCGACATCATTCCCGCCGACGAGCGTCCGGATCACGACTACCCGATGGTGTTGATCACCGGCCGCCAGCTCGAGCACTGGCACACCGGCAGCATGACGCGGCGCGCGACCGCGCTCGATGCGCTCGAGCCGGATCCGGTCGCGCTGGTCCATCCGCTCGACCTGGCGGCGATGGGCGGCCGGCCCGGTGACGTCGTGACGATCGAATCGCGCCGAGGCGAAGTCGTCCTGTTCGCGCGCGCCGACGAGAGCTCGCCGCGCGGCGCCGTGTTCGTGCCCTTCTGCTACTACGAGGCGGCGATCAACCGCCTCACCAATGCGGCGCTCGACCCGTTCGCCAAGATTCCCGAGTTCAAGTACTGCGCGGTGCGCCTTTCGCTCGGCGGCACGCTGGCAGCGCAGACGAGCTTCGGCGGCGGCCAGGTGCTGGCGCAGGTGCGGGCGGCCGCGGGCGATCCATCAGCGAAGGCTGATGGTCAGCCAAGAAACTTCTGACTTTCATCGATGGAGCAGGCGCTCAAGAATGGCCGTGTCGCAAACCGACCCGCCAGGAGAGCTCCATGCAGCACAACACCGATCCGCGCGGCCACGACAACGCCTCCGAGGTCGAGCGTGGCGCCTACAACCAGGCCTTCAGCGAGCTGGGCCTCGAGTGGTACTGGGACTCGCGCACCTATGAATCCCTCAAGACCTGCGCCGGCAACAAGCACTGCGTCCAGGCCTACATCGAGGGCCATCAGCCGCACCTGCTGCAAGCCTACGACAGCGGGTTCCTCGCCGAAGCCATCGAGAGCGTGCGGCGCCGCCTGAGCGGAAGCGTGCCGCACTAGACCGTGTGAAGCACGCGACGCTGCGCCAGCTCAAGGTGTTCGCGTCGGTCGCACGACACCTGAGCTTCGCGCGCGCCGCCGAAGAGCTCCATCTGACGCAGCCGGCGGTCTCGGGCCAGATCAAGAAGCTCGAGGAGCATGCCGGCGTCGCTCTTTTCGAGCAGGTCGGCAAGAAGACCCACCTCACCGCTGCCGGCGCCGACCTGCTCGGCATCGTCCGCTCGATCATCGAGCAGTTCGAGGTTGCCGAGCATGCGATGACGCAGCACAAGGGCGTCTCGGGCGGCCGGCTCAACGTCGCCGCGATCAGCGCCGGCGACTACTTCCTGCCGCGCCTGCTGGTCGAGTTCATCGGCCGCCACCAGGGCGTGACGCTCAACTTCACGGTCCACAACCGAGAGGGCCTGCTCGCCCACCTCGCCGCCAATCTCACCGATCTTGCGATCATGGCTAGGCCACCCGACGACGCCGACATGGTCGCCGAGCCGTTCGCGCCGCATCCCTACGTCATCGTCGCCGCGCCCTCGCACGCGCTCGCGGGCAAGGCGCGGATCGAGATGAAGCGCCTCGTGCGCGAGCCCTTCGTCGTCCGCGAGAAGGGCTCGGACACCTGGCAGAGCATGCGCGATGCGTTCGGCCCGCATCTCGACGAAGTGCAGGTCGCGCTCGAGATCGCCAGCACCGAGACGCTCAAGCAGGCGGTGATGGCCGGGCTCGGCATCGGCTTCCTGTCGGCGCACACGATCGCGCAGGAGCTGCGCACGAAGAGCCTCGTCGTCCTCGATGTGCGCGGCTTTCCATGCGTGATGAGCTGGTACGTCGTGCACCGCCGCCACAAGCGCCTGCCGCCGGTGGCGCAGGCGTTCAAGGAGTTCCTGCGCGACGAGGGCGCGGGCTTGCTGGCGCTGATGATGGCGGCCTGAGCCGCTGCCGCCCGCTCGCGGTCAGGGCCGCGGCGTTCCCGGTGGCGCCGCGGGGCGCAGCAGCAGCCCGGTGGTCGAGACCATCAGATCAAGCTCGCGCGGCTCGGAGACCGGAACGTACGACGCGGATCCGTATTCGGCGTCGAAGAAATCGCGCAGGGGCAGGCGCCTGCCGAGCGCGACCAGATCGACCATCGCCGGCGCGCCGATCGAGTACACCGTTCGCCGCGCCGTGGTCTCCTGCTCGATCGCGCGGTAGCGGCCGGCGATGCGGTCGAGCCGGTACGAGGTGTGCAGCCCGAGCATGTTGGAGAGAGCCGTCCACTTGACGATGTGGCCGTCGATGTAGATGTCGTCGCCGGCCAGGTCGTAGGTCTGGACCCGGCCGTCGGGGAACGTGACGGTCGCGTCGTAGCGCTGCAAGCCGGTCGGCACGACCTTGATCCGCGCCGCCGACTCTTCCTTCGTCAGCGCCTTCATGCCCTCGATGCCCAGCGCCAACAGCGCCAGCACGGCGCCGGCGGCGAGCAGCACGACCGAGAGGAGGGCGCTGAACACGAAGCGGAAGAGGCGCGCCCGCAGCAGCGCGCCGAACGCCGAGAAGCCGATCGCGAAGCCGACGACGCCGAGCAGCGCGGCGATGACGATCAGCATCGCGTGCCTTCAGGCGACCGCAGCCAGCTCGCGCAACGCGCGTTCGAAGACTTCCGGGGGCTGCCCACCCGAGATCAGGTGGCGGTCGTCGATGATCACCGCCGGAACCGAGTTGATGCCGAGCTGTTGCCAGTGGCGCTCGCGCTCGCGCACCTCGGCGCCGTACTCGTCGGAATCGAGGATGGCTGCGGCGCGCTCGGCGTCGAGGCCGGCCTCGCCTGCGGCGCGCAGCAGCACGTCGCGTGCGCCCGGGTTCTCGGCGCGCGCGTGGTACGCCGTCAGCAAGGCATGCTTCAGCTTCGACTGCGCCTCGCCCGGCTGCAGGCCGGCCCAGTGGAGGAGGCGATGCGCATCGAACGTGTTCCAGATGCGCGGCCGGTCGCCGAACGTGAAGCCGACCTCGGCGCCGCGCTCGCGGATGACGGCGCGGTTCTTGGCCACCTGCTCGGCCGAGGCGCCGAACTTGCGCGCGATGTATTCGGCGGTGTCTTCGCCCTCTGCCGGCATGGCGGGGTTGAGCTCGAAGGGCTGGAAGCGCAGTTCGACGTCGACCGCATCGCCGAGCCGCTCGAGGGCGCGATCGAGCGACCACAGGCCGACCGCGCACCACGGGCAGGCGACGTCGGAGACGAAATCGATCTTCATCGGGGAAGTCTAGCGGGCATCCGGTGGTCTTGTGCTCAGACTCGGCTGCGCGCCATCACGCTGCGCTCGAACACGTCCTTCAGAACCTTGATGAACGCAGTGTAGTAGCCGCGGATCACCTCGTTGTCGTGGGTCAGCACGCCGAGCGTGACGGTCATCCGCGGACGGATGCGGCGCACGTGCTGACCGGGCCGGACCATGCTCGCCGCCGTCAGCTCGTCGACGATCGCCACCCCGGAGACTTCCGCCGCCAGGGCACAGGCGGCGAAATAGGTTTCCGAGCTGATCGTCGACGCACCCGCCACGCCGAGACGGCCGATCGCCTCGCTCAGCGTGCGGCCGACGACGTCGCTGTCGGGGATGCGCACCAGATCGGCCGGGTCGAGCGTGGCCAGGTCGAAGTCGCTGCGTCCCGGCGTCGGGCCGAGGTAGACGAGCTCGACCTCTCCGAGCGTCTGCAGGCGGATGCCGGCGTGCTCGCTCGGCGCGAAGGTCAGCGCGAGGTCGATCTGGCGCGAGCGCAGCGAGCGGACGAGGCCGTCGATGTGCCCCGTCTCGATCTGGCAGGTCAGCGTCGGATGAAGCTTGCGAAAGGCCTTCACGGCGCGCGGCGTGATCGACAGCGCCAGGCTCGGCAGGCAGCCGATGTGCAATCGCCCTTCCGGCCGCCGCTGCAGGTTCTCGGCCAGGCTCCGCACCTGCCCCATGCCGTCCTGGATCTTCTCGACCTCGACGAACAGGAGCGCCGCTTCCGCGGTCGGCCGGAGGCGCCCCTTGATGCGCTCGAACAAGCGAAAGCCGAGCGCCGACTCGGCATGGCCCAGCACCTTGCTGGCGGCCGGCTGCGAGATGCCGAGCAGCTCGGCCGCCTTGCTCACCGAGCCTGTCTGCATCACCGCATGGAAGACCTCGATGTGGCGCAGGCGCATGAGCCCGAGCCTAGCGGATCCTTGCGGGGAGGGCTCAGTGGTCGGCCACCAGCTCGCACGCCAGCTTGCCGACGCGCGGCAGGAATTCGTCGTCGACCGCGATCGCCTGTCCCTGCGTGAACACGGCGAGGGTGAAGCGCTGACCGGAGGCCAGCTTCACGTGGGCGGCGTCGTGGCGCCGATAGCTCGCGAGCGGATCGCCCGTCCACAGCGTCCGGCCCGCCTTCGACCACAGCTGCGCGTCGCGCGGAAGCCTGCCGCCGAGGTAGCCGTTCACCTGCGCCGTCTGGATCGAGACGAAGTCGTCGGTCAGCGGTCGGTGCAGGAAGCCGGCGATCCGCTCGACGCTGCCCGGCGGCAGCACCGGGCCGCACATCACGTCGGCCAGCAACCAGGCAGCCGCATCGCTGCTCAGGCGGTTGTGGTTGTTCGCGCCGCCCCATTGGACGAACATCTTCTCGCGCCCGTAGCGATCGTCGTCCATCAGCTTCTGCGCCAGGTTCACATCGGCACAGAGCGCGGGCCGGAGCTCGGCGTAGAAGCGGTTGATGCTGTTGCGGGCTTCGACCCAGTCGAGCATCTCGGCATCGCCAAGCAGGGTGTCGCCGGTCGTTCCGCTGAGCAGGTCGATGACGTAGTTCGTCGCCGTGTTGCTCGACCAGCGGATCATGTCGCGCATCGCGCGGTCGAGCTCGTCGTGCGACGCCAGGCGTCCGGCCTGGAGGGCGAGCTGCGCGGCGACGACGAGGAACAGCTTGACGACGCTGCAGGGATAGAACGCCACGTCGCCCCGATAGGAGAACCCGGTCGGCAACGCGGGTTCGGCGGCCGGCTCGGCCGGATGGAGGAGCAAGGTCAGCGCGAAGTCGCTGGCCTGCAGGCCTGCCCGCGAGACCAGCCGCCCGGCCTCGGCCACCAGCGCGTGGCCGATCCGGTCGGCATCCGCCCCGGGGCGATAGAAATCAGCGTGCTGAGACACGGCTTTCTCCTTGCGAAGCGATGGGATCGAGAGTGCGGGCCCTGCGCGCCGCGGCGTTCGAGCAGCGCACGGCGTGGCCGGGCGCCTGCTCGAGCAGGGCCGGCTCGTGCGCGCGGCACGCCTGGACGACCCAGGGGCAACGGCTCGAGAAGCTGCAGCCGGCGGGCGGGGCGGTCGGGTCGGGCAGCTCGCCGGCCAGGGCCGGAACGAGCGAGCGCCGCGACGGATCGGTCTGCGGGATCGCGGCCAGCAGCGCGCGCGTGTAGGGATGCGCGGGATGCTCGAACAGCGCCTCGGTCGCCGCGCTCTCGACGACCTGGCCGAGGTACATCACCGCGATGCGGTCGCTGATGTGGCGAACGACGTTCAGGTCGTGCGAGATGAAGACGAAGGCGATCTTCAGCCGCTCGCGCAGCTCCTCGAGCAGGTTGATGATCTGCGCCTGGATCGACGCATCGAGCGCGGAGACGGGCTCGTCGGCGATCAGCACCTGCGGGCCGACCGCTAGCGCCCGCGCGATGCTGATGCGCTGGCGCTGGCCGCCGCTCAGCGCATGCGGCAGGTGGTGCTTGAGGCGCGGCGCGAGACCGACCGTCAGCAGCAGCTCGTCGACCCGATCGGCGCGCTCGCCGCGCGTCGCCGCCAGCGCATGCACCTGCAGCACCTCGTCGAGCGTCTGGGCCAGGCTCATGCGCGGATTGAGCGATGCGTACGGGTCCTGGAACACCATCTGGACGCGGCGGGCACGCTGCAGCGGCGTGCTGCCCGTCGCCATCGGCCGGCCCTGCCAGCGGATGCTGCCCTCGTCGGGGCGGTCGAGCCCGCTCAGGCAGCGTGCCAGCGTGCTCTTGCCGCAGCCCGACTCGCCGACGATGCCGAGCGTTTCGCCAGGCGCCAGCTCGAGCGAGACGTCGCGCAGCGCCTGCAGGAAGCGCCGCGGTCGGCGCGTCAGCAGCGCGCCCGCGCCGCGCGCGACCTCGAAGCGCCTGCCGAGGCCATGCGCGCTGAGCAGCGGTGCCGCAGGCGGCGACGCCGGGGCGCCACGCAACGCGGAGGCGACCGTGCTCATCCGATCTCCCCGGCGCGCAGGCAGGCGCTGCGATGACCGGCCTCGACCTCGATCGGCGCCGGCACGATCTCGCGACAGGCGGCGATGGCGAAGGTACAGCGCGGATGGAAGCGGCATCCGGGCGGTGGCTCGGCGAGGTTGGGCGGCTCGCCGTCGATCGGGCGCAGCGGATCGCCGCGGCGCGTGTGAGCCGGCAGCGCCGCGAGCAATGCGCGCGTGTACGGATGCGCCGGCCGGTTGACGACCTGCGCGGTCGCGCCCGACTCGACGATCTTGCCCGCGTACATCACGGCGACGCCGTCGCAGGTCTGCGCGATGACGCCGATGTCGTGGGTGACGAGCAGCACGCTCATGCCGATGTCGTTGCGCAGCTTCAGGATCAGCTTGAGGATCTGGTCCTGCACGGTGACGTCGAGCGCGGTCGTCGGCTCGTCGGCGATCAGGAGCTTCGGCCGGCAGGCCAGCGCGATGGCGATCAGCACTCGCTGCCGCATGCCGCCGCTGAAAGCGTGCGGGTAGTCGAGATGGCGCCTCTCGGCGGCCGGAACGCCGACCGCGGCGAGCATCTCGATCGCCGCGGCGCGGGCCTCGCGCGCGGTCAGGCCACGGTGGCGCTGCAGCCCCTCGGCGATCTGGGTGCCGACGCGCATCGTCGGATTGAGCGAGGTCATCGGGTCCTGGAAGATCATCGAGATCTCGCTGCCGCGCAGGGCGCTCCATGCGCGCTCGTCGAGCGTGGCGAGATCGCGCCCGGCGAACCGGACCGTGCCGCCGATCGCGCTCGGCGGCGAGCCGCCGAACAGCCGGATCAGCGCCCGGCAGGTGACCGTCTTGCCGCATCCCGACTCGCCGACCAGGCCGAACACCTCGCCGGCCTCGATGCGAAAGCTCACGCCGTCGACGGCGGTGAGGTCGAGCGCCGGCGTCGTGAAGCGGACGCGGAGATCCTCGACCTCGAGCTGCGACGAGCCGGCGGCGGCGTTCATCCCTTCGGCCGGAGGAAATCGTCGAGGCCTTCGCCGAGCACGGTGAAGGTGATGCCGACGTAGACGATCGCGAGCCCCGGAAAGACCGAGATCCACCAGGCGTCCTGCAGGAAGGTGCGGCCCTCGGCGATCATCAGGCCCCACTCGGGCGTCGGCGGCTGAATGCCGAGGCCGAGGAAGCCGAGCGACGTCACGGCCAGGATCGTCAGCACGACGTCCGACATCATGAAGATGATCGCCGGCGTGATCACGTTGGGCAGGATGTGGCGCAGCATCACGCGCGCATGCCCGTAGCCGAGCAGTCGCGCCGCCTGCGCGTATTCGGCGCGCCGGGCGACGAGGACCTCGGCGCGGACGATGCGCGCGAACGAGATCCAGACGACCAGCGCGAAGGCAAGGTAGAGATTGGCGATGCCGGGGCCGAGCGAGCCGACGATCGCGATCACCAGCACGTAATGCGGAAACGCGAGCAGGACGTCGACGAGGCGCATCAGCGCGCGATCGAACCAGCCGCCGTAGTAGCCCGAGGCGAGGCCGATCAGGCTGCCGATGAAGAACGGCAGGACGACGCAGACGGCGACGACCTTCAGGTCGACGAAGGTCGCGGCCAGCACGCGCGCCAGCACGTCGCGGCCGAGCTCGTCGGTGCCGAACGGATGCGCCGCTCCCGGGCGCTGCAGCGCGGCGGCGAAGTCGATCTCGATCGGGTCCCAGCGCACCAGCCACGGGCCGAACGCGCCGGCGAGGAGCAGCACGGCAAGCATCGTCAGGCCGACCTGCAGGTTGCGATTGCCGGCCAGGCGTTGCCACCGTTTCGCCCGGGGTGCACTCATCAGGACAGCGTCAGGCGCGGATCGACCGCGACGTAGGCCACGTCGGCGAGCAGGTTGATCGCGACGACGAGCAGCGCGAAGGTCACGGTCAGACCCTGCACGACCGGATAGTCGCGCGCCGCGATCGAGGAGACGAGCAGGTGGCCGAGGCCCGGGATGCCGAACACCGTCTCGACGACGACGGTGCCGCCGATGACCCAGCTCGTGTGCACCGCCAGGATCGAGATCGACGACATCAGCGAGTTGCGCAGCACGTGGCGCCAGAGCACGCTGCGCTCGGGCAGGCCCTTGGCGCGCGCGGTGTCGATGTAGTCGGCACCGAGCACGCCGATGATCGAACTTCGCAGCGCGCGGATCGTGAGCGCCGCGGTGCCGAGGCCGATCACCAGCGACGGCAGGACGAGGTGGTGCAGATGGCTCAGGAAGCCGTCGCCATACCCCGAGACCGGAAAGATCGGCAACGCGATCGAGAGCAGCAGCACGAGCAGCAGGCCCAGCCAGAACGCCGGCATCGACATCGCGGCGATGAACACCAGCTTGATCGCCTGATCGGCCCATCGGCCGCGCCGCACTGCCGAGAGCAGCGCCAGCGGCACCGTCAGCGCGACCGCGATCAGCGTGCTCAGGCCGACCAGCGCCAGCGTCGGCCCGAGCCGGTCGAGCATCTCGGCGCCGACCGCGCGCCGCGAGGCGATCGACAGGCCGAAGCTGCCGGTCGCGACGTCGCCGAGGAAGCCGACGTATTGCTGCAGGAGCGGCCGGTCGAGGCCGAGCTGGCGCGTCAGCGCGGCGATGTCCTCGGCGTTGCCGCGCGCGCCCAGCATCAGCGTGGCCGGATCGCCCGGCATGACGCGCATGAGCAGGAACGCCACCGCCGTGATGCCGATCAGCACCGGGACCAGCTGCAGCAGCCGGCCCAGCAGGAACCAGACGAACTTCAACGGCGCGCGGCTTCGAGCGAAGCCTCAGCGGATATCGACGTCGCGAAGGTCGTAGTTGGAGGTCCGCATCAGCGTGAAGCCGCTGACGTTCTTGCGGTGCGCGAAGGTCAGCGACTGGCGATACAGGAAGATGAACGGCGCGCCTTCGTGAGCCCGCTGCTCGATCTCCTTGAACATCTTGCCGCGCTCCTCGCCTTCGAGGGTGCGCCGCTCGAGCGCGTAGAGCTCGTTGATGCGATCGTCCTTCCACTGCGTGTGATAGGCGTTGGCGCGCTCGGGGTTGACGACCAGGAAGCCGATCAGCTGGTCCGGATCGATCGTGTCGCTGGAGGCACGGCTCAGCGACATCTCGAAGTTGCCGGCCTTGGTGGTGCCGAACTGCGAGCTCGACTCGATGTTCTGCAGCTCGACCTCGACCCCGACCCGCTTCAGCGACGATTGCAGCACCGCCGCCACCTGGCGCGCCGTCGCGTCGCCGCCGGCGACGAGCATGCTGGCCTTGAAGCCGTTCGGGTAGCCGGCGGCGGCGAGCAGGGACTTGGCCTTGTCGACGTCGTACGGGTACGGCTTGAGGTCCGTGTTGTGGTGCGCCATGAGCGGCAGCGGCGAGTTCGCGATCGAGCCGTTGCCGCGCAGGATGTTCTGCACGATCGGCCCCTTGTCGACGGCGTAGTTGAGCGCCTGGCGCACCCGCACGTCGTCGAACGGCTTCTTCGTGGTGTTCAGCTGCACCAGGTCGGTCCGGAACGCGTTGACGACGCCGACCGCCACGTTGGAATCGCCCTTCAGCCCGTCGACCTGGTTGAACGGGATGCCGATGATCGCGTCGAGCTCGCCCGCCTTCAGCTTCAGGACCCGCGAGTTGTCCTCCGGGAGGATCTCGACGGTGAGGCCGTCGAGGCGCGGCTTGCCGGCTTCCCAGTAGTGCGGGTTCTTGACCAGGGTCTGCTTCTGGCCGCGCGCCCACTGGGTCAGGATGAAC
>Ga0207650_10001648_pt1 | contig 15904 bp, 19 predicted proteins | sample KBSS63metaG_FD_184325 | JGI IMG/M metagenome (GOLD analysis project Ga0207650, IMG submission 184325) | Switchgrass rhizosphere microbial communities from Kellogg Biological Station, Michigan, USA - KBS S6-3 metaG (SPAdes) (version 2) | ecosystem: Host-associated > Plants > Roots > Rhizosphere...
GGGACGTCGGACTTATACAATGCGATCAAGTACAGCTGTCGCGGTGGAGCCGCGTCACGCCGAACAAACGCAGCGTCTGCTTATATGCGGGTTCCTAATACGAGTACAGCGGCAAACTCGAGATGGCTGGCAATGAAGACATGCAGAGAATACGCGCACGAGATGCAGCGAAGAAAAGACTGTTGCAAAGTCTAGGTCTAAGCGGTTCCCGCGAGTAAAATCACAACGTATGATTTCTCGGTCTTCAAAACAAGCGCATTCCGACGTAGCCGTCGCCTGCACTAAATGCGATCACAACAACATTGCAGGCTCATACTTTTGCTGCCGTTGCGGTAAGCGGCTTCCAAGCAATTGCGCTCATTGTAAGCACAACCTAGTAGAGGGCTCGACATTCTGCAATCACTGCGGATTTAAGGTGACGTCTAAACTCGGCATGGAGCTTGTAGACGCTTTGGAGCGCGGTGAATCTATAGATCTGCAAGCCGCTATGGATAACCTAGAGTCGTTGTTGATCGGTACCGCAATGAGAGTAATGGATGGAAGCATAAGACATGCAGCCGACTTGCTGCAGATGCAGCGCACAACTCTGTATTCGAGAATCAAAACTAAGCGCTAGAAAGCAAATTTCCTGTCGTCTCGTTGAGAAAACCCGCACGTGTACTAGTCACCCCGGCGCCTAGCCATGACCTTCTATATTTTCCGTGTGTGACTACCAATAGGCAGCGAGGCTGAGATCAGTTGTTAGCAGTAGCTGTACCCCGGTAAGTCGCTTGGCAGAAGGTGGTCATGCATCCGGTCAGTGGTCGACAAGACTTGTACTCGCCATCTGAGCACTATTGCATGTTTCAAGTCGGCAGCTTGCACGGTCACCGCCGTCGCTTAGGCACACGTTGTCTGACTCCGTCGCTGCAAGCGGTCCCTATACCAAAGATTTTTGATGGACATCAAGGGTATACGGCCGCTGTCATGGGCGTAAGCGCCGCATTGCAAGACCGGAAGTATCTCGGGCCCAACACTCGCATGGAATGGTTCTTGCGGCCTATGGACGCACTCAATGTCGCGGCAGGCCAAAATGCTCACATCAAGCGAACGCTCGTTTACCCTAACGGCTAATCATGGTGTAGCCGCACCACTCGCGTCTGTCGCGCTGACTCTCGAAACGAATGAGCCACAAATCGAACTGTCTCGCCGTGCGCTACGCGACGAAGAGCGGATGCTGACGACGTTGATGAGTAACCTCAACGGGATGGTATGTCGCCATCGAAATGATAGTGATTACACGATAGAGTTTGTAACTGAAGGGTGTGAACGGTTGACCGGTTATGCGCCCGCAGATCTTCTGTTCAGCGCCAGTGTCTCGTACGCACGCATTATCCACAGAGACGATCGCGCGCGCGTCCGAGGCGAGATCGAGGCGGCGATTGCTGGCAGTCGGCGGTTTTTGATCGAGTATCGTATCGTCTGCCGGAATGGTCACATCAAATGGGTCGTAGCTTGCGGCGTTGGCTCCGTAGATAGTGAAGGCAACGTAACCGTTGAAGGTACAGTAGAAGACGTAACCGTATCAAAACTCAACCAGGAGAAGCTAGAGCATCTTGCTAATCACGATGTTGTCACGAACCTGCCCAACCGACTGATGATGAACGACCGGCTGCGCGAAATGATGTTGAGTGCGCAGCGGAGCAACGGCGTCGTCGGAGTCGTACTCATTGATCTCGATCACTTCAAGCTGATCAACGACACGCTTGGTCATAATCGTGGTGATCAATTACTGCAAACTGTTGCGCAACGCATGCTCTGCTGTGTGCGCGATACTGACACCGTAGCGCGTTTGGGCGGTGACGAGTTTGTTCTGCTGTTGTGGGGCGAAGGCCGCGGCGAGGCGATGTCGCAAGTGGCTGATCGAGTGTTAAGCGCAATTTCGCGCCCCTGGAAGATAGAGGAACGGGAACTGAGCATGTCGTGCAGCATGGGCGTTAGCTTATTTCCGCGCGACGGGCGCGACGTGCAGACCTTGTTAAAGAACGCGGACACGGCGATGTACAAGGCCAAGGAATTGGGCCGCAATAATTTTCAATTCTATTCACCAGAGATGAATTCGGCTATCGCCGAGCGTCTGGAGATGCAGTCAGCGCTTCGCGCCGCTGTGGAGAATGAGCAGTTCGAGTTGCTCTACCAGCCAAAAATAGACCTAGTCACTAGGCGCATCGCGGGTATGGAAGCGTTGCTGCGAATCAAGGATGCTGGAGGTGCCCTGCTGCTCCCGCAGCAGTACATCCGCCTCGCTGAGGAAAGCGGCCTTATCGTGTCGATCGGTGAATGGGTGATGCGCGAGGCCTTCGCATTCAACAAATCGCTGCAGGTGCGCGGACTGCCGCCGATGCGGGTGGCTATCAACCTGTCGGCGCGGCAACTGCAGCGTTACGATTTGTTACGCGCGATTGAGCAAGCAGTGTCTGACAGCGGGCTCGACGCTCAATATGTAGAGCTAGAGCTGACGGAAAGTATGGTCATGAATGATACCGAAAATGTTATTGCGATGCTGCAGCAATTGAAAGCGCTGGGCGTGCAGTTGAGCATCGACGACTTCGGTACTGGTTACTCAAGCTTGAGCTATCTGAAGCGCTTGCCTGTGAGCAATCTCAAGATCGATCAGTCGTTCGTCCGCGAACTCGATCAAGAAGACAATGCCAGCGCGATTGCAAAAGCGATCATCTCGCTCGGTCACAGCCTCGACATGAAAGTGATTGCCGAAGGCGTCGAGACGCAAAGTCAACTATCTTTCCTGCTTGAAAATAAATGCGACGTCATGCAAGGGTTCCTGTTTAGCCGGCCACTGAACGGGGCCGAGTTCGTTGCGCTGCTTGAACGAGAGAGCGGCCCTGCGGCCGAATTCTCGGTGTTGAGACAGCTATGCTGCTCCTTCGGAGGTCAGCTTCCGTTGCAGTTGAGTACAACTAATGACTCGAGAGCGGGTACTCGCCAAGCGAGTGCTGAGGTGCTTCTCGAGGGCGCTCTGGAAGTAGCAGCCTGATACCACCGAGCGCAACAGGCAAACTTTTGTTCGTTAAAGGCTAATGAACACTATGCTGAGTACATATCGAATCGCCAACCTGGAGGGTCCAGCGTATGTCCCCATTTCCGCAATTACTATCCGACGAAGAGTTTGCGCATGTCTTAGAACAACGCGGTCAGGCCGAGCGTCATCGCATCCGCGATAACGGCCGCAATGCGTCGGCCGTCGATGCGATAACGGAGCCGTCCGATGGGCTCCCCGAGTCTACAATTGAACAGCGGTTCATGCATGTGGCCAAGAAGCTCGCGGCTATGTGGCCATCGGAAGCATGCCGTATGTATCTGCATAGTTTGATCGTCAGCCAGCGCGATGCGCGACTTGGGTTTCCGCCGTCCGTCCTTGAAGACCTTCTGATGCTTTCCGAGATCAACGACAGACTAATGCGCGGACCAGGTACTGGGCGGGGACACTGATGACAACACACATAACAATTGGCGGTGCGGGCTGTCCCTGGACGGGCTGCGAAAGCACCGAGGTAACTGACGGGCATCCCCCGTCCCTCAACGCCGCCACATCATTTCCAGATCATGGAAAGGTGCCTGCACTACACGCTTGCAGCTCGCGGCGCAATTCGGAATCAGGCCTCGGCCGCTGGGTTAAAGCCGATAACCAGACAATGTAACGGCGGCGCTATTTACTACATGTCGCCTGCGTTTGGCACGGATTCAGCGAATCGCAAGCGGCGCTGCAGATCGGATTCCTTAGAGCCAAACCAACCCGGGCATGATCCTGTTCCCTGATGGCGTGTAACCAGTCGAGACTTTCGACGCCTTTTGTATGCATGCGTCCGAATGGCGACCCGTACAAAGTGCCGTTAACCTGTCCCTCGCCGAGAAAGTGTCCTTCCCAGCAGATTTAAACCGCGCCCTAACGCGGAACCGCCGCAGAGTGAAATGAGGTTATGGTTAGCGGGGCGAGTCAACGTAAACTCGGGGCGATTCCCACGACCAAGAGGCGGATGCTAAAACGCCATTAGCGCGCGGCATACCTCGAGTCGTTCGGCGCGATACAGCACCAATCGCACTAGTCTTGGAAAGAATGAGGCGGCTAGCAGCAATCGCTAGCCGGAACTGTCGTTTCGAGCGCATAAGCGCAGCAAGCGCCCGCATTATTACGCTGGGCTTAAGACAGTTGCTTTTCGCTTATATGGCTCTGTGTAACCGTAGGCGCGCGCGTCTTCCACGCATTCAGCGAAGCCTGCGAATGCAGTTTCCGATTCGCGCAAAACCTCGTGACGTTTATTTCGATGCTGCCATCGCCACTGCAGGTTCCTATTTTTTCGAGCGGGAATGAAGTGCCAAGTATTCATCGAAACGCTGGTATCCAGTCGGACCATTATTACCTCTATCATGTTCACCAAGATCTATAGCCGCACTTTCGTTGCGCCATAGTCTTGCAACCGACGAGTCATGTGAAAGCGCCGAGTCCATACCGCTGCCGTGCGATCGCCTACCTTGAGATGTCCCTTCGCTGGTACCCACATACACAAGAGCAAAAAGCGCTGTCCCAATAAGTGCTATTAGCATGATTGCGCCAATCATTAGAACATCATGCATCGCGGCCTCCCAAGACAATGGCTGAAGTACACGCACGCAATGTGCCAGCATGAGCAATTACATCTGATTGGCGAGGAACGCACGCACTGGGAATACCCAACGGCGCGCTGCGCTAGAGATCTGTGGAAGAATACATGCACGTCGCATTCATTCGCGTCTTATTTCAGACAGTAAACGTCTGCCTACGCGACGTCCCGCGGCACTTTATTTGTCGCGTCAACGCGCTGTCGCGCAACATCTGCCCCGGCGGTAAGTACCAACGCGACGGCACAAGTCCGAGCGTTGTTCTGTCGATGTTAGATTGCGGAGCCCTAATGTGCTGGTGGTCGACAGAACACTGTCCAAGAAAGCCGACTCCGCACTAACGGTTTCCTAACTTCAGGTTGTCTGCACTGGCGCGGCGGCTACATGACCCCTAAAGCCTGCGCTCTGTGCCACGAACGCTTTGTGCGCAGCGTCGAGATGTCGAACAGCGCTCGCGTGCAGCGGCGGCGCTTACGCCCTGTTGCCCTTAATCCGGGATAGCCTAAGTGTGGGCGTCCATGGAGTTGACGATATAAGCGTCACCGCCGCCCATGATGCGGTCGGCAACAGACGCCCGTTCGCCAACGGCGTAACTGGTGTTACCCGCGCCTTTTATGACGGTCACCGCACCGAATGCGATGTTGCCGTGCCTGGTCTTTGATCACTGGGCGCGCGCTGCAGCAACGAATAGCATCACGCCTCTGGGCGCTTCTGATCACTGAGCGGTTTCGTTGTCATAGCACGGCGGGCAGAGCAGTTTATGACCGTAGACGCTTGGTATACAAAAAGCTTTACCTGGGTTTATATCGGCGATTGGCTTAAGTCTAGTGACGGTGTAGCCTGCCTCAAACCTGCCGTGGCGCGTGACGGGTGGCATCGCGCAGGTTCGTTCAGCCAATGACAAGACGTGAATGCTAAGCGGAACTGCATCGACCTACTGTGAATTGGTACGGCTGCTGATACTGTAGTGCCCGGCTCCATAGCACTCTTCGCAACGGTCATAACCCTGCAGGCCGGTGCCCTTGCAAGCCTTGCATTGCGAATCGGGACTCCGGTAAAACCCGCTGCAGCGGACACCGCCGATACTCTTTGAGCATCGCTGATTTACAGCGTCGGAACGGTCTCCGCAGGCACTACAGATGCCCTTTGGTGCCAAATGTTTTCCCACGGCAGTCTGCTACCAATTATTGTGGTCGTCCGAGCGCCACGCGATGCGGCCGCCATGTGCTGGCGTCCGTCATCAATGTAGCAACCTTGGCCAAGTACTTCCTCGATTGATGTGCGCAACAGTGGCGCTCAAGTATATCAATCTCTGTTCGGAACTGAGTCTTTTAATTGTAATGGCTTCAGGCGCACTCGATAGGCTGCCTAGGATCCCACGGATGATGCTGTCGTACCGGGTCAGGCCTCGTAGCCGATAGGTAACGAGGCCATCAGCATCCTATTTACGGCACTCGGCAGGGACGTATCTCCACTGACTGGAGTCATTATTCGTACTGCAGGCCCACGCTATACGGCCACCCACCATGACCGATGGGGTCAGAATGATTGAGACGCCCGCGCCCAACGTTGAACTAGTGCCTGAGACGGCAATGACGCCTCCAGGCGTAATTGAGCCCCCACCGATTCGTCCGCCAGTCGCAATTGTAAGGCCAAGCCCAGCGCTAGCCAGAGTCCCATCGCTCTGGGCTTTTTCGCCGATGTTAGATTTGTATGCGCTTACCACGACGAGTAGTTCGGTGACTTTCGCACGCACCGTATACTCGGAGTAAGCGGGAAGAGCCACGGCAACTAGAACACTGATTATAGCGATTACAATCATGAGCTCCGTTAAAGTGAAACCTCGTTTAAAGTAGCTCATGCGTTCCCATCGCACTGTTAAGAAAAGCCTGATGGACCGGTAGGCACGTTGATTGTGACCTGATCGTACGCTTTTCTATCTCGTAGGCACACCGACGCCACCACAAACGAGCCGTGTGCTATGCCTATATGCGGCGTTACGAATTGCCAGCGAAAGCATCCGATAGCATGCAAGCTGAGCGGCACGCTCAATGCGGTATGCAAGTGGATTGTTCCCAACGGCAATCGTTAGCCGCATAACTGCCATTACCATCCACCTCACGCCATCGCGTACCGACATTATCGAGGAGTAGATTTCCATCGTTCGCCGTCGTCATTTGGTCGCCGGGTCTTGGGGCAAGCATATGGATGAACGACGGGGGGGCACCCGCGGCGTTACTCACATTAAATGGCTGCTGTAGCGTGTAGTGTTTGCTAACATCCGACGGCACGGAGAAGGTCAGCTGGCCAGCGCCGGATCCCAAATCTGTGGCATACCGGCGTTGATCTAAGAAATACTGTTCCTGCCGTTGTGCAAGATCCATCAGAAACATTTGACCTTCGGACCGGATGGCGCGCCGCACGTAACTTTGGTACGAGGGCAATGCTACGGCGACCAATATAGCCACTATCGCCAACGCGATCATAACTTCAATCAGAGTAAAACCACTACGTTCGCGCAAGATTCCTCCTAAATCAGCATGTGCTCTACCCCGCTACACGCGCAAAACGCATGTGGGGGATCCTCCGAGCGTTGACGCCATTTGCGCATCGTTTTCGCGGCCCGCTCGACACTCGGACTGAGTCAGTATGGTCTGGACCCGCAGGTTTGATGGAACAGTCCTTAAAGATCACTAGTGGCTTAGATCCGGTTTCGAGCTTGGGGCGAAATGAAAACAGCCCCGTAACCGGGGCTGTACAGTTTCTTACCGCTCGGAATTACTTACGGCATTCAGCAGGCACATATTTCCATTGCACCGAATTGTTGTTTGTTCCGCATGTCCATGAAATGCGGCCACCGGGAGTTAGCGATGGAGTTAACACAATCGATACAGCAGTGCCGATTGACGCGGACGAACCGGAGATCGCGATTATTCCGCCAGGCGTTACTGAGCCGCCAGTAACACGACCGCCCGTTGCCACAGTAAGGCCTTGGCCGGCACTGCCCAAGGTGCCGTCAGACTGTGACTTTTCTGCGACGGTCGTTTTAAAGCCACTGGCAGCAAGGATGAGTTCCGTCACCTTTGCACGGATGGTGTAGTCTGAATATGCCGGCAATGCGACCGCCGCCAGTATGCCGATAATCGCTACCACAATCATCAATTCGATCAGGGTAAAACCCCGTTGTAAACGCCTCATGTAGTCTCCCTTAAGTAATGGACGTACCAGAAATTGGGTGCCACCTAAGTTTAAAATGCAAGCTTTGTGCCCGGTCATTTCCTGTATGCAAAGTCACGCACCGCGCGGGCCGATGGCGCTCCACGGGTATCGTTTCATCTCGTGGATAGATCGATCCGTACCCACAACGTCACTAACTGACGTGAGCCTGCTGCATGGGTCAAGGTGCAGCCGCAGCATAGACGAATCATGCAAATAACATGTGAGGTTGCTACTTCATACTGCGTAACGGCCTCAGGCCTGGTGCTGGGACATAGCCACGCGCAGCCCCCGGGCCAGCGGTTATGAGCAAAAGCTACTTAACATCACTTCTGATTCCAGAAGGTACGTATACGTCCACCTATGGGCGTAGCAGGAGGTATCAGAACTGATGTGCCTGAAATCACTACCTGCTGTAGCCGACCGGCAATCTGAACGATAGCTCCCACCGGCGAGGGCGGATAGCCGCCCCCCGGATGGTCTACGCTGCGGTTAGCACTCGTCCATCCGTTGGCGATGTTATACAGCGTGATGGCACCGCCCGTGCGCAGGTCAACCGTGTATTCTCGCGCACGCCCAAGATTTCCTGAACAAACACCGGCAGCAGGCGGCGTCGGCTCGTTGGTATTGAAGAATGTAGCGTTGCCCAGTGTCACTACACTGCTGACCGTCTTTTCACCGGTCGCAAGCGTGATGTACCACCCTTTGGCGGCTGCCAACGCGTCCGTTGCCGTCTTGATTTGGCCCGCCGTTCCCTCCTGGATGATGTTGTCAGTCGTGTCGATCAAGTCTGCCTCAGTGGCCGTTGTCTCGCTAAAGCTGAAACCAGTGCTACGGTCTTTAATCATGTAGAAGCGGTTCGTCACAGCACTGACAAGAGGATGAGCAGTGTCCCCATAGCCATTAAACGGATGTTCCCGGTCTCCCGAACCAATCAGCACGGCGTCATAAGCGCCGTTAGAATCGTTGCTAAAAACGACGTCAGGCGAGAATAAGAACTTGCGCCGGTTGCCCACCGTAGGCGCTTGTGCGAAGCCCAACGATGCTAGCTTGTTGACAGTCCAGTTGGCTGGCGACACATCATTGATATCCGCGCGCCATATATTGCCGCCCGTATCGCCGACGTAGAAACGGTCGAAGTAACCATCGCTATTCCGATCGAGGATCGCGACGTCTGACGCAATCGAATACGTCATGCCGGATACCGTCTTGAATACCTCTCCGGCCGCTAGCGTGCCCGGAGCGCCAGGTCCCGCCTGCCAGATGACGTTTCCAGTCACGGCATCGACGACGAAGAGACCGCGCCCCATCGTGTCGTTGGTGCCGACCGGGACCGGATCGAGATCTTCGACTGCAGAATCATAACCACCTCCGAAGATCAACACGGGATTGGCGGATGCTCGGATTTTGCGAACTTTGGGCTCAGACCAGGTCTGTCCGAGCTCGGCGTATCCAGCACTTGAGTTATCGCGCTTCCACATGAACTTCGGCTGATCCGGATCTGATACGTCGATCGCGTAGAGGAATCGGCCGCCACGACGCATCGAGATATAGAGATACACTTTATCGCCGTCTGCAGCGACAAATTTGCCGTCATTATTTGCGTCAAATTGGTATATACCAACGGACCCGTCCGCAAAGTACGGCTTAGGGTTCGATGCGCTCGCAGCTGGAAGATTGTCGCGCAAACGCTTAAACCGGGAGTAGAACTCTGTCGGCACGAATGCCCATTTCTCATATCCGTCGGTCGAGCTCTGGCCGCCCTTTACGGCGTGGAATAGGCCATCGTTCGCGCCGTAAAAGATGACCACATCGTTGTTATCGCCGTTGCGGTTGTAGTTCACGACTGCCGGGCGAGAGTGAAGCACATCACCGTGCACAGACGATCGGATATCAGTAAAGCTGCCATTGAGGTTTTCGTCCGTTGCGTTGTCTATCCCGCGGGCCCAATTAATTATGTCAGTCACCTCGGCAGCGTTACTTGCCGAGAATGCGGCGATGCTCGCAGACGGCACGATGTTTGTCGTGTTGAATGGATAGTTGCTGAGCAGCGCATTAGGGGTTGAGGGACACGTCCCATTACACGTATAAATCTTGCGCGTTTGAGCTGCTGTAGAGTCAGGGTTCGGATAGACGGTGCGAATACGTTGCGCGGCCCCACCTTTTTCGACAATAGGGCCATCCGGGCTGTCGGAACCGGATTGCGGATTCCCTGACGGTGAGAATGACCAAAAAGCGGAGGTGGACGTCCAGTAACTAACGCCATCGTCGACGATAAAACCCCTAGATCCTTCGGCGCGCAGCCCGTTTGAATCGGCGAGAAATAGGCTTTGCGTGGCCGAGTTGAACGCGAGCTGATACTGTTTGAGGTTTCCGAACCATCGGGGCGCACTGTCGGCGTCAGGTCGAAAACCGCCAAGGTACACTTGATTGAGGTTAGTGCCGCGAACATTCACCGACACAGGCAACGTCACGGAAGCGAATACGCTGTTAACACTTTGCACTTCATTGAACACGGTTTTCAGGGCATCGGCCAGCGCCGCAGTACTGGTAGCAGCAAAGTAGCGGCCATGCCCCTGATTTGCCATGCTCTCAAGTAAAACAATGTTCGCTGTGTCGTTTCCCGTCACGTGTGCTGGGTCATAGACGTTAACCGTGTATGTGATGACATTTTGCTTGCCTGCTAGATCGCTGACATCCGTCTGATATAGAAACCGCGCGTACTCATCCCCAATGTTTCCCTGTGCCGTGTTGTTGGTTAGAGGGATCGTGCTGATTGCGCCCGCGCCGCCGACATTGCTAAGCAGCGTGCTCGCACTAGGGTTGCCGCTATCGGCACCTGATTGGGGCAAGCCATTGCTAACATAGATGACATAGTTTTTTTGGCACGCGTCAGAAATCGGACTTATGTATGTGCTGCTTGACGCGGAGGTGAAGGCGTTTCCCGCAAGCGCACCCGCAGTGTTCGCAGTGCTGTTACCGGTGTAATCGCGCTTATAGTGATGTGGCATCGTCTGTCTCGTCACCACCCGACGTCATGTCTATACCGCTCTCCAACGTAACGTATGACACGCCGAGGCCACTGCTAGCGTTAGCGCCTCCACAGGCGTTCACTTGCTTATGACAGCCTGATCGGGAATCAAAAAAAAGCCACCGATGAGGTGGCTTGAAAGCCTCGCTCGCGCGAGACGGGGGAGACCGGCGTATTGCAAGCGTGGTGGCGAAAACTCCTCGAGTTGCGGGTTAAACGATGCGATCTCGTTTTGGTATCGTGCGCATGCACGAACCGAAATCTTCAGAAAACTTGGCTGGATGCTCTGGTAGGCTTAAGAGCGTATTTACGAGGCCTTCATCATGCTCTGTCTTCAGATACTTGTTGCCCGACGGCGTAAACGCGACGACCACGCGTAAGCGTCGGCGCGACACGTCGACGAAGAAATTCGATTTCCCAGCTTCTATATCCGCGATAGCCTGTGGCTGCGTGAGCATCCAGCTAGTTCCGTTAAGACTTACGCCGCCGACGCTACGCAATTGTTCGAACGGATTTTGTCTCGGCAATTTACCAATGCACATAATTTGAATGTTCGCAGCCATTTCGTCTCCCTTTATCATCTGTTCACTATTACCGCATCGCCACTCCTGTGGCAAAGACGTTCGCAAGTGTTGTGCCAACTCATCGCGCTCAACTCCGATGAACATCCAATATTCACACGAAGAAAAGTGGTTCTGAGGGTACAAAGCGCTGCGGTCCAAAGGTAGGCTTCACGCGGTGTGTGTATTACGTCACTTCGTATGAAAGCTTGACTTTGTTTGGCCATGCTTTGACAGCTTAAAAGACGCCAGTAATACGAAGACGATAGTAAACTTACGACCCAGCGCTTCCTTCTTAAATCAGCTGCGATCGCAAGTATGAGGAAAAGCCTTGTCAACCTGCCATGACACGACGCACGGCGTTGTCGACTATCAGGAGTTTGAACGGTCGCCCGATCCTACGCCGTCACGTGCGTTGTCCGAACAGGAAGTCGAACTTGTTACCGGTTACGTTGAGCACGCGGGAGCGCTGCTGCAACGCTACTCGCTTATAGAGTCGACGCACGGCGACTCACCGGCCGTGCTTGACGCTTTGTTTGCGAGGTGGCTCGACGATTCCACGCCCGATAGACCCAGTGAAGAACTTGTATGCTTAAGTCTCGGTTCTGCATTCGGGTCTTACTTTGTTCGAACCAAGCAGATGCAGTGGCGAATTGCGCAAGTCAATGATGAAGAGGTCACTCTGGCCGTGGTGCATGAAGCGTCACAAATTGCGGTGTATCCCATAGCATCGGTCCAAAAGCGCATCTACTCGCGGGCCACTGGCTTCTTCGAAGCTATAGCAATATTGGTTTGCGACAAATTTAAGCCGGAGCAGCATTAATCGACTACTGGACTCAAGACACACTTACGCAGGAGACGATGCGTGAACTGTTTGGACTCAAGCATCGCTCCAATTGGTCTCGGCCACTTGCGGTGTCTGACTGTCCCTACAGTAACGAATTCGAGTTTGCGAAGTCACGTCTGCGATATACATGGGTAGGAAGTGACTCGTTCGCCACAGTGAGGAACCTCGTCGTGAACAGGTGATCGGCACGCAGTTCGCATGCGCATCGGTTCACAGTCCACCTCGTCCTTTTGCATTGCGGGTCGGTTAGCCTTCACCTGTGATTTCAGCGCTGGCACGTCAGGTGCATCACCCGCACTTAGCCGCAAACCAACGCGACAGGGGGATAAACGAGCTCGATATTTGGCCCCTCGTCTCGCGATATGCCAAGCGTGGTAAGCGATTTGCGCAACATGTTTGCATACGCCTACGTCGAGATCAGCGCGCTTTATTCTTACGGTTGAAGTGACCGGCGATCGTCATAGTTCGAATGCACGCGCGACGTCAGTCAACCTCTCCTGAACGGATGTGACTGATGAAAGTGTTCTGGTCGGGCCGAGCTAGGTTGACGAAAGCATTTCAACCGGTCAAAGGCTGCTGGCTGCCCCACCCGTTTAAGTGTCGTCATCGCGCGTCGTTCAATGCTGACGGACGGAAACATAACGGGACGAAGCGCTAAGCCGGGCGAAGTCAACGTTTATTCATTCTGATGCAGGCTCGTTATCGCTCGTGTCTTGTATAAGTCTGACGGAATTGCGTGATAAGTAGTGGTCCCCAATGAACTCGCGGCATAAGTTGAGGCTGTAGCCGCTAATTTTTACTATCTTGGTCCCCATACATGAATCGGTGACGTGCGTGACTTCAAGGCAGCACCGAAGAATCCGTTCCGCGTAAAGCTCGCACTTCAGTTCCATAACTGCGCCAAGTGGCAGCGCGCTGTTGGACATGATAAGGAAGCCTTGTGTGCTCATGTTCTCAATCAGGCACGGTAGCCAGCCCCTCGCGGACGAAATCCATGCCCTTCGGGTAATCGGTACACGGGACTCGTCACGCAATTGTGCTTTCTGTGCAGTGGTGAATTCGCTGCCACACAATACGATTCCCTTGTCACACCTGACTGCTTCTACCATGAGCCGACCGCCGATGACGTTGGAATGTGGCTGCTGCCAGCACGCAGTGGAGTCGGCGAAGCGGAGATCATGCCTTGGAGCATCAGCCTGGCGACAGCCTGATGATTCTTGCTTCCGACTTGTACTGTCCTCAAGCCGAATTGGCTCGATACCGTCATCATGCGCTCCACGACGACATATCTCGTATAGTAAATGGCGCCATCGTCGATGTAGCTCACGACGTACAGCTGATCTCCATACATTCTACTTCCCCCTATAACTGCGCATCGAAGCGACCTTACTCGATGTTGCGAGCGATCGCCGTGTCTCGACAGCAATGTCAAGATCCCGACACTTTGGATGTGGTTGCAGGCGCGCCGACTGTGTATGACGTCAGCATTGCAAGTCTCATGCCTGATGCAAGCCCCCGCGTCGGACGCCAAAGTCGACCTTCAGTCGGCCATCTGTCCGGCGAAGCGGGTGACCGCGGGGCGAACTGATTACATAGCGTGCTGGCACAGCGTATGTCTAGCTTGCCCGAAGATTCGGTTGGGAGCTTTTGATGCTGTAGCTGGCGCGATTATGCTGCGCGCGTAGGTCATAACGTATGTCGCTGGTTTTTGGTTCGACACGATTGCGAACGTTTCGTCGCACGGTGTCCGCGGACCAACAGCGCAAGGCGCCCGTGTCAGGTCTTGCATCGACCAGTAGAAGATTGTTAATTGCATCATTCGCGATTGCACGCTGACGGAAATACATGAGGCACATACTTGCTTGCGGGTACCGTCAGTCGACGCGCTGCTGGCACAAGTGCTAGCCCCGATGCAACGATTGCTTGTCCGACATTACGATTAGTGCCGCCAGCAGATACGACGATTCCGAGGACCTCACGCGCATGGCGTTAGGTCTTTTATTTCTCCGGTTTCGATCAACGGGCGCCATCTCGCTTGATTTAGCCACCACTTACGGGGCCCGGGCGCACCACTGCTACAGACGGACGAAGTAACCGCTAAAAGCGACCACGACACTCGGGTCCATGCTTGAATGGCAGTTATCGGACGGGAAAGGCAAGGTGGCGCCGAGGCAGCGGTTCCGAGCGCCCGCCTAGCCCAGTTCTTATCCGGCATTTCGCCGCTCTTGTCGGTACGTTCCGACGTGCCGATAGGCATCGCTTTGATAGACGCCAGCCGGTAAGCGTCCGTATGGTGGAGTTCGTGCGTGGTTTCTACTTACTTTGTCGTTGGGCCAATCGGTCGACAATGAAGCACCGGACCTTATTGGCAACGACGGCAAGGTCGCGCCGAACGAAGGTGACTTCGCGCTCGTACGCAAATTCCGGACGCTTCGCTCGGCCCGTAATTTCTATTACTTGATGCAGGGCCGATACGGCGTGCAGAAGCTCCACATGTGCTTTCATTCCTATCAGGCAGACCAGAATGGGCAAAATGTTAACGACGTACCCTGCTGAGACGCTGGAAGTAGCAGACTTCCGCGGCATTGCTCGGCCCGCGGGTGAAGCCAGGCGCCGGTGTCGCCTGCCGACGTCCGGGGATTGCGCACGAAGCGGCGGCGTCTAGGCACCACATGAACACGACTGGACTCGCGACGGCATTTGCGCGAGGAGCGGTGAACGAGCGTGTTCAATCCCATGGAGTCAGGTGCGCAAACCATTGCGCTGCCACTACTTTATCGGCCTTTGTCCACGAGCCGAGGCGGATTGTTAGCGCCTTAAGCTAATCAACGTCAGATCGGTGCGTGCGCAGGATGAGAGGCTCGCCACCCCATCTTCCACCCACACTGTCGTAGTACCGCTGGGCTTCTTCCAGCGTCGCAAAAGTTCTCAGCCCTGAGATGTTTTCGTTACCCTGCGTTATGCTGTCCCCATCGGTCAAGTAAGAAGCCCGGCCACCAATCGGGCGTCCCACTTCGAAGTAATACACTCGGCCCATCGCGCGCAAGTATCCGCCCGTCAAAGAGTATGGAACAAACTAGACGTCGCGATAAAAATTTTAATGACAGTCTCTGCGAATCGCAACATGACTGCGATTGTCCTGGCCACTGCCCGCAGTTTGCCGCCTTGCAGCCGGACTACCCTCGGGCGGCTTTCCGGAAACTGGCGAGAATCTCGCGCGGAGGAGATGCTGGCCTGAGCAGCCCCGTTCCCATGTGACATTCATCACCTACTGCTTTCGGCTGCGACCACACCCTATAAGCATTACGTTTCGTGCCGTTTGCGCGTTCGTTTTGGTGTCCATGTCCTGCTCGCGCCTTATCCTCGCAAACGTCTTTTTCAGATCCGTTGCTGCACTGGGAGTGTAACGAAACGTCTTATCCAGTATCGATTTCATCAATAGGATTGATCAAGCTCCAATTGGCGATACGCATCTTCCGAGGGCGGCATGCCACTCACATTCTTTCAGCGCTGCGTCTCAAAGTAAACTAAAACGCACTAAAACAGAACTGGTAGCAACCGCCGCGTATCCAAAATACAACTGCACTTAGAGTC
>Ga0207650_10001650_pt1 | contig 15895 bp, 13 predicted proteins | sample KBSS63metaG_FD_184325 | JGI IMG/M metagenome (GOLD analysis project Ga0207650, IMG submission 184325) | Switchgrass rhizosphere microbial communities from Kellogg Biological Station, Michigan, USA - KBS S6-3 metaG (SPAdes) (version 2) | ecosystem: Host-associated > Plants > Roots > Rhizosphere...
CCACCGATAGCCATTGGCGGACCTTCTTTCTCGCCGGTTTCGGCCTGAAGTCCGAGCAGAACATCAAGGCATGCCCGGAGACCTGGCGTGTGGTGCAGAAAATTCCGGGCATGAAGACCGCGATGTTCTCGATCTTCGAGCCCGGCAAGCACCTGCCGGCTCATCGTGGTCCCTATAACGGCGTGCTGCGGCTGCATCTCGGCCTCATCGTTCCCGAGCCCGCCGACAAGCTGGCCATCCGGGTCAAGGACCAGATATGCCATTGGCAGGAAGGCAAGGTGCTGATCTTCGACGATGCCTACGAGCACGAGGCCTGGAACCACAGCGACAAGACGCGCGTCGTCCTGTTCGTCGACTTCGTCAAGCCGACGCGGTTCCCGGCAAACTTCGTCAACTGGATCCTGATGAATCTTGCCATCTTCACGCCGTTCATCCGCGAAGGCCTCGATAACCACAAGGAATGGGAAAAGAAGTTCTACGCCCAGGCCGAAGCTTTGCGAAACCGCAAGGCCGACTGATCCGCTCGGAGAGCCACATTCGTTTATCGCAAGGACCGGGAGGTGGACTTCCGGTCCTTTTTTGTTGCTGGTCTTGGCATGGCGTTAGAGCGGGTAAGGGGGACTGCTTTCTCTTCTCCGCTGTCCCCACCGTATTCCTTGCGCACTAACGATTGAAAAAATGGGCCTGCATTGCCATCTTTAGCCAGACGAAACCGTTGGAGGTTACAATGACGGAATACCGCAAAACGGCGGAAGCCGTGGCCAAGCTTACACCCGAACAGTACCGCGTGACGCAGCAGAGCGGCACGGAGCGTCCGGGCAGCGGGCCGCTCCTGAACAACAAACAGCCGGGTATCTATGTCGACATCGTCTCGGGCGAACCGCTGTTTGCCTCGTCCGACAAGTTCGATTCCCATTGCGGCTGGCCAAGCTTCACCAAGCCGATCGAGCCGGCCTATGTTGCGGAAGTGCATGATTCCTCGCATGGCATGGTGCGCATCGAGGTCCGTTCCAAGAATGGCGACAGCCATCTCGGCCATGTCTTTCCAGACGGACCGCAGGACCGCGGCGGGCTTCGCTACTGCATCAATTCCGCGTCGCTGCGCTTCATCCATCGTGACCAGATGGAGGCCGAAGGCTACGGCGCCTATATCAACCAGACGGAGGATGCCCAATGACTGAACGTGCTGTACTGGCCGGTGGCTGCTTCTGGGGCATGCAGGATCTGATCCGCAAGATGCCGGGCGTCGTGTCGACGCGGGTCGGTTATTCCGGCGGCGAGGTGCGCAATGCCACCTATCGCAACCATGGCAACCATGCCGAAGCGATCGAGATCAACTTCGATCCATCCAAGATCAGCTATCGCGACCTGCTGGAATTCTTCTTCCAGATCCACGATCCATCGACGCCGAACCGCCAGGGCAACGATCTCGGCCCGGGCTACCGGTCGGCGATCTTTTATGTCAATGACGAGCAGAAGCGCATCGCCGAAGACACGATCGCCGATGTCGATGCGTCCAAGCTTTGGCCGGGCAAGGTCGTGACCGAAGTCTCGCCGGTCGGCGATTTCTGGGAGGCCGAGCCGGAGCATCAGGACTACCTGGAGCGGATTCCGAACGGCTATACCTGCCACTTCGTCCGTCCCAACTGGAAGCTGCCGCGACGCACGCAGGCAGCCTGATCGACTAAAGCTAAATCTGATGGCCGGCTGGCGGGTAATCCGCCAACCGGCCATTTTGCGTTTGGACTGAGTGCCCAGTCAGCCGGCGGTGCTGGTCGCCGGCCGATCCAGCCGCTCGACCAGCGTCGCGCTCGCCTCGTTCATGCCGTGCACCTCGACGGAGGCGCCCTGTGCCTTGAACCGCGCGACGACCCTTTCGAGAGCCGCAACGGCGGTGATGTCCCAGAAATGCGCCTTGGAAACGTCTATCGAGACGAACTTGCCCTGTGCCTCCACAACATCGAAGGCGTCGACAAAGATGTCGGCCGAGGCGAAAAAGACCTGCCCAGACACGTGGTAAGACAGTCGCGCATCATCGCTGCTTGGCTCCAACGCCACGTTAAGCAGCTTGGCGACCTTGAAGGTGAAGAAGACGCCGCTGAGCAGGACGCCGACAGCAACCCCGAGCGCCAGGTTGTCCGTGGCGACGGTGACAGCGACAGTCGCCAGCATCACGGCGCTCGACATCTTCGGGTGGACGACCACCGCTCTGACTGATGACCAGTCGAAAGTGTCGATCGACACCATCACCATGATGGCGACGAGGGCGGCGACCGGCACCTGGGATACCCAGGGCTTCAATAGCACCATCAGGATCAACAGAAAGGCGCCGGCAAACAGGGTCGAGAGCCGGCCGCGTCCGCCGTATTTGATGTTGCTGACCGTCTGGCCGATCATGCCGCAGCCGGCAATGCCGCCGAACAGGCTGGCGGCAGCGTTGGCGATGCCAAGGCCCGTGGCTTCGCGGTTCTTCGAACTCGGCGAGTTGGTCAGATCGTCGACGACGGTGGCCGTCATCAGCGATTCCAGCAGTCCGACCATGGCGATGGCGATGGCCGGGCCGGCGATGATGCCGAGCGTTTCGAACGTCAGGGGGACTGACGGCCAGGCAAAGGTCGGCAGCGAGCCGGGCAACTGGCCGAGATCGGCCACGGTCTTGACCGGTAGATGCAGCATCATCGAGGCAGCCGTGAGAACCACGATGCAGATCAGCGGCGAGGGAATGGCGGTCGTGACCCGCGGGACGATGTAGATCACCGCCAGGCCAGCGGCGAGCACTGCGTAGGTCATCCAGCCGGCACCGATGATTTGTGGCAGCTGCGCCGAAAAGATCAGGATCGCCAAGGCGTTGACGAAGCCGGTGCGCACGGATTTCGAGACGAAGCGCATCAGCACGCCGAGACGAAGCAGCCCGAAGACAATCTGGATGAGACCGGCCAGCAGACCGGCGGCCAGCAGGTAGGGCAGGCCGTGGCTGTGGACGAGCGGCGCCGCAACGAGGGCAACGGAGCCGGCCGCGGCGGAAATCATCGCCGGTCGCCCGCCGGTGAAGGCAATGACGATGCCGATGACGAAGGAAGCATACAATCCGACCTGCGGATCGACGCCGGCGGCAAAGGAGAAGGCGATAACCTCGGGGATGAGGGCAAAGGTGGCAACGGCGCCGGCCAACATTTCACGCGTTGGGCGCGCAGACCAATCCCGGCTGAGGGATGATAGGGACATGGGATGATTTCTCGCAAAGCATGGCTGTCGCCGCATTGTCTGCGGTCGGTTCTGGGCATGCATGTAATTTGCGTGGTCCGGCGGATCGGCGGCCGGAATAGCCACCCGGATTTTCACCGGGTCCAGTCGAATAAGCTCTTATAGCCAAGGTTTATATTGCGGTGCAACTGCAAACGGCATCAACCGCAATTTTGCGACTGATGCCGTCGATCGTTCAAGGCAGCCGCACGCGAGCGCGGCGGTGCTGTAAGGCGCGCTATTGGGCGGTGAAGAATGTCAGGAGCACCTTGCCCTTGTCGCCGAGCAGGCAGACGAAGCGGTCGGATTTGCCGGTGACGCCCTTGCGCGACAGATAGGCCTCACCGAGCACCACGGTCTTGACGGACACGTCCTCGACCTTCGTATCGGCGGCGCTGACGGCAAGGCTCTCCATGTCGAAGACGATGTCTGTGATGTCAGGCGACTTCGCCTGCAATGCAATCAGGCCGGTGGCCTTGCACGCGGTGACCGCAGGATCTTCCTTGGTCTGCGCAAATGCCGGCGTCACCAGAAAGGCAGCGGCGACGGTGGCGAGTATCAGGGTCTTGTATGTCATGGGCTTGGTCTCCTGCTGCGTTTCGGGTTGGACGGAGATGTGAAAAGGGCCAGCTTTTGGCTGGCCCGATCCGTCTTAATTCTTGGCGATTACTTCTTGAACTTGGAGTAGTCGAGCTTCGGAGCCTTCGAGAGGTCTTCCTTCGACGTATCGACATAGGCCTTCCAGGTGCCGTTGTCGTCAGCCAGAGCGACCGACGACGGGTCGAGGACGACGTAGCTTTCGCCCATGCCGAGGAAGCCGCCGACGCTGGCGACGATGCCGATGACCGACTTGCCGCCGCCGATGACGACATCCGAGATTTCGCCGATATCGTCATTCTGCTTGTTGTAGATGTTGACGCCGACGAGCTTCGAGGTGACGAGGTCGGTGTCCTGGATGTTGACGTACTTCGGGGGGCCGCTCGCCATCTTGCCCATGGTCATGCCTGGGCCGGCCATCGTGGCATCGGCGCCGGTTGCTGCTGGTGTCTGCGCAAAGGCTGCGCCGCTTGCGAGGGTGAGGGCCAGACCGGCTACGAGCGAACGAATTTTCATCAAAGACTCCCTGTGATGGATGTGACAGACGATGTGTCTGTCAGTTGCAAAAGGGTAATTCACCGGCTGCTTATTTGTTCCTGTAGCCCGTTGTTTTAAATCGCTTAAATCGTTCTTTGTCAGATCTTGAAAATGTCCGTGGGAGACTCCATGCGCGCGAATACAGCTTGTTTTGCGAGCGCGCGGTGAGAGCGGGAACGCAGCCCAACGGGAACAAAGTGCCGCTGAAACAGTTTGGGCGGCACTACACATTTCCAGACATCGAGGATGCCAAGATGACCGTACGCTACAAACTCGGATGCGAATTGTCGTACGACGTCAAGGCGCCGACCGTGTTCATCTTCAACATCGAGCTGGCGCGGCTTCTTCGCCACCAGAGCGTGACGGAGCGGCTAACGGTGACGCCCGACCTGGAACGGCGCACCTATGTCGTCCCCGATATCAACAACCGCTATTTCAGCGTCGAGGCGGCACCCGGGCCGCTCAACGTCCTTTACGAGGCAGAGGTGACGCTCGACGTCTTCAGGGCCGATCCCCAGACGGTGCACGAGACCCCGCTGTCGCAGGTTCCGCTCGATATCATGCCCTTCCTGCTGCCATCGCGCTTCGTCTCCTCCGACCGGCTGGCGGCCTTTGCCAACCGCGAGTTTGGTGCCCTGCCGAAGGGCCACCAGCGCGTCACGGCCATCTGCAACTGGCTCTACGAGAATATCGACTACAGGCGGGGTTCCTCCAACGAGCAGACCACGGCCGATGAGAGCCTCATTCTGCGCGCCGGCGTGTGCCGTGATTTCGCGCATATCGGCATCGCCTTCTGTCGGGCGCTGAATATCCCGGCCCGCTTCGTCTCCTGCTATGCCTACGGATTGGAGCCGCGCGACTTTCATGCCGTGTTCGAGGCCTATCTCGACGGACGCTGGTGGCTGTTCGATGGCACGCGGCAGGCCAATCTCGATGGCCTGGTGCGGATCGGCGTCGGCCGGGACGCCGCCGAGATCGCCTTTGCCTCACCCTTCGGCGAGATGGAGCCCGGCCCGGTCAAGATCACCATCGAGCATGCGGACGGTTCGACGGAACAGCCGGGGCGGACGACCGACGCCATTTCGACGGAAGAACCCGCACCGAATGCCGGCGCCAACTGAGCCGTTCGCCATCTGCCGATCATCCGGCCATTGACAGGAATTTTCATGACAGAAACGACAGCCGGCCACGCCATCGAACGGCATGAACTGATGCGGCGATTGCGCCGCGCACACGGGATCGCGCGGTTGATGGACACAGCCGTCGGCATCCCCGGCACGCGCTTCCGCTTCGGCGCGGATTCGATCATGGGCCTCATTCCCGGCATCGGCGATGCCGGTGGAGCGCTGATCAGCCTCTTCATCGTCAACGAAGCCCGCAGGCTCGGCGCGTCCAACCAGGTGCTTCTGAAAATGCTCGGCAATATCGGGCTCGATACCTTGACCGGCAGCGTGCCGCTGATCGGCGACATGTTCGATGTCTACTTCAAGGCCAACAGGCGCAACATGCTGCTGCTGCTGGAGCACTTCGACATCGATGAAGCGGAGTTGATCTCCAGGCGCCACTAAGAAAAAAGCCCACCGGCTTCTCGACGGTGGGCTTTGTGGTTGGTCATCCCTGGCGTTGCGCCAGAAACATCAGCTCCGGGGCTTGAGATTGTCCGGGTCGTAGAGCGGCTTGTAGCCCACGGCTGCAACCTCGACCGGATAGGTTTCCCCGAAATATTCGACGATCAGCTTGCGGCCCATCTCAGCATACGACCACGGCAGATAGGCGAGCGCGATGTTCTTGCCGATGGTCGGGCCGTAGGCGATCGACGTCGTGAAGGAGCGGCGGCCGAGTTCGTCGATGAGGGTTTCGCCGGTTTCCGGGTCCATGACGGGCAGGATGCCGACCGGATAGCGGGCGACGCCCTTGGCGTCGACGTTGTCGGTCATGACAAGGGTACACAGCATGGCGGGCTGGTGGTCGCGGGCACGGTATTCGAGGTGCTTCGCCTTGCCGACGAAATCGGCTTCCTTGACCTTCGGACGCGCGAGATCGGCCTCGAGCAGATTGTACTCGGTGAGCAGATCGGCGTTCTGCAGGCGCAGGCTCTTTTCCATGCGGCGGGTGTTGGCATAGGTCTCGACACCGAAGGCCATGACGCCGGTGGCGCGCAGCGCATCCCAGACCGCCAGGCCGTCGTCATCGGCCATGTGCAGCTCCCAGCCCTGTTCCCCGACATAGGAGATCCGGAAGGCCGTGACCGGCTTGCCGCCGATCTTGAGCGGCTTGATGGCCGCGAAGGGGAAGTTTTCCGGTGCGAGGGCTGATGCGTCCTCGACCACCTTCTGCAGCGTCTCGCGGGCGTTCGGTCCCCAGATGCCGATGGTGATGTACTTTTCCGTCACATCGGTGATGGTGACGTCAAAACCCTTGTCCTTGGCGACGCGGCGCATGTAGTGGAAATCGCGCGGGCCGGCATCGGCACCATCGATCATCCGGCAACGATCGGCCATGCGGATAACTGTAAAGTCGGCGCGGACCATGCCTTCCTCGTCGAGGAAGTGGGTGTAGATGCCCTTGCCGATGTTGCCGTCGCCACCGATCTTGGCGGCGCAGAGCCATTCCATCAGTTCGACATGGTCCGGACCCTCGATGTCGAACATGGCAAAATGGCTGAGGTTGACGATGCCGCAATCGTCTGACATCGCCAGGTGCTCGGCGTTGGAGACGCGCCAGAAATGGCGGTTGTCCCATTCGTTCTCGCGCACGGGAACGCGGTCGGCGTATTTCTCCAGCAGGTGCTCGTTGGCGGCGTAGCCATGGGCACGTTCCCAGCCGCCCAGTTCCATGAAGTGGCCGCCGAGCTCCTTCTCGCGCTCCCAGAAGGGCGAGCGGCGGACGTTGCGGCCCTTGGAGAAGGGCTCGCGCGGGTGGACGGCGGGATTGTAGACCTTCGTCGCCGTTTCCGAGCAGCGATCCCAGATCATCTGCTCTTCCATCTGGTGCGGATAGAAGCGCGAATAGTCGATGGCATGATGGTCGATGGAGGTGCGGCCGTCGGTCATCCAGTCGGCGATCAATTTGCCCATGCCCGGGCCGTCCTTGACCCAGATGGCAACCGCATACCAGAGACCGCGTACCTTCTGGCTCTCGCCCATCGAGGGGCCGCCGTCGGAGGTCACCTGCAGCAGGCCGTTGAAGGAATGGCTTTCGTTGTAGCCGAGTTCGGCCAGGATCGGCGTCAGCTCCATGGCGCGCTCCAGCGGTGCCAGCACCTGCTCCAGGTCGAGATCGCGCTGCGACGGCGACTGGCGGGTCTGGTGCTTTTCGAGCAGCTCGCGGGGATGGCATAGGCGGGGATTGGTTTCCTCGTAGTAGCCCCACTCGATCTGGCCGCCTTCGGCGGTCTTCGGGTCGCCGGTGTCGCGCATATAGGCGGAGTTGCCCTGGTCGCGCATCAGCGGCCAGCCGATTTCCTTGCCGGTGCCGGCAAATTCCGTATAGGGGCCGAAGAAGGTCAGCGGGTGGTCGATCGGCATGACCGGCAGGTCTTCGCCGACCATTTCGGCGATCAGGCGACCCCAGATGCCAGCGCAGACGACGACGTAATCGGCCTCGACTGTGCCGCGGTCGGTGACGACGGCCTTGATGCGACCGCCCTCTACGACCAGCGAGCGAGCGGAGGTGTTGGCGAACACCTTGAGCTTGCCGGAGGCCTCGGCCTGGTCGACCAGCTTGCCGGCGACGGTCTGCGAGCGCGGAATGACGAGGCCGGCATCCGGGTCCCAGAGGCCGCCCTGCACAAGGTCTTCCTCGATCAGCGGGAATTTTTCCTTGATTTCAGCGGGGCCGATGAGTTCTGCGCGGGTGCCGAAGGCCTTGCCCGAGGCGACCTTGCGCTTGATCTCGTCCATGCGGCTGTCGTCGCCGACGCGCGCCACCTCGATGCCGCCGACGCGGGCGTAGTGGCCCATCTTCTCATAGAAATCGATCGAGTACAGCGTCGTCCAGCAGGAGAGGAAATCGTGGCTGGTGGCGTAACAGAAGTCCGAAGCGTGGGCGGTCGAGCCGATGTCTGTCGGCACGCCCGACTTGTCGATCCCGACGATATCGTCCCATCCCCGTTCGATCAGGTGGTGGACGATGGAGGCGCCGACGATGCCTCCGAGACCGATGATAACGACCTTCGCCTTGTTCGGGAACTCTGCCATGAATGCCACTCCGCTTCGTGTTTTGCGGCGACTTTAGAACAAGAGGCGACGCGACTGAAGCCTGTCTGCGACATTATCAAAATGCGCCACGACCAGCGGGGACGGCGGATGCTCTGCGATCGGCAGGCAGCGGTGGTTTCGGCTGTTTCAGCTGCGCGACTTACGCCAGCCGGCAGCCTGAGCCTCAGCTTCAGTGCAGAACCATCTCTCACCATAGTCGGGCGAGATCTTTGTCTCGATGTAGTGGGTCTGACCGGGCATGTGATAGATATGCTCACCGGTGTTAATGCTGACATTGCCTTTGATATTGCAGTCTGCAGCTTGGGTGAGGGCGGGAAGAACCTGTGGCGCAACCGTGGTGAAGATGGCAGGCGCAGAAAATGCAGCCACAGAGCAAAGAGCCACGACGGCACCAAACCTGATCATACGAGCTAGCCCCAACGCTTAATTGCGCGGGACAATCTATGCATGCAAAACGAAAGCGACTTCTGAACCGAAAGACTAAAATGGTAATCAAATCAGTCTGAGATGGGCCTTAGCATTCAGCTCTGCGACTGGCTCTGCATCTGCTCGGGCTCGACCGTCACCTTGACCGTCAGGCTCTCGCCCGGCGTGCCGATGCGCATGCCGGAGACGGGGGCGGCGTCGCGGTAGCTGAGGCCTGTCGCAATCCGGACATAGCGCTCGTCCGGGCAGATGTCGTTGGCGGGGTCGAAGCCAACCCATCCGAGGCCCGGCATATGGGCTTCCGCCCAGGCATGGGTTGCGGTCTGCTCGGTGATCCCTTCCATCATCAGGTAGCCCGAGACGTAGCGGGCCGGGATGCGCATGGCGTGGGCTGCGGCGATGAAGATATGGGCGTGGTCCTGGCAGACGCCGCTCTTGCGCTCCAGCGCCTGCTCGGCTGTCGTCTCGGTGTCGCTGGTGCCCTGGATATACTCGACGGTCTGGTTAATCGCGCCCATCAGCGCGTGCATGCGGCCGATCTCGCTTTCGCCGGTGGCCGATTTCACCAGTTCACGGGTCAGTTTGCCGGGCTTTGTCAGCGGCGTGTCGCGCTGGAACAGCCACAGCGGGCAATAGCCGGAATGGGGGCCGATGACGCCGTTCAGTTCATGGGTCTCTATTTCACCCGTTGCCACGATGCGGGTGCGATCCTGCGCGCCGTCGAGCGACATCAGGTTGGTGCGGTTGCCGAACTGGTCGTCATACTCGACTTCTGTCTTGGCGCCCTCGACGGTCAGCGACCAGTCGCGAACCGTCTGGCCGGGGCCAGTCAGCGGCGTCAGGCGCAGGCGCTGCAGCGAGAATTGCGACGGCTCGTCATAGCGGTATTCCGTGATGTGACTAATCTTCAGTCTCATGATCAAACCCGCTTACTGATTGAAACGATAACCGTCGGAGATTTCCTGGCCGAGCTGGTTATTGCGCCAGACGAAATCCTCGAGGAATTCGTGCAGGCCATTGTGCATGATATCCTTGATCTCCAGCGTCTGCAGCATCTTGCGGATGCCGTCGCTGGTATCGTGGGCGGCGAGGCGTTCGCCGTCATGGGCGAGATAGCCGAGATTGCTGACGATCTTCTCGTAGCAATAGGCGAGCGAGCGCGGCATCTGGCCGTTGAGGATGAGGAAGTCGGCGATGTTCGATGGCTTGTATTCGGCGTCATAGACCCAGCTGTAGGAGCGATGGGCCGAGACCGAGCGTAGGATCGATTCCCACTGGACGTTGTCGAGCGAGGAACCGACCGCCGAGACGGATGGCAGCAACACGTAATATTTCACGTCGAGAATACGCGCCGTGTTGTCGGCGCGTTCGATGAAGGTGCCGATGCGGGCGAAGTTGTACAATTCGTTGCGCAGCATCGAGCCGTGGAAGGCACCGCGGATGAGACCGGCGCGCCGCTTGATGGCGTCGATGACCTCTGGCATTTCAGCCGCCTTCAGCCGCTTGCCGAGCAGCGTCTTGAGGTCGATCCAGCACTCGTTGGTGGCTTCCCAGGTCTCGCGTGTGAGGGCCGTGCGCACCATGCGGGCATTGTTGCGGCCGGCGTCGATGCAGGACATGACGCTCGACGGATTGTTGCGGTCGCGCAGCAGGTAGTCGATGGCGTCGGCGCCGGTCAGCTTGGCGTGGCCGGCGTCGTAGGTTTCGCGGACGCCGGCACTTTGCAGCACGCCGTCCCAGTCGTCTTCGACAGCGCCCATGCGGGTCAGCGACATGCGCATCCCGGCATCGACGAGGCGGGCTATATTTTCGGCGCGCTCGATGTAACGGAACATCCAGTAGAGGCCATTGGCGGTTCTTCCCAACATGTCCGTATCAGTCCTCCAGTACCCAGGTGTCCTTGGTGCCGCCGCCCTGGCTGGAATTGACCACCAGCGAGCCTTCCTTCAGCGCCACGCGGGTAAGACCGCCCGGGATGATCTGCACCTTGTCGGATACCAGCACATAGGGCCTGAGATCGACGTGACGCGGGGCGATCCCTTTGTTGACCATGATCGGCACGGTCGACAGCGACAGGGTCGGCTGGGCGATATAGTTGTTCGGCCGGGCCTTCAGCTTCTCGGCAAATTCGGCGCATTCCTTCTTGGAGGCGGTCGGGCCGACCAGCATGCCGTAGCCGCCGGAGCCGTGGACTTCCTTCACAACCAGTTCGGAAAGGTGTTCCAGCACGTATTTCAGGCTGTCGGCTTCCGAGCAGCGCCAGGTCGGCACGTTCTCGAGCAGGGGCTTGCGGCCGGTGTAGAACTCGACGATCTCGGGCATGTAGGAATAGATCGCCTTGTCGTCGGAGATGCCGGTGCCGGGTGCGTTGGCGATGGTGATGTGGCCGGCGCGGTAGACGTCCATGATGCCGGGGATGCCGAGCGCCGAATCCGGCCGGAAGGTGAGGGGGTCGAGGTAGTCGTCGTCGACGCGGCGGTAGAGCACGTCGATTGCCTCGTAGCCGCGCGTGGTGCGCATCTTGACCTTGCCGTCGATGACGCGAAGGTCTGAGCCCTCGACCAGCTCGACGCCCATCATGTCGGCGAGGAACGAGTGCTCGTAATAGGCGGAATTGTAGATGCCGGGGGTCAGCACCGCGACGCGCGGCTTGCCCGAACAGCCGGGAGGGGCGAGCGAGGCGAGGCTCTGGCGCAGCAGGTTCGGATAGTCCTCGACCGGGCGCACCTTGTTCTGGTGGAACAGCTCCGGGAACATCTGCATCATGGTTTCGCGGTTTTCCAGCATGTAGCTGACACCAGACGGCGTGCGGGCATTGTCCTCCAGCACGTAGAACTGGTCTTCGCCTGTTCGCACGATGTCGGTGCCGACGATGTGGGTGTAGACGCCGCCCGGCGGCCGGAAGCCGATCATCTCGGGGATGAAGGCGATGTTCTTCTCGATCAGCTCGCGCGGCACGCGGCCGGCGCGGATAATTTCCTGCTTGTGGTAGATGTCGTCGAGGAAGGCATTCAGCGCGATCACCCGCTGCTCGATGCCCTGCGCCAGCTTGCGCCATTCGCGCCCGGAGATGATGCGCGGGATGATGTCGAAGGGGATGAGCTTTTCGGACGAGTCCTCGTGTCCGTAGACCGCAAACGTGATGCCGGTCTTGCGAAAGATGTTTTCTGCGTCGCGGGACTTGGCAATCAGATGGGCGCGATCTTGGTTGTTGAACCATTCCGAATAGGTTTGATAAGGCGCGCGCGGGCTTTCACCGGCCGTTATCATTTCGTCAAATGCCAAAGCTGCGGTCCCCGTTTTTTCTCATTTGAATACAATGGCGGAAGCAATGCAAGAAGCATGCGCAGTTCAAGATAGAAATTTGAAACCAGACGAAAAGCTCCAAAGACGCTGAAAAACCGGGCATCGCTGAAATAGCTAATATCCAGCAGGTCTTGGGCTTCGTGAGCGTCTGCTACTATTTTGCGCAGCTGATGAATTTTACTGCATCGCCCGCCGCTGGTATTGGCTTCCAGCCTCTAGCGAACAAAAAAGAAGCGGCGGGATTGCTCCCGCCGCTTGGTCGTCGATCGATGGTTTCGACTTATGCCTGTTCGCGACGGGGGCCTGGACGGCCGCCTGCCGGCTTGCGGGCGTCCGGCCGGCCGCGGTTGTCGCCAGCCTTGTGGGCAGGGCGGCCATGCGGCGGACGGCTACGGGGAGCGCCGTTGTCGGGGGCAGCACTGTTGCGCTGCGGCGCCTTGGTCGGGCGGAAGTCCGACGTCGAGGCCAGATCGTTGTCGATCTCGCGCGGGGCACGTTCGGCCGTGCGCTGGCCGCGGAAGTCGGCGTTGCGGTTGTTTTCGCGGGCTGCTGCCGGGCGATCGCCACGGGTTTCGCTGCGGAAATCACCGTCTGGGCGCGGACGACGGGCCGGACGGCCCTCGGCGCGGCCGGCGCCGGATCCTGCGCCACGACCCTGGCCCTGACCGCCACGATTGCCACCGGCGCCGGAGCGATTGCCGCCACCACCACGCGGAGGACGAGCCCGGTCGGCCGGCGCTTCGCCGCTGGCAACCTGGATGTCAATCGACATCAGGCGCTCGATGTCGCGCAGAAGGCGGATTTCGTCCGGTGCGCAGAAGGCGATGGCGATGCCGTCGCGACCGGCACGAGCCGTACGGCCGATGCGGTGAACGTAGGCGTCAGGCACTTCCGGCAGGTCGTAGTTGTAGACGTGGCTGACGCCGGGGATGTCGATGCCACGGGCAGCGACGTCGGTGGCGACGAGAACGCGTGTTTCACCGTCCTTGAAGGACTTCAGAGCGCGCTCGCGCTGGCCCTGGCTCTTGTTGCCGTGGATCGAGGCGGCCGCAAAGCCGACATGCTCGAGATGCTTCATCAGCTTCTCGGCGCCGTGCTTGGTGCGCAGGAAGACCATGGCGCGGCCGTCCGGGTTGGCGTTCATCGATTCCTTGAGAAGCTCGGTCTTGTGGTTCTGGCCGGAGACGAAGTGAACATACTGTTCGACCTTGTCGGCAGCCTTGCCGGGAGGCGAGACTTCGACGCGGGCCGGATTGCTCAGGAAGTCGGCGGCGAGATCGGCGATGGCCTTCGGCATGGTGGCCGAGAACAGCAGCGTCTGGCGCTTGGCAGGCACCATCTTCGAGATCTTGCGCAGGTCATGCACAAAGCCGAGGTCGAGCATCTGGTCTGCTTCGTCGAGGACGAGGTAGGAGACATGGCCGAGCGTCAGGGCGCGGCGGGCGATCAGGTCGAGCAGGCGGCCGGGGGTTGCGACGAGGATGTCGACGCCGCGTTCCATCTGCATCTGCTGCTTGTTGATCGAGGCGCCGCCGACGACGAGGCCGATCTTCAGCTGCGTCTTGCGGGTGTATTCCTTCAGGCTGGCGGCGATCTGGTTCACCAGTTCGCGGGTCGGCGCGAGGATCAGCGTGCGCGTGCTGCGGTGTTCAGGACGCTTGCCGTCCTTCATCAGCATTTCAATGATCGGCAGGCCGAAAGCGGCCGTCTTGCCGGTGCCGGTCTGGGCGAGGCCGACGAGGTCGCGGCCCTGGAGAACCAAGGGAATGGCTTCCGCCTGGATCGGGGTCGGGGTCGAATATCCCTGTTGGGTCAGAGACGTCACAATCTGTTCGGACAAGCCAAGATCGCTAAAAGTGGTCAATTCAATTGCCTTTCGAGGCGCCAAAAACGAGTTCGCCGGAACGCGTCTTGCGGTCCGGTCGGTCTTTGGCGTCAAGAACCCCGCGTGAAGTGGGAACTTGTAAGTTGGAAAATAGCTTTCCAGCGCATGAGACTGCCGCCTTTGGGCAGTCGTTTTTTCGAGCGCTTTTGTCCTTCTCTTGCGGGTCGTCTTTTTTCGCAGGGCACGCTCACGCGGCGGCCGGGAAGGTGAAAGCTGAGGGGCATATGGTCCTATTCGCGACCGAAGTCAACGGCATGGCACGAGAAAGCGCCGCTAGCCGCGGCGGATTTCGTCTTCCGATGGTAGGCGAGGCTGAGGCAAGCCCTGGTCGCTATGGTTAACGTCTTCTTAGCGCCCCTATTGATATTACTACCGATATGCCAATGCGTCGTATGGGAGAGGCTTTGTCGGAGAGCCGCAACGAGTTGCTGGAAACGGCCTGTCATCGGATCACCCAGACCGACCGGCCGGCCTATGTCAAAAACAGCGATCTCAGATACGTCGCGGTGAACGACGCCTATGCGCGGTTTTTCGGCCGCGAGATCTCGGACTTCATCGGATTTCGCAGCCACGAGCTTTCCACCAGCCAGGACGCTGCGGAGCGTGAAGACAAGGAGCGGCGGGCTATCGTCTTCGGCACGGAGGAGACGTCGCGCTGCTTCGATGCCGATCATCTGTCGGCCTTCGAGGTGCAGATCGAAAGCTTCATGCCTTCGGCGGACAGAGCCTATGTGTTTGGTATCTTTGCCGAGCCGCCGGTGGCCATGCCTGCGTCACGCCCAGAAATTTCGCAGGCTCACAATGCCGATCTCGCGCTGATTCGGGCCGAGCTCGAGCTGGCGCCCTATCCTGTCGGCATCTTCGCCGAGGACGGCCGCCCGCTCGTCGAGAACGCGTTGTTTCGCCAGCAGCGTGCCGGCAAGGAGCCGTTGCCGCGCTTGGAAGTGTCGGGACTGCAGTCGCCGATCGCCGAGGACATCCTCAATCTCATCGATATAGGCGTTGGGGTCTATGATGCCGATCTGACGCTTGTCTACTGCAATCAACGCTGGCTTCAACTCTATCGGCCGCTGGTGGGAGAGGCGCCGGTCGGTATGACGGCACGCGATATCTACAATCGAATGTTTGCTTCCCTGTCGACGCACGGCTCGGAGCCTGCCGATCGACAAAGCTGGGTAGCATCGCGCCTGAAGACGCTTTCGGACGGGTTTAACGATTCGATCCAGCAGCTGCCTGGTGGCGACTGGTTGCGGTGTGTCAACAAACGACTGCCTAACGGGTCGGTGATATCCTTGCGCATCGACGTGACGTCGATGAAGAACCAAGAAGTGCTGTTGCGCCAGCACCTCGACGAGACGAGGCTGTACCTCACCATCTTGCAGGACCTGCCGGTCCCGGCCTTCGTACGCGGACAAGATCATCGACTGATCTATGGCAATGATGCCTACTTCACCATGATGGGCATGAGCAGAGAGGACGCGCTCGGCAAGACGGAAGAGGAAATGTACGGCCCTGCCCAGGGCGCGCTTCTGTTTGCCCAAAACGACAACTCGCTGCAGACCGACGGGCTTTCCGAATATGAGCACGAGATTTTCAATCCGGGCGGGCGCCAGCATGCGCTTGTAACCCGTATCAAGGGCGTGTCCGATTCCGACGGTCAGCGATACCTCGTCGGAATCGG
>Ga0207650_10001651_pt1 | contig 15892 bp, 10 predicted proteins | sample KBSS63metaG_FD_184325 | JGI IMG/M metagenome (GOLD analysis project Ga0207650, IMG submission 184325) | Switchgrass rhizosphere microbial communities from Kellogg Biological Station, Michigan, USA - KBS S6-3 metaG (SPAdes) (version 2) | ecosystem: Host-associated > Plants > Roots > Rhizosphere...
CTTGAACAGCATCAAAGTCGGGATGCCGCGGATGCCGTATTTGGGCGGCGTCGCCTGGTTCTCGTCGATGTTCATTTTGGTTACTTTGAGCTTGCCCGCGTAATCCTTCGCGATGTCGTCGAGCAGCGGCGCGATCATTTTGCAGGGGCCGCACCATTCGGCCCAATAATCGACGAGTACCGGCTTGTCGGCTTGCAGAACTTCGGGCTCGAACGTGTCGTCGGTCACGTGATGAATGTGTTCGCTCATGCGTATTCTCCAGCTTATGTTCGGGACGGGAATTGCCGCCATTCTAGACGGTGGCAGAGAGGGGGTAGATGGCGCGTATGCTAACCAAAAACCCCATATTTGGGAAGTATAGGCCGGCTGACATGGCGGATACGCGTTGCGGCGGAGGATTCTGCTAAAATATTCGGGCTCAACTGCGCAAAAATGGCTGGATTAGCCAAGGATTACCATGACTTACGTCGTTACCGAAAGCTGCATCAAGTGCAAGTACACCGATTGCGTCGACGTGTGCCCGGTCGATTGCTTCCGTGAAGGCCCGAATTTCCTCGTCATCGATCCCGATGAATGCATCGACTGCACGCTGTGCGTCGCCGAGTGCCCGGTCGAGGCGATTTTCGCCGAAGACGACGTGCCCGACAGCCAGAAAGAATTCACCGCCCTCAACGCCGAGCTCGCCAAAATCTGGAAGCCGATCATCGAGAAGAAAGATGGCCCACCGGATGCGGCCGAGTGGGAAAAAGTGAAAGAGAAGAAGCATCTGTTAGAGAAGTAGTCGAAGGTAACAGCCCACAGCTTTTCCCGCTCGCGCAGTGCGTTTCAAACTGTGATGTAACGACTATTCGGCGCTATCATGCGCCGCATGCCCGCCGTCGATTTTCCGCGCCTGACCAAACTCGAACTGTTCGCGCGCCTCGCCGAAGGATTGCAGGCCGGCGTCACTGTGATTACGCCGAACCGGCGGCTGGCGCAGGAACTTGCACGCGAGTTCGACGAACGCCAGGCGGCTGACAGCCGCGTAGTCTGGGAAAGTGCCGACATCCTGCCGCTGTCGTCGTTCGTCGAGCGCTGCTACGAAGACGCTCTGTATTCGGGGGGTGCCGGCGAACTGCCCGTGTTGCTCGCCGAAGTGCAGGCGCGCGAGTTGTGGGAGGAAACGATCCGCGCGTCGCGCTGGGGCGATGAATTGCTGGAAGTGTCACAGACCGCCGCGCATGCGATGGAAGCGTGGCGGCTTGCTCATCTCTGGCAGATCGCCGGTGCACTTGAAAAATTCGAAGGGACCGAAGAGACGCGTGCATTCGCGGAATGGGCGCGCGAGTACGCAAAACGCTGCCGCAAAAACAGGTTCGCGGATTCGGCCGTGCTGCCCGACGTTATCCGCGGCGAATTCGTCAGAAAGCCGCAGCTTCTTGTCGCCTATGCTTTTGATCTGCTGCCGCCGCAATCTGCGAATTTTCTCGCCGCGGCCGGCGCCGAAATCCGCTCATGCGCGGCGGCGGGCCGCGACGCCATTCCGCGCAGAACGTCGTACGCTTCGCCGTCCGATGAACTCGCATGCGCGGCACGCTGGGCGCGCGCTCGGTTCGAGGCGAACGTCTGCCGCATCGGCGTGGTAGTGCCGGACCTGCAATTACGCAGGGCGGAAGTGGTCCGCGTTTTCTCGCGCGTCATGCGGCCGGGCTACAACCTCCCGGGCGTCGCGAGCGCGGCAATGCCGTTCAACGTGTCGCTGGGCGAGCCGATGACGCAGATCCCCATCGTGGCCTGCGCGCTGTCGCTGCTCGAATTCTGCGCGCGCGATCTGGAGTTCGAGAACGCAAGCCGCTTGATCCGCTCGCCGTTCGTAGGCGGTGCGGAAATCGAAATGGCCACCCGCGCGCGGCTGGACGCGCGCCTGCGCCGCAAGGCGGGCGCGACGCTGTCGCTCGCGAAGCTGATTTCCATGGTCGAGGACTGTCCGCTCCTGCGCGGGCACCTGGAGGGCATTTTTGCGCTGAAGCCGGCGACGCGCTCGCCCCACGACTGGGCACGGCATTACACCGCGGTGCTGGCGGCCGCGGGCTACCCCGGCGAACGCACGCTCGACTCGGCGGAGTTTCAGGCGCGCACGCGTTTCAACGCGCTGCTTGGCGAGTTCGCGCGGCTCGACAGCGTCGCGGAACGGTACTCCGCAAGTGAAGCGGTCACGCGGTTGCGCCGTTTGTGCGCGGAGACGCTGTTCCAGCCCGAGGCGCCGGATACGCCGGTACAGGTACTGGGGTTGCTCGAGTCCGCGGGCCTGGAGTTCGACGCGCTGTGGGTGAGCGGCCTTACCGACGATGCGTGGCCACTTCCCGCGCGGCCGAATCCCTTTTTACCGATTGCGCTGCAGAAAAAGGCCGGCATTCCGGAAGCGTCCGCAGAATCCGCGCTGGCACTCGACCGCCGTCTCACCGCGGGCTGGGCGTGTGCCGCGGACGAAGTCGTGTTCTCGTGGCCGCGCAAGGACGGCGAGCGCGAGTTCACCGCGAGTCCGTTGATAGCTGCTTTCGCGGATGACGAACTGAATATCCCGGCGTATCCGCGATTTCGCGATGCGGTATTCGCGCAACGCGCACGCGATGACCGCGTCGACGAACTAGCGCCGGCGGTCGCGGACCAGCAAGTACATGGCGGCACCCGCGTGCTTGCCGATCAGGCTGCGTGTCCGTTCCGCGCATACGCGCGCTGGCGTCTCGCTGCCGAAGCACTCGAGGCGCCGGCCCCCGGGCCGGACGCAAAAACGCGCGGCCAGTTGCTGCACGCGCTGATGGCTGCATTGTGGGGCGACCTGCGCACCAGCGCGGCGCTGGCCGGCGACCTCAAGCCCGCCATCGACAGGGCGGCGCGCTACGCAGTAGAGGCAATCGGTATCGATGGTCGCTTTGCCGAGTTGGAAATCGTGCGCCTACGCAAAATCGCCGGCGAATGGCTGGCGGTGGAGCGCGAGCGTCATCCGTTCGAAGTCGTGCATATCGAGCACAAACGCGAGCTGAACATCGGCGGCCTTGCGCTCGCCGGCCGCATCGACCGCATGGACCGCCTCGAAGATGGCGGACATGCATTGATCGACTACAAGACCGGCAGCCGCGTGACGCCTAACGATTGGCAGGGCGCGCGGCCGGACGATCTGCAACTGCCGCTCTACGCGGTGACGGCGCAGGACGAGATATCGGCGGTCGCCTTCGCGAAACTGCGCACGGGCCAAATGAAGTTCGTCGGCTTCTCCAAGGGCAAGGACGCCATTGCCGGCGCGAAGGCGGCGTTCAATTGGGCGACGCTCGTCGGCGATTGGCGGGCCGAACTTGAAAAACTTGCCGGTGAATTCGCCGGCGGCTATGCGCCAGTGGATCCCAAGCGCGGGCTCAAAACCTGCAAAAACTGCGACCTGCATACGCTGTGCCGCGTGCACGAGCGTTATTCCGCACTAGCGGATGACGGGGAAGACGAGGCGGAATGAGCGAGCGCAAAGCCGGCGCGGACCAGCACGCGCGCGACCGCGCGCTCGACGTTACGGGCTCGTACATCGTGCAAGCGCCCGCGGGCTCGGGCAAGACCTCGCTGCTTGTCGCGCGCTATCTCAAGCTGCTGGAAATCGTGGACAGGCCCGAGGAAATCCTTGCCATCACGTTCACGCGCAAGGCGGCCGGCGAGATGAAAAAGCGCGTGCTTGCAGAGCTGGGCGACAGGGCGCCGGAGCTCGCGCACCGCCTGCGTATCGAGACCATAGATGCATTCTGCATGTCGCTTGCGCGCCAGCTGCCGGTGCTCGCAAAATTCGGCGCGCCGCCGGGCATCGCTGACGAACCGCGCGACCTTTATCGCGAAGCCGCTGTGGCCGTCATCTCGGATTTCGAAAACCGGCATGTCGCGCGGCTGCTCGCGCATCTCGACAACAATGTTGGCGCAGCGGCGAAGCTGGTTGCCGGCATGCTCGCGCGGCGCGACCAGTGGCTGCGCAAAACAGGCGAGGCCCCGACACGCGCGGAACTGGAAGCCGCATTCGCGGTGGAACGTCAGCGCCATCTTGACCGCGCGCTGGCGCTCGATGCGCGGGCATCCGTCGAATTCGCCGCAAGCGTGTTGACGAAAGACGGAGGTTGGCGCAAGAAACCCAAGCCGGCGCCTGCGGATATCGTCGGCAATGAGCCACTGCGCCAGGCGCTCTTCGCACTGTGCGCGCTGCCGCCGGAACGCTACAGCGATGCGCAATGGGAGGCGCTCGAAGCGATGCTTGCGCTGCTGCCGCTTGCGGCCGCCCGTCTGAAAGTCGTGTTCGCGGCGCGCGGCGAGGCCGATTTCACGGAGATTGCGCAGGGCGCAGTGCGCGCGCTCGGCACGCCGCAAGAGCCGACCGATCTGCTGCTCGCGCTCGACCATGCCATACGGCACGTGCTGGTGGACGAGTTCCAGGATACGTCAATTTCACAATGGGAACTGCTCGAGCGCCTGACGGCAGGCTGGCAGCAGGGCGACGGTCGCACGCTGTTCGTGGTCGGCGATCCCATGCAGTCCATCTACCGCTTCCGCGAGGCGGAGGTACGGCTTTTCATGCAGGCGCAGCGCGCAGGATTGCCGAACGCGCAACTGGAGCCGCTGACGCTCACAACCAATTTCCGCTCGCAGGCTGGACTGGTTGAATGGGTGAATTCCACGTTCAGCCGCATATTGCCGCAGCAACCGGATGCCGCCGCCGGCGCGGTGCCGTACTCGCATGCAACGCCGGACCCCGCGAAACCCGCACTGGCTGGCGTGGCGGCCGAGTGGCATGCGCCCGCCGACCCGGCGGCCGAGGCGGAAAAAGTCGTTGAGCTCGTACGCGGCGCGGAAGGCGATTGCGCGCTACTCGTGCGCAACCGCAAAGCGCTGGTCGAGATCGTCCCCGCGCTGAAAGCGGCGGGCATACGCTATCGCGCCATCGAGATCGAGACGCTCGGCGAAAAGCAGGTCGTGCAGGACCTCTACGCGCTCACGCGCGCGTTGACGCATCTTGCCGATCGCGTCGCGTGGCTCGCGATCCTGCGCGCGCCGTGGACGGGATTGAGCCTGGACGACCTGTGCAGATGGTTCGAGGGCAGCAAGGCGACGGTGTGGGAAACCGCGCAGCGCGTTCCCAAGCTGAAATCTTTCTGCGTCGTGCTTGCGCCCGCGCTCGCCGACCGGCTGCGTGGCACGCTGCGCGATCGCGTCGAAGGCGTGTGGCTCGCGCTCGGCGGACCCGCATGCGTCGAGGACCCGACCGATCTCGAAGACGCCGAGGTCTATCTCGATGCGCTGCAGAAACTGGAGCAGGCGGGGGAAGTGGATTTCGCGCGGCTCGCGGAATTGCTCGAAGAACTCTACGCGCTACCCGATGTGGCGGCGACGGAACGCGATCTCCAGATCATGACCGTACACAAGGCCAAGGGACTGGAGTTCGGCACCGTCATCGTGCCGGGCCTCGAGCGCACGCCATACACGGGCGACGCGCCGCTCATGCGCTGGCGCGAATTGCCTGACCGGGCGCTGTTGCTCGCTCCAATACGGGAAACCGGCGCTGGCAAAGAGCTCGCGTACGAGTACTTGAAAGACCTCGACCGGGACGCGGAAGACATCGAGGCCGCGCGGCTGTTCTACGTGGCCGCCACGCGCGCGAAGCATCGTTTGCACTTGCTCGCCTGCACGAAGAAAACCATGCCGCCCGCCCGCAGCCTGCTTGCGTGCGCCTGGCCGGCGGCGGCGGAGATATATGGCGGACTCGAGCCGCTGGAGAAGGACGCGCCGATGCCGGAAAAGCGCGCGCCCACGATATTGCGTCGCCTGCCTGAAGACTGGCGGTTGCCCGACCCACCCGCGCCGGTTGCGTGGACCGTTCCGCCGGAGACACGCAGCACGGAAGACGAGATTGAATTCAGCTGGGCGGGCGAAACCGCGCGCCACGTCGGCACGGTTGTGCATCGCTGGCTGCAGCGGCTCGCGGACGATGCGCTTAATGGCTGGACGCCGGCGCGCATCGAAGCGATGCGGCCGCGGCTCGCGCGCGAGCTCGAGCGGCGTGGCGTGCGGCCGGCCGAATGCAACGAAGCTGCTGCCCGTGTCGTGCGCGCGCTCACGCAAACGCTCAACGACGAGCGCGGCCGCTGGCTGCTCGGCCCGCGCGCGGATGCGCGCAGCGAGTACCGCGTGCGCCGCCTCGTCGGCAACTTAATGCACAGCTACGTTATGGATCGCGTGTTCCGCGACGACAATGGGGTGCGTTGGATTGCGGATTACAAGACCAGCAGCCACGAGGGCAGCGATGTCGATGCTTTTCTCGACCGCGAGCGCCTGCGCTACGAAGCGCAGCTGGCGCGTTATGCCACCGCGCTCGGCGAGCCGCGAACGAAGCTCGGATTGTATTTCCCGCTGCTCGCCGGCTGGCGCGAGTGGGAAAAATAAATCTCAGCCACAGAGGGCACAGAGTTCACAGAGGAAAAACTAACCGCTACTATGCCGTTGAATTGCAGTTTTTACGCACTTCTCTGTGTTCTCTGTGCCCTCTGTGGCGAATCGCTTTTGAATTTTGTGATTTCGATCTTAAGTCAGGAAAAACGTGGACATACTCGACGTCATACGCAACCGCCGCAGCGACCGGCATTTCAACGGGCGTCCAGTCGCGCAGTCAGACATCGACGTTTTGATCGAAGCCTTCCGTTGGGCGCCGTCGTCGACCAACCGCCAGCCGTGGCGCCTCTTGTTCGCGACGAGCGAAGCAGCGCGCGCCGTTTATTACGACGCGCTGAGCGCGGGCAACAAGCAATGGGCACCTGCCGCGCCGGTGAAAATTATCGTTATCGGCAATCCGACGGAACAGCCGGACCGCAGCGGGCTGCACATGTGGCTGCTCGACTGCGGGCTTGCGCTCGAAAACATGCTGATCCAGGGTTACGCGATGGGCATGACCATCCACGCGATGGCCGGCTACGATGAAAAGAAACTGCTGAGCGGCTTCGGCGTGCCCGAGCCATTTCGCGTCGCTGCGGTCGTCGCGGCGGGCTGGCGGGGCAAAGTGGAATCGTTACCCGAAGAAGTGCGCGCGAAGGATTTGAAGCCGCGCGTCAGAAAGCCCGCTGGTGAATTTGTCTTTCGGGATACGTTCGGCGCCGCGTAATTTCTGCGCCGCCGCTCAATCGCAGCGGTTGGCGTCCATGCTGCGCCGGATGCGCGATTCCGCGGCGCGCGTCAGGGGCATCGCGTAATTCAAATTGCTCAACCGCACTTCGTCGGCGGTTCGGGCCGACGGTTTTGTACGTGAAGCCGGTGACGTCGCCGTTGACCTGCCTGACTTCGAACAGAACTTCCCGACGGCTCGACTCGAACGCGACGTGATAATTGGTCAGCATGTGGCAGGGCGAAATCAACGCGCCGGTGCCCGGTACTTGGAAGTGATGACGACGCCGTCGGGTTTCGCGATCGGATACACCACGCCGATTGCGTTGAACTGCCGGAAGTTCGCGTCCAGACGGTCGATAACGACGCGTGGGTCGGCGGTTGGCGGCGTTTGTGCGAGGCACGCACTGGAGACGAGCGACGCCGCGAGCGCGCCGGTTAGCAAACCACCTCGCGCGATTGCGGCTCCAGACTTGCGGGCTCGTTTTGCTCGCACGCTCCCGCTTACCCTGCGACGACCGGATCGCCCTTGACCACCGTGCGATAGAGCACGCGCGGCTGCGACGCGTCAACTTCCGAGCGGTAGTGCATGCAGCAGCGGTTGTCCCACAGCACGAGATCGCCGACGCGCCACTGGTGACCCCATGCATATTTCGGCTGTGTCGCGTGCGCCCATAGCTTGTCGAGCAGCGCTTCGCTGTCTTCGTTCGACATGCCGATGATGTAGTTCGACGGCCAGTCGCGGCGGCGGCCCAGATACAACGCGCGTTTTTTCGTGACCGGGTGCACGCGCACCAGCGGATGCGCGGGGCCCGGCACTTCTTCAGGCCGGGTCGGCAGTTTCACGGTCGGCCGCAGCACGCCGGCGCTGTTGCGCGTCGAATCGTGGATCTGCGACTTGCCGGCGATTTCTTTTTTCAATTCCGCGGGCAACTCGTCGTACGCGAGGTACTGGTTGTTGAACCAGGTGTCGCCGCCGCCGTTTTCGGGAATGATGACCGCGTAGAGCATGCTGCCCGCGGGCGGCACTTCGACGTACGAGTTATCGCTGTGCCAGATCACTTCATAGCTGCCGAGCGTGCCGTTGTCCTTAACCGGATTGCCGTCCTCGTCAAGATTGGAGATCAGGCTCACGTGCGGATGCAGCGGCACGATTTTGCCGCCGACCTTGTAGCCGCCGGCGACCTGGTATTTGCGCGCCGCGGGTTCCTTGGTTACGCCGAATATCGCGGCAGCCTCGAGAAACGAAATGTCGGGCAGCTTCTGGTCGCGCCATAAGAGTACACCGTGATCCGCCCACGCCTGGCGCATCAGTTCTTTGCTTGCTTCGGGCACCGGCTGCGAAAGGTCGACGCCGCGAATCTCCGCGCCGACAGCCTTGCCGCTCGGCACGACTTGCACGTGTTCCGGTGCATTCGCGTGAGCCTGTGCCGCCTGGGTTTGCGTATTTGCCATTTTCACCCTCCAGAAATTTCAGATCGAGCGCAAGCCGCCGCCGTCGACCGCGAGCAACTGACCGGTCACATAAGACGACAGCGGCGACGCCAGAAAATAAATCGCCTGCGCCACTTCCTCGACGGTGCCCAGGCGCTGCAGCGGAATGTTCGCAACGCGCGGCGCCAGAAACGCCTCAAGCGATTTCTCCGGCGCCCATTTTTGCCGGCCGGCTTCCATCTGCCCGGTCATGATGCCGCCGACGCTCACGACATTCACCCGTATATTATCGCCTGCAAGCTCGAGCGACAGGCCCTTCGATAAGTTCATCGCCGCCGCCCAGGCGACGCCCGAAGTTACCAGCCGCGGCGGGGGCTGCCGCCCCTTGATCGACGTAACGTTGACGATGCTGGCGCCGCCCGCGCGCCGCATGAGCGGCAACGCACTGCGCGTGACCCTGATCATCCCGAGCAGCTTCTGTTCGAGCGCGCCGCGCCATTCGTCGTCGGTGATCGCCTCGAAGCGGCCTTTCGGCAGTGGCTGCGATACCGCATCGACCGCGTTGACCGGCCAGTTGAGCCCGTTGACTTCGCGCTGCGACGACTCGCCGGCGTTGTTGATGAGTATGTCGATCCGGCCGAATTGCTGTTCCACGTGCGCGATGAAGCTCTCGACCGACGCGGTATCGAGGATGTCGGCGCGCTGCCAGATTACCTTTACGCCGTAATCGGCCGTAAGTTCATTCGCCGCGGCCTTTAACGTTTCTTCGGTGCGGCCGCAAATTGCAATGCGCGCGCCTTCGTGCGCAAAAAGATCCGCGGCGACGCGACCGATGCCGCGGCTGCCACCGGTGATGACCGCAACTTTGCCGTCGAGCGTCCCCATCGCCGGAATCTATACGCCTTTGCCCGCCATGAAGCTGTAATGCGACTTGCGATGCATGCCGCGTCGTATCGCGTCGACGGCCACCACGTCGGCGGGGCTCACGCTCGCGAAATTTATTTCGAAGCCGTAGCGCTCGACCAGCCACGCAGCTTTCTCCTGCGGCTCGATCAGGCCGAGCTCGAACAGCAGGTACTCGTTCTTGCCGAGCGCGGCGATCGTGTCGAGTGCCCTCGGATCGGTGCGCGTCATCGCCTGGATTTCGCTGCTTTCGAGGTAGATCTTCGAAACGCCGAGCTCGATATCACGCAATATCTGCTTGCACACCTCGTCCGCGTCGAACGGAATGTCGACGTTCTTGCGTCCCATCTCCGTCATCACCTTGAGTCCCATGTCGAGGGCTTGCGCAATCAGCTCTTCGCGGTAGCCGGTTTCCAGCGGCTTCATGGTGTCTTCGCTCATTTCGACGCCCGCGAAGCCGAGATCCCGCACAGCCTTCAGGTAATCGTCGACTTTGTGCTGGATCACCGCGAGCTGGAACGGGATGCCGCCGGGTACCACGTCGATGCCGGCCTTGTTGTAGAGAGCGACTTTCTTCTTGATCCACGCGGCGGAGAGGCGGTCGGCAAGGCCCGCGTGATCGGTGATCTTTGCGTAGTCGATAATCGGCGCGGCGATCTCGATAATATCTTCAGTCGCGCGCAGCGGGATGCCGACCTCGGACATCAGGATCATGCAGTTCTTGCGCGGCTTCGGCGGCAGTTGCAGGACTTCGAGCATCGGAAATGCGGCGGTCTGTTTCATGAATTGACTTTCAATCGGATGGAATGGGAGTGAAGCACACTAAGGAAAGAGGCTCATATTAAGCTCGTCATTCCGGCGTACGCCGGAATCCAGTGAATTCAATCGCCTGGATACCGGCCTGCGCCGGTATGACGAAGTAAGCGTATTCAGAGGTTCCCCTAATCAAATTTTATCCTGGCGGTCTGCACCACTTTCGCCCACAGCGCGCTTTCTTTCTTGATGCGCGCGGCGAATTCTTCGGGGGTATTGGCGACCGGCTCCGCGCCGATGTCGACCAGCTGCTTGCGCACGTCGGGCATGGCGACGACGCGCGCAACGTCGCGCTGGGTCTTGGCCACGATTTCCGACGGCGTGCCGGCCGGCGCGACGAGCCCGAACCACACGTCGGTATCGAAGTTCGGCACGCCGCTCTCGGCGATGGTCGGCACTTCGGGCAAAAGTGGCGAGCGTTTTGCCGTGCTCACGCCCAGCGCGCGCAGCTTGCCCGCATTGATGTACGGCAGCGCCGCGGGCGTGTTGAAAAACAAGATCGCGATCTGGCCCGCGATCAAATCGGTAGCGGCCGGCGGCCCGCCTTTGTAGGGCACGTGCACGATATCGATGCCTGTCATCGATTTGAAAAGCTCCATTGCGAGGTGTAGCGACCCGCCGGCGCCCGACGAGCCGTAATTCACTTCGCCCGGCCGCGCTTTGCACAGCGCAATGAGTTCGCGCACGTTCCTGACCGGAAACGACGGATTGGTGACGAGAAGCTGCGAAGTCGACGCGATGATCGTGATCGGCGCGAACGCTTTGTCCGGATCGTACGGCAGACTTTTGAACAGGCTGCGGTCGATTGTCAGCGAAGTGTTGAGCGTGAAGAGCTGTGTATACCCATCGGCTGTCGCCGCCGCCGCCGCCGCGGTGCCAAGACGGCCGCCGCCGCCCGCGCGGTTGTCGATTACCACCTGCTGGCCCCAGGTATCGTAGAGCTTCTGGCCGACCACGCGGCCCACGAGATCGATGCTGCCCGCGGGCGGGAAGGGGACGATCCAGCGCACCGGGCGCGCCGGAAACGTCGCGGCATTGTCCGCGGCACATGCGTCCCACGCGGGAATCAACGCGATAACCATTGCGACAAGTCGCAAGCGCGTTGGCACAGCCGCAAGCAAATAGTCTGTCAACAAAAAACTCCTCCGGCCGCCTTGGTGAATCGGGTTGTAGTGCGATGGTGCGAGGGAAAAAGCGATCCGCGAAAGCGCGGAGCCGTAGAATAACACTGGCAGAGTACCGACGTTGGGCCGCCGGCTGCCATGCTTGCGGTAGTATTGTGCAGCCCTCGAAGTCATGCACCGGGAGACCATGCACAATGAACGACACCACTGCTAAAGCCACTTCCATCAGCGAATACGATTTCGTCGTCGCACGCGACGTGATGGTCGCAATGCGCGATGGCGTCAAGCTCGCGACCGACATTTATCGGCCTGCGCGCAAGGGCATGGCGGAAGCCGGCAAATTTCCGGTGATTCTCGAGCGCACGCCGTATGGCAAGGCGCAGGTTTCGCGCTCCGAAATCGACGCAGGCATGACGGCGTCGCGTCCGCGGCCCGAAGTAGCGGCGTGGTTCGTGCGCCACGGTTACGTCGTCGTATACCAGGATTGCCGCGGCCGTTATGCATCGGAAGGCGAGTTCGTCAAATATCTGTCTGATGGCGAAGACGGCTACGACACCGTCGCGTGGCTAACTGAGCAACCATGGTGCAACGGCAAGATCGCGACGATGGGATTGTCGTACGCGGCGCACACGCAGGGTTCGCTCGCGTGCCTAAATCCGCCGGGGCTCGCGGCAATGGTGATCGATTCCGGCGCGTTCTCGAATGCGTATCTGTCGGGCATCAGAAGCGGCGGCGCGCTCGAGATGAAGCAGGTGACGTGGGCATTCAACCAGGCGAAGGAAAGCCCGCTTGCGAAGGCGGACGCCGGCGTGCGCGCGGCGCTCGATGCCGAAGACCTGATCGAGTGGTTCAAAGCGATGCCGTGGAAGCCCGGGCACTCGCCGGTGCGCTGGGTGCCCGAGTATGAGAATTACCTGTTCGAGCAATGGACGCACGGCGCGTTCGACGATTACTGGAAACAGCTCGGCATTTACGCCGAAGGCTATTACAAGCAATTCGCCGACGTGCCGCAGATCCACATGTCGAGCTGGTACGACGCGTACGTGCGCACGGCGATCGACAACTACACCGCGCTGCGCAAAAAGAAGCGCGGGCCCGTGCGCCTCATCATGGGGCCGTGGACGCACGGCGACCGCTGCAAAACTTTCTCCGGCGACGTCGATTTTGGCGCGGCCGCGACCATCGACAACAACCTGGCCGAGCATTGGCGCGCGTTCCGCCTGCGCTGGTTCAATCACTGGATCAAAGGTGTCGCCAACGGTGTCGACAAGGAACCCGCGGTCAGGCTATTCCTGATGGGCGGGGGCAGCGAACGCCGCAACCTGGAAGGCCGCATGGACCATGGCGGCCGCTGGATCGCCGGCAACGAGTGGCCGCTGGCGCAAACGAAATTCGTCAATTTTTACCTGCATGCGGATGGCAAACTCGATCGCGCCAAACCCGCGGCGAGCGCGCGGCCGCGCCAGTACGACTATGATCCGTCCGATCCGGTGCCGACGATGGGTGGTCCACTGACTTCCGGCGCGCCCGTGTTTAATGGCGGAGCGTTCAACCAGGTCGAGGACGAGCGATTCTTTGGCGTGCGTCATCCCGGGCTGCCGCTCGCGGCGCGCCGCGATGTTCTCGTGTTCGAAACACCACCGCTTGAGGACGATGTCGCCGTGATCGGGCCGATCGCAGTGAAGCTGCACGTCGCGTCGAACTGCGTGGACACTGATTTCACCGCGAAGCTGATCGACGTGCATCCGCCGAATGCCGATTATCCGCGCGGCTTCGCGATGAACCTGTGCGACGGCATCCTGCGCTGCCGCTACCGCAAATCGTGGGAGAAGCCCGCACTGATGACGCCGGGAAAAACGTACGAGATTACGATCGAGCCGTTCGCGACGTGCAATCTCTTCAAGGCCGGCCACCGCATCCGGCTCGATATCTCGTCCAGCAACTTTCCGCGCTACGACGTCAACTCGAACACCGGCGAGCCGGAGGGCCGCGCGCAAACCAAGCGCGTGGCGACCAATACCGTGTTCGTCGACCGCAAACGCGCGTCGCATGTCGTGCTGCCGCTCGTGCCGCTGAAAACGCTGAAGCCGCTTTAGCGTTCCCATGCGGAAAATTGCGCTCTGCGCCGCCGCATTGCTCGTCGCGCTCCTGGCGGGCGCCGCGTTCGCCGCCGATCTCGTGATCGGCCGTGCGACCGAGCAATCGTCGCTCGATCCGCTGTTTGCACGGAGCGGCACCAACTACAGCACGTCGGGCCAGATATTCGAGCGCCTGGTCATGAACGATGCGAACAACCAGTTGCATCCGGCGCTCGCGGTGTCATGGCGCGCGCTCGAACCGACGACGTGGGAAATCAAGCTGCGCGACAAAGTGAAATTCCATGACGGCAGCGACTTCACCGCCGACGATGTGATCTTTTCGTTCGAACGCGCGCGCAACGTGCCCAACAGTCCAGCGTCCTTCGCAGGCTCCGTCGCGAGCATCGTCAACATGCGCGCGCTCGACCGTCTGACGGTGCAGTTGAAGACATCGCAGCCTGTGCCCTCGCTCATCGAGCAGGTCGGCCGTGCCTTCATTCTGTCGAAGAAGGCGGCCAGCGGTCTCACCACCGCCGATTTCAACGCGGGCAAAGGCATGGTCGGCACCGGCCCGTACAAGTTCATCGAATGGCGGCCCGCGCAATTTCTCAAGCTCGCGCGCTATGCGGCTTACTGGGGGCCGCGCCCGGACTTCGAAAACGTGACGCTGAAATATATTTCCAAAGACGCGGGCCGGATTGCCGCGATTTTATCGGGCGACGTCGACCTGATCGACGAAGTCTCGCCCGACGGCGCCAAGCAACTAAAAAGTGATGCGAGAACCCGCGTGTTTTCGATCGGCTCGACGCGATTGATTTATCTCGCGCTCGATTCGGACCGCGACCAGAGTCCGTTCATCACCGACAGCGCAGGCAAGCCACTGGACCGCAATCCGCTGAAGGACGCGCGGGTGCGCCGCGCAGTGTCTTTGATGATCGACCGCAAGCTCATAGTCGAGCGGCTCCTCGACGGCTCGGGGGAGCCCGCGGGGCAGATGGTGCCGCAGGGCATCGGCGGCTTCGACCCTGCGCTGCCGCCGCCAAAGCAGGACGTGGCGGCGGCCAAAAAGCTGCTGGCCGAGGCGGGTTACCCCAACGGCTTCGGCATCACGCTGCACACGTCGGTCGACCGTTTCGCGCGCGACAGCGATCTCGGGCAGGTGCTCGGCCAGATGTTGTCGCGCGGCGGCATCAAGGTGAACAATGTCTTCGCCGTGCCGTACAACGTCTATGCGGGCGCGGCGACGCGGCGTGAATACAGCGCATTCATTTTCGGTTTCGGGACCACGACGCCGGATTCGAGCATCGGGCTCATGAATGTGCTCGCCACCTTCGACAAGGAAGCGGGCCTGGGCGCATTCAACCGCTCGCGCTATTCCAATGCGCAGTTCGACGCGGCACTGAAGCGCTCGCTGACCGAGTTCAGCGAGCCCAAGCGGCTCGCGAGCCTGCGCGAGGCAACGCGGATTGCATTCAACGACGTCGCTGTGGTTCCGCTGTACTGGCCGACAGTTCATTGGGCGACGCGCAAGGGCATCGCGTACAAACCGCGGCGCAGCGAGGAAACGCTGGCGCAGGAAGCGAGCATCGCTAAATAGAAAAAAGCCAGGCGAGCCACAGAGGGCACAGAGAACACAGAGAAGTGAAAGAACAGATCGTTTTCAGGTTTTAGATTTGCTTTTTCCTCTGTGAACTCTGTGCCCTCTGTGGCAAATGCTTTAACCAGTTTTGGATTTTTGAGACCCGTTCTTATATAGTGCTCGCTCCTCACCGATAACCCACCAGAGACCCCGATGAAAATCACGCACATCAAATCGCAAATCGTAAAACTCCCTGGCGACGAGCCGCTCGCGGACGGGCCGGCGACGCCGGGCTCAACGCGCGATTTCGTGACGCTGACGATAGGTACGGATCAAGGCATCGAAGGCATCGGTTTCAGTTTCTTCGGCGGCGCGTTGACCGGCGCGTTGAAAACCGCGATCGATTCGCTGGGCGGGCTGACCGTCGGCGAAGATCCGCTCAAAATCGAAGCGATCGTCGCGAAACTACGTGGCGCCGCGGGCCAGAGCGGGCCGGGCGGAATATTCACGCTGGCATTGGCGGCGATCGACATCGCGTTGTGGGACATCAAGGGCAAGGCGCTCAATCTGCCGCTGTCGCGCCTGCTCGGCGGCTTTCGCGAGAAAGTGCCGACTTACGCGAGCGGCGCGCTGATGCGGCATTTTCCGCTCGACGTCGTGGTCAAGGCGGGGCCCAAGCTCGTCGCGAAAGGCTTTCGCCAGATGAAGACGCAGATGGCGCTGCCCGGCGACGGCAACCCCGAGCGCGAAGTCGAGCGCATGAAACTGTTGCGCGAAGCGATCGGCCCGGATATCGACCTCATGTG
>Ga0207650_10001652_pt1 | contig 15891 bp, 7 predicted proteins | sample KBSS63metaG_FD_184325 | JGI IMG/M metagenome (GOLD analysis project Ga0207650, IMG submission 184325) | Switchgrass rhizosphere microbial communities from Kellogg Biological Station, Michigan, USA - KBS S6-3 metaG (SPAdes) (version 2) | ecosystem: Host-associated > Plants > Roots > Rhizosphere >...
TTTGGCGAAAGCGTACGGTTCGAAGGCGTGCTGCACGGCCTCGTCTGGGTGATCATCGTCGTCGTCGCGATGGTGATCATCGAAGAGTTGGTGGTGCGCCTCTATCGTAAGATCGCTTGATCAACCGTCGCGGAGCCAAGTGACCACGACCATCAAGAAGCGGACAGCAATTCGCGAAGCGCCATTTTGGAAGGCGTATCAATCGTCGCGGTATGCCATCCTCTTCTACGCTCTTCTCCTGACCCTTCTCATCATGCCCATGGTGGTGACGATCGGGCTGTCGGCCGTCCTGATAAAGCTTTTGCTGGCGGCCTGTTTGGTCACCGCAATCATGCCGAACGCGACGAAGGGGACGCGAAGCCTGTTCTTCGCGGCGGTGCTGGCGCTCATTCTTACCCGCTTCGCTTCCGATTACGGCTATTTGCCCGTCGATTCCGGACTGGTGCTCGCGCTTGAGGGGATGATCGGATTGCTGGCGGCCGCGGGAAGCTTGCGCTTTACGGTAACGGCAAGAAGCGTGAGCAGTGAGACTCTTTATGCGGCATTGAGCACCTATCTCCTGGCGGGCCTTTTCTTCGGGCAGATTTACTGGGCGATCGAAAAGATGAGGCCGGGTAGCCTCGTCGGCCCGGATCCGCTGAACGAGCTCACGTCAGTCTATTATAGCTTCGTTACGCTAGCGACGCTCGGATACGGCGATTTCCTGCCTCGCACCGAAATTGCACGCGGTGTCGCCACATTCGAAGTCATAGGCGGCCAGCTGTTTCTTGCAGTGATGGTGGCCCGCCTCATCGGGCTGTTCGCACCGGGCAAAGACAAGGGCTAGCCGCTACTCCGCCGCTTGCAGCTTGTCTGGCTCCCTTGCGCCATCAGCCGCAGGCTCATCCAGCCATTCGCGGAACAGGACGTATCCGACGGCGAGCAGGACGGCGCCGATGAACAGGCCGACCAGACCATAGGCAATGACTCCGCCAATCACGCCAAGGAGGATAACCGGCATCGGGACTTCGAGGCCGTGGCCGATCATCAGCGGTTTGAGAGCAGCGTCGCTGAGGCCGGCAATGATGAACCAGACCGTGAAGAGAATTGCGACCGTCGTCGACTTCACTGCAAATGCATAGATGATCGCCGGCAGCGTCACGATAACGACCGGCACCTGCACGACGCCAAGTGCCATTGCCAGCAGCGACAGTATGCCAGCGCCCGGAATTCCAACCAGGAAGAAACCGATGCCGCAAAGCAGGGCCTGGACAAAGGCGACGCCGATGACGCCGTTGGCAACCGATCTCACGGTCGCCCCGATCACGTCCATATAATGTTCGCCGCGGATACGATCGCCGGTGACGCGAGCGAGGATGTTGGCGATGAATGCCCGCGCGCTTTCCGCATAGGCCAATGTGACCGCCGCGAGGATGACTGCCAGCACCAGCGCCAGCACCGCGCCGACCATTCCACCCGCCGTGCTAAGCAGCCATTTGCTGAAGCTGGCCAGCTGAGGGCCGAATTGCTTGGCGAAGGCGGGCATGTCGTTAGCCGCCTGTGTCCAGGCCGCGTGTGCTTTGGCACCGACCACCGGCACGTCGAGCAATCTCGCGGGTGGCGGGGGCAAATGCTCCTCTCCGCTGCGAAGCCCGCTCACGAAGGCGGGAATCGAGCTGGCGGCGCTTATCGCGGCGATTGCTGTCGGCACCAGGATCAGAGCGGTGAGCCCGATCCCGATGATGCTCGCCGAAAGTCGGTTGCTCATGCCCCGTTTGGTGAGGCGTTTGTGTACGGGGTAGAAGCAGACCGCCAGGATTATGGTCCAAAGCAGGAGCCCGACGAAGGGGATCAGCAGCTGCAGGCATAGCGCGATCAGCACGGCCAGGATGAACAGCGGGAGGAGAAGCTCGACCAGCCTTCCCACGGTCGTTCTTGCTGTGGGCCCTTCGCTCATGGCCATGTCCCTACTCCCCTCGGTGGGTGTGAATATCGGGATTGTCCCCAATCCCAGGGACCGATCAGCCCCTGTCGCTGGCACTTCCGCCGCGGAAGAACACCAGGCAGAGCGCGGCGGAGATCGCTAGCGCGAGGAATGTTGCTGCTTGCCCGACCTGCTGGCCGCCAATGGTGATCGGAAACCAGAAGAGCAGCCGGTAAAGGCAGATGCCGGCCACGACCAAAAAGATGATCCCGCCTGCTAGGCTGGCTAATCTGTTGCTGGACATGTGAAACTCCCCATCATGAAAATGCTTCGAGCTATGGCTTGATTGGTGACAGCGCCTTTAGTTCGGACAGTCCGCGCACGCTGATGTCGGCCCATTGAACGACCTGATCTCGGAAGTCGGCACGGTTGCTGACGCTGGTGCGCCAGCTCGTGAAATTGTCGCCGACGACGCGTTGGTCGACGGCACGCCCGAGGAGGGCCCCGGTCATAGAGTCCCTTGCCTCGACGAACAGGGTCGCATGGCCAGCCTGTTCCGAGAAGGAATAGGACCGCCCGGCAGTCGGCTGGTCCGGGGCCGTCACCCATATGTTCACGACACCGGTTTTCACGCGCATCACGTCGGGGCCCGGGGCGCTCACAACCGCATAGCCGCCCTTGGTCCAGGCATTGGCGAAAATGCCGTCAGCCGCCTTCACCGCCTCGCTGATCGTGTCCTGCACATCCTTGTCGGACACGCGTGAGGAAAGTGATCGGGTCGAACGATTATAATCGCGCTGCCAGTTCCTCGCGAAAGACACCTCGGTCGGCTCGATCATGACCTTGGTGTAGGCACGGAAATCCGCCCCCGGCTGAAGATAGACAAGATCGAGCCGCTTGGACTTCACCTGGACCAGTCCGTCCCAGGTTGTCGGTGGCTTGGCGGCATTGGCCGCGCCGCCGGCCATCATCAGGACTGCGATCGCACCTGTGAAAAGCGGCCGTCCCACCAGAACCTCCTGCTTACGGATCAGGCAGCCTGTTTCGCCTCACCGCAGCCCGGTGTCGATCAGCGAAAACCAGTAGATGAGCGCGCAAAAATGACCTTTGGCGGGCTTCGTTGCGACATCAGGGGAAACCCCATAGGCAATTGCCTTCGATCCCGATGCAGCCGGCGAGGATGGCAACCTAAGGCGAATCAGATGCGCATTCGCGGTTCACGGGTATGCCGGCTTCTTTTCGTGCTTCCACTGGTCGCCGCGACTGCATCCGCTGATATGGCGCCGGCGTGGATCGGCAGATTCACCGCACCGGGCCCCCTGGCATCTCCCTGGGCTATGGTCAGGTTGAAAGGCGCAAAGCCAACCAGCTACCGGATCACCACGGTTGCCGGCAGGGTCGCGCTTGAAGCGCGCGTCGACGGCAGCATGTCGCTGATGGCTCGGCCGATCAGCGTCGACCTGGCCCAACGGCCGGTGCTTTGCTGGCGCTGGTTCGTCGACGGGCCGGTGCAAAAGACGGACATGAGCAGGAAGAGCGGCGATGACTATGCGGCGAGGGTCTATATTGCCTTCGACATGCCCGACAGCGAGCTATCTGGGTCGACCCGGTTCAAGCTCAAGATGGCGCGAACCATGTTCGGCGCATCGATCCCGGACGCCGCGGTGGTCTATGTGTGGGATAACAGCCATCCGGTCGGGACGGCGCGCCGCAGCAGCTATACCGATCGCTCGCAGTTGATCGTCGCCGACAGCGGCGCGGCAAGGGCGGGAAGCTGGGTTTCAAAACGCGCCGACGTCGCCGCCGATTTCGCCAAGGCGTTCGGCAACAAGCAGGGCAAGCCGGTCCAGCTCGCGGTGGCTTCTGATGGCGACAATACCAACAGCAGGGGCAGGGCCGCCTTCGCCGACATTCACTTCGTCGCCCGCAACCGGCGCTGCGCTTTTTAAGCTTCAGGCCTTCAGCTCGACCGCCCGCATCTCGGCCTCGCGTTCGAACAGGCGCGCCATCTGCGCCATGCCGCCGAGATAGGGCGGCGGCACCCATTGGTCGCGATAATTGGCCATTGCCGCTGCCCGGAGCGTCCACATCGGGTCGACCAGGTGGGGCCTTGCCAGCGCGACCAGGTCGGCCCGGCCGGCAGTCAGGATGGCGTTGACCTGGTCGGGATCGGTGATGTTGCCGACCGCCATGGTGGCCAGCTTGGCTTCGTTGCGGATCTTGTCGGAAAAAGGCGTTTGGAACAGCCGGCCATAGACCGGCTGGGCATCGGCCCAGGTCTGGCCGGCCGAGACGTCGATCAGATCGGCGCCGGCCTCGGCGAAAGCTTCGGCGATCAGCACTGCCTCGTCAGGCGTTACTCCTTGCTCTCCCGCCCAGTCGTTGGCCGAGATGCGAACCGACATCGGCCGGTCGGAAGGCCATGCCTCGCGCATCGCGGTGAAAACTTCGAGCGGGTAACGAAGCCGGTTGGCGAGGCTGCCGCCATATTCGTCGGTGCGCCTGTTCTGGACCGGCGTGATGAAGCTCGACAGCAGGTAGCCATGGGCGGCGTGCATCTCGACCATGTCGAATCCGGCCTCGATCCCCATGCGTACCGAGGCAACGAACTGACCCCTTACCTCATCCATGTCGGCGCGGGACATCGGCCGCGGCTGCTGGTTGGCCGGCGCCCACGGCACGTCCGAGGCGGATATGACCGGCCAGTTGCCCTCGGCAAGCGGGAGGTTGTCGCCGTCCCAGCCCAGCCTGGTCGAGCCCTTGCCGCCTGAATGGCCGAGCTGGAGGCAGATCTTGGCCTTGCTGTTGGCATGGACAAAATCGGTTATGCGCCGCCACGCCGCAACCTGCTCGTCGTTCCACATGCCGGTGCAGCCGGGACTGATCCGCCCATTCGGCGAAACGCAGGTCATCTCAGTGAACACCAGGCCAGCGCCGCCTTGGGCGCGGGCGCCGAGGTGGACCAGGTGGAAGTCGCCCGGTACCCCGTCCCTGGCCGAATACATTGCCATCGGCGACACGACGATGCGGTTCTGGACCTCCATCTCGCGCAACTTCAGGGGGGCGAACATTGGCCACGCGGTCTTTTCCTTGCCGGTGGCCTTTTTCCAGAATGTCCGCTCGGTCTCTTCGAGCCAATCGCGGTCGCGGAGGCGGAGATTCTCATGACTGATCCGCTGGGAGCGGGTCAGCAGCGAGTAGGCGAACTGCCACGGCTCAAAGTCGAGATAGCGTTCGACGGTTTCGAACCATTCGGTCGAGTTCCGCGCGCTGTTCTGAAGCTTCAGCACCTCGAGATTACGTTCGGCCTGATATTCCGCCAGCGCCTCGATCCGGTCGAGACCCGGGCGATTGAGGACTTCGGCCAGCTTGATCGCATCCTCCAGCGCGAGCTTGGTCCCGGACCCGATCGAGAAATGCGCGGTATGGGCGGCGTCGCCGAGCAGGATCAGCTTGTCGTAATGCCAGCGTTCGCAAATGATCCGCCGAAACTTGAGCCAGACCGCCGAACCGCGCAGGTGCGCGGCATTGGTGAGCAAGGGTTGGCCGTCAAGATATTTGGCGAAGATCTTCTCGCACAGCGCGATCGCTTCTCCTTGATCCATCTGATCTAGGTCCAGGCCGGCCCAGGTGCTTTCCGAACATTCGACGATGAAGGTCGAGCAGTCCTCGGCAAAGCGATAGGCATGCGCCCAGATCCAGCCGGCCGCCGTTTTCTCGAAGGCGAAAGTGAAGGCATTGAAAGTCCTGGGCGTGCCGAGCCAGACGAAGCGGTTGGCGCGCTCCTGGATGTCGACACCGAAGTGCTCGGCGTGGGTCTCGCGGAACCGGCTGTTGATCCCGTCGGCCGCGATCACCAGGTCCCAGTCCCGCCACGCGCCAAGGTCCGGATCGCACTCGGTCTCATAATGAATTTCGACGCCCAGTTCGCGGGCGCGGCCGGCCAATATTTGCAACAGTCGCTTTCGGCCGATGCCGATGAAGCCATGTCCCGACGACCGAATGCACGCGTCATGGATATGGACATCGATGTCGTCCCAATGGGCGAACTCGTCGGAGATGATCCGGCCGGAAACGGGGTCGTTGGCCATCAAATTCTCGACCGTCTGGTCGGAGAAGACCACGCCCCAGCCGAAGGTCACTCCCTCGGCATTGCGTTCGAACACGTGCACGTCGTGACGCGGGTCGCGAAGCTTCATCGAAATCGCGAAGTAAAGGCCGGCGGGTCCTCCGCCGATGCACGCAATCTTCAACCGCTTTCCTCCCGCTCTATCCGTCATGCTAGCGCGGCAGGGCCAAGGATGCATCACCCAGGGCCGATCCGTCCATCTTGAGTCGGCCTATTGACTCAGCAGTCTTCCGAGTCGCTATTCGATTCTCGTCCCGCAGTGGCGGAATTTCCCAAAGCGGGACGTCCTACCCACAAAATTTTCCACAAGGTTCACGGTGGCCGGATTCGCGGTTGAATCGCCGCTCCGACTGTCTCGAGGCTCTGTTAACCTTTCGGTAACCTAAGTTATAAATTTAACACGAATTAACTTTTTACCTATTCCCCGAATCTATTCGACATGCTTCATTCACACAATTCAGACAATTCATATGAAACTTCCGCCTAACATCCTGTCGTTTCCATAAATTACTGCCGTTATTACTTCGAGTAGCATTATAGGTTAACCAAGAATTTCTACCAAGAGATCATAAAAGCTAGACCCGCTCTTCTGCCAAGAATCCGGCCAAGCTTGAAAAGTTCACAATTGAGGTGTTTCTTTTGTTTACGAGCGCGGGGGCGGTCTCGACTATTCGCGGCTGCATTAACCAATGTGGGTTAACGCAACGTCCCAGCCAGAACGCAATTTAACGCGTCGCGGAGACCCCGCGGCGCAAATGGGCAGAGGTGGTTATGCGGTACGAAGATGCTTCGCACACGAGCGCGTTCCAGGGCCAAGGGCCGATCGCCAACGATGACACGGATCAGCTCGCGGCTGGCTCGAAGAGCTCGGCCACAGGCAATCTGATCACGGGCGATGGAACTCAAACCGGTTCTGCCGGGGCCGACTCTGCTACGGGCGGGCATATCACCGCCATTGCCGGCAAAGGCGGCGAAGACTCCAGCTTCGCCGGGGGCAAGCTCAGCGTCATGGGCGAATATGGCAAGCTCAGCGTCGATGCCCAGGGCAATTACGTCTACCAGGCCAACAAGGGCGTCGAGAACGTCCGCGATCGCTTCACCTACACACTCGCCGATAATAATGGCGCCACCGACACCGCATCGTTGGTCGTCGAAATCGGCAAGACCCCGTTCGCCGTCAAGGCGGATGCGCAGCAGGTCGTCGTCGGGCCGGACGGCGTTGTCACACTGCCTGCCGGCGTCGAGCTCAGCGACGTCCATGTCGTTGGCCGCAACCTGGTGGTCGACATGCCCGACGGCACTCAGATGATCATCATCGACGGCGCGGTGTTCGTGCCGCAGTTGGTGCTGAACGGCGTCGAGGTTCCGGCGACCAACGTTGCAGCGCTGCTCATCGGCCAGGAAGTCCAGCCGGCCGCCGGCGAAACGCCGCCCTCGAGCGGCGGCAACTTTGCCGTTCCGCCGCCGCCGCTGGATCCGGGCGTGCCGCTCGGCGACCTCATTCCGCCGACCGAATATACTTATAAGCCGCCCGAGCCGCAGCCGCCGCTCGATATCCAGGACTCTGAGCCCGAAGCGGGCGTCGCCACTGCTCTGTTGGACGACGATGCGCAGCAAGGCGGCAATCCGCTCAGCACGACCGGCGACGATCCCGGTGGCGCCGTAGCCACCGGCAATCTGCCCGGCTCAGGTGGCGACGGAAACCTGACGTGGGAGCTGACCGGGGGCGGAACGGTTCCTGCGGGCCTGGGCTTCGCGCTGTCGCCCCAGCTCAACGGAGATCTGTGGATCCTCCAGGGCGGTGTCCATGTGATCACCGTTCACGTCGATCCAACGAACGGCGACTACATTGTCACGCAGATTGCGGCGATCGACCACACTGCCGGCGGTAACGAGAATAACGAGATTTTCACCCTCAACTATTCGGTCACCGACCAGGACGGCGACGTTGCCACCGGCACGCTGACGATTGACGTCGATGACGATATGCCAACGGTAAACGTTTCGGCCGGCCCCGATGCGGACGTCATCCTGACGACCGACGATGCCCAGACCATTGGCGCGGCAAGCGATACGGCCGTCACCTCGGCCAATTTCAGCGGCGTGTTCGGCGGTACCACCGTCGTATTCGGCGCCGACGGCGCCGGACCTGGCAGCAGCAGCACCTATGCTCTTGCCATTACCGGCTCGAACTCGGGGCTGGCCAGCCATGGCGCAGCGATCAACCTCTACGTCGTTGGCGGAGTCGTGGTCGGTTCCACCGCGGCGACTGCTGGTGCGATCGATGCTGGCAATACGATCTTCACGGTATCGACCACCAACACCGGCGTCGTGACGCTGACCCAGTTCCAGCAGATTGATCATGTCGTCGAAAATCCGAACGGCCCGCCATTCGCTGATCAATTCGCCAGTCTGGCAGACGGCCTTGTCACGCTGACGCGTTCCGAAACAGCTGTGGACGGAGACGGTGACCAGGTCACCGGTTCGGCAACGGTCAACATCGGCGCAAACCTGCATTTCACCGACGATGGCCCCTCTGTCTCGCTAAGCGCGGCCGCAGAGCCGACCCTGATTGTCGATGAGTCGAATTTCGGCGGCAACGCTGGTCCGACCAGCTTCGCCAGCCTGTTCAACTTCTCGTTCGGTGCGGACGGACCTGCGGCGTCGGGTTCACTCCAGTTCAATCTCGGCATCAATCCAGGAGCCACAGGCCTCGTCGACACATTGACGGGTGCGGCCGTGGTCCTGTCGCTTGAGAGCGGCCAGGTTATCGGCCGGGCCGGGGCGGGCGGACCAGTCGTTCTGGTGATCAGCGTTGACGCCAACGGCAACGTGTCGCTCGACCAGCAGCGTGCAGTGATCCATTCGGATCCGAACGATCCGAATGACGACATCACCTTCGCCAGCGATAACCTGATCACGCTAAGCGCGACGGCAACGGATTTCGACGGCGACACCGGTACGATCGCCACACCAATTGCGATCGCCCAGGACTTCCATTTCCTTGATGACGGTCCCAACGCCAATAATGACGTCGACTCCATCGTCGGCGGCAGCGGTCCGGCCACGGGCAACGTGCTTACGGGTGTCGATTCGCCTGGCGGCGACGCCAACGCCACCGACGGTGTCGCTGACAGTTCCGGCGCCGATTCGCCTGCTACGGTTGTGGGTCTGGCAAGCAACAATGTGCCGGCGAATGTCGACAATAACGCAGCCGGCGGGTTCGTTGTTGTTGGCCAGTACGGCACGCTGACGGTCAATGCCGATGGCAGCTACAGCTATCTTCGCACCGACCTTTCCCCCGGTAGCAAGCAAGACGTCTTCACCTACACGATGAAGGACGCCGACGGGGATACCGACACGGCAACCCTGACCATCAATATCACCGACAACGCCCCGATTGCGGGCACCGTCAACGCCACCCTCGATGACGATGCGCTGGCCAATGGCAACCCGGGCGGCGTCGGCGACGACAGCCCCGACACGTCCAACCTGACCGGCAACCTGCCGGGTTCGGGCGGCGACGGCACACTTACCTTCAGCGTGGGCCTGGGCGGCGCACCGGCCGGCTTCACCTATGTGTCGGGCGGCGCTGGCGTGGTGTTGATCCAGCAGGGCGGGGTCACCAAGATCACGGTGACCGTCAACTCCGATGGCAGCTACACCATCGTCCAGAACCTGCCGCTCGATCACGCTGCCGGTGGCAACGAAAACAACCAATCGTTCGCGCTCACCTACACGGTCACGGACGCGGATGGCGACCCGGCCAACGGCACGATCAATATCAACGTCGATGACGATACGCCGATCGCCACGGCGACCCTGCTCACCGGCACGGTCGACGAGGACGGCGTCCCCGGCGGTATCGCCGGCGGTCCAGACGACGTGGCTGGAGCCGCGACGTCCGCGACAGGCAACGTTTCGAGCTTGTTCGCATCGGGCGCGGACACGCCGCTAACTTATCAGCTGCTCGGTAGCTTTGCGGGCCTCCCGGCGCTGACTTCGGGCGGCGTCGCGGTGACCTATGGCGTTGCCCTGAATGCGGGCGTCTACACGCTGACGGCCTCGGCTGGCGCCAACACGGTCTTCACTTTCACTCTGAATGCGACGAGCGGCGCCTACAACTTCACCCTGGTCGATCAGATCGATCATCCGACTCTGAACGGTCTGCCGGGCGACGACACGGAGAATGACCTGCTGATCCAGCTGGGCTCGATCATTCAGGCAACCGACCATGACGGCGACACGGTCGTCGCCAACGCCAACGGCCTGGTCATCACGGTTGATGACGACACGCCGACGGCCGCCAATGACACCGACCAGGTTGCAGCTGGCGGATCGTCAACCACGGGCAATGTCATCACCGGCGCCGGCACCACCAGCGGTGCTGCCGGCCAGGATTTCCCTGGCGCGGATTCGCCGGCATCGATCATCCAGATCAGCGGTACGGGCGGCACCGACGCCACGTTCAGCGGCGGCGTCTTGTCGATCGGCGGAAGCTTTGGCACACTCGATATGGATGCCAGCGGCAACTACACCTACACCCGCAACGGCGGTTCGCCGGGCAACGTCCAGGACGTGTTTACCTACACCTACCAGGATGCCGACGGGGACAAGGTCACCGCGACGCTGACCATCACAATCAACGATGCCGCGCCGATTGCTGGCACGGTCAACGCGACGCTCGATGACGATGCGCTGGCCAACGGCAATCCGGGCGGTGTTGGCGATCAAAATCCCGACACCTCGAACCTCACGGGCACTTTGCCAGGTTCGGGCGGCGACGGCACGCTGACCTTCGGCGTGCTGCTGACCGGCGCTCCGGCCGGCTTCACCTACGTCTCCGGAGGCGCTGGCGTGGTGCTGATCCAGCAGGGCGGCGTCACCAAGATCACGGTGACAGTCAACGCCAATGGCAGCTACACGATCGTTCAGAACCTGCCGATCGATCATGCTGCTGGCGGCAATGAAAATGATCAGGCGTTTGCTCTAACCTACACGGTGACCGACGCCGACACCGATCAGGCCACCGGCACGATCAACATCAACGTCGACGACGACACGCCGATCGCCACGGCGACGCTGCTCACCGGCACGGTCGACGAGGACGGCGTACCCGGCGGCATCGCCGGCGGCACCGGCGACGTCGCAGGCGAGCCGGTTTCGGCGACGGGCAACGTTTCGGGCCTGTTCGCCTCGGGCGCAGACACGCCGCTGACCTACCAGTTGTTGGGTAGCTTCGCGGGCCTTCCGGCGCTCACGTCGAATGGCGTGGCCGTAACCTACGGCGTTGTCTTGAACGCGGGCGTCTACACGCTGACGGCGTCTGCCGGCGCCAACACGGTCTTCACCTTCACGTTGAATGCGACGACCGGCGCTTATAACTTCACCCTGGTCGACCAGCTCGATCATGCCGCGGGGCTCAACGAGAACGACCTGACGATCGCGCTAGGTTCGATCATCCAGGCGACCGACCATGACGGCGACACGGTCGTCGCCAACGCCAACGGCCTGGTCATCACGGTCGACGACGATACTCCGACGGCGGCAATCGCGACCACCGCAAACAATGTAAGCGTCGACGAGTCCGTTGGCATTCAGGCGGACTCGAACGATACCACGAACGCGGGCGTCATTGCGCTGTTCAGCGGCGTCGCGAACAAGGGCGTCGATACGGATCTTCCGCAATATGCGACCAACGCAAATGCGATCGTCACGATCGCAGGAAGCGCAGTTGGGGCCGACGCGCCAGGGTCCACGGTGTTTAGCCTCAACGTGTCGAGCGCGGGGGTCGATTCCGGCCTCAACACGACTTCTGGGCAGGACATTCTTCTGTTCAAGGAGGGCAGTCTGATTGTCGGCCGAGTGAGTGGCGGCCCTGACGACGGCAAGGCGGCGTTCGCTATTGCGATCGATCAGACCGGCCACATCAGCATCGTCGAGTACCTGTCGATCCAACATCCAAATGCGGCCAACCCGGACGATGTGCTGTCGATCGCGGATGGCGCAGTGGTGGCGGTGGTTACCGTCACTGACGCTGACGGTGACTCAGCTACGCAGAACGTTGCAATCGGCAGCCATATTCAGTTCCAGGACTCTGGGCCGGTCATGACGGCCGCGCAGAACATGAACATCCAGAACAGCGGTGACGTTGCCCATACGGCTGCGTTCGCCTTCAACCTGGGTGCTGATGGCGCGAATACGTCAAACGACGTCATCACTAACGTGACAGGCAGTGCGACGGTCGGCGGTGTTGCGGTCCAAAACTGGACCCTGACGCCGGGCGCCGAGACTGCGACTACGGCGAGCTATTCGTTCAGCTTCGATTATCCGATTGGTGGCGGCAATACCGCGCACGAAACCGGTACGCTGGTGTTCGACAAGGCTGCCGGCACGTACACGATCGACCTTGCAAACCCGATCCAGGGGGTCACGACCATCCTGCAGACGGCGACGGGCACGTTGTTCCAGGGTTACGAATTTGGGTCCTCGACATTGGACGGCTCTCAGCCAGCAATCTCGGTAACCCAAATCCAGGACCTGGCCGGAACTGCGAACGACATCTACGTGCAGTTCACTAGCGTGGCCGAGCCCAGCTCGGGTACTGGGGACAATAACCTGGAGTTCAGCAATTGGGTCCCGGGTGCCGATAACCCCGCACCGGTCAATGGCGGTGGAGACACCACTTGGAATCCGGGTCAGCTGTTCAATCAGACGGATAGCTGGGTGTCGACCTCGAACGACGCCAATGGCGTGGCTGGCGATACCATCCAGGGCGGCGAGGTGCTCGACTTCAACTTGGTCCAGGGCGCCAATCCGACCGGCATCCTGGCTGATCCCAGCACCTATGCCCAGGCATCGTCGATGTTCCTGAAGTTCGACGGCATTGGCTCGTCGGAAGACATGATCGTCGTTCTGAAACTCTATGATACGGTCGCACACACCTACACGACCGTGGCCCTTATGGTTCAGAATTCGGACATCCAGAAGGGTCCGGGATCGGGTCCGGGAATCTATTCAGGCATAACGCTCGATCAGAACGACGGCCTGATCATCATCGAGCCCAACGATTACCAGCAGGGCAACACCAACCTGGTGATAGTCGGTGCGCAGATTGCGGGCAGCGATGAAGGACTCTCCGGAACGGCGATCGACTTCAACTACGGTGGAGTTTTGGGTGTTGCCAGCACGGGCACCCAGGACTTCTCGACCGATGTCAGTGACGGTCCGTTCAAGATCTCGTCGATCGGCTTCACGTCGTTATCGACCACGCCTCAGAACGCCCAGCTCGACTTCAACGTTACGGTAACTGATGGCGATGGTGACTCGATCACTCAGGCCATCTCGGCGACTGTCACGCCGGCAATCGACTCGGTGAGTGCGGCTACCATTCCGGCGGCCAACACGACCGTCGCGCCGGTCTTGCTCGACCTCAACGGTGACGGCGTGCAGTTCCTCGCCGCCGATGCCGGGGTCCGATACGACTACAATGGCGACGGTGTGAAGGAAGCGACGGCATGGGCCGGCCCGACGGACGGCATCCTGATCCATGACGCCAACGGCAACGGCACCGTCGATGGTGCTGGCGAGTTCGTATTCGGATCCGGCAGCGTCACCGACCTGCAAGGGCTGCGTGCGATCTATGGCGACACTCTGGATGCCAACGATGCTGACTTCGCCCAGTTCGGCGTGTGGCAGGATGCCAATTCGAACGGTGTGGTCGACGCAGGAGAGTATCAGAGCCTGACGGCGGCCGGCATCGCCAGCATCAATCTGGTCAGTGACGGCGTCACCTATTCCGCAGCTGATGGCGACGTCATCGTGGCCGGCAGCTCGACCTACACCAGCACGGATGGGTCGACCGGCGCGGTTGCCGATGCCAGTTTCTACGTCGGTCGGTCGGTCGACGACGAAAAGGCGTTAAGCAGTTCGACCAGCAACATCGCCCTTGCGGCGGCGATTGCTGCGGCGGGCCTGGCTGCAAGCCAGCCGGCTGCTGCATCGGTTCCGGATGAGGCCAGCCACGGCCAGACAGTTGCCGATACGGCTGCGGGCGTTGGCCCGGCCGTGGTAGCGGCTGCTGATGACGCCGCAGAAAGCCGTTCGGCCCTCGGTAACGAGGTTCGCGAGGCCGCCGACGACGTGCCTCAGGCGGCTTCGTCAGGTCATTCGGACGCGTCAGCCGACTCCAGCCATTCGCTGGATGACAGTCAGGCTTCGGCCCCGGCCAGCTCGGACGAGGCCGCGGCCAACGACGACCAGGGTCCGGCAGCTGCCACGGCAGATGCCAGCCCGGTAGCGCCGACGGTGGCGATGGTTTCGGCCGAGGCGCTGCAGGCAGCCGGCCTGGACGGCAACGTCCAGCATGGCGGCTCGGTGGAGAAGATCATCGTCGAGGCACTGGGTCACGGAAACGGGAACGGTGCGGTCGATGCTCTGCTCGACGCATTCCATGGCGGAAATGGCGGGGGAGCGGCGATTGCCAATCTGGCAAGCGCACCGTCCGGCGCCGTCTCGGCTTGGGACATGGCATCAAACGGGGCTTCCGCGGGAGCCAACGAGATGCTGATGAAGGTGGGTGCCGAAATGCTCCACCACGACGCGGTTCAGCCGACCCACAACGGCTAACCAAGGTATTGGCCCTCTCCGGTGGACGGGGAGGGTCTTTGCCTCTGACCAGAAGGGGGAAGACATGAAAAGGAAGCACTGGACGTTGATCGTTCCCGGGGCGGTGCTGATGTGCACATCTCCGGCGTTCGCGGTGGATCTGAGGGAGGCCGTCCAAGCCGCCCTCAATACCAACCCGGAAATCCGGCAGGCTGTGCACAACAAGCTGGCCACCAAGGAAGAGCGCAAGCAGGCCGAGGGCCTGTGGTATCCGCGCATTTCAGTCGAGGGTTCTGCGGGGGTTCGTGAGTTGCGCAACCCGACCCGCCGCGATCTAGGGATTGCGGGCGATACGCTGCATCCGGTCGAAGGCTTTGTGGTTGCCGACCAGCTGCTGTGGAACTCGGGCGGCCGCGTCGCGGAAATCAAGCGGCAGGCGTCCAGGACCGATGCCGCTGCTGCTCGTATCGAGGAGCGTAGCGAATTCGTCGCGCTCAACGTCAGCCGCGCCTACATCGACTATCTGCTGCAACAGCGGCTGGTGGCGATCGCGCAGGACAATGCGACGTTCCACGAACGGCTCGCTGGCGACCTTCGCGAAGGCGTTGCCCGGGGCTCGATCTCGGTCGCCGACCAGCAGCAGGCCGAAGAGCGGCTGCAGGCAGCGCGGACCCGCATCACCGAGGCCCGCGAGGACCTCGATACCGCGGCGATCCAGTTCCAGACGCTGACCGGCGTTCCGATCGATGCGGTCAATATGCCGCCCGATCTTTCGGCGATGATGCCGGCTTCGCTTCCGGAAGCGGAAGAACTTGCGCGGCAGAACAACCCGCGGGTCCAGGAAACCTTGGCCGACCTCAATACGGCACGGGAGGAAATCAAGACCGCCCAGGCCGAGTTGGGACCGCGTTTCAACGCCGAGGCAACCGCCAGGTACGGCGATGATATCGATGGCTTTAAGGGCCGCACTAGCGACCTTGGCGCGCGAGTGGTCATGCGCTGGAAAATCTTCGACGGCTTCGCCAATACGGCCAACGTCCGCGAACAAAAGCAGCGCGAGAACGAAACTCATGCTCGCCTGTTCGAGCGGACTCGTGCCGCCGAAGAGGATGTGCGTTCCGCGTGGAGCCGCCTGACCAACCAGGACCGGCTGGTCAACGAGCTCGCAACGCAGAGCCGCGTTACCGACGACCTGCTGCTCTCCTATCGCGAGCAGTTCAACGTCGGCCGGCGCTCGCTGCTTGACGTGCTG
>Ga0207650_10001662_pt1 | contig 15840 bp, 14 predicted proteins | sample KBSS63metaG_FD_184325 | JGI IMG/M metagenome (GOLD analysis project Ga0207650, IMG submission 184325) | Switchgrass rhizosphere microbial communities from Kellogg Biological Station, Michigan, USA - KBS S6-3 metaG (SPAdes) (version 2) | ecosystem: Host-associated > Plants > Roots > Rhizosphere...
TGCGCAAAGAGCTGGGCGTGCAGCACGGCATCCGTGTCAACACGGTCAGCCCGGGTGTGATCAACACCGGTTGGGCCGATAAAGTCACCGACCCGGCAGGCCGTAAAGCGGCTCAAGAGCTGAATAAAATCGCTATCTCGCCGGACGACATTGGTCGCGCAGTGCTGTATGCACTGAATCAGCCTGAAAACGTCACCGTCAACGACCTGATAATTTCGCCGACCCGCCAGGATTGGTAAGTCATAAGCGTTGAAATCACCCAGCCCAGGCACCGGCGCAACGCCGTGTGCCTGGGCGCTACAGGATCCGTCCTGTGCTCCCGAGTAAAAGCACTGAGACCCTTCAATGAAATTCGTATTTTGATTGTCGACGGTGGCGCTGGCGAAGAGCCTGCGTGACGCTGGAAGGATGGTTGGCGCGGGCGTTCTATGCATCGCTGTACCGCATACCGCAAGTCGCGCGCTATGGCCTGGTACCCTATGCATTACTGATGTCGGGTAACCATCTGGGGCCAGGCACCGAGCCTCGGTTGACACTGCATTAGATCACTGATGGAGTTAGCGCTTCTCCGATCGCATAAAAGTGGCCGCCTGCGATGTAGTGCAGGCTACGAAAGTCCGGGTGCGCACGCTCAAAGTGCCAATGGCCGTCGCTGAATACCCGTGTGTCGGCCCAGGCAGCGACGACTTCACCGATAAACAGGTCGTAGGTCGACTGGTTGTGAGGTTCGGGCAATAGTTTGCACGCAAGCCAGGCCGAGCAGCCGGCCACGAATGGCACGTCATGGCCGCTGATACTGAATAGCTCGACGCCGCTATGAGCCAGCTTCTGTGGATCTTCCTGCAGGCTGACGCTGCCGACATCGCGGGTCAATTGCAGCTGTGCCACGGTGGGAACCTGAATCACAAAGAGGCCGCTACGCTCTACCAGTTCGCGGGTTTTGGCGATCTTGTCCAGCACCACAGTGACTTTGGGTGGTGAGAAATCCAATGCACAGGCCCATGCCGCGGCCATCACATTTCGAGTCTCCTCGTGTTGAGCAGATACCAGCACGGTGGGGCCGTGATTGATCAGCCGGTAGGCCTTTTCAAGCGGCACTTCGGCAATGTGGTCGTGCATCGTAACTCCAGAAAAAATTAAACCCCGCATCCATTGCTGGAGCGGGGTAGGGCACATTCACGCGGTGGCGGTTTGGTTCAGGTAAACCTGGAGGCTTTCATGCCCGCCGACAATGAGCGACTCGATGGTCGAGGTCCATTGCCCCTGGGGATCAGGCTCGCGCGTGTCGAAGGTCGAAGACCACAGAATCACGGTTTTCTGCTCGCCGGTCAGCGGGATCAGTCGCACGGTCAACACGTAGTTGTCGACGGGCAGTGGCGCTTCAACGAAGCGGTAGGAGAACTGCAGATTCACCGCGTCTACCGACAATAACTGCTCGCGCAGAATGGCGCCGTCCTGCAACGTCAGCCTACGGATGCAACCGACCAGACCGTCCGGCTGACCGTCTTCGATGACGCTCTGCGGGATCGCCGGGTGCCACTGGCTGATTTTCCCGAAGCGCTTGAGTACATCCCAAACGCGCTCGGCGCCGCCATCTACGACGGCACTGTATTCAACTTTTGCCATGATTCATCACCTTAAGAAACAGCATTACGTTCAGGCTGCTCGGGTCAGCCTTCAAACTGGTGATAAACCTTAGCGATCACCTTCCAGGTGCCGTCGATTTTGATCAGTGTCAGGTAATCGTTGTAGTCGGCACCGATCGCGTCCTTTTCCATGTCCACCCGTACCACGGCGGTGGTTGGGGTGATCGCCAGCACGTCCAGGCGAGTGCTGATATCCGGGGCCGTGCCATTAGTGCGGACGAAGTCGAACAGGTTGCTGATCGGGCCGCCCAACAGTTTGCCGTTGGTGAAGCCGTACATCACCGCTTCCTTGTGGAAGGCCTGCTCCAGCACCTCCGGGCTGCCGGCACGCAGGCCGTCTGCGTATTGCTGGGCCACGGCGACAACGGCGTTGTAGTCCTGGGTGGGTACAGCTTTGATGTTTTTGCTCATGGTCAAACCCCTTTGCATGGTTTTGGCGCCAACAGGGCGCGGTTCAAACGGCTGGGTTAAGGAGCAACGTGGGTGTGGTAGATCTTGCTGATGACAGTCCACTTTCCGTCAACCTTCAGCAAGTTGAAGAAATCGGTGAAGCAGAAGCCGGAGATGTCGTTGGTATCGATACGTGCGCTGGCAGCGGTGCCTACGATATCGACGTTGACGATGGCGCCTTTGGCTTCCGGTGAGGGACGGAAGGCGCTGTCGATGATGTCGAACAGACCCTGGATCGGGCCTCCGGTCAGCTTGCCTTCGCCATCTACACCAAAGATGGTGGCCTGCTCGCTGAAGGCAGGTTTCATGAGGCTGCTTTTGGCTTGCTTGCCACCTTCGTTGTAGTGGTTCAGCACCGTGACGATGGCGTTGTAGTCTTCGACGTAAGTTGGGTTGCTCATGGTGTAACTCCTAGTTTGAAGAGGGTTGAAGAAGGGCTTGGTTGATCGCTTTGCGTGCATATCTGGCGACGGTCAGTAAGGCTATCAATGCAACGACCAGACCCGTCCAAGTCATCATTTGAGTCGATCGATTGGTCGTTACCTCGCCACTGATTATCTGTGCGACATCAGCCGCCAGAGAGCCCAAGTACGCATACAGAAATGTTCCAGGAAACAGGCCGATCCAAGTCGCCAGGAGGAAATCTCGACGGGCGATTCGGCTGGCTCCGAGTCCATAGCTCAGCGGAGCGAACGGCACGATGGACGCTAGGCGTAAGAGAAAAACAATTCGAAAACCTCCTGACTCGATTGCGTGGTCGACCGCCGCTGATGTGGGGCTGTTCGCCAGGCGTCGTTTGACCCAAGGGCGCAGAAGCGATCTGCCCAAGGCAAATGCGACCGCTGCAGACAGCAAGCCAGCGGGCGAGATGAGCAGCGTTCCCCCCATCGGGCCGTACAAAAAACCGGCGAGCGCCGTAAGCATCGAGGCGGGTACGAAGGCGACAGTGCCCACCACAAATATCGCGGCATACAGCGCAATCCCGACGACTGCGAGCGAGCGAATAATCTCGGTCCACTGGGCGACGCTGTGTACGGCCAGGTCTATCACGTTGCCTACCCGATTCATTCAGTTTGTGGGAATGCTTCCCGTCCAGCGCATCACTGAAAGCAATTTAATTAGCGATCGCTACATATCGCGTGTATTTTATAGTGGTCACTACAGTTAGTGTCAAGACATTTGCTTTCGGTGTTGGTGGGGGCGAAGTAGGCGTTCGACGGTGCTTTGCAACCAATGCCTGATGCCCTGGGGGAGAACACCATGACGCCAAGGTTTTACGCACAGGACACCTGTTTCTACAGCTCCATGGGCAACTACAGTTTTGAGGACAGGTGCGAGATGACTAAGGCGGTGGGTTATGACGCCACCTATCTTTCAATCTGCGATGGACGCAACTGGGCAACTGCCCAGCAATTGAACAGCGTCAAGGACGCGTTACGACATTGAGGTAGCGGGCATCTATGTGGTGCTCAACCTGCGCCTTGGCGCAGAGGCGGAGCAGAACGCGGGCATTTATCAGATGCTGAAAGTGGCACCGCCACGCTCCACCGTCGAATTGGTGATTAAAACCGCGGGGGATTTCGCGCGTTCGGACCCAGTGGGCGATGAGCCTGTGGTGCGTTTGTTGGCCGAAGCCTTGTCTATCGCACAGCAGAGCAATATAGGCATCCTGATCTACTCGCATTTGCTGCACTGGAGCGAAAAGCACGACGACGCCCTGCGCATTTGTGAGCGACTCAATCACCCCAACCTGAGCCGCTGATTCACGCCAGTATCAATATGATCACCTTCGGCCACGCGGAGTTTGCCCAGCTAATCCTGGAGGTGTTTGCCCTTTTGCAAGGCCGGGCTTCGCTGCGCGGCCTCAACCGCAAGAAACTCATCGTGCACTTCGTCCCTGGGCTGATACTTAAAGGGCGTCAAAGCACGCAGCACCGGGATAATCATCTCACTGGAGCCGGTCTACGCCATGGCCTACGCGTGGTGGTTGTTCCTGGAGCGCCGTCATATCGGATGTTGACAGGAGCGGTGTTGATGGTGCTGGCTACTGTGTTGTCGGCACAGAGTGCGGGGGGGATTCGCGCAGGACCAATAGCGGAGCGGCTACTTGACTCACCTATGGTGATCTCGCCACGTCCTGTGATAATCAGGATAGGGCAGATCACAGGTGCTCCCTGTTTTCTAAAAGCTCTCAGGATTCCCACTGATATGTTGAAAGCCTCAGGCCGGTCTATCGATTCGCAGAGACTCCGATCGGAACTGCCCTTATCAATAGCCTGTTTGGCCTTAGGCTGGGGGCATCCTTTTCGAAGCATCCAATGCATGCCCTCAAATGTGCCCCCAATGTAGCAATCCACTGGAAGTGAATGGAGCTCCATGGTTTGTGGAAAGGCAGAAATGATCAGCTAAACAGCCTGTCCGACGACGCCTAAAGACTCTCAGGGTCGCCAAAAAACATCTGAATCCGCGACCGCAACCACCGCTCTCCCGGATCATTATCCTGCGAGCCACGCCACGCCATGTGCAGCTCAAAGCTGCGTACCGGTAACGGCGGATCTTCCGCCCGCAACCCGCCCGCCGAGGTCAATGCTTCGGCCGCGTAGTCCGGCACTGTCGCCAGGATGTCCGTGCCCGCCAGCAACGTGCCGAGGCCGTTGAACTGTGGCACGGCCAAGACCACATGGCGTTTACGGTCGAGTTTTTCCAGCTCCTCATCAATGAAGCCGCTCAGGTCGCCGGCAAAGGACACGAGCGCGTGAGGGCGAGCGCAGAAGTCGTCCAGGCTCAGAGGGCCCGGCACGCTGTCGGCGCGCAGCAGTTTCGGCAGGCTGCGACGCAGGACTTTGCGTTTGGCGTTGGCCGGCAGGTCGGCGGTGTAGCTGACGCCGATGGAGATTTCGCCGGAGGCCAGCAGGCCGGGCATCAGGATGTAGTTCACGCGGCGTACCACCAACACGATGCCGGGTGCCTCGGCGCGCAGGCGCTTGAGCAGTTGCGGCAGCAGGGCGAATTCGACGTCGTCGGACAGGCCGATGCGGAATACCGCGGTGCTGGTGGCGGGGTCGAATTCGGCGGCGCGACTCACGGCGGTGGAAATTGAGTCCAGGGCCGGGGAGAGCAGGGCGAAGATTTCTACCGCTCGGGCTGAAGGCTCCATGCTGCGCCCCGTGCGCACGAACAGGGGGTCATCAAACAGCCCGCGCAGGCGTGACAAGGCCGCGCTGATCGCCGGCTGGCCGAGGAACAACTTCTCGGCAGCACGGGTCACACTGCGCTCGTGCATCAAGGTTTCGAATACGATCAAGAGGTTAAGGTCGACACGACGCAGGTCGTTACGGTTCATCTTGTGTCCTGGAAGAGTCAGCAAACTTGACGAGAGCGGCCGTATAGGAAGAATGACCGGCATGAATCTTACGGGCAAAGGCTGTTACTCTGCACAAGAAAATTGAGTTTTCTTACAAGAGCTGAGGTCTATTCCTCAGTTGCGGAATCAATGACAAGCATGTCGACTATTAATGGCGACCGGTGGTCTTACCCGGAAAGCCCAGATAGAGTTCATGGCATTAGAGGTTACTTTGACGAGGTTTGCGATGTCCCGCACGATCCGTTTTCACAAGTTTGGTCCGGCCGAGGTGCTCAAATGCGAAGAGCATGCAGCCGCGCAGCCCGCACCGGGCGAAGTGCAGGTGCGTGTCGAAGCGATTGGCATCAGCTGGTATGACATTCTGTGGCGCCAGAACCTGGCGTCTTCCCATGCACGCTTACCGTCCGGCCTTGGCCATGAGATGGCCGGGGTTGTGGTCGCCTTAGGCGATGGCGTGGATGACTTGGCGGTGGGCGATAAGGTGGCCAGTTTTCCGGCCGAGAGCCCTAATGATTATCCGGTGTATGGCGAACAAATCGTCCTGCCCCGTTCGGCCCTGACCCGTTATCCGGATGTCCTGAGCCCTATCGAAGCCAGCGTGCATTACACGCCGCTGTTGATCGCCTACTTTGCCTATGTGGATCTGGCACGCGTCAAACCGGGGCAATTTGCGCTGGTAACTGACGCCAGCCACTGCGCCGGCCCGTCCTTTGTGCAACTGGGTAAAGCCTTGGGGGTACGGGTAATTGCCGCCACCAAGGACAGCGCGGAGCGTGAGTACCTGCTGTCCCTCGGTGCCGAAAAGGTCATTGTTACCGAAGAGCAGGACCTGCTGATGCAAATCAACAAGTTCACCGATAACCGCGGCGTAGACGTGGTGTTCGATGGTTTGGGCGGCCCGCAAATGTCGTTGCTCGGCGACGTATTGGCACCCCGTGGCAGCCTGGTACTTTATGGCCTGCAGGGCGGTAACCAGACACCGTTCCCGGCGTGTGCGGCGTTCCAGAAGAACATTCAGTTCTTTGTGCACTGCATCGGTAACTTCACCGGCAAACCTGAACTGGGCATTATCCAGGACCAGGTGGCCTTGCAGCGAGCCCTGCGGGATATCAATCAACTGACCGCCGACCGCGTGCTGGTGCCACTGAAAACCACGGTGTTTCCTTTCAATCAGTTCGTCGAAGCGCACCGTTACATGGATGAATGCCCGTGCCGCGAACGTGTCGCGTTGCAGGTCGAAGCTGTTTAGTGTGTAGGAATGTTCTCTAACAAACACTGCTTGCCCCTGGCACATGGGGCAAATGCGCCATTTGGCAGGGCTGAACCTGCATAGCCCATCAGGTGCCTGCCCGGCACGCTAACCCCTGAATCGTGACTTTTTAGCTGACGCCGCCCTGAATTCCAGCGCGGCGTCTTCGTGTGCGCGTAGTTAATGTGTGGCCCGTTATTCATCTGCACTGCTTTTCGCCCAATTTCTGTATCTATTAATCATTATTCCAACACTGATAATTGCGCCTTCACTTTCATCTCAAGGACTGAGCAATGATTGATTATCTGACACTACTGTCGCGAGTACCTGTAACTAATTGCGCGTCAGGCGCGCGGCCACAAGGAAACAGGTGGGCGCCTGAAAAGTATCAATCCAATAAGTGGGAAAGTTGGTTGAGTTACAGGTCGGACGTTTCTTTTAATAATTGGTTAACGGTGTGTAAGCGCTTGTCGGAAAGCTCCTAGGAGTGCAAGCGAATCCATTTGACCCCAGTAAATCCGGTGGCTTACGCGCTTGCAGGCCTTGGGTGCTGCCCGAGGATACCTGTGTCGCTTTGTTGCGCAGTGCTAGTGTCTAGTCATCGGCGTACAAGGTTGTGCGCAAATTTCTTACACACGCAATAGGTCGAGCAAACACGCTCAGCGGTTGCTTGAAACCAATATTTCAACTCAGGTAGTCAGCAATGAGCACTATTCACGAGCAGGCCATGAATTATGTTTACCAACAAGTGCTGCAGCGTTTGATCGGGCACTTCGCTCGCGTAGAACGAACGGCACTCCAGTTGTTGGTCCAACGTATCGTTGTGGCAGCGGGAGGCATGGAGCAAGTGGGGGACTACAAGGTGTTGATTGCCCATGGTGGCGGCGCCGTCAGCAGCTATACGTTGGCGCTGTTACGTGCTGCACAGTTGACCATTGCTGGCCGAGCACCCCGGACCTTTCAGTTGCGCGTTGCAACATTGCGACACGCAGGCATGACCGAGGGGACGCTCAACGGCCTCAATCAGGGCTATGGCCGCCTGTTTCTCCACGATGATCCAAGGGTTGAGCTACTCATGGTGGAAAACCAGGAGGTATTGCCCTTCAACCCTCTGCGACCCGCGTCTACGGTTGGGCGCGAAACCAGCCAACGCAATAGGCTGATGGTCGGCCACATGAGCTCAGGTGACTGTCGCACGACCCTGTGCAGTGATACTTACCTTGCCCTGGGGGATTTCTACCAGCGCGTCACCACGTGGAGCGGCGGCGTGCACGCGGTGGTCAGCGGTGACTCGCCGCGCAAGCAAGGTCAGTATCTTGCCTGGCTCAAGGGCATGGCAGCCGGCGCGGGTGTCGCCATGCCGGAGACCTGGCCATCGTCGCTCACAGGTTTGTTTGCACGCATGGACGAGTTGAGCGTCGGTTACTACCGCGATGTGTATGGCGAGCACTATGCGGCAAGTGACAACCCCAGCAAGTCCGGTCACCGTCACTTGGCCTATATTGGCATTGCGGATTTGCTCAGCGACGCAGACCTCTCATCCTCGTCCATGCTCTCCGAGTTCATGGCCTTTACCCCTGATCCGCTGGGGTTTCATTTCAGCCATCCGAACTATTCCAACCCCCTGTTGATGGCCCATTTGCGTGGGTTGCAGGCCCAATCCCTGCGAGACCTGGATTATGAGGCCGGCGTTCAGGGCTTTATCCAGCAGGCGACCCACTACCTGCGCCGCATGCACGTGCCCGAAACGTTGCTCATCGAAGCGGGCAGCCGTGAAGGGCGCACCCTAGCGAGCACGTACGCCCAGCAGTTCTTTGGCCTGGACGAAACTCAATTGATTTGCCTGCTGTTCTCGCCGTTTATTCATCATGGAGAGCGGCTGGAAGGCTACTTGCGCCAATGCCATCCGGGCATGCTGGTGGCCCTGCCTGAACTGCACAAGGTCCTGCAGGGCAAGCCATCCGCCGATATGCTGCAACAGTGGGTCACCGACACCAGCGGCTTACCAATGCCATTGCTGCAGCAGCTTTACCGCAAGCGTCCATCGGTTACCGCGAGTGGCAAACTGCACGATGCTGGCGCTCTGTCCGGCGACAGCGCGCAGGCCTGTCAATTGTCCGGGCGATGACACTGCACGGCGAACGGCAGGCGGATTTCGCGTATCAGGCGGTTTACCGCTACCTGATCACGTTGATCAACGAAGTCAGCACCGATACTCGGGTAAAACTACCATCCCTGCGGCAATTGGCCGGGCGCCTGAACGTATCGATCTCCACTATCCAGTACGCCTACGCATTGCTGGAGAAGGAGGGTAGGGTGTATTCGGTAGCCAAGTCGGGTTACTACGCCTGGCCTCTCTCGGCAAACTCGCTGACGTGGGCCGGTGGCGATCTGCTTGACCGACTCTATGCTGCGGCGCGGCGGCCGGGCATGGCGGTGCTCAGCGGGGATGAGCCCGCGCTGCTGGCCTCTTTGGATGGAACCCTGTTGCGCCTGGAGCGGGAGTTGGTGCGCCACTACCCGGCCCAGGCGCAACCCTGGTCCCAGCCGTGTGGCGTATGGGAGCTGCGTGCGGCACTGGCGGCACGCTACACCTCGTCACCCACGCGCTGCTGGCATGCCGATGACGTCTACCTGGGGGCCGATCTGCGCGGTGTCCTGGACATCCTTATCGACGTACTGGGCCTGAGGGGGACTGCGGTGATTGTGGAATCCCCCTGCGACTGGCTGATCCTGCGCCTGCTCCAGGATGCCGGGGTGCGCATTATCGAATTGCCCTGGACGCCGGAAGGGTGCCTGGATCTGGCAACCCTTGAGCAACAGCTGTGCGATGAGTCGGTGCATCTGGTATTGCTATCGTCTGTGGTCAGCCTGCCCTCTGGGGTCGCCCTCTCTGACCGCGACCGCGTGGCCGTCGCGCAACTGCTCGATCAGTACGGTTGCTGGCTACTGGAAAACGATACCTTTGGCGAGCTGGGTTTCAAGGAGCCGCAGGCGACGTTACGCGAGCTGGTGAACCCTGAACGACTGGTGGTGTTTTCCTCTTTCGAGAAAATACTCGGCGCGGAAGCCCCCTATGGCTACCTGCTGTCCCGGCGCATGAGCAGCGAACTGCAGCGCCAGTTCCTGTTGCGTTCCTTTCGCTTATCGTCGATCCGCCAGCGCGCGATTGCGCGACTTTATCAAAGCGGACGAGTCGACCAGCACCTGCGCGAACTGCGCTTGCAATTACGCGAGCAGGCGGAGGAAATGAGCCAGCGCCTCGACCGGCACCTGGGGGATCAAGTGGCGTACCGCGTGCCGGCCGCCGGGGCGGTGTTCTGGTTGGCTTCCACACGGACGGTAGACATGCGCCATGTGTTCCAGCAATTGCTTGCCCAGCAGGTGGTGATTGCCCCCGGCGAGCTGTTCAGCGTCAGCGGCCTGCACCAGCAGAATTTGCGCTTGAGCAACACCTTTCATGGGCAACCCAACTTGGATATCGCTCTGACCGCCATCAGTGAGGCACTGCGTCAGGCCCAGATTGGATGATTGTGCGAAGTTTCTCTGCCTGCTATAGGATCGATACCGTCGCGCAGCAGTCCAACTCTCAGTAAACTGCCATTTTTTTCCGAATCCTTCTTTCCGAGGTTTATGCATGACAATCAGTCCTTTTGCGGGCAAACCGGCGCCAGCCCAGTTGCTGGTGGATATCCCGCGACTGGTTACGGCCTACTACACCGGCCAGCCTGATGCAGCAATCTCCACCCAGCGCGTGGCGTTCGGTACGTCCGGCCACCGTGGCAGCTCGTTCGAGCTGAGCTTCAACGAGTGGCACGTGCTGGCTATCAGCCAAGCCATCTGCCTGTATCGCGAAGCCCAGGGCATCAACGGCCCGTTGTTTGTTGGCCTGGACACCCACGCACTGTCGACACCTGCCGGCGCCAGCGCCCTGGAAGTGTTGGCCGCCAATGGCGTGCACGTGATGCTGGCGGAGGGCGATGAGTACACACCGACCCCGGCGATTTCCCACGCCATCATCTGTTACAACCGTGGCCGCACCAGCGGCCTGGCCGACGGCATCGTCATCACGCCGTCGCACAACCCGCCGCAGAGTGGCGGCTACAAGTACAACCCGCCCAATGGCGGCCCGGCCGACACCCATGTCACTAAGTGGATCGAAGCCAAGGCCAATGAGCTGCTGGCCAACAAACTGGCCGGGGTCAAACGCATGACCCACGCCCAGGCACTCAAGGCCGACACCACCCATCGCCATGACTACCTCAACAGCTACGTGGCTGACTTGGTCAATGTGATCGACATGGACGCCATCCGCAGCGCAGACCTGCGCCTGGGCGTGGATCCGCTGGGCGGAGCAGGGGTGCGCTACTGGTCGGCGATTGCCGAGCACTACCGCCTGAACCTGGAGGTCGTGAACACCGAAGTCGACGCCACGTTCCGCTTCATGAGCGTCGACTGGGACGGCCAGATCCGCATGGACCCGTCTTCCAGCTACGCCATGCAAGGTCTGATCGGCCTCAAGGAACGTTTCGACGTGGCATTCGCCTGCGACCCGGACCACGATCGTCACGGCATCGTTACCCCGTCCGGCGGCCTGTTGGCACCGAACAACTACCTGGCCGTGTCCATCGACTACCTGTTCCAGAACCGTCCTGACTGGCGCGCTGACGCAGCCGTGGGCAAGACCGTGGTCAGCAGCGGCCTCATCGATCGGGTGGCAGCGCGTATTGGCCGTCGCCTGTACGAAGTGCCGGTCGGCTTCAAGTGGTTTGCCGATGGCCTGTTTGAAGGTTCACTGGGCTTTGGCGGCGAAGAAAGCGCCGGCGCGTCGTTCCTGCGCAAGGACGGCACGGTCTGGAGCACTGACAAGGACGGCTTGATCCCGGCGCTGCTGGCCGCAGAAATGACCTCGCGCAAAGGCCAGGACCCCAGCCAGATCTACCGTGGCCTGACCGATGCCCTGGGCGAACCGTTCGCGATCCGTGTCGACGCCAAGGCCACCCCGGCGCAGAAAGCCTTGCTGGGCAAGCTGTCACCGGACCAAGTGACCTCCACCCAGTTGGCCGGGGAAAGCATCCAGCAGATCCTCAGCCACGCGCCGGGCAACAACCAGGCAATCGGCGGGTTGAAGGTGATGACCGAAAACGGCTGGTTTGCCGCACGGCCGTCGGGGACCGAGGATATCTACAAGATTTACGCCGAGAGCTTCATTGGCGAAGATCACCTCAAGCAGTTGGTGGAAGAGGCGCAGGTGCTGGTAGACGGTGCTATCAGCGCTAACTGAAAACCCGCTGTATACAATGGGGGGGCGGTTTTTCGTGGCGAGGGAGCTTGCTCCCGCTCGATAGCGCAGTTGGATTCGGCTTTTGGGGGCGCTTCGCACCCCAGCGGGAGCAAGCTCCCTCGCCACAAAAGCCGGCCCCTACAAGGTCAGGCCAAGTCGACTAGGACAATCTCGCTGTCTTCAATCGCCGTCACCCGCAACACCTGCTCATCCTCCACCGCAACACCGTCTCGAGCTTGTGCACGCAAGCCATTGACTTCAATCACACCGGTCGCCGGCACCAGGTAGGCACGGCGCCCGCTGTCCAGCCGGTATTCAGCACTTTCCCCCGCTTTCAGGTTCGCTGCCACCAAGCGTGCATCCGCACGAATGCGCAGGCTCTCGCTGTCCCCGGCCTTGCCGCTGGCCAGGGTCACAAAACCTTCGCGATCGCCTTTCGGAAACGGCTTGGCGCCCCAGGCAGGTGGGAGCCCGGCTTCGTTTGGAATGATCCAGATCTGGAAGATCTTGGTCGGCGCCGCTTCCAGGTTGTACTCGCTGTGGGCGATCCCCGTGCCTGCGCTCATCACCTGCACATCACCGGCCTCGGTGCGGCCTTTATTGCCGAGGTTGTCGGCGTGGCTGATCGCACCTTCACGTACGTAGGTGATGATCTCCATATCGCGGTGAGCGTGCTGCGGGAAACCGGTGCCGGGGGCGATGATGTCGTCGTTCCAGACCCGCAGGTTGCCCCAGTGCATGCGCTTGGGGTCGTGGTATTCGGCGAATGAGAAATGGTGATGGGCGTCAAGCCAGCCATGATGGGCGCCGCCCAAGGATGTGAAAGGTCGAAGTTCAAGCATGATCGTCTCCTGTTGATGGCGCCTATGATCCGGCAGGTCATGATCGATAAAAAGCGTAAAAAATGCCTAATTCCTATCAGTGGATTAGATTGGTTGATGGCGTTTTGACTTTCAGTTCATCGCCTAACTGCATGACAGCAAAGCAATTGGCTGGAACTGAGCGTCGATTCCGGCGACCATGGCGCACTTGCAAAAACCCAACTCGTCGCAGGAGTCCGTGTGTCGCAACAAAAGCCTGATCTTCCTCCCGAACTGCGCCCCCTGGCCGAGATGCCTCTGTTCAAACGCCTGGCCGCGCGCCTGTTCGGCCATGGCCTGACCCGTTTGCGCGCCCAGCACCGGTTTTCCTGGTTGCACGGGCAGGCTGACGGTTTTCGCAGCGGGCACGAGGCGGGCGTAGAGTACGGCTATCGCGAAGGTAAGGCCGACGGCCTCGAGCAGGGCCGGCAGGTTCTGCTGATCCGTGACTTCCGCCCGGAGGAGCACCGTGCGCCGGGGGTGGATGACAGCCTGTTCGATGATTGGCGCCTGCCCCTCACCGCCGAGCTGAAAAAGCGCATCAAGGCTGACGTCGCGCGATTGCTACCGGCCCACGCCCAGCCGAGCACGGCGCAATGGAAGATGATTTTCAGCGATACGCCCTCTACATCCGTGATTGCCGGAGCCGGTGCGGGTAAATCAACGTCGTTGGTGCTGCGTATTTTGCTGCTGACCCATTACCTGGGTTTTGAGCTGAGCTCGATGACGGTGGTGACCTTTACCCGTGAGTCACGCAAAGACTTCATCAGCAAGCTCATGCAGATTTTCAGTGTGTGGGGCCAACCCATTGATATGAAAGAAGCGCAGGGCGTGGTGCGTACCTTTCACTCGCGCATCCTGCCCATGGTGCGTAGCCTGCCGGGCTTTGAGCGTCTGCAAGCGTTCGAGAACCTGAACACCGGTTTTGAAGACGCTGACAGCAACCCGTTCGACCTGCGCATCAACGAAGCCCAGCGCCAACAAATGAATGCCTGCTATCACCGGCTGCACGGGCAGCACACGCGCTTTCGTGAACTGATTGCGCCGCTGGCGCGCCATGGCCTGCAGCTCAAGGAGCTGGAGCGCGATCACCCCGATGTGCAAAAACGGGTGGCGGTGACCGAGCTGGCGGCCAAGCGCGACGAAGAGCTCTGCGATGTGATCGAAGACTTGTGGTTTCGTGCGGGCGCCTGGCCGATCAAGGGCATTGAGCCCAACCGCCGGGCCCTGGAGATCAATGGCGCGCAGTTTCACTGCCATGGCTATATTCCCGAACTGGACGCCTGGGTAGTGCTGGGCTTCGATTCACGGGAAAACGCCCAGATCAACCGGCCCAACTCAAAACTGTCTGTACGGGCAGAATGGGCGGTTAAGCGCACATTGTTTCAAGCTTTCTGTCGTAAGCCTTTGATATGGCTTGATAGTTACGAATCTTCGAAGCGGCTTTTGAGCAGCCTGGCTGGGGATGCCACCGCCGGGCCAGGCTTTGATTACAAGGTCAAAGGCGAGTTGGCCTCGGCGCCGTTGCTGGACAGTTTTGTAATGGCCGCCGGGTTTATCGAAAACCTGGGGCTGGATGTACCCACGGCAGTTGGGCAGATGAGCTTCGCCAAGGATGATCCGGACCGCTATTTCTTCGAAGCCCTGAGCATCTTCTGGAAAGCCTTGGAAGATCACCTGCTCGACCAATCGCCGCCGATCATGACGTATAACCGCATGTTTTCACTGTTCGGCGAAAATACCCCGGAAAATCTCAAGCTGCTCAGCGATCCACTGTTGCGGCCGCTGTCGCACCTGATGATCGATGAATTCCAGGACGTTTCGCCGCAAATCGTCTCATGGCTACGCGCCAGCCTGCGTGAGATCCGCAGCCGTGGCCCGGCCATGCACGTCGGTCGCGGCGCCCAGCGCTCGTCGCTGCTGTGCGTGGGGGATGACTGGCAGTCGATCTACGGTTGGCGCGGGAGTTCGCCCAAATACTTCATGGCGTTCAATCAGGAATTTCCGTCACCCGCCACCACCCGCGTGATGCTGGGTGAGAACTACCGCAGCCATCAGCACATCATCGATGCCGCCGAGCATATCGTGCGGGCCGCACCGGCTATTCCTGGCAAGAAGGCCAAGGCCAGCGGGGCGCCCAAGGCGCTGGTGCCGGTCAAGGTACTGGAGCGGGACGATGCGGCATTGGGACGGCAGTTGGCGGAGCATTACCAACGCGGCGAATCGGTATTAATGCTTTATCGAAAAAGCAGCGATAAGCTACTGATTCAAGAGCATATTCAGCCTGTAGTTAATCTGGATTCTAGCTTGCCGCCACCGGCGCGCAGGCTCAAGCAACTGACCTATCACAGTGCCAAGGGCCTGCAGGCTGACGCGGTGTTTTTGCTTGGGGATTGCCAGCACGTGACCAGCTCGCCCTACAAGAACCAGGTGTACCGCATGGCTGGCCTGGGCAAGGACGGCGACAGCGAGCCGTATGACACCGCGCAAAAAGACGAAGTGCTGCGCCTGGCCTACGTGGGCATTACCCGCGCGGTGAGCCATTGCTATTGGTATGTGGAAAAGCCCGAAGGCCAGGCGGTGAACGTGCCCAAGGCGTCGGAGCGGGTGGATGGCAGGAAAGCGTTCTTTGATGATCAACGCGGCTAGCGAGTGAATGGCATTGAACGATGGGAGGGGGCTTGCCACCTCCCAGAGGGGATATGTGTTGTTTGAACGATTGAATTCAGGCCCGCAATGACAGCGGCGGTACAAACGACTCCAATTCATCCTCCACCGCTTCGATAATCCGCTCTACGTCAGCCGCGTTCATCACCGTGGCGCAGGGGATGCCCGCGATGGCAATCAGTGTCTCGCCACTGGCGCGGTCGAACAGGCGGGCGATCATACTGCCGGGCGCGTCCATGCTGGCTTCAAAACCCATCGGATGAAAATGCCAGCGCATCAGCTGGCAGGCGTTGGGGAACGTCACTTTGTTCATGTTGCCC
>Ga0207650_10001665_pt1 | contig 15825 bp, 10 predicted proteins | sample KBSS63metaG_FD_184325 | JGI IMG/M metagenome (GOLD analysis project Ga0207650, IMG submission 184325) | Switchgrass rhizosphere microbial communities from Kellogg Biological Station, Michigan, USA - KBS S6-3 metaG (SPAdes) (version 2) | ecosystem: Host-associated > Plants > Roots > Rhizosphere...
TTGACACTCACGGGGTGCTGCCTCATGGTGTGCGCCGTGCCCCCGCACGGGCCTCCCGCGATCCCGAGGAATCCATGTCCCGGTTTCGTCGCTGGCTGGTGTGGGGGTACGCCATTTTGACGGCAATCCTCGTGATCCTCGCGGCCTCGGGCCTGTCCGCCCGAGGCAGCTTCGGGTGGCGATTGCGGGGAGAGCAGATCATGATCGTCGACCCATCGGGTCCCGCGGCGCAAGCGGGCATCCGCCCGGGCGACCGCGTCCTCGGCGGGGCCGTCCCGCCCCCGGCGGGCAACCTCTCTTCCCCCATGCGGATCGCGCGCGGCACCCGGGTCGAGACCCTCACGCTCGTCTCCGCCCCGCTCGCCCCGCCCGAGCGCGCCCGGGCCCTGCTCGCGCTCGTGCTCGCCGCGGCGTTCCTGCTCGTCGCCGGCTCGGTGTGGATCCTGCGCGCCGACGCGCTCGTCTTCGCCTTCAGCCTGTTCGCGCTTTCGGCCGCGCTCGTGCTCGCGCCGCGGCCGGTCTCCCCCGCCTGGCTCGTCGCGCGCGGCGGGCCGTTCACGCTCTTCCTCGACATCGCGACCACCGGCGCGACGCTGCTCCTCCCCGCCGCGCTGGTCGACTTTTTCGCGCGCTTCCCCGAGGGCCGGCCCGGCCGCCGCACGCGCCATCTCGTCGTCTTCGGCTACGCTGCCGCGACCGCGCTCTTCGCGATCGCCGCGCTCGCCGCCGGCGCGGGCGCGCTGTCGACCGAGGCGAGCCCGGCGCTCGCGTTCGTCTCCAACGGCGCGTTCGAAGGCCTGCTCGCGCTGTTCTTCGCCGGCGCCGTGGCGGCGGCGGTGATCGCGTTCGTCGGCAGCGCCCGCCGCGCGCCCGCGCCGCATCGCGCCCGCCTCGGCGTCCTCGTGTGGGCGGTGGTGCTCGGGCTCCTGCCACTGGCGATCCTGACGCTGCTCAAGAACGTGTTCCCGAGCGCGCACATCCCCGGCGAGACGCTCGCGCCGTGGTCGCTGCTGCTCGTGCCGCTGGGCTTCGGCTACGCCACGATCGTCCATCGCGTCTTCGACGTCGGCGTGGCGACGCCCGCGGCTCCCGCGTCCACGTCGTTCGGCTTCCGGCCGGGCGCGTTCCAGTCGCTGGCAAGCGTGCTCGACGACGCCGCGGGTTCGCTCACCGCGCACCTGGGCCTCGAGCACTGCGCCGTGTTCGCGCTGGACGCGGGCGGCGCCTCGCTCGCCGCCATGCACGGCCGCGCGCCGCTCGGCCGCGCGCTGCTGTCGCGCCTGCCCGGCCACGTGGTCGACGCGGTCGCCGCCCGGCGCGGGCCGCTCGCGCTCGACGAGATTGAACGCGACTCGCTCAACGGCGACGGGCCGGCGCTCGACCATCTCGCCGACGCCGGCACTTCGCTGCTCGTGCCGCTCTACTCGGGCACGCGCTGCCACGCGATCCTCGCGCTCGGGCCAAGGCTCTCGGGACCGTGGTTCGATCCGGCCGAGCGCGCGCGCCTGGGCGAGTTCGCCTCGCAGGCCTCGGTCGCGGTCGAGAACGCCGAGCTGCACGACCGCCTGGTCGAGCGCGCCTCGCTCGAGCGCGACGTCTGGCTCGCCCGGAAGATCCAGGACCGGCTCCTGCCGCCGTCGGCCCCCGTGCTGCCGACGGTCGACATCGCCGCGTCGACACAGCCGGCGCAGGAGATCGGCGGCGACTCCTACGACTTCCTGCCGCTCGGCCGGCGCACGCTCGGCGTCGCGCTCGCCGACGTCTGCGGCAAGGGGCTGCCCGCCGCGCTCCTTCTGGCGTCGGCGCAGGCGCACCTGCGCGGCCGCGCGAGCGAGGCCTCGTCGCCGGGCGCGCTGCTCGGGCGGCTGAACGAGGAGCTGGTCGCGCTGCACCAGCCCGAGAAGTTCGTCTGCCTCGCCTTCGCACGCCTGGACGCGCGGCGCCGCACGCTGACGTGGGCGAACGCCGGGCTCAATCCCCCGCTACTCGTCCTGCCCGACGGCACCGTGCAGTCGCTCGAGCACGGCGGGCTCATCCTCGGCGTCTCGGGCGGCCAGCTGTACGAGGACATGGAGACGCGCTGCCCGCGCGGCAGCCTGGTCGCGTTCTACACCGACGGCGTGACCGACAGCCTGAAGGACGACGAGCCCTACGGTCCCGAGCGTCTCGCCGAGTCGCTCGTCCGCAACCGCCACCTGCGGGCGGCGCGGCTGGTCGAGAAGGTCCTCGCCGAGTCGGACGCCTGGCACACCACCGGCCCTGCGGACGATCGCACCCTCGCGATCCTCAAGTTCCTGTAGAAACGTCTTTTGAAGGCGGCACTTCAGGCGGGCTCTGAAAAAGGACTCAAGTCCCCGTTGCAAAACGCCGATCCCGTGAGTGGGGCGGGAGAGACGCTCTCGCACCGCTGGTCTCCGCGGAGGGACACGGGATGACGGACCATCTCGATCACCTCGCCTACAGCTGGCCGGACCTGTTCTGGTGGCTCCGCTGAGCTGAGACGACCTGCAGGTTGAGCATGAAATCGGCGGCGCTCCCGCGAAGGTGTGCCGCCGCTTCGTTTGCGCCGCTACGGTTCCTTGCGCACCTCGCTCGTCGCGCGCGCGAGTCCGCGCACGAACTCCTCGACGTTCCCGACCACGGCGCCCCCCCGCCCGATCACGCGCGCGATCGCCGCGCCCACGATCACCGCCTCGGCCCGCGCCGCCACGAAGCGCGCCTTCTCCTCATCCGTCACGCCGAACCCGATTCCCACCGGCAGGTCGCATCCCCGGCGCACCGCATCGACCAGTCCGTCGAGCTCGGCCGCGAACGCGCGGCCGTCGCCCGTCACCCCCGTGCGCGAGACGCAGTAGACGAAGCCCGCGGCGCGCGCGAGCAGGAGCGGAAGGCGCTGGGGCGCGGTCGTGGGCGCGACCAGCGGGATGGTCGCAAGGCCCGCGGCGGCGAGCGCGTCCCACACGTCGGCGCGCTCCTCGGGCGGCAGGTCGGAGACGATGACGCCGTCGAGTCCTGCTGCGGCGGCATCGCGCGCGAAGCGTTCGGCGCCGTAGGCGAGCACCGGGTTCGCGTAGGTCATGACGACCAGGGGAACCTCGTTGAAGCCGCGCACGAGCTCGAGCACGTGGCCCAGGTGCGTCCCGGACTCGAGCGCGACCTGCGAGGCTTCCTGGAGCGCGGGCCCGTCGGCGAGCGGGTCGGAGAACGGCACGCCGAGCTCGATCGCGACCGCGCCCGCGCGAGCGAGCGCCGGCAAGAGGAGCGCGGTGGTTGCCCGGTCCGGGTAGCCCGCAGTCACGAACGGAACGAGGCCCGCGCGACGCTGGTCGCGCAGGCCCCGGAGCGTGGTCTCGAGTCGGGTCAAACGATCAGTTGCGCCACGGGTCGCTCGCGACCGCACCGGCGGGCCGGTAGCCGTACGCGGGCGCGGCACCCCACGGGCTCTGCAGCGGCGAGCGGATGTCGCGGTACTCGACGCGCAGGAGCGAGTTCGAAGTGGGGCGCCAGTCGAAGGTCGCGCCCTCGAGGAACACGCCGGACGTCTTGTCGTTGCCGCCGAACGCGGGGTTCATGTGCGCGCCGACATTGACGTGGAGCGCCATGTTCGGCTTGAGCTGGTAGCCGAGGCTCGAGGTGAACAGCCCGGCCGAGCCGTTGCCGTAACCGTAGCCGGATCCGCCCGACGAATACCCGAAGACCAGCGAATTCGAGATCGAGAATTTGCGCGGGTCGAAGAGCGAGGTCGGCAGGATTCCGCCGCGCGGGCTCGACGAGGAAATGCCGGTGTAGGTCGGGTTGGGCGCCGTGGTGGTCCCCCAGTCCTGGGCGCGCACGGGAGCCGCAGCCAGGAGGGCCAGGAGGACAATCGCACGACACAAGGGGGCAGACATCACACCTCCGCTGGCGGCGAGGTCCGTAACGCCGCTCGTGGGGCGAGTCTGTGCCGGAAAGGCCCGCCTGTCAAGGTCGGGCGGGTCTGCCTAGCGGCGCGGTTCGACGTTCGACGGCTGCTCGATCACGATGCGCAGGACGATCTCCTTGACCGAGCCGTCGAGGCGCACCGGGATGACCAGCGGCTCGCCGGACTGGGCGGGCGTCTGGGCGGTGCGGGCCGCGGCGGCGGGCTCGGGCGAGGCCGGGCGAACCAGGCGGTTGTCGCCGGGGATCGCGACTTCGCGGGCGGGCTCGCGCTGGAAGAAGCCGTTGTCGGGACGCTCGGTCGCCGGGCCTTCCTTCTGGAACGTGCGCGAAGGCGGCGGCGCGGCCGCGGTGCGCTCGGCGCGCTCGGCAGCCGGGTGCTGCGGCGAGAACTCGCCGCGCGTGCTCGTGAACGGCGACGGCGCGGGCGCGGCGGGTGCGGCGGGCGGCGGCGGCGCAGGCGCCTGGGCCTGCGGTGCGGGAGCCGGAGCGGCGGCGGCCGGCGACGGGCGAGGGACCTCGCGGCCCGACGTGGCGCCCGGCGAGCGCTTGAGATCCTTCGTCACGCGCTCGAGCAGCATCTGCGACACCATGCGGAACGTCTCGAGCACGCCCGTGCCCTTCGTCGCGACGGCCTCGACCCAGGGAACGTTCTGCGGGTTGAGCTCGCGGTTCAGTTCCTCGGGCGTGTACACGTCCGGCAGGTCGCGCTTGTTGTACTGCAGGACCCACGGCAGGTCGTCGAGGTTGACCTTGTACTCGGCGAGGTTGGCGCGCAGGTTCGACAGCGACTCCTTGTTCTCGTCCATCTTGCCGCGTTCGGAGTCGGCGACGAACACGATCGCGTCCGCGCCCTTGAGCACGAGCTTGCGCGTGGCGTTGTAGAAGACCTGGCCGGGCACGGTGTAGAGCAGGAAGCGGGTCTTGAAGCCCATGACCTCGCCGAGATCGAGCGGCAGCAGGTCGAAGAAGAGCGTGCGGTCCGACTGGGTCTTCATCGAGACCATCTTGCCGCGGCTGGTCTCGGGCACCGCCTCGTAGATCGCCTCGAGGTTCGTCGTCTTGCCGGACAGTCCGGTGCCGTAGTAGACCAGCTTGGCGTTGATTTCCTTGCCCGAGTAGCTGACGACGACCACGGCGTTTCCTCCTTGAATCGCGACCGGTCCTGGGGCACTCGGCCCCGACGTGATCCTTATCGGACGCGCTGCCGGATTTCTTGAGCGGGTTTCCGCACATCCCGCGCGGAATGCCCGGCGGGCGCTGCGAATGCCCGGCGGACGCCCGAAGGCGTTGCAGGTTGCGTGCCACGCGGTTGCGCCTGCGCAAGGCGTTGCGGCAGCGCGTGCGGACCTCGCGCGGACGCCGCCCATAGGCGGCAAGCGGCCAAGTTCTTGACGGAGCGCTGCCCGGCACGTTGTACTGCCGGGACATGATGCCTCGCACGCTGGCCCTTGCCGCGCGCGCCGCCGCGCTCACGCCGCCCGCCCTCGACCGACCGCTCGCCGCCGCGCTCGGCCGGCTGTGGTGCGCCGCCGACCCAGGCCGCCGCCGCGCCGTCGCCCGGAACCGCCGGGCGCTCGCCGCCCGCTTTCCCCTCCATGCGCCGTTCGCCTCCTACGTACACGCGCTCGCCGGCTGGCTCCGGCTGCTCGCGCTGGCGCGTCCGCAGGTGCTGGCCGCGACCACGGTCGAGGGCCTCGAGCCCTTGCTCGAGGCGCGCGCGGCGCGGCGCGGCACGGTACTCGTCGCCGCGCACGTCGGCGAGTGGGAATGGGGCGCGGCCGCGCTCGCCGCGCGCGGGCTCGAGGTGGTCGCGGTCGCGGGCACGCAGATGAACCCTTTGTGGTCCCCCGCCCTCGCGCGCGCGAAGGCGCAGCTCGGCGTCGAGGTGGTGGGAGCGGACGCGGCGAAGCTCGCGCGCGCGCTGGGCCGCGGCGCCGTGGTCGCGCTCCTGGTCGACGGCGACCTCGCGAGCGCGCGCCGCGACGCAGCGCTCGTGGGCGGGCGGGCCGACTTGCCGCTCGGGCCCGCGAAGCTGTCGGCGCGCACCGGCGCCCGCCTGGTCGCCGGCCGCTGCGAGCGCGTGCACGGCGTCTACAGTGTCCGGCTCGCCGCGCTCGACGACGGTCTCGCCGCCGGCGACGAGGGCGGAAGATTCGAGCGCACGCGCGCCTGGCTCGAGGCCGTGCTGCGCGAGGCGCCCGGGGCATGGTGCGTCTTTCGTCCCTTCTTCAAGGACGTGGCGTGAAGCTCGCGCTCGTCACCCAGTCGTACTACCCGCGTTTCGGCGGCGTGACCGAGCACGTCGAGCACAGCGCTCGCGAGCTGCGCGCGCGCGGCCACGAAGTGACGATCGTCACCGGGCGCCCGCCGGGCCACCGCGCGCCCGATCCCGAGGGCGTGGTGCGGCTCGGCACCAGCATCATGGTCCCGTTCCAGGGGGCGTTCGTCGACCTGACACTCGGCCCCTACCTGCGCCGTGACCTGTCGCAGTTGTGGTCCGAGCGCACGTTCGACCTCGTGCACGTGCACCAGCCGCTCACGCCCACGCTGCCGCTCCTGACCGGGGAAACAGCCACCGCGCCGGTGATCGGGACGTTCCACGCCGCGGGCGCGCGCAGCCGGCTGTTCCGCTTCTTCCGCAAGCCCTTGACGCGCCACTTCGAGCGCCTGTCCGGCCGGGTCGCGGTCTCGCACGCGGCGCTGCGGTTCGCCGACGACCACTTCCCCGGCGACTACCGCGTGATCCCGAACGGCGTCGACGTGCGGCGCTTCCATCCCGACGTGCCGCCGCGACCCGAGCTCGCCGACGGGCGGTTGAACGTCTTGTTCGTCGGGCGGCTCGATCCGCGCAAGGGCCTGCCCGTCCTGCTCGAGGCGCTGCCCGAGCTGAGGCGCCGCGTGCCCGAGGCGCGCCTGGTCGTCGTCGGCGACTCGTTCCTCAGGCCCTGGCTCGAGCGCCGCCTCGCCGGGCGCGACCGCGAGCACGTCGTCTTCGCGGGCTCGGTGCCGCCGGCCGCGCTGGCCTCCTACTACGCCTCGGCGCACGTCGCGGTCTCCCCCGCCACGCGCAACGAGTCCTTCGGCATCGTGCTGCTCGAGGCGATGGCCTCGGGCAAGGCGCTCGTCGCCTCGGACATCCCGGGCTACCGCGCGGTCGTCGAGCACGGCGCCGACGGGCTGCTCGTGCCGCCCGGCGACGCGGCCGCGCTCGCGGACGCGCTGGCCGCGCTGCTGCGCGACCCGGCCCGGAGGCTTGCGTTCGGCGCGCGCGGCCGCGCGAAGGCCGAAGGCTACGGCTGGCCCGCCGTGACCGATCGGCTCGAGGCTTACTATCGCGAGGTGCTCACCGGCGACGCCCGGGCTTCGTGAACCCGCTTCCCCGCCCGTCCTTCCGGGGACTGCTCGCCGGCCAGGTGGTCTCGATCGCCGGCGACCGCTTCAATTACCTGGCGCTGGTCTCGCTCCTGTCCGCGCATGCCGCGCGCCTCGGTCACGGCCCCGAGGGCGCGCTCGCGCTCCTGGCGTGGGCGATGCTCGCGCCGGCGCTCTTGCTTTCACCCTGGGCCGGCGCGATCGTCGACCGCCTGCCGCTCGTGCGCGTGCTCGTGTGGACCGACCTCGCTCGTGCGCTCGTCGTCGCCGCGATCCCGTTCGCCTACCACGCCACCGGCTCGAGCACGATCGTCTACGGGCTGATCGCGCTCGCGTTCGCGCTGAATTGTTTCTTCCTGCCGGCGCGCTCGGCGCTGCCGCCGCACCTCGTGCCCGCGGAGTCGCTGGCGTGGGCAAACGCGCTGCTCGTGCTCGGCGGCGTGCTGGCAACGCTGGTCGGCACCGCGCTCGGCGGTCCGCTGGTCGACCGCTTCGGTCCCGCGCCGGCGCTGTGGCTCGACGCGCTGACCTACCTGGTCTCGGTCGCGTGCCTGGCCACGCTGCTCTTCCAGGGCGTCGACGGGCGCGTGCCGCGCGAGGCGCACGAGGCGCGGCATCCCCTGCGCGAGGCGCGCGCGGGCTGGGAGATCCTGTCGCGCAGCATGGAGGCGCGAGCGCCGGTGATAGCGTCGGTCATGACCTGGGTCGCGGGCGGCGTGCTCCATGTCGCCGGCACGGCGCACGTGCTCGGCGGCAGCTCGAAGGTCAGCGGGCTGGGATTTCTCATCGCCGCGCTCGCCGTCGGCGCGGCGCTGGGCTCGTGGTGGACGCTGACGCGGCCGCGCACCACGCATGCGCTGGCGCTCGCGCGCGGCCTGTTCGGCGCAGGGATCGGGCTCGCGTTCTTCGCCGCGGCGCGCGCAAGCTGGGCCATGGCGCTGGCCGCGTTCCTCACGGGAGTGTTCGCCGCGCCGGTGTTCTTCCTGAGCGAGACGGCGATCCAGGGGGCGGTGCCCGAAGGCGCGCGGGCGCGCGTCTTCTCGGCGCGGGACTTCCTCGCGCGGGGCGCGTTCCTCCTGACCACCGCGGTGGCCGCGCCGGCGGTGGCGCTCTGGGGCACGGCCGTGCCGATCGCCGCGACCGGCGCCGGGATGGCGATCCTGGGTGCGGTGACGCTCCTGCGGCGCCGCTAGAGGAGGGGCGCGCCGGGCCCGAGCACGCGCGCGAGCGCGCTTTCGAGCGCGGCCGGATCGACCGCCTCCTCGAACGCCGCGCACAGGGACGCCCCGTGCGCGCGCCAGAAGAATCCCGCCGCACGCGCCGCGCGCACCGCGTCGAGGCCGCCCGGCTCGCCGCGCGCCCAGGCTTCGAGCGACCCGGCGAGCGCGCGCGCCGCCTTCGGGTCGGCCGCGCGGAACGCCGCGCCGCAGCCGGGGCAGCGCACGCGCGCGCCGGGCCCCGCCCACGGCGCGGGCAGGAAGTACTCCGCGCCGCACGACGGGCAGGACACCCGCCAGCCGCTCACCCTGTCATTCAACCGGTCGCCCGCCATGACAGCTCCTCCCCGAAGAGTCGCACCAGCCGCTCGCGCAACCGCGCGTGCCGCGGCGCGAGCAGCTCGGGATCGCCTTCGACGATGGCCTGCGCCTCGGCGCGCGCGCGCGTCACGAGCTCGGCGTCGCGCAGCACGTCGGCGACCTTGAGCGCGGGCAGCCCGGTCTGGCGCGCCCCCCACAGCTCGCCGGGGCCGCGGGCCTCGAGGTCCGCCTCGGCGATCCTGAACCCGTCGTCGGTCGAGGCGAGCAGCGCCAGCCGCGCGCGCGCCTCGGCCGCCGCGCGCGGGCCCGCCAGGAGGATGCACACCGACTTCTCGCTGCCGCGCCCGACCCGCCCGCGCAGCTGGTGGAGCTGCGTCAGCCCGAAGCGCTCGGGGTGCTCGACGATCATGACGGTCGCGTTCGGCACGTCGACGCCGACCTCGATCACCGTCGTCGAGACCAGCGCGTGCAGGCGGTTCGCCGCGAATTCCGCCATGACCGCCTCCTTCTCGGCCGCCTTCATGCGCCCGTGCAGGAGCCCGAACGTGTAGGGCGCGAGCACGGGGTGCGCCTTGAGGCTCTCGACCATTGCGCGCGCGGCGCGCAGCTCGCTCTTCTCGCTCTCGTCGATCAAGGGGTACACCACGTACGCTTGTCTCCCGCGCGACAGTTCGCCGGCGAGAAATGAATAGATCGCCTCGCGCTTGGCCTCGCCCGAGACCCGCGTGGTGATCGGCTGGCGATCCTTCGGCCGCTCGTCGAGCACCGAGACGTCGAGGTCGCCGAGGAACGCCGACGCGAGCGTGCGCGGGATCGGCGTCGCGGTCATGACCAGCACGTCCGGGAACCCGCGCCCCTTGGCCGCGAGCTGCGCGCGCTGGCGCACGCCGAAGCGGTGCTGCTCGTCGACCACGACGAGCCCGAGCCGCGGCAACGGCACGTCGTCCTCGAGCAGCGCGTGCGTGCCGACGAGGAGGTCCAGCGCCTGCGGGTCGCCTGCGGGCAGCTCGAGCCGCTTGCGCAGCGCGCGCCGCGTGGCCTCCCGCGTCGAGCCGGTCCACAGCGCCGGCACGACGCCTGCGCCCTCGCCGAGCGCGGTGAGCGTGCGGAAATGCTGCTCGGCCAGGATCTCCGTCGGCGCCATGACCGCGACCTGGTAGCCGGCCTCGACGGCGCACACCGCGGCGAGGAGCGCGACCACGGTCTTGCCGGTGCCGACGTCGCCGACGAGGAGGCGGTGCATCGCACGCTTCGCCTTCATGTCGGTGACGATCTCGTTGACGGCGCGGCGCTGCGCCGCCGTCGGCGCAAACGGCAGTGACGTGATCGCCGCCCGTGCGCGCGCGACGCCCCTGGCGGTCACGAGCGCGCGCGACGTGTGCTCGCGGGCGCGCCGCCTGAGCGCCAGCACGAGCTGCGCGGCGAGCAATTCGTCGAAGGCGAGGCGCCGCCGCGCGCGCTCCGCGGCTTCCGGGGCCTGGGGAAAGTGGATCGCCTCGAGCGCGTCGGCGAGCGCGGGCAGGCCAAGCGACTCGCGCACGGAGGGCGGCAGCGGATCCTGCGCCGCGAGCTCCTCCTTGACCGCGTCGAGCGTCTCGCGCACCCAGCGGCGCAGCGCGCGCGCGCTCACGCCCGCGGTCAACGGGTGCCGCGGCAGGATGCGGCCGGCGGACGTGCCCGGATCCTCCTCGAGCAGCTCGAACAGCGGGTTGACGAACGAGCGCCCCGGCCCGGGCGCGAGCTCGCCGACGAGCGCGAGCGTCGTGCCCGGGACGATGGCCTTCGCGAGGAAGCCCTGCCCGAACCAGCGCACGGAGAGCGTGCCGGAGGCGTCGCTCACGCGCGCCGTCAGGTCCGTGCGCCGCGCCGCGCGGCGGGTCTCGACCGCATCGACGCGCACCACGACGGTGACCGTGCCCTCGTGCGGCAGGTGCGCGATGTCGGTCGTCCGGCGCGCGTCCAGGTACTCGCGCGGCACGTGGTAGAGCAGGTCCTCGAGGGTGACGATGCCGAGTCGGCCGAGCAGCGCGGCGCGTCCCGGGCCGACGCCGGGCAGGAACTGGACGAGGGTGCGGGCCTCGAGCCGCGGACGTCGCGCGGTGGTGGCGTCAGTGTTGGCATGCATGCGAATCGACACGATATCACAGGCCAGGGACGCGCCCTCGGGCTCCATCCGTGCTAGTCTCGAAGGCCCAGGAGCGGACCGCTCGACGGTCCCTCAGGTCCCGACATCCGAGGATTCGATCGATCGTGATTTCCCTGCCGCGCGCCGGCTTCCGGCGGTCATCGTCCGCCGCCTGCGCCCTTCTTCTCGCTGCCTCCGTTTCCGGGTGCGGACATTCCCCCGCCTCGGTGGCGCTGGCGAACCTCCTGCCCGAGGCGCAGCTCACCGCCGCGCCCCGGCCGGGCGGCTCGACCACGTTCGTCGTCCTGCTGCGCTGGTCGGCGTTCGACCCGGACGGCCAGGTCCAGCGCTTCGACTACGCGGTCGACCCGCCGGTCGAGGGCGACACGACCTGGACCGCGACGACCGAGCACGAGGTCTCGCTCACGCTGCCGGCGACGATTCCGCCCGATCCCCTGTCCCCGGCCGGCACCCGCATCGTCTCGAAGGACACGCACACGTTCGTCCTGCGGGCCGTCGACAACCTGGGCGGCCGCTCGCCCACAGTCGTGCGCTCGTTCACCGCCACGACGGTTGCGCCCGAGACGATCCTCGACTCGCCCACGCCCAACCGCCAGCTCGCGGTCTCGACGCTGCCGCAGGTGCTGATCCGCTGGCACGGCGTCGACCTCGACGGCGCGACGCGCACGACGCCAGTGATCTACAAGTACAAGCTCGTGCCGGCGACCGACATCCAGCCGAACCTCGACGCCTCGCTCTCGCCTGCGCTCGTCCAGGACTTCTTCGGCCGCGACCGCGAGGGCGGCTACGCGACCTGGGATTCGACCGACGCCGACCACCCGAGCTACCTCGCCTCCGGGCTCACGCCAGGCCGCGCGTACGTCTTCGCCGTGATCGCGCGCGACGAGGCCGGCGCGTGGGAACCGCGCTTTTTGCTCGACACGAACGCGCTCCACTTCAAGCCGACGCTGCAGAACCTGGGGCCCCGCATCACGCTCTCGAGCCCGTTCTACGTCAAGACGCAGAGCACGGGCGGGATCATCCTCGATCCCTCGAAGATTCCCACGATCGAGATCCCCCCGAACACGCCGCTGGGATTCAGCTGGTCGGCCACCGCCACATCGGGCACGAGCCTGGGCGGCTACCGCTGGGCGATCGACATCGAGGACGGCGACATCGCGAACGAGCACCCGCGGATCGACGACTCGGACGTCCACCACTGGAGCACGTGGTCGCTCAGCGAGACGCAGGCCACGGTCGGCCCGTTCACGGGCAGCGTCGACACGACGGTCCAGCACTTCCTCTACGTCGAGGCGCGCGACCAGGTTGGCTTCGTCTCCCTGTTCACGCTTCGGCTGTCGGTGATCGTGCCGCAGTTCGACAAGCCGCTGCTCGTCATCGACGACATGTACGGCACGCTCGGCAGCTCGACCACCGTGCCCTACCCGATCGAGGCCGAGCAGGACACCTTCCACTTCGCGGCCGGCGGCGTGCCCGATCGCCTGCTCGGCGGCACGAGCGCGCCGGGCGCTTTTGCGGGCTTCCCGTATGACACGGTCGACTACCGCTTCTTCGGGCGGTCCGGCATCCCCCTGTCCATGCTCGGGCACTACCGCGTCGTGGCGTGGTACACCGACAACACGTCGTCCTCCGGCGTCTCGGACTCGCCGTTCGGCAGCGGCAAGCCCTCGAACGCGATCCGCTACATCAACGTTGCGGGCCACCTCAACACACTCGCGGTCTACCTGCGCCAGGGCGGCAAGGCGTTCCTCTTCGGCGACGGCATCACGACCTCGATCGCCAACGGGTTCTTCTCGAACGGGAACACGTTCAGCGTCCCGTTCATCCCCTACCTCTCGACGCCCAACGTCCCGCGCCAGTACGTGCTGCGGCCGGGCTGTTTCCTCTACGACTTCATGCACCTGCGCTCCGAGCTCAACACCGCCGGCACCGTGTCGACGCAGTTCACGAAGAACGAGCAGCTCAAGGGCGCGATCCCGTACCTGCCCGAGTTCGCCGGTCCAGGCTCGGACACCGACCGCTCGCACGACCCGCGCATCGGGCCCTCGGCCGCGCGCAACGTCCCGACCTGGAGCGGGCTGCCGCGCTTCACCATCGCCGCGTACCGCGGGGCGAGCGCGGACCCCGCGCAGCGCAGCATCAACCTGACGTGGTACGTGTCGAAACCGCTGCGCATCATTGAAGGTGAGGAATCGGCGCTCGACACGCTCTACCTGATCCAGGCCCGCGGCTACACCGGCGGCGGCGGCAACGCCTCGCTCTCGGACGGCCTGCCGAACGCGGTCTACTACCACGGCTCCGAGCACGGGCCGATCGTGTGGTTCGGCTTCCCGCTCTATTACTTCGAGCACGACCAGGCCCGCCAGGCGGTCGCGACCGTGCTGCGCGTGCTCGGCGTCGAGCCCGCCGTCCCGGCCGCGCCGGTCGCGCGCCGCAGTCGATGAAGCGCGCGCTCGGGCTGCTGCTGCTCCTCGTCGCCTCCGTCGCCTCGGCACGTGTCGACTTCGACGTCCCGGCGCCGACCGCGGACGGCACGCGCCCGAACGGCGTGCGCCCGCAGGCGGTGCCCGCGATCGCGGGGCCCGGAGCGGTCACGACGACCTCGCGCGTGTGGCTCAAGGCGACGAACATCGGCGTCATGGGCAACGCGTTCCCGGCACAGTCGTCGGATCCCTCGGCGCAATGGCCGGGCTCCTCGGGCGTCGAGCACCTCTTCTACTGGGGCCTGTGGGTCGGCGCGGCCGTGCCCGGCGCGGCCACGCCGAACGAGCGCTACCACGTGACCTCCTCAGTCGAGTGGCGGCCGCCGTCGCTCGATCCGCTCGACCGCATCTACACGAGCCGGCTGGGCGACCCGGGCACGCTGCGCTGGGTCGACGACGACGGCGACTCGGCGACCGACGAGGAGTTCATGAACGGCCGCGACGACGACGGCGACGGCCGCGTCGACGAGGATTGCGCGACCGTCGCCGACCGCGAGTTCACGTACGAGATGACCGACATGAGCGAGCAGTCGCTCAACTCGAATCCGCTCGAGCGGCACGTTCCGCTCGGGCTGCGCGTGCGCCAGGAGGTGCTCTCCTTCCAGGCAAAGGAGGCGAACGACTTCGTCGGCACGACCTACACGATCACGAACGTCTCGCCGCAGCCGCTCGATTCGGTCTACGTCGGCTTCCTCGTCGACCAGGACGTCGGCCCGGTGGCGAAGCAGGGCTACTGGCGCGACGACCTGCCCGAGCCGCTGGTCCCGAGCGCGAGCTACCAGGAAATCCTGACCTCCAGCGACCCGCGCTACGACGCGCACAAGGACCTCAATCACGCGGCGGGCTTCTGCACGCGGACGAGTTACCGCGTCCAGGGCTTCACCATGACCGACGACGACGGCGACGACGGCGCGACGCCGGGCGCCTCGGTGTTCCTCCTGCTCGACCACACGACCGACCTGCTGCGCCTCCAGGCGCCGGCGAGCGTGGGCTTTCGCGCCTTCCACCTCTACCGCCCCGGCGTCGCGTACGCCCAGGGCGGACCGCCGACGATCGACATCGAGCGCTACCAGGCGATGGCGACCCCTTCGGGGACGAGCGGCGGCGCGCCCGCGCTCGATCGCCCGCTCGACTCCCAGCGCGACGACTGGTCGACGCTCTGCTCGGTCGGACCGTTCCCGCGGCTCGATCCCGGCGAGACCGTCTCGGTGACGGTCGCGCTCGGCGTGTGGCCGCTGGACTATTCGCAGCCCGCGCGCCTGCCGACCGCGCCCGACACGCCGAACCCCGCGCGCTACGAGAAGGTGACCCAGGGCGCGCAGGATGCATTCCTGTTCTATCGCGGGAGATTCGAGACGCCGCCGCCCGGCACGCCGACGCCGCAGGCGAACGGGCGCGAGACCTACGTGGTCGCGCCGCCCGACCAGGAGCTCAACATCCAGGACTGCCACTTCAATACCGACTCGACCGGCAGCGCGCGCCAGCATCCGCCGGGCACGTCGTTCTGGTACAACATCAACTGCGACTACTGCGACGCGGTCAAGGGCAAGGCGGCCAAGCACTGGATCGTGCCGGCGACGCCGCCCGGCCCGACGCTCCGGGCCGAGCCCGGGGACCACCGTGTGCTGCTGTCGTGGGACAACCGGAGCGAGATCGTGCCCGACCGCTTGCTCGCCGGGGCCAATCCCGACGCGGGGCAGTTCCGCTTCTGGGGCTACCGCGTCTACCGCGCCTCGGGCTACACGCGCCCGGTCGGCTCGACCGGACCGCTCGACTCGCAGTGGGAGCTGCTGGCCGACCTCAGGCACTACGACGCCTACGAGCCGCTCGTCGATTCCGTTGACGTGAACTCGGACGGGAGGCCCGACAGCGTGCGCTACGTCACCGACGTGCTGCTCGACCGCGAGACCTCGGAGCGCCACTTCGCGCACGACGTGCCGCCCGAGATCGATCCCTCGACGGGCGACACGCTGTTCGCGCGCGGCGTGCGCACCTACTTCGACCAGGGCTGCCGCTGCAACAAGATCCTGGGCGACTATGAGGTGCCCGTCTATCCCGTCGGCCGCTACACGTTCGAGGATCGCGACGTGCTGAACGGCTTCGTCTACTTCTACATGGTGACCGCGGTCGACTCGAGCGGCGCGGCGGGCGCCGACGGCACGCCCGGCTCGCTCCTGTTGCGCGAGGGCCGGCGCTTCGCGGTCGAGGGCGACGGTGTCGTGCCGCATGCCTCGACGCACAGCACGGCCGATGCCGGCGTGATCGTCGTGCCGAACCCCTACCGCGGGCAGGCGGCGTGGGACCTGACGCCCAGCCCGTCCGACCCGACGGGCGCGCACGTCGACTTCATGCACATGCCGCCGGG
>Ga0207650_10001668_pt1 | contig 15808 bp, 13 predicted proteins | sample KBSS63metaG_FD_184325 | JGI IMG/M metagenome (GOLD analysis project Ga0207650, IMG submission 184325) | Switchgrass rhizosphere microbial communities from Kellogg Biological Station, Michigan, USA - KBS S6-3 metaG (SPAdes) (version 2) | ecosystem: Host-associated > Plants > Roots > Rhizosphere...
GTTCGATCATCACGCCATCGACGCCGACGTGATCGTCGAGCAGGCGCGCAGCGTCCTCGAAGACGTGACGATTGCCGCATGGAAGGTCGGTTTCCTCGGCTCGACCGAGGGTGTCAGCGCGGTCGCCGAGATCCTGTCCGACTATCCGGACGTGCCGCTGGTGGCCTACCTGCCCAACCTCGCGTGGGTCGAGGAAGACGAGCAGCAGGCCTACCTGGAGGCGTTCCGCGACCTCGTCCTGCCGCAGACCGAGGTGCTCGTCGGCAGCCACCAGACGCTCGCCGACTTCCTCCTGCCCGACTGGGAGGGCGAGCGGCCGGCGTCGTCACGCGAGCTCGCCGTCGCCGCCAACAAGCACGGCGCGCGCTACGTCCTCGTCACGAGCATTCCCTTGCCCGACCAGTTCCTCGACAACGTGCTCGCCTCGCCGCAAGGCGCGATCACCGGCGAGAAGTTCGAGCGCTTCGAGACCACCTTCGTCGGCGCCGGCGAAACGCTCTCGGCGGCGCTCGCCGCGCTGCTCGCGACCGGCGTCGAGCTGCACGCCGCCGTCGGCGAGGCGCTCGCCTTCCTCGACCAGGCGCTCGACGCCGGCTTTCGCCCGGGCATGGGCAACGTCGTCCCGGATCGCTTCTTCTGGGCGCTTCCCGGCGAAGGCGAGGAGGACGGCGAGCCGGGCGACGAAGTCGCGACCGCCGGCGATGCCGAAGCCGTCACCGCACCCAAGAATCCGCGCCACGTCCACTGACGCGGCAGCGCGGCGGCCCGTCGATCGATGACCACCAACGACGAGCTGTTCGAGCGCGCTCGCCGCGTCATCCCCGGCGGCGTCAACTCGCCGGTGCGCGCGTTTCGCGCCGTCGGCGGCACGCCGCGCTTCATCGTCCGCGGCGACGGCCCGTACATCTTCGACGCCGAGGGCAAGCGCTACATCGACTACATCGGCTCCTGGGGGCCGATGATCCTCGGCCATCGCCACCCGGCGGTGCAGGCCGCGGTCCACGCAGCGGTCGAGGAAGGCCTCTCGTTCGGCGCGCCGACCGAGCGTGAGACCGAGCTCGCCGAGGCGATCCTCGCTCACGTGCCGAGCCTGGAGATGCTCCGCTTTGTCAGCTCGGGCACCGAGGCGGCGATGAGCGCGATTCGACTGGCGCGCGGCGCAACCGGCCGCAACGTCATCGTCAAGTTCGAGGGCTGCTACCACGGCCACGCCGACGCGCTGCTCGTCAAGGCCGGATCCGGCCTCGCGACCTTCGGCCATCCGACCAGCGCCGGCGTGCCCGAAGCCGTCGTCCAGGACACGCTCGTCCTCGAATACAACAACCTCGCCGCGCTCGACGAAGCGTTCGCCCACTATGGCAAGGCGATCGCCTGCGTGATGATCGAGCCGATCGCCGGCAACATGAACTTCGTTCGCGCGAGCGTGCCTTTCATGCAGCGCTTGCGCGAGCTGTGCACCGCGCATGGCGCCCTGCTCGTCTTCGACGAGGTGATGACCGGCTTTCGCGTCGCGCTTGGCGGCGCCCAAAGCCACTACGCCTGCGACATCCCCGGCTTCGCGCCCGACCTGAGCGTGTTCGGCAAGGTCATCGGCGGTGGCATGCCGCTGGCGGCCTTCGGCGGCAAACGCGCGGTGATGGAGCAACTGGCGCCGCTCGGCCCGGTCTACCAGGCCGGCACGCTGTCGGGGAATCCGGTCGCGACCGCCTGCGGCCTCGCCACCCTGCGCGAGATCGCCAAGCCCGGCTACTTCGAAGCGCTGGCGGCGCGGACGCGCGGCCTCGTCGCCGGCCTGCTCGAGGCGGCGCAGGCCGCCGGCGTGCCGATGGCGGCCGATTGCGAGGGCGGCATGTTCGGCTTCTTCTTCGCCGCCCAGCTGCCGCAGAACTACACGGCGGTGATGGCGACCGACAAGGAGCGGTTCAACCGCTTCTTCCACGCCATGCTCTCGCGCGGCGTTTATCTCGCGCCGGCGCTCTACGAAGCCGGCTTCGTCAGCTCGGCGCACGCGCACGACGACATCGCCGCGACCGTCGCGGCGGCGGCCGAGAGCCTGGCCGCGTAAATTGCCCTTCAGCGCGGGCGGCTGCCCGCGAAAATGTCATTCGCGCTGCCTAGAATCGTCCGCATGCACCTGCACGTCCTCGGCATCTGCGGCACGTTCATGGGCGGGCTGGCGGCGCTTGCGCGCGAGGCAGGGCACCGGGTGACCGGTTGCGACGCCAACGTCTACCCACCGATGAGCGACCAGCTCCAGGCCCTCGGCATCGAGCTGATCGAAGGCTACGACGCCGGCCAGCTGAAGCTCGCGCCCGATCTGTTCGTGATCGGCAACGCGATCACGCGCGGCAACCCGCTGATGGAAGCGATCCTCGACGCCAATGCGCGCTACACGAGCGGGCCGCAATGGCTCGCCGAGCAGATCCTCGCCGGCCGCCACGTCCTCGCCGTCGCCGGCACGCACGGCAAGACCGGGACGACGTCGATGCTCGCCTGGATCCTCGAGGAGGCGAAGCTCGATCCCGGCTTTCTCGTCGGCGGCGTGCCGCTCAACTTCGGCGTATCGGCGCGTCTCGGCGCGTCCAACGCGCCGTTCGTGATCGAGGCCGACGAGTACGACACCTCCTTCTTCGACAAGCGCAGCAAGTTCGTCCACTACCGGCCGCGCACCGCGATCCTCAACAACCTCGAGTTCGACCACGCCGACATCTTCGACGACCTCGCCGCGATCGAGCGCCAGTTCCATCACCTCGTCCGCACCGTGCCCAGCCGCGGCCGCCTCGTCCTCAACGCGCGCGAGGAGGCGCTCCAGCGCGTCCTCGCGATGGGCTGCTGGAGCGAGGTGCAGCGCTTCGGCGGCCGGAAGGAAGCGCCGGGCATGCTGCGCGCGCGCGGCGAGCCGCACGCCTTCGACGTCCTGCGCGGCGGCCTCAAGATCGCCCGTGTCGAGTGGTCGCTGCTCGGCGAGCACAACCAGCTCAATGCGCTCGCGGCGATGGCCGCGGCCGAGCACGTCGGCGTCATTCCCGAGATCTCTGCGCGCGCGCTGGCGAGCTTTCGCAATGTCAGGCGCCGGCTCGAGCTGCGCGGCGTCGCCGCCGGCGTCTCGGTCTACGACGACTTCGCGCACCACCCGACCGCGATGCGGACGACCGTCGAGGGCCTGCGCAAGAAGGTCGGCGCAGCGCGCATCCTCGCCGTCTTCGAGCCGCGCTCCAACACCATGAAGCTCGGCGCGATGAAGGCGCAGCTGCCCTGGGCGCTCGAGGAGGCCGACCTGTCGTTCTGCCATTCCGGCGGTCTGACCTGGGACGCGGCGCAGGCGCTCGCACCGATGGGAGCGCGCGCCATCGTCGCGCCGACGATCGCCGAGCTCGTCAACCGCGTCGTCGCCGCGGCGCGCTCCGGGGATCACATCCTGTGCATGAGCAACGGCGGCTTCGGCGCCATCCACGAGAAGCTGCTCGAGGCCCTGGCGCCACCCGGCCGCGCCGCGGCATGACCGGCACGACTAACGCCGCGCCGGTCACGCCGGTCACACACCTGCTCTACCTGCACGGCTTTCGCTCGTCGCCGCAATCGACCAAGGCGAGGAAGTTCGCCGCCTGGGTCGCGGCCCACCGACCCGGGCTGGTCTGGTGGTGCCCGCAGCTGCCGGCGTCGCCGGCCGAGTCGATGCGCGCGCTGATGACGGGCATCTCGGCCTGGCCCGTGGAGCGAATGGCCGTGATCGGCAGCTCGCTCGGCGGCTTCTACGCGACCGCCCTCGCCGAACGGCGCGGCTGCCGCGCCGTCCTCCTCAATCCCGGCGTCGATCCGGCGCGCGACCTCGCCGACGCGATCGGCGCGACGACGGCGTGGCACAGCGACGAGCCGTTCGACTTCCGGCCGGAGTACGTGGCGGAGTTGCGCGCGATCGGGCCGCCGGCGCAGCTGACCAACCTGAACCGTTACTTCGCCGTCATCGCCAAGGGCGACGAGGTCCTGTCATGGCGCGAGATGAGCGAGCGCTACGCCGGTGCCCACATCCGGCTGATCGAAGGCAGCGACCACGCGCTCAGCGACTTCGACGACCACTTCCCCGCCGTGCTCGCGTTCCTCGGCCTCGGGCCGGCCCGCTGAGGCCGACCGCGGGCATCGTCACTTCCAGGTGACGATGGTGTGAACGACGCGTCCCCAGACCTCGACGTTGAACCACGTCAGCGCGAGGAGGCGGATCCACGCTGCCATCTGCTTCGCACGCTCGAGCGCCGGCCTGGCTTCGAAGGCGATGAAGAGCCCGAAGCTCGCTAGCGCACCAACCGCGAGCAGCACGGCGATGCCGGCCGCGATCCAGCGCAGGACCGTCACCACCATCGCGAGACGATCCCTGTCATCGTGGCGACACGCCCGCAGCTCCGAGAAGCCGCACAGCTCACCACGCGGGCGCCAGCTCCGCGAGGCCGGCCGGCGCCGTCGTCTCGTCGTCGAAGGTGACGATCTCCCAGGCCGAGCGATCCGCGAGCAGCGCGCGGACGAGCCGGTTGTTGAGCGCGTGTCCTGACTTGAAGGCGCGATACGCGGCCAGCAGCGGCTGGCCGGCGAGCACCAGGTCGCCGATGGCGTCGAGGATCTTGTGCTTCACGAACTCGTCGTCATAGCGCAATCCCTCGCTATTGAGCACCTTGAACTCGTCGACGACGACCGCGTTGTCGAGACTGCCGCCGAGCGCCAGGCCGCGCGACCGCATCATCTCGACCTCATTGGTGAAGCCGAAGGTGCGCGCGCGAGCGATCTCGTTCTTGTACTTGCCCGAGCCCATGTCGAAGACGAAGCGCTGGCCGGTCTCGCTCACCACCGGGTGGTCGAACTCGATCTCGAAGCCGAGCGTGTAGCCCTCGTACGGCTCGAGGCGGGCCCATTTGATGCCCGCTCCCTCGCCTTCCCGGACCTCGACCGTGCGCAGGACGCGAAGAAACCGCTTGGGCGCGTCCTGCAGCGCGATGCCGGCGCTCTGCAGGAGGAAGACGAACGATGCGGCCGAGCCGTCGAGGATCGGCACTTCCTCGGCGGTGATGTCGACGACGAGGTTGTCGAGGCCGAGCCCGGCGCAGGCCGAGAGCAGGTGCTCGACGGTCTTCACCTTCGGCCCCTCGGGGCCGCCGTCGGCCGACAGCGTCGTCGCCATCCGGGTGTCGCAGACGTTGAGCGCCGCCGCCTTGATGACCACCGGCCGCGGCAGGTCGACGCGGCGAAAGACGATGCCCGAATCGGCCGGCGCGGGCCGCAGCGTCAGCTCGACCTTCTGGCCGCCGTGCACGCCCACGCCGACGGCGCGCGTCATCGACTTGAGGGTGCGTTGGGCCAGCATGGCGGAATTGTCGGCGATCGTCGCGCCACCCCGGCCCGTGAGGGCATGGCGCAGCGCGACGGCGATTTTCACGCTCAGTCCGCCTGCTTGCGAAGGAACGCCGGGATCTCGATCTCGTCCATGCCGTTGCTCGCCAAGGCGTCGACCTTGGCCGCGGCGGTGCGGCCGTTGCGCCAGACGCTCGGCGTCGTCAGGCCGCTGTAGTCGTGCGTCTGCGGCGGCATCTGCACCTGCTGGTTGAGCACCGGCAGGTTGTCGGTGCCGGTGCGCTGCGCGACCACGTTGTTGACGACCTGCACCGGCGGCTGCATCGCCCGTCGCGTCGGGCTGAGGCCGGTCGCGATGACGGTCACGCGCAGCTGGTCGCCGAGCGATTCGTCGTACGCCGTGCCGTAGATGACGTGCGCGTCCTCGGCGGCGTAGCGGCGGATGCAGTTCATCGCGTTCCGGCTTTCGGCCAGCTTGAAGGTATTGCGGTTGGCGGCGATCAGCACCAGCACGCCGCGCGCGCCCGACAGGTCGATGCCTTCAAGCAGCGGGCAGGCGACGGCCGCCTCGGCCGCCTTGTTGGCGCGGTCCGGGCCAGACGCGATCGCCGTCCCCATCATCGCCTTGCCGGGCTCGCTCATCACCGTCTTGACGTCCTCGAAGTCGACGTTGACGAGTCCTGGCATGTGGATGATGTCGCTGATCCCGCCGACGGCGTTCTTGAGCACGTCGTTGGCGTAGGCGAACGCCTGGTCCTGGGTGATGTCGTCGCCGAGCACGTCGAGCAGCTTGTCGTTCAGGATCACGATCAGCGAGTCGACGTTGGCCTCGAGCTCGGCGACGCCAGAGTCGGCCGACTTCATGCGCCGGTTGCCCTCGAACTCGAACGGCTTGGTGACGACGCCGACCGTCAGGATGCCCATCTCCTTGGCAACCCGCGCGATCACCGGCGCCGCGCCCGTGCCCGTGCCGCCGCCCATGCCGGCGGTGATGAACAGCATGTGCGCGCCCTCGATCGCCTGGCGGATGCGGTCGACCGCCTCCTCGGCCGCGGCCTTGCCGGCTTCCGGCTTGGCGCCGGCGCCGAGCCCGGTCGTGCCGAGCTGGATCAGGTGGTGCGCCGCCGAGCGGTTGAGCGCCTGCGCGTCGGTGTTCGCGCAGACGAAGTCGACGCCCTGCACGCCTTCCCCGATCATGTGCTCGACCGCGTTGCCGCCGCCGCCGCCTACGCCGATCACCTTGATCTGCGTTCCCATGCTGAACTCTTCGATCATTTCGATGGCCATCTCAATCTCCAATCTGGTTGCAGTTGCCTTGAACTTTCAATTTCCCGGGATGCTTTTTTGTTGCCGTGTCGATCGCGCGATGCGCTATCCGGACGGCGGCGGGTCGTGCGTTCGCGGAGGCGGCGGTTGTGCGCATTCGCCGCGTCGTGCGATGTCTTGAGCGGGGCAGGCAGCCCGGGACAGACGCTTCATTTCAGAAGTTGCCCAGGAACCAGTCCCTGGCCCGACCGAACAGGGTCTTGACCGACCCGGCCTGCTGGGCCGCCCGCTGCCCGCGCGTCCTCGCCATGCGCGCTTCCTCGAGCAGCCCCATCACCGTCGCCGAGCGCGGATTGGCGACCATGTCGTGGAGGGCGCCGCGATAGGTCGGCGTGCCCTTTCGCACCGGCTTCAGGAAGATGTCTTCGCCGAGCTCGATCATTCCCGGCATCACCGCCGCGCCGCCGGTAATGACGATCCCCGACGACAGCAGCTCCTCGAAGCCGCTCTCGCGGATCACCTGATGGACGAGCGAATAGATCTCCTCGATGCGCGGCTCGATCACGCCGGCGAGCGCCTGGCGGCTCAGCATGCGCGGCGGCCTGTCGCCGAGTCCGGGCACCTCGAGCTGCTCGTTCGGGTCCGCCAGCAGCTGCTTGGCAACTCCGTACTCGACCTTGATCTCCTCGGCGTCCTTGGTCGGCGTGCGCAGCGCCATCGCGATGTCGCTCGTGATCAGGTCGCCGGCGATCGGGATCACCGCCGTGTGGCGGATCGACCCGTCGGTGAAGATGGCGACGTCGGTCGTGCCGGCGCCGATGTCGACGAGGGCGACGCCGAGGTCCTTCTCGTCGTCGGTCAGCACCGCATGGCTCGACGCGCTCGGGTTCAGCACCAGCTGCTCGACCTCGAGGCCGCAGCGGCGAACGCACTTGACGATGTTCTCGGCCGCGCTCTGCGCGCCGGTGACGATGTGGACGCGCACCTCGAGGCGGCCGCCGCTCATGCCGATCGGCTCCTTGACCTCGTGGCCGTCGATCACGAACTCCTGCGGCTCGACGAGAAGCAGGCGCTGGTCATTGGGGATGTTGATCGCCTTGGCGGTCTCGACCACGCGGGTCACGTCGACCGGCGTCACTTCCTTGTCGCGCACGATCACCATGCCGGTCGAGTTCTGGCCGCGGATGTGGCTGCCGGTGATGCCGGTGTAGACGCGCGTGATCTTGCAGTCGGCCATCATCTCGGCCTCTTTCAAGGCCTGCTGGATCGACTGCACGGTCGCGTCGATGTTGACGACGACGCCGCGCTTCAGCCCGTGCGCCGGCGCGCTGCCGAGCCCGGCGATGCGCAGCTCGCCGTCCGGCATGACCTCGGCGACAACCGCCATCACCTTGGCGGTGCCGATGTCGAGGCCGACGACCAAATCTTTGATTTCCTTTGCCATCTAGCCTCCCTTCTTCTTCTTAGATGTCTTGTCGGATGCGGCGTCGGTCGTGGTCGACACGCCCTTCAGCCGCACCGCGTAGCCGTCGCTGTGGCGCAGGTCGGCGTATTCGAGCGGGCGCCGGTAGCGCGACGTCACCTGGTCCACCGTCGTGACGAAGCGCGCCGCCCGGGCGAGGACGTCGTCGTCGCTGCCGCGGCCGAGCTCGACGACGGCGCCGGTGTCGAGCGTCGCCTGCCACGAGCCGCGGCCCGACAGGGCGAGGCCCTCCACGCGTGCACCGAGCGGCGCCAGCCCGGCCTCGACGCGAGCCAGCATCGCCAGCACGTGCGCCGAGCTGCCTTCGGGCCCGGCGAGCGTCGGCAGGTTGTCGTCCTCGACGTCGCCGACGTTGGCCTCGAACACCTCGCCGAAGCTGTTGACGAGCTTCTCGGCGCTGCTCTCGCCGCCCCAGATCGCGACCGGCCGATGCTCCTCGAGCTGGACGCGAAGGCGATTCGGCCAGACGCGCCGCACGACCGCCAGGCGCACCCACGGCACCGACTCGAAGGCGCGCCGGACCGCGCGCAGGTCCATGGTGACGAAGTTGCCGGCGAGCTTGGGCGCGGCATTGGCGCGGATCGTCGAGACGCTGTTGCGGGCAACGTCGCCGTCGACGCTGATCGAACGGATCGCGAAGAACGGCTGGCGCGCCAGCCACATCACCGCCATCGCGGCGACCAGGATCGCGGCGACGATGCCGAGCGCTGCGGCGGTCGCGTTCATGAGGCGCACGTCCGGCGGCAATGGCGCCATCGTCGTTGTTGCCGGGGTTGCGGCGGCCATTCGCTAGGTTCCCGGCCGCGGCGCGCGCGCCGAATCGAGCGATGCGCTGGCCAGTAGCCGCACGCAAAGCGTTTCATAGCTGATGTCGGCGGCACGCGCCGACATCGGCACCAGCGAATGCGAGGTCATCCCGGGCGAGGTGTTCATCTCGAGCAGGAAGGGCTTGCGATCGGCGCGGCGCAGCATCAGGTCGGCGCGGCCCCAGCCGCGGCAGCCGAGCAGGCGGTAGGCGGCGAGGACGATCCGCTGGATCTCCGCTTCCTCGTCCGGCGGCAATCCGCTCGGGCACTCGTAGCGGACGACGTCGGTGAAGTACTTGTTCTGGTAGTCGTACTCGCCCTCGGGCGCGACGATGCGAACGACCGGCAGCGCACTCGCGCTCTCGCCTTCGCCGAGCACCGGACAGGTCACCTCGTCGCCGTCGATGAACTCCTCGCACAGCACGTCGGCGTCGTACTTCGCTGCGAGCGTGACCGCGTCCTGCATCTGCGAGTACCCGACCACCTTGGTGATGCCGATCGACGACCCTTCGCGCGGTGGCTTGACGACGAGCGGGAGCCCCAGGACATCGGGAACGGCGCGCACGTTCTCGCGCTGCTGCTGATCGGCGGCGAGTCGCACGAACCTCGGCGTCGGCAGACCTTCGGCGAGCCAGATCCGCTTGGTCATCACCTTGTCGATCGCGATCGCCGACGCCATCACGCCGGAGCCGGTGTAGGGAATGCCGAGCAGCTCGAGCGCGCCCTGGACGCTGCCGTCCTCCCCGTGGCGGCCGTGCAGGGCGATGAAGCAGCGCGCGAAGCCTTCCTTCTTCAGCTCGCCGAGATCGCGCGCGGCAGGATCGAACGAATGCGCATCGACGCCCTGCGACGTGAGCGCAGCGAGCACGCCGGTGCCGGACAGGAGCGAGATCTCGCGCTCGGCCGATGTGCCGCCCATCAGCACCGCCACTTTGCCGAGCGAGACCGTCGAAGATGTGCTCATGCAGGTCTCCCCAGCAGTTCGACCACCTGAGCCGGAACGTTTCCTATCGGCCCCGCGCCCATCGAGATGACGACGTCGCCCGGCTGCGCCTGCTCGACGATCGTCTGTGCCATCACGCCGATCTCGTCGACGAAGACCGGATCGACGTGGCCGGCAACGCGCAGCGCGCGCGCCAGCGAGCGGCCGTCGGCAGCGACGATCGGCGCCTCGCCGGCGGCGTAGACCTCGGCGAGCAGGACTGCGTCGGCGCTGCCCATAACCTTGACGAAGTCCTCGAAGCAGTCGCGCGTGCGCGTGTAGCGATGCGGCTGGAATGCGAGCAGGATGCGCCGCCCGGGGTAGGCGCCGCGTGCCGCCGCCAGCGTCGCCGCCATCTCGACGGGGTGATGGCCGTAGTCGTCGATCAGCGTGAAGGTGCCGCCGCCTGACGCCGCCGGCTGCTCGCCGTAGTGCTGGAAACGCCGGCCGACGCCGTTGAACTCGGCCAGGCCCTTGACCACGGCCGCGTCGGCGATCTCGAGCTCGGTGGCGACGGCGATCGCCGCCAGCGCGTTCAGCACGTTGTGGTCGCCGGGCAGGTTGAGCGCGACCTGCAGGTCGGGCATGCGGACGCCGTTCCTGCGCTGCACCGTGAAGCGCATCGTGCCGGCGTGCGCTTCGATGTTGACGGCGCGAACCATCGCGTCGGGGCCGAAGCCGTAGCTCACTACCGGCCGCGAGATCATCGCCATGATCGAACGCACGCCGGGATCGTCGACGCACAGGATCGCGGCACCGTAGAACGGCATCTTGTGGATGAACTCCACGAACGCCTGCTTCAGGCGCGCGAAGTCGTGGCCGTAGGTGTCCATGTGGTCGGCGTCGATGTTCGTGACGACGGCCATCACCGGCAGCAGGTTGAGGAACGAGGCGTCCGACTCGTCAGCCTCGACGACGATGTAGTCGCCGACGCCGAGGCGCGAGTTGGCGCCTGCGGCGTTGAGGCGGCCGCCAATGACGAAGGTCGGGTCGAGGCCGGCTTCGGCGAGAACGCTGGTGACGAGGCTGGTCGTCGTCGTCTTGCCGTGGGTGCCGGCGATCGCGATGCCCTGCTTCAGGCGCATCAGCTCGGCGAGCATGACGGCGCGGGGAACGACCGGGATGCGGCGCGCGCGCGCGGCAGTGACCTCGGGATTGTCGGAACGCACCGCGCTCGACGTGACGACGGCATCGGCGCCGGCGATGTGATCGGCGGCATGGCCGATCGAGACGCGGACGCCGTGCGCGGCGAGCGCCCGGGTCGTTGCGCTCTCGCTCTGATCGGAGCCCGAGATCGCGTAGCCGAGGTTGTGCAGGATCTCGGCGATGCCGCTCATGCCGGCGCCACCGATGCCGACGAAGTGGATGCTCTTGACGGCGTGCTTCATGCGGCCACCATCGATTCGATCTCATCGGCCACCCGCGCCGCCGCATGCGGCCGGGCGAGCGAGCGCGCCTTCGTCGCCATCGCCTGGAGCGCGTCACGCGTCAGGCCGCTCAGGAGGTCGGCGAGGCGGCCAGGAGAGAGCTCGCCCTGCGGCAGGTGGACGGCCGCGTCGCGCGCCGCCATCCAGGCCGCGTTGTCGCGCTGGTGCGAGGTCGTGCTGGCGACGAACGGAACGAGCACGGCGGCGACGCCGGCGGCGCACAGCTCGCTCACGGTGATCGCACCGGCGCGGCAGACGATCACGTCGCACTCGCCGAGGCGAGTCGCCATGTCGTCGATGAAAGGCAGCACTTCGGCGTCGGCGCCGGCCGCCGCGTAGGCGGCACGAACGGCCTCGCGTCCCGCTTCGCCGGTCTGATGGGTGATGCGCGGCCGCTGCGTCGCCGTCATGAGCGCGATCGCCTGCGGAACCGTGTCGTTGAGGATGCGCGCGCCGAGGCTGCCGCCGACGACGAGCAGGCGCAGCGCGCCGCCGCGGCCGGCGAAGCGCACCCCCGGCTCGGGCAGCGCTTCGATCTGCTCGCGCACCGGGTTGCCCGTGACGAGCGCCTTCGTGCCGAGTTCCTGCGCCGACTCGCCGGCAAAGCCGAAGGCAATGCGCCGCGCTGCCCAGCGCAAGGCGCGGTTGCTGAGCAGCAAGGTCGCATCGGCGTTGACGAGGAGAAGCGGCTTGCGGTGCAGCCACGCCATCCAGCCGCCCGGGAAGCAGACGTAGCCGCCCATGCCGAGCACGGCGTCGGGTTCGCGACGCGAGATGAGGCCCGAGGAAGTGAAAAACGCGCCCACCAGGCGCAGCGCGCCGCGCACGTTCCCGACGAGGCCCTTGCCGCGCATGCCGTTGAAGGAGAGCCGATCGAGCGCGATCCCGGCCTGCGGCACGAGCCGGTTCTCCATCCCTGTCTCGGTACCGAGCCAGTTCACCTGCCAGCCGCGCCGCTGCATCTCGGTCGCGACCGCAAGGCCCGGGATGACATGCCCGCCGGTGCCTGCCGCCATCACGAGCAGGCGCTTCATGCGCGGCCCCCGCGCATCAGCTGCCGGTTCTCGATGTCGACGCGCAACACGATCGCCAAGGCGACCAGGTTCATCACGATCGCCGACCCGCCGTAGCTCATCAGCGGCAGCGTCAGCCCCTTGGTCGGCAAGACGCCGAGGTTGACGCCCATGTTGATGAACGCCTGGCCGCCGACCCAGATGCCGATGCCCTGCGCGAACAAGCCGGCGAAGACGCGGTCGAGCGCGATCGCCTGGCGGCCGATGTGGAACAGGCGCCGCGCCAGCCAGAAGAAGGCGACGATGACGCAGGCGACGCCGATGAAGCCGAGCTCCTCGCCGATCACCGCGAGCAGGAAGTCGGTGTGCGCCTCGGGCAGGTAGTGCAGCTTCTCGACGCTCGAGCCGAGGCCCTGGCCGAAGATCTCACCGCGGCCGAAGGCGATCAGCGAGTGCGAGAGCTGGTAGGCCTTGCCGAGGGTGTATTTCTCGTCCCACGGATTGAGGTACGCGAAGATCCGCTCGCGCCGCCACTCGCTGAAGGTGATCATCAGCACGAAGGCGCCGATCAGGATCGCGGTGATGAGAAGGAACATCCTGCCGTTGACACCGCCGAGGAAAAGGATGCCCATCGCGATCGTCGCGATGACCAGGAAGGCGCCCATGTCGGGTTCGGCGAGCAGGAGCAGGCCGACGACGGCGATCGAGATCGCCATCGGCACGACGGCGCGGACGAAGTTCTCCTTCACATCCATGCGCCGCACCATGTAGCCGGCGGCGTACATCGCGATCGCCAGCTTGGTCAGCTCGGAGGGCTGGAAGCTCATGATGCCGAGCGGGATCCAGCGGCGCGCGCCGTTGACGCCCTTGCCGATGAAAGGGACGAGGACGACGACCAGCAGCAGCAGCGCGACGACGAAGATCCAGGGCGAGAGCTTCTCCCAGATCGAGACCGGCACCTGCACCGCGACCAGCGCGGCCAGGACCGCGATCGCCACGAACATGACGTGGCGCGACAGGAAGTAGGTCGGCGTGTAGCGAGCGAACTTCGGGTTGTCGGGCAGCGCGACCGAGGCGCTGTAAACCATCACCAGGCCGAGCGCGAGCAAGGCGACGACAACGCATACGAGGGTGCGGTCGAAGCCCAGCAGGCGGGCCGGCTGACCGCGCTCGACGCTGATCCACTCGCGCACCGGGATCGCCTCGGCGACGGCGCGGCTGCCGCGGCCGGCGCCCTTTGCCGGGCTGTCTGCGGCGGGCGCGGAAAGGCGCTCGCGCCATGACTGCCACACGTCGGCGAAGACGGCGCTCATCGGCGCGCCTCCCGATGTCGAGAACCGCGCCCGGCGTCGACAGCGATCCGGCTCATGCCGAGTTCCTTTCCAGTGCCGCGTCGGCCAACTCGCCGACCGTCTTCACGAACACCTCGGCGCGGTGCGCGTAGTTGCGGAACATGTCGAGGCTGGCGCACGCGGGGCTGAGCAGCACCGCATCGCCGGGCTGGGCGCGCGCGAACGCGGCACGCACCGCGGCTTCCAGCGTTGCACTGCGCTCGAACGGAACCCCGGCCTGCTCGACGATGGCCTCGATCGCCGCCGCGTCGCGGCCGATCGTGACCGCCGCCCGCGCCTGGCGCGCCAGCGGCGTGGCGAGCGGAGCGAAGTCCTGCCCCTTGCCGTCGCCGCCGAGGATGACGACCAGCCTGGCCGGCGCGCGCTCGCTGCCCAGGCCGACGAGCGCCGCCACGGTCGCGCCGACATTCGTGCCCTTGCTGTCGTCGAAGGCGTCGACGCCGTCGATCGTGGCGACGTACTCGACGCGATGCGGCTCGCCGCGGTATTCGCGCAGCGCGTGCAGCATCGGCGCGAGCGGACAGCCGATCGCGCTCGCCAGCGCGAGCGCGGCGAGCGCGTTCATCGCGTTGTGGCGCCCGCGGATGCGCAACGCATCGGCCGGCATCAAGTGCTGGACGACGATCTCGCCGCCGACGTTCGCCGCCTCGTCGCCCTGGGCGCGAGCCAGCCAGGCCATGTCGTTCTCGACCGCGAGGCCCCAGTCGTTGGCGCGCGTCGGCAGGCCGCTTCCGAAGCTGACGACGTGGCGCGCGACGACCTTGGCGACGCGGCCCTTCTTCGTCGGCAAGGTTTTCGGCGCCGGCACGAGCTGCATCACGGCGGCGTCGTCGCGGTTGACGACGATGGTCGCGCGCGTGCCGAAGACGCGCGCCTTGGCGGCCGTGTAGTCGGCCATCGAGCCGTGCCAGTCGAGGTGGTCTTCGCTGACGTTGAGCAGCGCCGCGGCGTCGGCCTCGAAGTCGCTGCCGGCGAGCTGGAAGCTCGACAGCTCGAGCACCCAGACCTGGGGCAGGCGCTCGCGCAGCGACTCGGCCGGGCCGGCGTCGATCGCGTCGGCGAGCGTCTGCAGCATCGTCGGGCCGATGTTGCCGGCAGCGGCGACCCGCTTGCCGCTGCGCTCGACGAGAAGCGCGGTGAGCGCCGTCGTCGTCGTCTTGCCGTTGGTGCCGGTGACGGCGATCACCTTGGGCGCGTAGTCGGCCGTGGTGCGAAGCGATTCGAGCGCGGCGGCGAACAGCTCGAGCTCGCCCTGCACCGGCAGCTTGGCTGCGTGTGCCGCGGTCAGCACGGCTGCGATCCGCTCGTCGCCCGGCGCCAGTCCAGGGCTCTTGAAGACGCGCTCGATGCCGGCGAGTGCGCCGGCATCGAGCGCGCCGCCGATCACCTCGGCCTGCGGCACGTGCTCGCGCAGCGCCGCCGCCTGCGGCGGCTCGGCGCGCGAATCCCAGACGCGGACCGCGAAGCCATCGCGTGCCAGCCAGCGGGCGATCGCGAGGCCGGATTCGCCGAGGCCGAGGACGAGGGCTGTCTTCTGTTCGCTCATCTCAGCTTCAGGCTGGCGAGGCCGATTAGGCAGAGCAGCATGGTGATGATCCAGAAGCGAACGACGACCTGCGTCTCCTTCCAGCCCGTCTTCTCGAAGTGGTGGTGCAGCGGCGCCATCCTGAAGAACCTTCGGCCCTCGCCGTATTTCCTGCGCGTGTACTTGAACCACGCGACCTGCGCCATCACCGACAGCGCCTCGGCGACGAAGACGCCGCCCATGATCCCGAGGACGATCTCCTGGCGCGTGATGACGGCGATGGTGCCGAGCGCGCCGCCGAGTGCGAGCGCGCCGACGTCGCCCATGAAGACCTGCGCCGGGTGGGTGTTGAACCAGAGGAAGGCCAGTCCCGCGCCGGCCATTGCCGCACAGAAGATGAGCAGCTCGCCGGCGCCGGGGATGTATGGAAACAGCAGGTAGCGGGAGTAGACCGAGCTGCCGGTGATGTAGGCGAAGACACCCAGGGCGGAACCGACCATCACCACCGGCATGATCGCCAGGCCGTCGAGGCCGTCGGTCAGGTTGACGGCGTTGCTCGCGCCGACGATGACGAAGTAGGTCAGCGCCATGAAGCCGAACACGCCGAGCGGATAGCT
>Ga0207650_10001669_pt1 | contig 15771 bp, 10 predicted proteins | sample KBSS63metaG_FD_184325 | JGI IMG/M metagenome (GOLD analysis project Ga0207650, IMG submission 184325) | Switchgrass rhizosphere microbial communities from Kellogg Biological Station, Michigan, USA - KBS S6-3 metaG (SPAdes) (version 2) | ecosystem: Host-associated > Plants > Roots > Rhizosphere...
CTCCCAGACGGTCGACGCTTGATCTGCTCCTATCATCCGAGCCAGCAAAACACGTTTACTGGCAAACTGACCCGGGCTATGTTCGACAATGTTTTCGCTCAGGCAAGGGCTGCGCTCGATAAATAGTTTTCCGCATCCACATGGAAATGGGAGTTGTCTATGCGCTCTGCGCCGGAGTTTTCTGGGGCACGAGCCCGGTGCTGGTCAAGAGAGGGCTCGCCGGCGCCAATGTCAGCGCTGCGACGCTCTACCAGCAGGCGACAATTCTCTTGACGCTTTGCGTTTCCGCGTTGCTCGAAGGCGATCTGTTCGCCGGGAAGATACCTGGGGAGGCCGTGCTCATATTTGCCGGCACCGGCGTTATCGGCGCTTACATGGGCCGGACGTTGTTCGTCAAGAGCGTCGATCAGATCGGCGCATCGCGCGCGCAGTCGCTCAATAACTCCTCGCCCCTGATTACCGTTTTCCTGGCGGCTGCGGCGCTCGGCGAGCGGTTGTCTTTGGCGGTTTTGATCGGCGTTATTTTTATTATCTCCGGCGTTTTTTTCGTCACTCGTGATGATGCGCCGGGGTTGGGCAAGATCATGGCACCGCGGCGGATCACTTTCGCGGCCGTTTTGGCAACGCTCTGCTACGGCGTAGTTCCGGTGTTGAAAAAAGTCGGTACCGATCACGGCGGTCCGCCGGTGCTGGGCGCACTCGTGATGCATGCAACGGGGCTGATGCTGCTGATGACGCTGGGAAATTTGCTTAAAATCGAGCGCAAGTGGCAAAGAATCCCAATTAACAGTTTGGGGTGTTTCGTCGGTGCAGGATTCTTGTATGCTATCGGTTCAATTCTTACTCTGAAAGCGCTGGTGCACGCACCCGCGTCGGTGGTCGCGCCGATTTGGAGCGCGCAACCGATCGTCAGTGTTTTTCTTGCCAAGACGACTCTCAAAGGCATCGAAGAAGTGACGTTTAGGGACGGCGCGGCTGCCGCCCTGGTGGTTCTCGGTGTCCTGGTGTTACGGTTGGGCTGAAGAATCCTCTTTGAAGTTGAAGGTAGGGGCGATCCGCGGTCGCCCCGATTTTGTCGAATTTCAGGAGCCACAATGAGCGAAAGTGCGGGTAGAGATTATTTCGAAATCGCGGCGGAGCTGAAGAAACGTATCGAAGGGGATGTACGATTCGATCGGTACTCGCGGGTGCTTTATTCCACTGACGCCTCAATCTATCAAATCGAGCCGGTTGGCGTCGTCGTACCGCGCCATAAGGGTGATGTGCAAGCCGTGATCGAGCTCGCCAACAAGCTTGACGTCTCGGTTTTGCCGCGCGGCGGCGGTACGTCACTGGCCGGGCAGGCGGTCGGCCATTCGATCGTGCTGGATTTCTCGAAATACATGCGAAATGTGCTGGAGGTCAACCAAGAGGAACTATGGTGCCGGGTGCAGCCGGGTTTGGTGCAAGACGAGCTCAATGCGCACGTGCGCGCCATGGGCCTACAGTTCGGTCCCGACACTTCGACAGCCAATCGCGCCACTATCGGCGGCATGATCGGCAACAATTCTTCGGGAGCCCATTCGCTCACATACGGTAAAACCCTCGATCATGTCATCGAGTTGACGGTCTTGCTCGCCGACGGCAGCGAAGTCGTGCTGAAAGATCTGCTGCCGCAAGAAGTCGAAAAACGGAGCCGCGCCGATACGATCGAGGGCCGCGCCTGTCGCGAAGTGTTCCGTCTCGCGCAGCAGCACAAAAACGAAATTCTCGCGCGTTATCCGAAAATCATGCGGCGCGTCTCCGGCTACAATCTGGACGAATTTGTCAAAGCGCAGCCATTCAATCTTTCCCGTGTGATCGTCGGGTCCGAGGGCACTCTGGCAACCGTAGTCGAAGCCAAGATGCGTCTCGTGCCCAAGCCCAAATGGACAGCGATGGATGTAATTCACTTCGACGACGACATCGAAGCTTTGGAGTGCGCGCAACTGATTCTGCAAACGCATCCCTACGCCATGGAGTCCACCGACAAAATGGTCTTGAATCTTGCGCGCGGCAACATCGAGCAGTCTCGCAGGCTGGGTTTTGTCCAAGGCACGCCCGATTCGCTTTTGATGGTGGAGTATGCGGGCGAGACCGAAGCCGAGGTCAAGGAGCAGGTCGACAAACTCGAAGAGGTGAGAAAGCGCGAGAAAATCGGCTATGCGGCGACGCTCGCGTTCAAACCCGAAGAAGTGAAAGCGATCTGGGGCGTGCGCAAGGCAGGGCTTGGTTTGCTGCTCGGCATCAAAGGCGACAAGAAGCCGATCGCCTTCGTTGAGGATACTGCGGTCGCTCCGGAAAAATTACCGCAATTCATTCGGCGATTTCGTGAGGTGGTGGCGCGCCATGACACCGTCGCGGGTTACTACGGGCACTGTTCGGTGGGCTGCATGCACATCCGGCCATTGATCAATCTCAAAGAACAGAGCGAAATGCACAAAATGGTTTCCATCGCCAATGCCATCTCCGACCTGGTGCTCGAATTCAACGGGGCGATGTCCGGCGAGCATGGCGATGGATTGGCGCGCAGCCATTTCAACGCAAAACTTTTCGGGCCGGCGATTTACGACGCCTTCCGCCAGATCAAGCGGGCCTTCGATGCGAAAAATCTAATGAACCCTGGAAAGATCGTCGATGCGCCGGCGATGACCGAGTCGCTGAAGATCAGCCCGCGTTACAAGCCATGGGAGCCGCGCACGACCTTGAACTTTGCCGCTCAGGGTGGCTTTGCGCGGGCCGTCGAAATGTGTAGCGGCATGGCCGAGTGCCGGAAGAAGCTCGATGGCACTATGTGTCCTTCGTATATGGGGACGCTCGATGAAGAACACTCGACCCGCGGGCGGGCCAACGCGCTTCGAAACGCGATTTCAGGGCGGGCTCCACAGGAGGAATTCACCGGGAAACGGCTTTACGACGTAATGGATCTCTGCCTCGAGTGCAAAGCTTGCAAAGCGGAATGCCCGTCCAATGTCGATATGGCGAAGCTCAAGTACGAATTTCTTGATCACTATTATCGTGCCAACGGCTTGCCGCTGCGCAATCGTATATTTGGCGCCATCGAGAGCCTCAACCGACTCGGCTCGAGCTTAGCACCCGTTTCGAATTGGATTGCCAACTCGTCGTTGAATCGGTGGCTGATGGAAATTCTCGTCGGCATCGACCGTCGCCGGCCGTTGCCGCAGTTTGCCGGGCGGACTTTCGAAAGCTGGTTTCGCAAACACGAAACCCCGAATGATGCAGCGAAAGGCGACGTGGTTTTATTCCACGATACCTTCAATAACTACAACACGCCCCATGTCGCGATCGCGGCGACGCGATTTCTGGAAAGATCTGGCTACCGTGTGCTGCTCGCGGACAAAAAATGCTGCGGTCGGCCGATGATTTCCAAAGGCATGCTCAATCAGGCGAAAGAGAACGCGGCATGGAACATCGAAAAGCTGGCGCCGTACGCTGAAAAAAGAGTTCCTATCGTTGGCCTCGAACCGTCGTGTCTACTGACTTTGCGCGACGAGTATCCGGAATTTGTTGGCACCGAAGCCGCCCGAAAAGTTGCGGAGAACAGTTTTCTATTCGAAGAATTTATTATTCGAGAGCAAAAAGAGAAAAGACTCATGCTGCCATCGAACAGCGGCGGCAAAAAAGTTTTGCTGCACGGACACTGCCATCAAAAAGCTCTTGTCGGCACGGCACCGACGACAGCGATGCTTAAAGCTGTCGGTTACGAGGTGAGCGAAGTGGATTCGGGCTGCTGCGGGATGGCCGGGTCATTCGGTTTTGAAAAAGAGCACTATGACTTGTCTACTAAGATCGCCAACCGGCGTTTAGTGCCTGCTGTAAATGCGACCGCACGCGAAATCACTATTGTCGCGCCAGGAATCTCGTGCCGACAGCAGATCGAGCATCTCACCGGGCGCAAAGCGAAACATCCCGCGGAGTTGATATGGGAAGGACTAAATAGGAGGACTGAGTAACGTGGACTGAGGACTGAGCAGGAAAATTCTAGGAGTGACAAAGTGGCGAGGATCGAGCGATTTGAAGAGCTAGTGGCCTGGCAGAAGGCTCGTGTGTTGACGCAACTAATCTACCAAGCGACGCAAAAAGAGAGGTTTTTGAGAGACTTCGGTTTATCGGGTCAAATTCAACGGGCAGCCGTCTCAATGATGTCCAATGTCGCTGAGGGATTTGAGCGCGGCGGCCGAGGCGAGTTTCACCAATTTCTCTCGACAGCAAAAGCTTCTTGCGCGGAACTCCGGTCTCAACTGTACGTTGCCTTCGACGTTGGGTACCTGGATCAAAAAGAGTTCGATAATTTAATGGCCCGGGCAACAGAGGTTGCTAAAATCATTGGCGGGCTTAGAGCTTCCGTCGCGAGGCAGAGAAGCAGTAAAACCTGAGACTCAGTCCTCAGTCCTCAATCCTTGAGTCCCTAGAATCCACCCCACGGCTGTATGCCGGGATTGGATTCGGCCGACAGCGGCTTGCCGTCAAACAGCGCCTTCGGAATGTAGAGCTGTTGGCCCAGCGCTTCTTGCATCCGATCGAACACGCTTTGATGGATTCGCTGTCCCTGCCGGATCGTCCGGGGTTGCCGTTTAAGATTTAACGACTCAGCAATGCCGCCGATCAAGCCCATGCAGTCGTAGAATTCCTTGTAGGAATCGCGTTGAAGCCCGCGCGGATCTTTCAGATCGAAGCCGGGAATGCCCCGTGAATCGAGAGGCAATCCGGCATCGCGCGCCGATTGCAACATCCAGAACAATGCGATGTTCGACAGATTGGCATCGCAGTAGCCACCGCCGATATTGGTATGGCAGCCGCTGAACCATACCTCGTCGACCTGAGTTGTCGCCGTCGCCGGCGGATCCCAAAACGAAGGCTCGAAACGTTCCCGTTCCTCATCGAGCGCTAAGGCGTGCGCGACGCGCTTGACGTTGCCCGGATTGATCCGATGAAAGTTGCCGAGTGTCCGGCCAAAGGCGAGCGCGCCCACCGTGTCCCACACACCAAGAAAGTCGATCATCGTATCGACAGTGCCGTAGCGGCCTTTGTCGATAAGCTTGCCGTCCATGTAAGCGTCGTAGATCTGTAGCAACTCCTCTTCCTTAAGGGCGCGCGGCTGTTTTGGCAAGCCGGCGAGGTCGATCAAACCGGCGAGACTGCGAATCGCGAAGGCGCCGCGACTGAAGCCAAAACCGTAAATGCGATCGTCGGGGCAATACCGTTCCGCGAGATAGCGGTAGGCATCACGAATGCGTTCGGACGTGCCGGTGCCCGTTGCTCCCTCAAGGATATGCGTATCTACCGTACCGGTGGTGCCGATGCCCGCGAGATAGATCACTTCTCCTTCGACGCCGGTAAAAAGAATTTTTGGTTTTAGCGGAGCGATCGAGCCGTAGTAAAATTCTGTGGCCAATAACGTGTTCGCGAGCGCTTCCCAGGTGCGCACGACATTTGATGGTGCAGCTTCCTCTTGTGCAGTGACCGGGTCCTTGTCTCTTTGTCCTGGCTGATTCCAGGTGCCATCGATACAGACGATCCAAGTTTTTGTCATATTCTCTCCGGGCGAATTATTAGGGGCGTGACGAAGCGAAGTTATTTTAACATGCCCGGAGTGAAGCAACTAAGAAATACAGTGAACCGGAAGGAGCTGAAGGCTGTCGGGGGCCGCGTCGCATGGACGCCTACGGAGAGTCTCTAACAGGCTAGGCAAGAACCCGCCGGTGTAGCCCAGCGGGTTCTTGAGGATTGATCGGATGATTACTTTTTTTCGGCGCTCTTTGTTTTCGCAGTATCTGACTTCATCGAATCGCTCTTAGAGTTATCGGATGAAGTTTTTGCTTTAGCGGTATCGGACTTCATTGAATCGCTTTTGGAGGTCTCCGACTTCTTTACGTCGGAAGCTTTCGTTTGCGTCCCTTTGTCTGCGGCCTTATCGGTCGCTGTTTTGCCGCTGACCGTAACTTGAGAGCGGATTTGCTTCATCGTGCCGGGACCGATTCCAGGCACTTTTTCCAGTTCATCGACTGACTTGAAGTCACCATTTTTCTTACGATAATCGATAATTTCCTGGGCGCGCTTGTCGCCGATGCCCTTGATCGTGGTGAGCTCTTCCTTGCTCGCCGTGTTGATGTTGACCACGGCCGCGGCGGTTCCCGCAAGCGCCACGCACATGATGAGAGCCAAAAATAATTTCTTCATATGTCCTCCTTGGGTGTATTTGATTACTCTTTAGACGAAACCCGACGCGGATCATTCACTCCTCCGTGTTGCCACCAAGCAGCGAGGTTCGACTCGGCTATAGCGAAGAGGGGCAGGGGCTGTCAAGCTCGTCTGCCGAACCGATCCAATGCAACATCAACCGGCGGGTAGGTCCTTTTTGCAGGATCATTCAACGCTCGAAGGCACCGAGGTGGCCGGTTCATGCTGAAGCGAATTAATCAAATCAAAAAGGACAATGCCGGCCCAAGCGCTAAAACTAAAGATGATCATGTCACCCGTAGAGGGAATTCGGGATTGTAGGCCGATTTGGGCAAGCTCCAGCCCCACAGCAATTACAGAGCAGAGCACTGCAGGCTTTAGGCGTGACTTTCCGTGAGCGCGGGCCGAAACGAGCGCCGACGTAAAAAATCCGAGTGGAATGAGCGAGTACACTTTTTTCTGAAGATCGAACAAGGCGGCTATCGGTTCGGCATAATAGTACGATTTGAAAGGCAGCCACTCTATCGCGGAAAATCGCCCCGGCAGCTCACTCGGCGCGATCCAATCAAAGGGCGACAGTTCAAAATAAAGTAGAAAGCCGAGGACGAGCACGAACCAAATCGCTTCCCGATGGCGCTTTACCGAAGCAACGGCACAGAAGCGAGGAAGAAAGGTAATTCCCACACACGCCCCCAACGACGCGACTACTAGATTGTCGGAATGAAAAGCTCTACCGGCAAAGAATAGTTTCCCCGCCTCGATCGTACAGGCGATTACAATGGTCAGGAGCCATGCCAGACCCGCCGCCAGCAGGCGCGAGGACGGTCGCAGATTGATCAAAACAAGATAGGCAATTACGCCATAGGGAATGCCTTTGTCGAACGAGAGGTTAAACCAATATCCATGTGACATTGAACGGAACGGAAGGAGTTGGCTGTTTTTGAAGTTATGCCACAGCGAAGAAAGATCCAGTGTCACGTCAAATGGAAAATAGGAATTGATCAGAATTCCGCAAAGCAAATAGGTAAGGAGAAGCAACGACGGTTGCCGGCATAAGACCCGAATGAACCCCGTTTGAAGATATTTTCGATAACTACGGATCAACACACTACCCCAAGCGGCACCGATGAAAGCACCCATTCCGTTGCACAAGGCATCGCGGATTGACGGATCCCTTCCGGGCGCAACAGTTTGGCCGGACTCGATAACGGTCGCGAATAGAAGCCCATATAACGTCGTACATAGAATCGGAAAAAATCTCGCGCGATCTGTACTACCGGCTGCGCGGGCCCAGACCGACAGGATACCGAAGGGCACAAAAAGAAGAATATTGCTGACGATGTCGGACAAGGAAGGTCTCGCAATGTCCTCGTGCAGCGATTCTGTGAGAAAAACTAGCCAGCGCCAGCGCACGAAATTCGGATCGAAGTTGAAATGGAATGGAATAAAACAGCCGTAAATAATAAACACGCAATACGCGGCGAGGAGATAGCGTGCTGTTGTGGACTCTGAAGCCGAGCTATTCATGCAGGCTCTTCTTTTTGCATGGTCGTGTGCATACGGACCATTCACTCTGAGCCGGGGGGAAATCGGGGTTATCCGATCGCCACAACGTTTGGCGAGTTATTAGGTCTACCCATGCCACATGTTAGAATAGGTTAGTGGATAGTGTCGTTGAAGCTAGCTCAAAAGTGCGGCAATGGAGTGAACTCCATCCAACGGCCGTGCTCTACGATGATGACACCGCGGTATTTTTCGACGTTGCCTCGGGCAAATCGTTGCGGATCTCATGGAGCGATGTAACCGGCTTTGAAGAAAAAATCCATCCGCAGACGGGAGAATCGTATCTTGTCTTGATGTTCGAGCAGGGTCAACAAATCGCGCTCGTGGATCCTGGAGGCGTAGCGTTTGCGCCAAGCACGATCAATTCAGGGCCGGTGCAAGATCTGCCGGCGGTCGTTTGTCTCAAAGATTTTTTTACGTTAAGGCAGCGAGTCGATCATTATCTGTACGAACATCGAGACGAGACTCCGCCGCGCGAATGTTTGGACTTGATCATGATCTCTATCGCCATACTGGATGGCGCCCGCGCCGTGGGATTCGAAGTTGGCGATCTGGAAGGCGAGCTGGAAAAATCGCTGCGCGAATTGGAAAAGCGCACGGGATAAAGAAAATGGAGTGATGGAGCTTTGGAGTGTTGGGTTTCCGAAAGTCAGACTTTTTGGGCGTGTCCAGTGATCAAGATTTGCGACGATGGGATTAGTTAAATCACTACGCTGCCCCAAGTGCGGCAGTGAAGCGGTATCACGGACGGCTTTTCAATGCGCCGAATGTCGCAGCGTTTTGGAAATCCAGGTTAAGATCGATCATCTGACGCGCAGCGATTTCAAAGCGATGCGTCAAAACCGCGATCGGTCGATTTGGCGCTGGTTCGATTTTTTTCCGGTTGAGAAGCCGTCTTCGATCGTCTCGTTGGGGGAAGGGGATACGCCGCTGATCCATGCTTCTCGGTTGGGTGAAAAAATGGGCATTCCCAATCTCTACCTCAAAAACGACACCGTGCTCCCGACGGGCTCGCTTAAAGATCGCAGCAACAGCGTTGGAATTTCAGTCGCCCGGGAGTGGGGAGTTAAGACCGCTGCGGTGATGTCGACGGGCAATGCAGCTGCTTCGGTCGCTGCCTATGCGGCGGCGGCCGGCATCGAGAGCATTGTCATGGTGCCGAAGGGAACTGCGCCCTCGAAAATTGTTCAAGCGCGAGCGTACGGAGCGAGGGTGCTTGTCATCGATGGCAACTTTGACAACGAAGTCGCCAAGCTTTACAAAGCTGCGCTCAGCGAATTCGGCTGGTACGATTGTTTGTCGTCCAATCCCTATCGCGACGAAGGAAAGAAATCCTATGCGTATGAAATGGTCGATCAGATGGATGGCCGAGTTCCGGATTGGGTAATTCACCCGACCGCGGGCGGAACGGGAATTTACGCCATGTGGAAAGGCTACAAGGAATTGCTATCGCTCGGCTGGATCGAGCGCGCGCCGAAACTCGTTGCTGCGCAGAGCGAAGCGGCCGCGCCGATTGTCGCGGCGTTTGAAAAAGGATCGACGAAGGTCGAGGCTGTGCTTGCACGAGAGACGATTGCTGAAAGCATTCAGGTTGGAAATCCTGTTTCGCTGGGTTGGCGTGCATTGGCATCGCTGCGCGAGTCAGGCGGCACAGCGGTGGCTTTGAGCGACAGAGAAATTCTCGAAGGTCAAGTTGTCCTCGCTAGGGTTGCGGGGGTTTTTGCGGAACCCGCGGCAGCCACTTCAGTCGCTGCGGCGAAAAAACTCCGCGAGAGGGGAGTGATTGACCGCGATGACACCGTGGTCTGCAACCTCACCGGGCACGGATTGAAACAGCCCGATTCAATTCAGGTCTCGGAAACGGAATTTGCGCCGCTCGCACCGACGTTAAATGCACTGCGCGATAAGATCGGACGCTCGCCGGAATAGATCGTTGTTCGCCGAGAAGTGATCCTCACGAACGATCAAACTGACTGATGGCATGTTTCGGCGGCTGAAATTCTCATGGCTGTGAACTTACGCTTTCTTATCAATCCATTTGAAAAGCCTCGACCAAACCGACACCCGTTCCACCTCCAACGCCGCTGATGATTGCGGTATAAGCCCCGGGCGGGAGAGTGATCAGAATTGCCGACTCCAGGGTACAACTAGGCGGAGATACCATTTGGCCTGGATTGGGCTGACAGGGATCTAAACGAGTGGCTGCAATCTGCGCCGCCGTGCCGCAGACAAAACCATTGCAAGACGGAGCATCCTGCCAGTTGTCGTTCTGTGCGATCACGTCCTGGCCCGAAAAGACTCGCAGGAACGGATTTGCCAAAGTGCCTGGGACAGAGAACGGTGCCCCGCTCATCGACGGACCGCGCCCTCTAATGAGGACTGTTGCCGGTGAACTTCCCTCGATGATCAACCCGCCAATCATTACACCGTCACCGCTCTGGACAAATCCCCGTGTGGAGATGTTGCTCAATTCGGATACCACGCTTGCATCGGCTTCAAATACTTCGACCAAGGCTAATCCGGTTGAACCGCCCGGCCCACTGACAATCGCGGTGTAGGAGCCTGGCGGGAGCGTAATCAGGAGCGCTGCCTCTAAAGCGCAGTTTGCGGGAGATGAACTCTGGCCCGGATTGGGTGTGCACGGATCTAATCCAGTATTGAGAATCTCTGCAGCTCCTTCGCAGACAAAGCCAGGACAGCTCGGAGCGTCCTGCCAGTTGTCGTTCTGTGCGATGATGGTCGGGCCGGAGAAAAGTTGTACCTGGGGATTTGCCAGAGTGCCTGGGACAAAGAACGGAGCTCCTGCCATTGATGGACCACGCGAACGTATGAGAACTCTTTTGGGTGTAGATCCATCGACGATAAAACCACCGATCATGACATTATTTCCGGTGAGAACACCGCCGCGACTGGAGATGTTTGCTAACATCTGAGGAAGCGGGCCATCGTCGTTGACGATCGTACCGACTCCTTGGCCGTCGGCAATGAACGCGTTGGTGGCGCTGGTGAGGTTCACGACGAAGGTTTTATCGAGCTCCAGAGTGTCATTGCTGTCGACGACCACAGTGATCGTCTTGATCGTCTCGCCTGGATCGAAAGTTAGGGTTCCAGAGGTGCCTTGATAATCCACACCAGCATTGGCCGTGCGATTTGCTGTGCTGAAGGTGACGGTTACCGGCTGGCTGTTCGGTGCCGATAGGTTCACCTGAAAGGTAGCAGTCATGGTGCCTGAATTTCCTTCAGTGACAGTGACGTCGGTTATTGAGATGGCGGGGCTTACCTCCTGTAGCTCGAAGGCTCCGATGTCGCAGACCGCCTGGCCATTTCCGTTGCCATCGAAAACTCGTGGCAAGCCTCGCTGATCAGTCTGCAGGGCTACGCCTGTACTATCGACACAACCGTTAGGATTACCTGCATCCACTGCTGGACTGCCGGCTACAAGGGCATGGGTCTGAGTGGGACCTCCGTTGTTTTGTAGAGGACCTATTATTTGAGCCAGTGAAACACTGGGAGTGATGTCGGTCGGCCCTGGTGTGAATCCGCTAATACCGGTAATGCCGTTGGCACCAAACAAGTTGAAGTTGTTGGCGGTGATGCGATTGCTGAGATTGTCGATTTCAGGCCCAGACGCCGCCTGATTGCCCGCGACGAGACTATGGCTAAGAGTGAGGTCAGCAGAGTTGCAGGACGTTTGGCGACCGAAACGATCGTAGAAGCAACGCTGATAGTTGAATATCCCACCGCCCTGATTGGCGCGATTTCCAGAGATGGTGCTGTTACTAACTGTGAGGCGGCCGATGGTTCCATAATAGCCCACTGCGTTACTTACACCCCCACCGCTCGATTTGGCAGTATTGTCAGAGATAGTGCTATTTGTGATCGCGAGAATGCCGCCGTAGTTAGATACGCCGCCACCGCCGCCATTACTCGTGTTGCCCGAGATGGTGCTGTTTACGATTGTGGAAGTCCCGTACGCAGTAGATACGCCTCCGCCGGCGTTACCTGAGATGGTGCTGGCTGCGATCGTTGCAGTACCGTAGCCAGTAGAGACGCCGCGGCCGGTATTGCCTGAGATGGTGCTGGCTGTGATCGTCACAGTACCGGAGATCGATACGCCGTTCCCGACGTTGCCTGTGATAATGCTGTTTTCAACGCTGGCGGCACTACCAAAATTGGATGACAAACCGCCGAAGGAAGATCCTCCGGTCAAAGTCACACTGCGAAGTGTCAGATTCCCAGGCGTCGGGGCCATCCCTGGAGACGAGCCGTTGCCCTTCACGAAGATGAGACCGAAAGCAGGTGAGTTTCCTTGGCGAGCAATCGTACCGCCGTTACCTTCAATCGTGATCTGGCTTGTAATCGGCGGCAGACCGACTGGGCTGCCAAATTGCGCATAAGTGTTACCGAATGCTGCGGTGAGCGTTAGGTTTGCGTTTGCGGGCAGTACAATTGTGTCCGCGCCACTGCCCGCCGGGCAGTCAGGGAACGTCGCAGCATCGTTGTTGGCATTGATGATGGCTTCGATCAGCGAACACTGACCGTCCGCTGCAATGTTAGGGTTGCTCGTCGTAACTGTGATTGTAGCGGCGGTCGCGACTCCTTGACTGAGCGCAAGCAGTAAGGCGGCACCAGCGATGGACCAAGCCATCCGATGCTGTAATCGTTGTCCACTTTGTCGTAAACAGTTCGGCAAGGCTACGGCAAAATCGCTAGAGCGTACGAGTCGTCGCTGCAATCTGCGCCGTGCGCCCCTAGGCAAAGCGCGTAGCTCCCCGTAGCACGCTGCAAAGCGCGCGAAGAGCTCATCGCCGCATTGCTTTAGTGCCTCGCTGAACCATGGATTTTTGCTCGCGTACTCGAGCTGAGAGTTCCACGCCGAGGTAATGGTTCTGTCAGGATAATATAAATCGAGGTAATTCATCGTCGATCCTCCCTAAGCGTGATCAAAATCCCAAATCCGAATGTCAAAATCCGAAACAAACGAAATAATTAAATCCGAACTCCAAAATTGGAATTTTGCGGGATTTGATCATTTGGATTTGTTTCGATTTTCGAATTTCGAGTTTCGTGCTTTTCACTACTGGAAGTTTCAGTGAGTCGCTCTATCGGCGCAGGTGATCTCGACTCATCCAGCTCAGGTAGGGCCACATCCGCCAGTGCTTCGTCCGGCAGCACGTAGGAGCTGCCGAGGCGCTCATCGCTCCATTCCAGTAGCTCGGGAAAGCGCATGCCGCGCAGCACCTGCACCGCAAAGATTTCTTGCACGCCGGCCTCGAAGCGCAGGAATCCGACGGTCTGACCGGTTGCGATATTGACCACCCATACCCCGCAGGTGCGTTCCTTCACGCGCTCGACCAGCGGGATGCCGCTGAACACGGCGCCCTCGCGGACTTGCGAAAGACCGATGAAGGCGAGCGGTCCGAGAAAATCGATGCCGCGCGTAAAGCCGGGCAACTGCGCGACAGTGCGCCATGTCCGGTGCGCCAAATCGACTTCGGCCAAGCTTCCTTCACCGGATTCGAGCAGCCAGAGCTTGCCTTGATACGAGCGCGGTGAGTGCGGCATCGACAACCCGCGGAGCAATGTCTTGTTACTCTCCACGTCGATCAGCACGCCGCCTCTGGCTTTGTTCGCTCGCCAACCGCCGAGCGTGTCGGTTTCACCCAGGGCGGTGACATACTTGGGGTGTCCATCGACTATGGCGAGGCCGTTGAGATGGCAGCGGTCTTCAGGGGCTAATGCGCTAACGAACGGGGGGCGCCAGCGCGGATAGAAACTGTGGTCGCCGTCAAGCGTGCAAAGGCAACAAAAGCGAGTGTTGACCACCCAGAGCTCGTCGTTGATATCTCGCGCCAGCTCATGGATATCGATATCGCCAGTGACATGAATTCGGCGCGGCAGATAGCAGGCGTCGTGCTTTCCTGCCGGCTCGAGCTTTTTCGCCACTGCCGGCATATTGCGATACTCCCAGACGGTGTTAGCGCCACCAATCGTCAGTCTGTTTTGATCGGCGACGATCCCCATAGGCTTTGCGAACGTTCGGAAGTGAGTGTTGAGCGTACCGTTGTCGTTGCGAATGATGATGGCTTTGCCCGCCTGGTAAGTCGAAACGATCAGGCTGATTCCGAGTTGGTCGAACAGCTCGGGCAGATTCGAGGTATGGACGCTGCGAAGATCGGTCGCTTCTTCTGATTGGGGTGCGTTCTGGGTGGCCATTGCGGTTGGTCCATTCAGCAACCGCAGTGCCAGTGAAGAAGAAGCGCTTAAGTCAGTAAGTTATTGCGAGAATGAAATCGAAAGTTGATCGCTGAACGTTAACGATGGTGTCGTTTGTGCCACCGCAGGTGCGCTAAAAGCCACCGCCTTCTTAGTGAAACTTATCGGAAAAAGAATATTCGAGGGGGGATTGTCAATCGTGCTAATTATTTCCTGTGACCGCTCGCAACGAGAGTGCTGGAGAATGGCAAAATATTGTCTCTGTTACGGCAGGATCACCAGCTAACTGTGTAGCCACTGGCCTGTTGTTTTCGGATCAGAAATATTGCGGGTGCAAGCCTTGATGTTGTAGATTCACACGGCTCTTCTCGCGGGATTGCAGGTGCAGACGTTGCTGCCTTGGACAAACGACACACATGACAGCTTACGTCAATCCATTTCGAAAGCCTCGACGAGACCGACGCCGGTTGCACCACCGACTCCACTAACGATTGCTGTATAAGCCCCGGGTGGAAGAGTGATCAGAATCGCCGACTCCAGAGTGCAACTTGGAGGAGATGTTGTTTGCCCAGGATTGGGTTGGCAAGGATCTAAACCCGTGGCTGCGATCTGCGCCGCTGTGCCGCAGACAAATCCATTGCAAGAGGGAGCATCCTGCCAGTTATCGTTCTGGGCAATGACGTCCTGACCGGAAAAAATCCGCAGAAAGGGATTGGCCAAAGTGCCTGGGACAGAGAACGGTGCACCGCTCATAGACGGGCCGCGGGCACGGATCAGAACCGTAGCCGGTGAGCTTCCTTCGATGATCAACCCGCCAATCATCTCGTCATCTCCGCTCTGCACAAACCCACGAGTCGAAATGTTACTTACCTCGGAAACCGTGCTCGCATCGGCTTCAAAGACCTCCACCAATCCTACCCCGGTTCCACCGGCTACGCCGTTGACAATCGCTGTATAGGCGCCCGGGGGTAGCGTGATCAGAATCGCTGCTTCTAAAGCGCAGTTTGCCGGAGATGAACTCTGGCCGGGGTTGGGCGTGCATGGGTCTAAACCCGTATTCATAATCTCTGTAGCCCCCTCGCAGACAAACCCGGGACAACTCGGGGCATCCTGCCAGTTGTCGTTCTGCGCGATCATGGTCGGGCCGGAGAAAAGTTGTACCATCGGATTGGCCAGGGTGCCTGGCACAAAGAACGGCGCTCCTGCCATCGATGGACCACGTGATCGTATGAGAATTCTCTTCGGTGCAGTTCCGTCAACGATAAAACCGCCAATCATGACGTTGTTTCCGGTGAGCACACCGCCGCGACTGGAAATGTTCGCCAGGGCCGTAGGAAGCGGACCGTCATCATTGACGATAGTACCGACGGCTTGCCCATTGGCAATAAATGCATTGGTTGCGCTCGTGAGGTTGACGACGAAGGTTTTGTTGAACTCCAGAGTCGTGTTCCCATCAACCGCCACGGTAATGGTCTTGGTCGTCTCGCCTGGGTCGAAGGTTAGGGTTCCAGAGGTGCTCTGATAATCCACACCAGCACTGGCCGTGCGGTTGGCTGTGCTGAAGGTGACCGTTACAGGTTGGGAGCTCGGTGCCGACAGGTTCACCTGAAAGGTAGCGTTCACTGTTCCTGAGTTTCCCTCGGTGATGATGGCATCCCCTACAGAGATAGCGGGATTTACCTCCTGCGCCTGTAGCTCGAAGGCACCGATGTCGCACCGGACTGTGCCGTCGTGATTGCCGTCAAAGGCTCGCGGCAAACCGCGTTGGTCGGT
>Ga0207650_10001672_pt1 | contig 15754 bp, 11 predicted proteins | sample KBSS63metaG_FD_184325 | JGI IMG/M metagenome (GOLD analysis project Ga0207650, IMG submission 184325) | Switchgrass rhizosphere microbial communities from Kellogg Biological Station, Michigan, USA - KBS S6-3 metaG (SPAdes) (version 2) | ecosystem: Host-associated > Plants > Roots > Rhizosphere...
CGCCGACGACGCCCAGCGTCTCGCCGCGCCGCACCACAAAACTGACTCCGTCCACCGCCTGCACGTACCCGACGATGTTCTGGAACAGCCCCTTCCGGATCGGGAAATACTTCTCCAGGCGCTCGACTTCGAGCAGAACGCCCTTCTCCCCCGGCCCCCTCGGCCGGGTGGAATCCGCAGGGGCGTGATCTATCACGCCCTCTCCCGCCGCTGCCACGCCCTCCCCCTCCCGCTCCGAAAGGGGTCTGGGGGTGGGCCGGTCCTCAGCGGCCATCGCGCTCTGCCTCCCGCGAGATACCCCGCGGTTCCGAAGAACGGCCATCGCCGCAGCGAGATCGCTGCTCCTCAAGCGCTGGTTCTTGAGCGTGAGGCCAGATCCTTGGATCGTCCCCGCCTCGTCAACATCGCGCAGACTCAGCATCGGTCGGCGACGCCGCAGTGGATTCTGCTCGTTTGCCCAGAAATCTCTCAAGAACCCGGTGAAGCTCCCGCTTCCGATCTCTGCGCGGACTTCGTGAACGCTGGCGCGTACCACATCTCGATAGTACCGCTCAGCTTTCCCCGGACCGTTCGCCACGGCATCGATCCCAATCGCGCGCTGCACGAATGCGACGCAAGCGTCGAAGTTCCGAGCACCAGACGCGCCCTTAAAAATGGCGTCGACGGCTTCAACGGTCGCCGGAAAGCGCACCGTCGTCTTGGCTTCACTGGCCGCGGCGACGAACGCGTGCTGATGATAAACACCGGCAAGCCACGTTTGCATGAGCGACGGAATCGTTCGCTGGAGCGCGCGATCCGCCCACCGCTCGATCGCAGGCGGAGCGATCATGCGTTCGAGCAACCGGTGAAACGGTTCATGCACGCCTACAACGAACCGGTCGCGCCGTGCCTGTGGGGTCGGCACGAGGAGCGAGAAGCCGACGTGCAATCGACCGACACGGGACGATGCTTGAATGTACTCCGCGATGTCGGTCGGCATCCCTGCAAAGACCATCGCATTGAAGGCCTCCACGTCCACGCCGTGCGAAATCGCCGATGTTGCAACGATGCCACGCAGCATCGCGCTGACATCATCACGGCGCGAGTCGAACGGCTCTTCCGCCTTTCGAATGACCGATTGAATGCCCTTGACGTCGACGCCGCCCGAAATGAGTTCCATTCGGAAATCGGAAAGCGCGTACTCCGCCCCCATTGCCTCATGCGTCTCAAGCACCTCGGCTGTGATCGCCGAGAGGATCTGGTCGCCGCCTTTCTTGTTCGTCACATACGTGAGCTCGATCCGGTGCAGGTCCACGAGGGCGGCGAGAAGGTCATACCCCGCTTCCTCGATCTGCCGCGCGACGGCAGCACGCCTGCGGTCCGACCATGCGGCGTCCGAAATGTTGTCGCGAATCTCACGGGCGGCGCGATCCTGCCGCGCCGAATTGCCAGAACCTAGGTCCCGCATCCACCGCGTGATCGTGGCGGCATGTGCTGCCAACACCGAGAGCGTCGTAACGGTGTGAAGGCGGCCGTTCGTCATCAGGCTCGCGTAGACGCGACCCCACGGGGCAGCGATCTCGCGCTCGCGCGGGTGCGCATCGACGGATCGTGTCGGCTCCGTTCGCTCCACGTACGCGGCCGATCCCGGCGTAAATTCGCCTAACCGCACGTAGAAGCCGTCATGCAGCGACGGGCCGGGATGCGGGAACTGCACAACGTGCTTTTGATAGAGCGCACCGACATGCTTCGCCGCATCCGCGGCGGTCGCCGTGGCCCCGACGACATGCGGCAGGCGTGGTCGGTTATCGGCCGCAACCCGGCAGACCCGTGATCCAAGAATGGTGGACAGCTCGCCGAGCCAAGCCATCAGGGCCGTCTCGAAGACGCCACCGAACGTCCCGAGACTCTCATCAAGGAGGTGCATCTCGTCCTGCACGATGAGACTCGGAAACGGGTCAACGAACAGCTCGCGACCATCCACCCACGACGGGGCCAATCGTTCGTATGAGGGCGGGACGTTGTCGATGTCGCGGTCCGGTGCGTGCAGAAGACCGCTTTCACCGCCTTCGACGAAGCGCGCCATGCCGAACATCCCGGCGATCCGGTTCACGGTCTGCGGGCTTTGTCCGAGCAGAGCCAGCTTGTCTACGGTACCGAGAAGAATGGACGGAGCGCGGCGGTAGATGTCGGAGTCCACGAGCAGGAACGGCAGCGGTTCTGGCGCCGTCTGGTGCTTGTAGGCGTTTCCCCACGGACAGCCACCTTCATTCGTGCAGACAATCCCGAGTCGATGATGCTGTTCGGGGAATAGTCGTAATCCTGTTGGTCGTCCGCAGAAGGGACAGGACGGCAGCTTGTTCCAAGCGTCGCGTGCTGCGATGTAGGCCCGATCACCGGTGTCCGCGCCCGAGAGGCGCGCTTCGTCAGCGATCGGTCTGGCTTGCCATGTGGGCACGCTCTGAACTTCGGCAGTGATGACGCCCGCTCGCTGCTCCGTCCGATTCGGCGTATTCGAACTGCCAACCCAGAAGCCGATTTCGAACGGCGCGCCGCTTAGGCTCGCTTTCTGTCGCACGATCTCTGCCTTCGCGAGGAGACGCGCAAGCCGTTGCGCCTGCTGGATCGTAAGCAGACGCAGTGGATAGTGCATCATCGCCGTGACACCGCGGTGTTTCCCACGGAGGCGATCGAGGAACAGCGCGAAGACGATTGTGCCGAAGAACGCTTCGGTCTTACCCCCGCCGGTGGACATGTACAGCAGGCTCGCCGAGTCCTCATCGAAGTCTTGATCAAAATCGCTCTCGTACTCCGGGAGACGTGATGCGAGTGTCGGAATGTGCGCGAGCACGAACCCGAGCTGAAACAGCCGCCATCCAGGTTTCTGCGACGAGTCCTCACGATCAGGATTTGGATGCGCGAACGCGGTATTTAGAAGGTGCCACGCGCGGTACGGAATCGCCGCGGGTCCGTGTGGGTCTCGGCGCCACGCGGCTTGCGATCGCTTCAGGAGATCGGCGCCGCGCTCGACGCGGTCGGCTTCCCGTCGCCACGCCGTGATGTCGGCCCGAAACCGCATCTGCTGACGTGCCTCGTCTTCCGGACTGCCGGACTCTCCAGGCCAAGACAGCCGTGTCGTATCCTCGACGCGGACGATCCAGTGACGCATTTCATCCGCGAGATCCCCTAGCGAGGCCACGTCCGTTGCGACATTCGCAAGCGCTTCGTACGCGATCGGAAGGCGTGGAAGAACTGCTGGTCGCATCCGGGGGAGGACGTAGCGCGGCATCCACGTGGTCCGGAGCGTGCGCATGCCGCCAACTCCTTCCCGAACGTCGACTCCTCCATTGACGCCCACGGCGGGCATCGAGAGAAACCCGGCTAAGTGGTAGGAACGATCGACGCGCTCTAAGCGCAAAGGCACGATCGCAGCATCGGGGACATCAACCTCGAGCGACACGCCGAAGATGCCCGACTCTGCTCGGTCGTCTTGCTCACGCAGGTTCTCAAGCGCGATCCGAAGGGACGCTATCCCGGGATGCAGCACGTCGGAGACCGCGTCGACGAGAATCTGGATGTCAAGGGGCGGGACGAGCTGCGCGATGCTCGGCGCAGTGGCGCGGGCGCGCGCGAGGAACTGCTCCCATTGCGCCGCGCCCCAAAGCTCTTCGGACAGAACCTGCCGCGGTCGGAACGCCCACGCCTGTCCGTCGGGAGAGGTGATCCACGCCGTCGCTGCTGTTCGTGCCGCGTCGATCAACACTGGCTTGTACGTCACGCCGGCTTGGCGCCACGCATCGGGATCGCACGGGAACGAGAGCGCCAGCGGCGATACGTGCACAGGAATGCGGATCCACTTGTGAGGAACCTCGTACGTTCGCGAGACATCGTTCGGAATCTTGAGACGCGTACGGACATCGCGATCGACGTCCACATCTGCCGCGGCGTCATCGTCGCGATCCCCCTCGGCGCTCGCGACACGTGCGCCGCTGGGCACGACCACGCCCATCGATTCCATAACCGCTCGCGCGACGGCCTCGCGCATCGCGAGCTTCGCCGCTCGCGTCTCGGGTTTTGGTGCCTGCCCTAGACGCTTGCGGATCTCGTCACGAAGACGTGCTTTGGCGGGACCGGAGAAATCGGCGGAAGGCACGAGGCGGCCGTTGCGCGCGAAGAGTTCGTCCGCACTCGGCAAGGCGCGGACATACACAGAGAACGACGGGCGAATCTGAATCTCGCCAGGACCGTCCGTCCGGATTCGAAAATCCACGCCATGCGCCGCGATGCGGATGTCGCTCGATTCGTCATCCCCGTCTGCGTTCAGCCGGGGAAGAAGAAACCCGCTGGAGAGAGCCCGCGAGGGCTTTTCACCGAGCACCACGCGGCCATGTTCTCCTTCACCGGAGACAAGGCGTTTCGTGCGCTCTAGGACTGCATCGCAAACGGCTTCCTTCAGCTCTTGAAAATCGTCAGCGGCGAGCGCCGCGCTAGGCGCCGCATCAATCATGCGTCACCTCTTTGTCAGTTACGCGCTCCACCGAATCGACGACAGCTTGCCATAAGTCACGATAACCGGACCAACCCACGCCTGCTGCGACGCCCTCTGGGTCAATAACGAACTGCACGATGCGACGGTTGAAGACGTGCCCTTCGACCGCGCTGTAGGCCCGCACCGGAAGAATTGCGTGATCCCAAAAGGCATCAGCCGTAGCCGTGTCCAACCCGACCGCTTGCACGAACAGGCGAAAGCGCCGCCGATCGCGCGCCGCACGCGGTTGCTGTGGCGCGTCGCTGGGCTCGACCGACAACCATCGGATGATGTTCGGTATCTCGCGCTCACTGGTTAACGGATCGATCGCTCGCATCGCGGCGAGGACTTCCCGCGCCTTCGCGCGCTTGGTTGCTCCCGCGAGGCGCCGGCGATACGCGGCGACCCGCTCGTGGTAGACCTTGAGCTGCGCAGCAGTCTTGCGCGACCGCAAGAGCGCATCCGAGAGCCGATCACGAATGTCCTTCCGCAGGACGAGAATGCTATCGCCAGTTCTGACATTCTGAGCTTCGACCCGCGTAAACGCTCGCGTTGCGTCCGGCGTGAAGAGGAGGACATCGCCACCAGGCCGATACGCAGCGCGTGCACCGCTCTCAAGGCGGAGGCGGACTGTTGGTCCCGCGTAGTCGTCGGCCGCTTGAGCGAGATCGATGAAATCCTCCGCCGCTGGCAGCCGGTAGTGAAACTCCGGCTCCGCGATGTCGATCGTGGCCGCATCGGCACCGCCGCGGCGGAGAGCGTCCGCGAGGGCACGTGCACGACGAGCGAAGGGCGCGAAGTCTGAAATCGATGCGATCTGCTCGAGTTCGAAGGCAATCGGCACCGCGCCGGCGCTGTCGCCGAGGAGAAGGGTGAAGGTCGGTGCGTTCCGCAAGGTCAACAGCCCACGAATCGCCTTCGAATCAGGTCGGACGATGATGATCCGCCTCCAGCCCGTCTCGGCATGCTCGGCGAACGTCGATCCATCGATGACCGTACAATCGCAGTCGATGGCGGAATCCGAAACGAGGAACACATCGGTCGTTCGGGTATCGGGCAGGACGAGGAGAACGTCGCGCGCGTTCCACGCTGGGTCGGCGAGAATGCTCCGAAGCTTCAATGACACCGGCGTCGCGCCGTCCCATTGCGCGATGTGAGATGAGAGGTCTTCCAGGACAGCACGGATGTCGGCTGCAAACTCGGGAGCGACAGCCGCAGCATCCGCCATTCGTTGAAGGCGAGAGCTGGGGTAGAAGAGCGAGCGAGCCTTTACGTCCTCGCGTCCGTCGCCGTCGAACAGGACTAACGCTGTGCTCTTCGCTTCGCTGACGCCAAGCGGAAGGCTTGCAAATGCGCTCACGACGCGAAGCGCGCTACCAACCGCAACCGCTGCCGCCGCCTGCCCACTCTCCCGCAGGCTGCGCGCGAGGGTGATCAACCGCTCGCGGAGCGGCCGCAGGCTCGCGTCTTTCACGTCAGCATCGCACGGCAGTGGCGGCAACTCCGGAACCGGAGCCGCGCCGGGCGCTGCGAAGATGCCGGTCCTCAGAACAACCGCACCAGATCGGACAACGTGACGGCGTCCTGGGATCGCTGCGTCGACGGACCTCGCAAGTACTGCGTCAGCGCCGTGCATGACGAATCCTTCGTCGCAGAGCGCCACAACGGGCGGTCGCCGGGGGAGACCGGCGGCGTCAACAGCGTCGAGGAGAGACTGCAAGTCGCGTCGCCAGTCACCTGAGAGAGTGGTTCGGCTTCCCCTCATCAGGTCCACCACGATGACGTCGATCCCATGGAGTGCGAACCGCGCATGCGCCAGACAGCGGCTAAGGTCACGGCTGTTCTGTGGAAGTCCCATGATCGCGAACGGCGTCAAGAGTGGATCGCCGATGCGCGCCACGTGATCAGGAATAGTTTCCAGCGTCGTGTAGCGTCGTACGCGCCGAAGTACCTGATTAGGATCCCGTTCGTACGCGGCGGACGCATCCAATTCCATCGGCGGAAACACGCAGGTCGTCTCGAGCAGTGTTGGATGCCTCGTCGAGGTCTCACCCGCTGTCGTCACATGATCCGTTGGACCGCGACGAGAAGTAGAGCGGAGAAGATCATTTAGCCGTAACTCGACCATGCAGAGCGATTCTGTAGCCAGCTGTAGGCGTGCATCGTTCCGACGTGCGGGGCGCTCGACGCCGGGTGGAGCACGTCGGCCAGCCCAGGCAGCAATGTCTTCGGCGTGTACCAGAATCGACCGCGCAGCATGCGTGCCGGCGCTTCGCCACGGCCACACCAGGACACTTGCACGATCGATTGCTGTGCGGCGTATCTCTCGGAGGGCAACGGCAGCCGTCACAAAGCCGTTGTCGGCGCGAGCGGGCCACCCCCAAATCGCTCGATCCACTCCGTCCGTCATCGTCTTGATGATCGCGCCAACGAAGCCCGCTTCCGGAGCTTCCAGCCACACGTCCGGTTCTGACGTGCGTGCATATCGAACGCGCTTGAGCGGCACACCTCGACTTGGGGTAGCGATCACGACGTGAGTCCCTCATTCTGTGCCATTGGCGGCATTCGCTACCGGTGATGCCGTTGACCTGATCATTCTGGCGGCACGAGTTGATCCTAACTGGCTCCATACACAAGGCGTAGAGGAAGTCGTCCCGGATCCTGACGTATATGACATCAAGAACCGTAAAAAGTGGTTCACTCGTCCCCGCCACCGTGAACCTGGGATGGGGACGCCAGCAGGGACCATCGTGGGAAGTCTGCGGACGTTGGTTCGGGCGCAAACGCTGCGAAGTCGTAGCGTTCCGCGAACAATGAACCGTTGCTCGCTCCCCATCGAAAGCTATCGAACCATGACCGTGATCTTCTGTTCCGCCGCGCCACAGGGCGTTTGGAGGCGGATGGTCACGGTGTCGTTCCGGCTCAACCCAGGGCCCTCGGATCGCGATGAATTACGATTGAGTCTCTCTGCTACGGAGAGGTCAACGCCTGCGATCGTGGTGTGACCGAATCTGGCTCCTTCAAAAGGAGAACCGTACAGAGCCCGGAAAGACGCTCGCTCATGCGTCCGAAGTTCGACGCATGTCCTGCGGTGCAGGGATTACCGAAGCAGTAGTCGAAGGAAAGCATTTTCTCATCGGTCGATCGATTTGAAGACGGCGTCTTAGCGGAGGTTACTGCGGTGTGGCGAGCCGCGAGGACACGATTCTGGTGTTGCGCGCTTCGAGGCGGAAGTTCGCAAGGTAATGCGGATGGATCGGCCCTGTCGACCGGCGGACCGCCAACTTCGCTTCATGTAGGGCATGGACGGGGTCCATGCCGGCACCGAGCTTGGCGTAGAAGTGGGTCATCAGGTCCGCGGTTATTTGGTCGGAAGCCGTCCAGAGACTAGACAGGACGAAGCGCGCGCCTCCGGCGAAGGCGAATGAGACCAGACTGGACGACAGGCCGCGTGGGGTGGACACGCCGTCGATGAAGGACGTTTCCATGGCCGTGTTGCATGCGCTCAACGTGATCAATTCTGCTGCTGAGACGTCGCGGAACAGTTGCCAGGCGGTCATACGCTTTCCGCCGCCGAGGGAGACAGAGGAGTCGTACGGATTCGTTCAACCAGGATCGTGCGAGTGAGAAAAAGCCGCTCCCACCACTCGCTGCCTTCCGGCCCGTGCCCATCACGTACCTTGGCGTCTGGGACACTGTGGTCGCGCTTGGGTCGCGCTTCGAAGCCTCCGATGCGAGTACGTCCGGTCCTAGCGGCACCTTCTACGCTGGCGCGACTCCTTCCGTGGGTGTTCAGCAAGCGCGCCAAGCCTTGGCGATCGACGAGGCGCGGTATGACTTTCGTCCGGAGATCTGGACGGAGGCCGGTCCGGCCCAAACGATGGAGCAGCGATGGTTCGCTGGCGTACACTCGAATGTCGGCGGCGGGTATCGCCGCGATGGCCTCGCGAACCTCGCCTTGCGCTGGATCCTCGATGGTGCACGCGCCCTTGGCTTGAACATCGATGAGGATTTCGTCCAGTACTACCCTGGGAACCCGAAGGGCACCCTGTACGACTCCGCATCCCTTCTGTACCGCGTGCTCGACAAACTGCGCAAAGCAGAGAACCGCGGCCGACGAGCCCTCACCGGCCACCCGCCCACGGCGAACCTGTCCATCGACAAATCGGTCTTCGACCGGCTGTGCTACTCGGCGCAGGAGCTCAAAGTCGGCATCGACAAGTCCGTGACCGCTAAGGTCTATCGGCCGGACAACCTGCTCCGGTTTCTCGCGGCCCAACCGGACCTCGTCGCATACGTCACGAGCGTGGGCGTTACTACGCCACTCCCCGAGGATGTGCAGCGCCGCATCGAGCAACTCCGACGAACGTCGTCGTAACGGGAGATATCTAGGCTACGCGCCTGCGCGTCTGCGTTCCAATCGGACCATTCGACGACTTCGGTGAGCGCGCACGTATCCTCCATGGAGTCCCTTGGGGAGCGCCTGCGACAGTTCAAGCCGGATTTTGTGGCATTCCCTCGCTGATCCACCAGACGAGGAACGGCGTTCCGTTTTTCGTGGTTGCCATAATTTCCGGCAGGAAAATCCTCGGCGCGATCACTCTCAATACAGAACGGCCACTTGCAGCCGCAGGTCGGTGCTCCCGAGCCCGATCGGCGAATGGCATCATGGCTGTACTCGTGGAAAAAGCGTATCGGTCCGAGGGGCAGACAATATGGAGCACGTGCATTTATCCGTCGATCAGGCCGCGCTGGCGCGTCTCCGACCGTCTGTGAGCGTAAACCTTCCTACGCACAAGCTAGCGCAATATCTAAGGAGTGACCTGGCGGGAGATTTCCCTACCGGTGCAGTTGCGCAACCGGCCATATTGCCCTCTGCGCTCGACAACAGGCTGAGAGGTTGTGAGGAAACCGCCGAAGCGGATAGGACCGGCATCCCGACCGCCAAGCCGGGAGTCGCGAAGCGATGGAACGCCGCAGGACGGCGAAGGATCAAGACGCGCTGCGTTGGAACCCCTGGGTGACTACGCGGGCTGCGGCGTTCCATCGCTTCGCGGGCTACGTGCTTCCAGCGGCTCTGGGGCCGAGACGACGCGAAGCTCGACGGGGGCCCCGGAATCTGGCCACAACAAGTAGCTCAGGGGGTAGCAGGCGGGCCGCGTGTCGATATCTCCCGTATGCCCCCGCAGCCGTGCGCACTTCTTGCACTCTATTTCTCCACAACTACTACGAAATAGTATAGGTTTGGATCAAACACATCTCGCCGAAGCGTCTTGAATCCCAGTTCCCTCAAATAGCTAACGAACTCGCTTTCGGTAAACATAGTTTGATAAGGATGTGAAGTGCAGACCCTCGTAATCCGCCCCATGACACTTCTGAATGATTCTATTGGAGTCTCGATTAGAAACAACTTGCCGCCTGACTTTACAACGCGGTACAACTCTCGAAGACACGCGCGCCAATCTGGAATGTGATGAATTACACCAAATTCGAATATGGCATCGTACGCGTCGTCCGGGCAGGCTAGATTACAAGCGTCGGCCACTTCAAAGAAGACGCCGGAGTCATGCATCCGCGCTCTCGCCCGAGCAATCAGTTGCGGATCCAAGTCTGTCGCTTTCAGTTCGGCCACCTCGAAATATTTCGTTAGGATCGTCGCACCGTAACCGCTGCCGCAGCCTATCTCGAGGACGCGTTTGCCGATCAATTCATCGCTGAACCCTCCGAAGTAGCGCGCAACGGCGCTCTCAATCCACCACAATCGGTATCTTGCATACAACCAATTCTTCTGCAAGAAGATATCAAATCCGTTCATGAGCATGGATCCATGATACCCTTCAATCCGTTTTTGCGAAACTTCTGGCTCTAGTCCGAATGTGAGAAATGCACGTCAACACCTGAGATGCACGACATCATGGCTTCGACTATCTCCGGCGACGACGCAATCGAGATTCGGACATTGCAGAACGCAATTCAGTTCTTTCTGCGACAGCCCGGTCCGCGCATCCTGATACTGGCGAATCTTGGTTTCTTGATTGCGCGTACCATCATGGACGCGTGGAGCCGCGCCGATTGTTGGGTCGTCATTGCCGTGGCGATCTCGTGGCACTTCCAAGAGCGTCTAGTCCACGAATACTTCCTGCACATGAAGGCGAGGCGCCTTCTCACCTCCGCGATGTTGAAACGCCTTTCGGCGAACCACCGGCAACATCATCGAGACCCATGGCGAACCCGAACACTTCTTATCGCGAGCCGGGCGTACTTATACGCAATCCCCTCCGTAGTCATTGTACTGCTCGGTCTCACGCGCAATATTCAGCTCACCCTTACTGGGTCGTTCGCGTACTTCTTTACGTTATTGTGCTACGAGTGGGCACACTGCCTCATTCACACATCCTACGAGCCGCGCTCGGAGTGGTATCGCCGTCGCTGGCGGAACCACCGCCTCCACCATTTTAAGAATAGTCAGCACTGGTTCGGAATAACCTCTCCACTGTGGGACACGCTATTAGGCTCGAGACCAGATCCGTCGGATATCCAGACTCGGAAGGACTGGCGCGGCCCGAACCCAATGGATTGATGTGCTATGGTGATGATAAGCTATGCATCCGTTTGGCGACTGTGGATCCCTCGCTTCCCAAAACTGGCGCTGACTCCACATCCTGAACCGTTGACGGGCACAGATCGTGAGGTGAAGTGTTTGAATAATCCACGCTCTGGAATAGTGAAAAAATGACAGACGACCTTCGCCAAGGACCGCGGACGCTCGCCGCCGCAGCGCGCATGTTTGTGCGACAGGGCAGTCCGCGCATTTTGCTTGCGGCATTGGGTACTGCTATCGTCGCTCGTGCCGCTATGAGGCGGTTCACTGTTGCGGATTTCTTAATGATGATTGTCATTCTTGCATCATGGCCTCTACAGGAGCGATTGTTTCACGAGTATCTACTACACTTACGAGCGCGCCGCATGCTAGGCGCGACATTGGCGCGGCGGATATCGACAAACCATCAGATGCACCACCGCAACCCATGGCGAACGGACACGATGTTTATTCGGTCAGTGGCGTATTTCGTAATACTCCCTGGGTTCGTAGTAACGTGTCTAGTCATCACTCGTGCCATAAGACTCACGTTGACCGGCGTAGTTGCATTCCTCGACGCACTAATGTGGTACGAATGGCTGCACTTCCTAATCCATACGCCGTACATGCCTCAGTCGAACTGGTACAGGAAACGATGGCAGAATCATCGCTTGCACCACTTCAGGAATAGCCGTTATTGGTATGGTATTACATCTCCACTCGGCGACACGGTGCTTGGGACTCGGCCAGATCCTGCGCATGTTCCTCAGAAATGGAACGGACCTGGAACTTAGAGGATCAAGGCAACTTCGTGATGACACCCTGCGTTAAAGCCATCGGCTCAATGCCCTCCGGCTTATCGCTCACGAATTCGCTCACCGCTTGCCACACACCCTCACACTGGCTGTAATCGTGTATGATTAATCTTCCACCCGGCAGCATCCGCGGATAAAAGAACCCCAAGGCAGCCAAGGTCGGCTCGTAGAGATCAAGATCGAGATGAACGTAAGAAAACTGTTCGTCAAATACACAGGCGGCAGTTTCCGGAAAGTATCCGGCAACGATCGTGGTGTTCGGATATTGCGATAACCTTCGTCGCAGCTGGTCTTCTGCCGACGCGAAGAGTCCTTTTCGGAATCGCGCGTCGACCATGCCAGACGGAGATGGTAGGCCAGCGAACGCCTCAAAGACGTAGAATTGACGATTACCCTTGGCCCGGCAGGCAACCTCGGCGGAATCGCCTTTGAAAGCACCTACCTCCGCGAACGCTCCCCCGTGATCTTTGAGGATTCGTACCTGCTGCCAGAGATTCAATAATTCGCCCGGACTGAAGAGAATCGGCTGCGCGCGCCCAAACAATATCGCCCAGGACGGCGCCTCGCCCGAATAGACTTCCTTTACGACACGAAGTCCAATTCGTTCAGCAGGATTGCGCTTGTAGTATGCCAAAACCGCTAGTTCAACCCGCGATAAAAGGCGCTTCACGAAAAGGCCCCATCGAGTTGTTGCGATAGCGTCGTCGATCGCCACTTCACGCTCCGGGCGTCGCGTCTGGTGCTTCTAGAGCTACAGAATCGGGAGAGTGTAGCAGCACTTAGCAGCAGTAGCAAACAGCGAGAAGTCTTCGACCGACAATGTCGAATACAGGCACGCGGTCGGCTTCGATGACGCTGAAGATCCGGCCTCGGAAGTGGCGCAGGTGTGTTAACCAGCGACACTCCACGCTCGTGGGGTGCGCAGTTCGAACGTCAGACGGTGCGCGCTCTTTCCAACCCTAAGAAGCCATCCATCGGGGTGAGTGGACTCTACGCGGGGACCGTTTCGGCTCACTGCCTGATCGTCTCCCGTCAGACTTACATCTCCCTGCTTGATCACAATAACATAGATATCACTGTAGCTATTGTTGCCGCTATCTCCAGACGTGGCAGTGACTTAACTCGACAGCGCCATTTTCAATGTGGTGATCAAGCGGTTCACTGCGCGCCATCTAGTGGTCGATCCGCGGGGAATGTTGATCCTGGGGGTAGGAAAAATCGCCGCTGAGACACTCCTAAAAGAGCGGGAGGCGTGTGCCTCCGAGTCCGATAACTAGGGGTTATCAACTTGTGACCGAAGATACTGCTGCCGAGGCGCTGAGTCGCGACGTCGTTCGCAAGTACTGGCTACTTCGACTTTCGACCAGCACCAAGTCAGACCGCGTACGCGTAGCCGGTTGGCGCATCGTTGCCTTTCATATGTTCTTTCCGGTCGCCGCAATCCTTGCCGGCGTCACGGAGAAGACGCTCCACCTCCCGCGCGGCGGCCGCGGCGTGCTTGATCACTACGGATTCCATGCACTGTTCCTGAGCGCTCCGGTCTTGACATGGATGCTCAGTAGCTTTGTGCTGAGGCTCGTTGCGGTTACCGCCGAAAGCTCCTGGTTCGGCGGCAGTAATGAGAACCCGAACGCGAAAAGCCTTCAGGACGAACTCGTCGGGCTCCTTCTGGCCCGGGATCCGCGTGGCGCCAGAATCCTTGCGCAGATGCGGGCGGTTGGCGTAGCCGCTGTGTTTGCCAACGCATCCAGTACGCTCTACCCCCGCGTCGTGTACGGACAGGACGTTTTTGACTCGATATATCACCCAATTGGCTATGTGATTGGTCGCTTGTTCTTGACCTACCACTGGATATACCTCCTTCCTGTCTTAATATACTTTGCGGGAATCGCAACGTATGCGACGGTGCGGATCGCCGGTCTCGTTGCAAACTGCGGCGAGGAGGTCCTTCGCTCTTTCGCCGCGGATGGCTGCGGCGGTTTTCGTGCCCTCGGTTCGTTGATGAACGCGATCGTATACATGTATTTGCCGATTGTGGGCATTATCGTTGCGCTCTTTCATACGCACGCCAACTCTTACCCTCTTCTGAAATTGAGCATAGTGCTCGCGATCTTCATACCGGCACAACTCTTCCTTCCTATCCTCCGACTCCACCGCACAATGGTCGTACTCAAAGAGCGTAAGTTGTCGCGAATCGAAAAGCTATTGACATCAGCGGAGAGAGAGCTTCCGGACGAGCTACCCCGCGATCGGGAATCGCGTCTTGTGCTGCCATATGTATACGAGCCACGCTCATGGGAATCCAATTTCGCTGTACCGTACCTGCGGCTGCTTGCTGGGGCATCGCTATACCAACAAGCGACGGGAATGACAACGTGGCCATACGCTCGCAAAGACGCGCTCAAATGGGTCACTCCGTTCATACCGGTTGCCATTTCGACGTTGGTCAAGAAGTTTGTCCCATAATCAGCGATTGACGCGGCTCATATCTGCATACCGGTCGCCTCGCGCGGCGCCAACTGGGAATGCAGCGCTGAGATCCGTTATCTCTTCCTTCGACATTACTAGCGGACCAGCCGCAAGATTCTCCATTAGATGCGCAGTACGCGTCGTTCCAACGAGGACTACTCCGTTCGTCAACTGTTGTCGTACCCATGAAATCGCCACTTGTGCCAGTGTCGCGCCGTGTCGCGCGGCTACCTGCCGAAGGCTCTCAAGAAGGCTTACGTTATAGTAAAAATTGTCGCCCTGAAATCGTGGCGTACCTCGCCGGTAGTCGTTCTGCGGTAGTGACTCTAACGTGGCGTATCGGCCAGTCAGCAGGCCGCGGGCGAGCGGTGCATATGCGACGAACGTGATTCCGAGTTCGGCGAGCAACGGGAAGAGATCTCTCTCCGGCTCACGCGCGAGCAACGAATACTCCGTCTGTAGCGCGGCGATGGGCGCTACGGCTTGGGCTCGGCGAATCGTGTGTGGCGCGACCTCCGAGAGCCCGAGGTACCGCACTTTGCCATTCTCCACTAGCTCGCTCATCGCGCCGACCGTGTCCTCGATCGGCACGTTGAGATCGACGCGGTGAAGGTAATACAGATCGATGACGTCGGTACGTAGCCGGAGAAGCGATGCGTCACAGCACTGTTTGACATATTCAGGGCGACCATTAAGCCCGATTCGCGTGCCGTTTGCCGCCCGAACGTAACCAAATTTCGTGGCAATCATCACATGCCGTCGATATGGCGCCAAGCACTGACCCAGAAGTTCCTCGTTCGTAAACGGACCATACATGTCCGCCGTGTCGAACAGCTTGATGCCACTATCAACCGCGGCACGTATTGTTGCGGCGCAGTTGTCCGCATCACGATCCGAGTAGAATTCCGACATTCCCATGCATCCGAGGGCCAGGGGTGAGGCGGTCAGGCAATCTTCGGCATCGCTCATGATTGCCTCTCGGTAGGTACCTTACTGTATGCCCAGACCTGATGCGCGAGAAGCGCATACGACCACAACACAAAGATCCACATGCCTATGGTAAGTTCGCGCCTGATCGCAGCGACGGATGGATCTGGCTGTTCCAGCCAGCGGAGCTTCTCCGCGCATACGACAACGGCGATTCCTCCAATCAGTGTATAGAATGCTGCGGCCGTGATCCGGACGCGCGTGCGAAACGGATGATTCGCTTCCCACCAATTGGGGAATAGCGATCGCGCTGCATAGAGACCAACATCGCGAAACAATAGCGCGAACGCCAAGAGCGGTGAGAGTGCGCTCAGTGACGTCAGCCCAACGATCAACGCAATGTATGTGCTCCGATCCGCTACGCCGTCCAATACGTATCCGAAAGCGCTCGCGACG
>Ga0207650_10001676_pt1 | contig 15733 bp, 15 predicted proteins | sample KBSS63metaG_FD_184325 | JGI IMG/M metagenome (GOLD analysis project Ga0207650, IMG submission 184325) | Switchgrass rhizosphere microbial communities from Kellogg Biological Station, Michigan, USA - KBS S6-3 metaG (SPAdes) (version 2) | ecosystem: Host-associated > Plants > Roots > Rhizosphere...
TTCGCAAGGTATTCCAACAAGTTAACGTTTGTTTTTACAACTAGGTCCGTCCAGTTAGACTTTCATGGCGGCTGAAGATGTAACGCAAACTGTTAGTTTGCGTGGCTCGGGTCTATTCAAGCTTAATGGCAGCCGAGCGCTCAGCAAACTAACAGTTTGCTTTACACTCAACCGCAAACTGCCGGTTTGCGTTACGAGTCATTGTTCAATCGAGCTCCAACCTTCTTTTTAAATCCGAACCCATTCTATCTAACCCCATCAGAGGAGACCCCAAATGAGTAAACATGAAGACGCTGATTTGATTTTGAAGCTTTACGACCTGCGGCGAGAAGCAACCATGCGCGAAGCACGCAACTGGTTATTCACTTTCAACCCCACCAGTGTTCAGGACGTGATCGAGGTGCTGCTCAGCGAGCATAGTGGCCACTATCGCATGGTCATTTCGTATTGGGACATGGCGGCGGCGCTGGTTAACAACGGCGCTATCGACGAGAAGTTGTTCAATGAAACCAATGGTGAACATCTGTTTGTCTATTCGAAGATCGCCCACATCATCCCGGAAGTGCGCGCTCTGTTTGGCAACCCCGATTTTCTGATCAATCTCGAAACGTTAGTGAAGCGTATTCCCGATTGGGAAGAAAAGATTGGCGCCATGAGAGAGCGCATGAAGAAGTTTGCGGAGATGCGCGCGGAGCGAGTGGCGCAAACGCAGGTAGCTGCCAGCGCGAGCTAGTAGGTTTAGCTGGGAGCGCAGGCATCCTTGCCTGCCTCAATATGAGTGCCCACGCAGCAGGCAGACAAGGATGTCTGCGCTCCCAGCCTCGGCTCTCAGTTTGGCATAAACATGAAAATCACGAGCGCCGAGTTTTTGAAGAGTAGTTTCCAGCCTGCTGATTGGCCGACCGGCTGGTTACCGGAAATCGCCTTCATGGGCCGCTCGAATGTAGGAAAGTCGAGTTTGATCAATTCCCTGCTTTCCGTTCGCGGTCTGGCGCGCACTTCTTCAACTCCCGGCCGCACACAATCGTTAAACTTTTTTCTGATTAACCGGCGTTTTAGATTTGTCGATCTTCCCGGCTTCGGTTATGCTCGCGTACCGAAAGCAATAAAATCCAGTTGGGGTGAGATGGTGAGCAGCTACCTTGCAATGCGGGAGCAGCTTGTGCTATCAATTCACATCGTAGATTCGCGCCACGAACCCACAACTTTGGATTTGCAGCTTCACGAGTGGCTTGAGCACGGTGCCAGGCCGCGATTAACAGTTGCCACCAAATCCGATAAGCTGTCTAACAACGAGTTGAAAGAGAGTTTGGGACGCGTTAAGCGCGTGTTCAGCGAAGATCGCATCATTCCTTTTTCTGCTAAAACGGGGCGCGGCGGTAGCGACATTTGGCGAACCATCGAGGGTGCCCTGGCTGATTTCAAGCACCCGGAATTTGTTTAAGTTGGAGCGAGAGAAAACTCCGCAGCCAAGTCGAGCGTCAAAAACAAAATTCTCAAGCCCCCTTTTGTTGATCTTAGTTACTCCAGACCACGAATGGCGCTGCAAGTCGCATCCAAGCGAAACTTTTGATCCGCTCGATGTCCGGTAAATTGCTTAACACGTTTGACAAGCAACGCGTTGTCGCCCCGCGAGCAGTGTCATGGCTGAGTGACCCAATAAATTTTTTGTCAGGCGACCTCTCCCAATATCTCGACCAGCGGAAACCTAATTAACAGACCGGCAAACGCCGGCTCATCACAATCATTAACTACCCGAAATTGATAGGACAGAATTGATATGGCACAGAGAACACGTTCACGCGCTTCCGGTGCTTCAGGCGCGAACAACGCCGACGGCAACGACGAAAACGGCGGCACGATTGCGACCGCGGAAGCGCCGGAAAAAGAAGGCAGAGACGGCCGCGACTTTGGCGGCGAAGGATTTTTGAATCTCGCCGACCTCAAGGAGATGTCGATCTCCAAGCTGACCAGCATCGCCAAAGGCATGGACGTTCCCGGCGCCACCGGCATGCGCAAGCAGGAGTTGATCTTCAAAGTCCTGGCGGCGCAAACGGAGAAGAGCGGCTTGATCTTTTCCGAGGGCGTGCTCGAGACACTGCCGGACGGCTTCGGATTCCTGCGGGCACCGGAATACAACTATCTTCCCGGGCCTGATGATATTTATGTGTCGCCTTCGCAGATCCGTAAGTTCGACTTGCGCACCGGTGATACGGTCAGCGGCCAGATTCGTCCGCCTAAGGAAGGCGAACGTTATTTCGCGCTCATCAAAGTTGAAGCCATAAATTTCGAGTCGCCCGATCAGGCGCGTGAGAAAGTTTTCTTCGACAACCTGACGCCTTTGTATCCCGACGAAATGCTGAAGATGGAAGTGACGCAGGAAAACCTGTCGGCCAGAGTTATCGATCTCGTAACTCCACTCGGCAAAGGTCAGCGCGGTTTGATCGTCGCTCCGCCTCGAACCGGCAAGACGATGTTGCTGCAGACGATCGCCAACTCGATCACGCAGAACCACCCGGAAGTAACGTTGATAGTTTTGCTGATTGACGAGCGACCGGAAGAAGTCACCGACATGCAGCGTTCGGTGAACGGCGAAGTGATATCGTCAACGTTTGATGAGCCGCCTACACGCCACGTTCAGGTGGCGGATATGGTGATTGAGAAAGCGAAACGCCTCGTCGAACACAAACGCGACGTGGTTATCCTGCTGGATTCCATTACGCGTCTGGCGCGCGCGCACAATGCGGTCGTGCCGCCCAGTGGCAAGATTCTTTCCGGCGGTATCGATTCAAACGCGTTGCAGCGTCCCAAGCGTTTCTTCGGCGCGGCCCGCAACATCGAAGAAGGCGGATCGTTGACCATCATCGCTACCGCACTGATCGACACGGGTTCGCGAATGGATGACGTAATTTTCGAAGAGTTCAAAGGCACCGGCAACTCTGAAATCCACCTTGACCGTCGTTTGAGCGACAAGCGTCTGTTCCCGGCCATCGACCTGCAACGTTCCGGCACGCGCAAGGAAGAACTGCTGCTAAGCAAGGAAGACCTGAACCGGATTTGGGTGATGCGACGCGTGTTGAATCCGCTCTCGCCGGTTGAGCAGATGGAAGTCGTGCTTGAGCGTTTGGAGAAAGCTAAATCAAACGCCGAATTTCTAGCCTCAATGCAGAGCTAACCCGGGGATCAAGGCGGAAGGATGAGGGATGAGTATTCCGACCTTCCGTCTCTTTTCCTTTCATGGTTAGCGTCCAATTCCAGATCCCCCGCCGTCCATCCTGAGCACATGCGCATTGCGATTCTCGCTTCTGAAGTTGTGCCCTTTGCCAAGACCGGCGGTCTTGCTGACGTCGCCGGCGCTTTGCCCAAGGCCCTGGTCGCTCGCGACGTTGATGCGCGCGTGATTCTTCCGCTTTACGAGCAGATTGATCGCAGCGTTTTGAGTGATGACGTGATCGACGATGTGCCGGTGCAATGGCGCGGGCAGGTTCGTCCGGTTCGTGTCTATCAAAGCGACGCTGTCGGGGCGCCGGCGTATTTGATTGAGGCTCCGGAATATTTTGCCAAGCCGTCTATCTACGGCTACTCCAACGACCACGAGCGCTTTGCGTTTTTCTCGCGTGCCGCTCTCGCGCTGCTCAAGCATCTCGATTGGCAACCTGATGTGGTCCACGGCAACGACTGGCCCTGCGGCTTTGCGATGATCGAATTGCGTGCGCGCCGGCGTTACGACGAATTCTTTCGCCCCATCAAGACTCTCTTTTCTATTCACAACCTTGCCTATCAGGGCGCGTTTGATCCGAAAGACTTATGGTGGCTCGGCTTCGGCGAATCTCCCGAAAAAGACGACTTCATGCTGAAAGGCGCGGCCTCAGCACTGAAAGCGGGACTGATAGCCGCTGACGCTCTTTCCACCGTGAGTCGACGTTACGCCGAAGAGGTGCAAACTGCGGAGCATGGCGCCGGCCTCGACTGGCTGCTGCGCGCGCGTCGCGACCGCTTCGCCGGCATCACCAACGGAATCGACTACGAACTTTGGAATCCGGCAACCGATCCGGCCCTGGCGGCGAATTTTTCTGCTGAGGATTTACAAGGCAAGGCGGCCTGTAAGCTTGACCTGCTGCGCCGCTTTGGTCTGCCGGAAGAACCGGAACGTCCGATCATCGCTATCATCTCCCGGCTCGTGGCCCAGAAAGGCTACGACTTGATCCGCGAGCTGGCCGGACAAATCCTGCAAACCGGTGCATTCTTCATCGCCCTGGGCGCCGGCGCGAGGGAGTATGAGGACTTCCTGCAAAGTTGGCACGATCACGCGCGCAATCGCGTCGGCATTTACAAAGGTTACGCAGGCGAGCCCCTGGCCCATCAGATCGAGGCCGGGGCAGACATGTTTCTCATGCCGTCGAAGTACGAGCCCTGCGGCTTGAATCAAATGTACAGCATGCGCTACGCCACCGTTCCGATCGTGCGCGCCACCGGCGGTTTGGACGACACGGTCGAACAATTCGATCCAATTCGCGGCAGCGGGACGGGGTTCAAGTTTAACGACTACCGTGCCGGCGCTTTGCTTGAAAAAATCCGGGAAGCCCTTTACTTTTATGGCCAGCCCGAGCAATGGCGGAAGCTACAATTAAACGGCATGGCCAGGGACAACTCCTGGGACGCCGCCGCACTTAAATACATCCAGCTTTATCAGGAAATAACCGAGCTGCCATGAGACGTTAGATTTTCGCCGCGGATTTACGGGGACACAAGCGGATCAGGAAACCGGCAAAGATAAAAAGCGATGAAGAGGTAAGCGAGATCCACTGCCCTTTCTGGTTGCTTCTGATCCGCGTTCGTCCGCGTAAGTCCGCGGCTAATGGTTCTTCCGTCAAACTAATTAACAGCGAATAGGAGCCCACGCGATGAGTGAATACGTCAGCGAAGTTAGTGACAGCAGTTTTGAAAAAGATGTATTGCAGTCTGACCGGCCGGTGTTGGTAGACTTTTGGGCCACCTGGTGTGCGCCCTGTCGCATGCTTGAACCGACGGTCGCGGCGGTGGCGGAAAAGTATGCTGCAAACGCGCGCGTGGTAAAGGTCGACGTTGACCACAACCCCTCAATCTCGCAACGATACGGTATCAAGGGCATACCCACCTTGATTCTTTTCAAAGATGGTAAAGAAGAAGCGCGCGTCGTCGGCGCCACTTCCAAAGAAGCCATCTCAAGAATGATCGACAAGCACGTTGCCGGCGCAGCTACTGCGTAAGCTGCGTTTTGGACTTTGGTCTTTGGTTTTTGTACTTAGAACTTTGTACTTTGTTCTTTGCCCTAGCGGTTTCAGACTCTTCCGAGGAAACCAATCAAAGAACCAAGTACAAAGTACAAAGTTCTAAGTACAAAGTTCCAAGTAGGAAGTCCAAAGGCCATCCTTAGTTTTTCATAATGTCAAAAATAATTGTAGTCATTGGCGCGCAGTGGGGCGACGAAGGCAAGGGCAAGATCGTTGACTTGCTTGCCGAACACTTCGACATCGTGGCGCGTTACCAGGGCGGACACAACGCCGGACACTCCGTTCAGGTGGGCGATCAATCGTTTGTGCTCCATCTGTTGCCTTCCGGAATCGTGCATCGCGGCAAGACCTGCGTGCTCGGTAACGGCATGGTTATCGACCCGAAAGCTTTTTTCGAAGAGGCCGATCGCCTGATGGCGCAGGGCGTGGAAGTTTCACCCGAACGCGTCAAGATCAGCTCGCGCGCGCATCTGATACTTCCCTACCATCGCGCCCTGGACCACACCAGTGAAGAGCGGCTCGGCAATGAAAAGGTAGGCACGACGCTGCGCGGCATCGGTCCGGCTTACGAAGACAAGGCCGGCCGCCGCGGCATTCGCACCGCCGACGCGCTTGTCCCCGAAGTTCTGCGCTCGCGCATTGAACGCAACCTCGAAGACGCCAACCGCATCATCGAGGCTTACGGCGGCGAAAAACTCGACGCTGAAGAAATCTTCAACGAGATGTCGCGTCTGACGGAACGTCTCGGGGCTTTTGTGGGCGACACCACGCATTACCTGAACGTTGCCGCAACTGAAGGAAAATCAATCTTGCTTGAAGGCGCCCAGGCGACTCTTCTCGATGTCGATCATGGAACCTATCCGTTTGTTACTTCGTCCAGCACAATCGCGGGGGGTGCGATCGTCGGCACCGGACTCGCCCCCAATCGACTGACCGGCGTGCTCGGCATCGTACGCACTTACACGACGCGCGTGGGTGAAGGACCTTTCCCCACCGAGATGTTGCTGGGCGAAGCTGAACTGGGCCAACTGATTCGCGAGCGCGGCCGCGAATACGGAGCTTCCACTGGTCGGCCGCGGCGTTGCGGTTGGTTCGACGCTTTTGCCACGCGTTATGCCGCGGAGATCAATGGCTTCTCTTCCGTGGCGCTCACGAAACTTGACGTGCTGGACGCGCTGGAAGAGATTAAGGTTTGCACCGGCTACAAACTGGACGGGCGAACTTGCGAATCGCTGCCCGCCGTCTCGCAGGACCTGCGCCGCATCGAGCCGGTTTACGAAACGCTGCCCGGCTGGCAAACCTCGACCGTGGGAACGACCGAGCTAAGTTCCCTTCCCGCCAACGCGCGTCGGTATGTTGATTTTCTGTCGGCGAAGATTGGCGTCGAGATCGGACTAGTCTCAACCGGCCCGGAACGCTCGCAAACGATCGTCGTCAAAGATTCCGCAGTCGGCCGTTGGCTTCAAGACTAGTCCAACGTCCAATGTCCGCCTCTTAACCTGGAAGAATTCATCCCGGTAGCCACTCAAGGATCGAGAGCGGACATTGGACTTTGGACATTGGACTTTAGCGTCAGTTAGAATGCGACCACTCAAGTTGGGAGATGTGGGCCGATAGCTCAGTCGGTAGAGCAACTGGCTTTTAACCAGTGGGTCGCAGGTTCGAGTCCTGCTCGGCTCACCACTACTCCCAGAAAAATATCCTGCGGTTGGCTATGAAGCCAGCCGCATTTCGTTTGTCAAATATTTTGAGATCGCGTCGTGAATTTCTGAAGCGCAGCGGAGCCGCAATCCTCGGCTCTCCTTTTCTGTTTAATACTTCCTTCGCTTTCGACTCACATTCCTGCATTGTCATTGGAGCCGGGCTCTCCGGGCTGGCGGCTGCTTATGCTTTGCAGCTCGCAGGGTGGCATGTCACCGTGCTCGAGGCAAGAGATCGGATTGGCGGACGAGTTCTCTCATATAGCTTCCCGCAGAATCCCAAGCTGATTTGCGAGCTGGGCGCTGAGTGGATCGGCGCCAGTCACACGCGCATACAGGCGCTTTGCCGGGAATTTAATATTGAACTGCAGGATCATCGTTTCGTGCCGTCGCTCATGCGCGACGGGATCGTCGAACCGGCCAACCAGTGGCGCTTTTCGCCGCAAGCGGAAAAGGCTTTTGAGAAATTCAGACATCAGTATGCGGCGTATAAGCAAAGCGATCTCGTCAGACTGGACCGCTATGATTGGTGGACCTGGCTTCAGAATATAGGCTTTACCGAAGACGACCTGCTGGTGCGCGATTTAATGGACAGCACGGATTTTGGCGAGTCAATCAGGCACGTCTCAGCTTACATAGCATCCGCTGAATACTTCGAATCGAGTCCCGCTAATGAGATGGATTTCAAGATGACTGGCGGAAATTCCCGGCTAGTGAGAGAACTAGCCGCACGTGTCGGCTACGACCGCATACGGCCGAACACACAGGTAGAGGAGATACGCCAACGTGCGGGACGCGTCACGGTCACTGCAAAGGGACAGACTTTCAACGCGGACGCATGCATCTGCACCGTTCCCTCGCGCGTCATCGAGGAGATACGTTTCGATCCACCGTTGCCCGCTGCGCAGCTGGCAGCTGCCGAAGAGCTGCAATATGCGCGAATCGTCAAGAACTCTGTCCTCTTCTCAGAACGTTTCTGGGGCGCGGAAAATTTCTCGCTGGTCAGCGACGTTACCTCCCATTATTACTTCCATAGCACCCAGCGGCAGTCCGGAACCGAGGGGATACTCTGCAGCTATGCGATCGGAGAAAAGGCTGACGTTCTCGCCGCTCAGAATGATCGCCGTCGCATGGATATCATCACGCACGATCTAAACCCTCTCAATGAGCGCGCTCCTCGACTCGCTCAGGGCATCGCCTCTTATGCCTGGCAGCGTGACCGCTACACGCAGGGAGCATACGCACTTTACCGGCCGGGGCAGTGGTTTAAGGTGCGCCCGCTCCTCCAGCGCCCGCACGGTAAAGTTATTTTCGCCGGAGAACACCTCGCCGACAGACAGGGATTTATGGAGGGTGCGGTTGTTACCGGAGAGGAAGCGGCTGAGGCATTGATCGGCAGGTCAAGACGCAGAAGACGAACAGCATGAGCGTTCCTCACCAGCGCGCAACGGATTGATTGAAGGGCCGTGGGGGTTTTGAGGAGCCGCGGCCTCTTTCTTTGGTTAAGTCCACACCTTTTCCCCACTACCCGGACCGCAAGCCTATTGACATAAGAAGGATGAAACCGATACTGTGCGGCCATTCAAGGAGCAGCCTTACCGTTCCAGGTTCCACGCCGGGGGACCGGCCCATGAAATTTGGCATTAGCCAAATCTGCTGATCCTTCTCGTTCATCTGACCACGTCGCTCAGTCTCACGGGAGTTGAACATGAAATATCGCGCCAAGCTAACTGTCACCTTTTTGATCATCCTGGTGCTCAGCAACGTCGTGACGTTTGCTGTTGTCTACTTGCTCGCCAGCCGTGCTCTCTTTCGGGAGATCGGAAACAATGCTTTATCTATTGCGGCAACCACGGCTGCGTTTGTCGATGGCGACGAGGTTAAGGGCATTCAAAACCCGGGCGATGAGAAAACGGACGCGTATCGCCGGATTGAGGAGAAGTTGACGAAAGCGCGAGCCGGAAATTACCGTCCGGATACGCGCGTCGAGAACTTGTATACGATGAAGCCGAAGGTCGGGGCTCCCAACACGTTGGCCTACGGTGTTGATTCTGAAGAGAGTGCGGTGAACAAATCTCAGGTGGATCAAGCGCTAAAAATAATGAAAGGGCGTATCCCGGTTCTTTATCAGAGTGGCGTGGATAGTGACGACTTCTCCACAGATCAATACGGGCAGTGGCTAAGTGCGAATGCACCTGTCAAGGATAGCGCCGGAAACGTTGTGGCGGCTGTTGGCGTGGACTTTCCCGCCGAGTTCGTCCAGGCAAAACTGGACCGCTTGATGCTTTTGAGTTTCCTCGGTTTCGCTATCGTGGTCGCTGTGGCTGCGGGGCTCGCGATCTATGTTTCGTCGCGGTTCTCCAAGCCGCTACGATCACTTCATCAAACAGTGGAAGCCGTGGGGCAAGGCAATTTTGACCTACCGGTTGCGGACGGGAGAGCCGATGAATTCGGCCTGGTCGGCAATGGTGTTAATTCTATGATCGAGCGGCTGCGGCAGTTGGAGAATGTCAAATCGGCATTCGTCTCTTATGTTTCCGGCCCCGCACTCGAGAAAGTTCTCAAAGGTGAACTGCCCACCGTCCAGGCAGATCGGCGCAGGATAACTGTGCTGTTCTCAGATATACGTCAGTTCACCCTTCTGTCTGAACATATGAAACCGGAAGACGTCGTCAAGATACTGAACGAATATTTTGAGAAGATGGTCAATGTTGTGGTCCGGCGTAAGGGCATGGTTGATAAATTCATTGGTGACGGTTTGATGGCCTTGTTTGGAGCGCCCGAATACGACGCCTTTCAGGAAGAAAATGCGGTCTATGCGGCGTTTGAGATGCAAGAGGAATTGCGTGAGCTATGCAAAAAATGGAGCGCAGAGGGACGACCTCCGCTCGAAATCGGCATCGGCATTAATTCCGGCAACGCCGTCGTCGGCGATCTGGGCTCCGTGCAACGGTTGGAATACACCGCAGTCGGCGACACGGTGAATCTGGCGTCGCGCCTCGAAGCCCTCACCAAGGAGTTCAAAACCGACGTGTTGATCAGTGAATCCACCTACGAAGGCCTGAAGGGATTACCGTTCAGCATTACGAAAAAGGGCCCCACTCCCGTTCGAGGTCGAGAAGCATCCGTGATGGTTTATGCTGTGGCTCCCAAATTGGACTCGGAAACCGGGGAGCAACCTGTACCCGCCGCTTAAAAGAGACAAAGGCTTCTTAACCAGTGGCGTCGCGGGTTTCGAGTCCTGCTCGGCTCACCACAAATAGAAAACGGCGGGCAGTGATGCCAGCCGTTTTTTGTTGGACGCGATGGCCCTTCCTGTCCTCAGAATACGCGTGAATATATAGCAGCGTTGCTATAGAATGCCGTCCCCGGAAGCCTCGTCGCGGCGTACCATCGTTTGCACGGCAGGGGAAGCAGTAAGCCAACGCAAAGCGATAATATGCCTTTGCAAGACGGCCATGACCCAAACCCCAATTTGTTGAAAGAGGATAAGTCGATGAAATTCCCACGACTAGTTTTTGCCACCCTTGTTGTTTCCTTCGCTTCAATCTTAAGTCCACAAAACATCGGCGCGCAGGAGAAGCCTGCATCCGGCCACGTTCACTACAAGGAACCGGCCGAGCAAGGCGTTTCGCCGACGGGCGCCATCGCGCCGCGTCTGCAAAAGCTGGGCAGCCACACCTTTCCTGTATCCACCAAAAATCCCCAGGCGCAGCTCTTCATGAACCAGGGACTAAATCTTTCCTACGCGTTCAATCATGCGGAAGCGGGGCGCGCCTATCGCGAAGCGGCGCGACTCGATTCGAATCTGGCAATGGCGTACTGGGGCGAAGCGCTCGCGCTCGGACCGAACATCAACGCGCCGATGGATCCGGCGAATGAGCCGAAAGCTGTCGAAGCCATCAAGAAAGCCGTCGCGCTCAAAGCCAAAGCTTCGCCGCGCGAGCAGGCGCTGATCGACGCCCTCACTGAGCGCTACTCCGGTCGTGCTGAAGATCGCAAAGCGCGCGACGTTGCTTATGCCGATGCGATGCGCAAAGTGCATCTGCAGTTTCCGGACGACCAGGACATCGCGATGCTTTACGTTGAATCCGTTATGGACCTGCGGCCCTGGGGTTACTGGACGCGCGACGGCACGCCTTATGAACGCACCTCAGAAGTGGTTGCACTCACCGAAAAAGTGATCGCGCAGAATCCGCAGCATCCCGGCGCGCTCCATCTATACATTCACTTGATGGAAGCCTACGCGCCGGCCAAGGCCGAAGCCGCGGCAGATCGTCTACTCACGCTCATGCCCGCCGCCGGTCACATGGTCCACATGCCGGCGCACATCTATCAGCGCGTCGGCCGTTATGCGGATGCGGCGCACAGCAATGAGCTGGCGATTGCTGCCGATGAAGATTACATCTCGCAGTGTAATGCGCAGGGCCTCTACCCGATGGCCTACTACCCGCACAACCTACACTTCCTCTGGTTCGCCGCGACTGCCGACGGCCGAAGCAAGCTGGCAATCGAAGCGGCGCGCAAGGCGGCGTCAAGAGTTGATGATGAAACTTTGAAAGCGGTGCCGTTGCTCGCAGGCTTTCGCGTTGTGCCTTACTTTGCCTTAACGCGCTTCGGCAAGTGGGACGAAATGCTGGCCGAGCCAGAGCCGCCAAACACGAGTGCGTACCTGCGCGGCCAGTGGCATTACGCGCGCGGCACCGCTTTCCTCGGCAAAGGTCAAACGAGCGAAGCGGGGCAGGAGCTTGCGAAGTTGAACGAGATAATGGCGGACAAGTCGCTCGATGGGCCGTTGTTCTCGCCGAACACCGGCCGCGCAGTGCTTTCGATCGCGCAGGAAGTTTTGTCAGGTGAGATTGCCGCGGCGAAGAAGGATTTCGACAAGGGCGTCGCGCATCTCGAACGCGCCGTTCGTTTGGAAGACGCTCTGGTTTACACAGAGCCGGCGGAGTTTCACTATCCGCCGCGACATTCGCTGGGTGCGATTCTGCTGGCGGCGGGGCGCGCTCCTGAAGCGGAGACTGTTTACTGGGAAGACCTGCGCCGCAATCGTGAAAACGGCTGGGCGCTTTACGGCTTGATGCAGGCGTTGAAAGCGCAAGGCAAGAACGAAGACGCCGCGTTGGTAGAGGCCCGCTTCAAGAAGGCCTGGGCCCGGGCCGATGTGACGCTAACTGCGTCGCGGTTTGGGAAGTAAGGCCTCTCGCAATGCGCTGAGGATCATGCCAGTTGGTTATCGACAGCGTTGGGCCATGATATAATCAACTCGTTCTCAACTAGAGAATAGATTGCGAGGTGATGTGTATGCGTAAGCTTAGCGCTTACCTTATGACACCATCCCGCCGCTGGTCGTGCAGGTAATGACGGAGTGAACCAACCGCGTTAGGCGACGGTCATCATTAGCTTGCCAAGTTTTCTAGAAGCTTTGCACCGAACCGTATCCCACCGGTAACCGGAGGAGATGTAGTAGGCCGATTAGCAAACCTAATCGCAGGGAAGTTGAGAAGCCTGTTTGCGGCCGCGAATGGGAATCGACGGAACCCTTCGTCAAGGGGGTTAGGCAGAGCCTAACCCCTAAATTTTTTCCATGAACTCTTGCATTGACAGATTATTCAAACGGAACACAATGCCGCGCACTCGGGTATTGCTTGCTGAGGTGAAACGTGCCCACGAGGAAGCTTGGAATGCTTCCGCCCAGCCTTGAGAGCCCTCGTCAAAACCGGGGCCTTCAGTTTACCAGGAGAATGCATGAGCACTAACCGAGCAATGGCCTTTATTGATGGTGAAAACCTAACAATGAGGTACCAGGCAATGCTAACCAAAAATAATAAGCCTCATGATAATAATATAACTGTGCCTGACGTATTGGCATGGAATCCCGGAACCTTAGATGCTTTCCCCTTCTTGGAGATGATTCGAGCCACATATTACACGTATGCCGTGGGCTCTGACGAACAACTCGAACAATGGAAAAACCAAATCAGAAGCATTTCCTACTCGTATCGGAGTGACAAAGGAAGTTTCACATATTCGGGAAGTATGTATCCGAAGGTTTTTAAAAAGCTACAACGAACTGCTAAAAGGAAAGGTGTTGATATCAGCATCACTGTTGATGCGCTGACGCATGTTTACAACAATGACGTTGATATTGTTGTATTGATGACTGGCGACGGTGATTACAAACCCCTTATTGAAGAAATAATGCGAAGAGGTAAACGTGTTTACTTAGCGGCTTTATCCGACGGTCTTAATCCTATCCTACCGAACTTGGTAGATTTGTTTTATTGTTTGGACTCGCGATTCTTCATACAGTAAGTCTCATAGACGCCTCTCGAGAGCAAACGTTTAGTCTAACGTCCCATTCTTTCGGCATGATCTACCTGTGTCAATAACGCCGAATACCTAGCGTCCCAAAAGTCCTTAGTCATATCGGAGTACTCTTTAAGTATAGTCCATAGAAACATTACTTTTTCACGCTGTTGGAAATTGAAATGAAGCTCGATTTCGGTTGCCATCGCTAGTACGATAGTAATAGCAACGATAATTTGCTTCTGCCGATATTGTTCAAGCTCATCCTTCCGAGTTGTCTCCCAATCATGCCCGAACATTGCTTTCGATTGTTCAACTGAGAAGAATGCTCCCTTTCCGGCCGGCTCTAAAATATTTAAGTGCGTCTGCCCGGAGAGCTCACGGTAGAGCCAAGAGTTGAGGTACTCGATGAATGGGATGACCTTTGCTCTCGGGCGATTGTCTTTCAGTAATCTCAACAATCCGCCTGGAGTTGGGCCACGTCCAATGGTCTTCACCGGATTCGCAATCTCTCGACTCGACAATTTATAGGTTTTTTCATAGTCAGCAATGCGCTGTCTAAGATGCTTGATATATGGCTTCCAGTTCTTATCCGCTCCATGATATTTCACACAATGGTTCAGCTCGATTCGTAACTCAGTGTATCCGGTCCTGAAGAGATAAGGCACGAAGTTAGGGATATCCACCAGCAAGAACAAGAACATGACTAGCTGTTCAAATAGTGTCCGCGTTAAGGGCGGCAAAGACAGAGCATAAATCGGCCTTCGGTCGGGATCCTTAGGAATATCCGGGCAGATATAAAAGATAGTATTGTAGGTGTTGATAGCGTTCCGAAAGATTTGAAAAAACATGATGCTGGCGCTGTCGACCCGCTGGTAGCGCGGGGGCCATTCTCTTTCTAACTTATTTGCAGTTGCTTCGAGCAAATAAAGAAGTTTGTCCTTGAAAACACCATATTCAAGCTCGCCCTTGTCTTTCGATACTCTCGTTGTTCTCATAGCCCTGTCCGTTGATAACTTTTTCATTCCTACGAATAAACAACCGGATTTTAGCATGTTGATTGGTCCGATATGCTTGCTGGACTTATGCTCTGTTCACCGGCCTAGTTTGACCAAAGTCCATCATGGATGACCTGCAGTCGTCGAAGAGCCATCAATGAAGGCTGAGGAGTTTGCGGCGCGTGCGCCTGATGAGGTGCTCAATCAACCGCCGCCTCTCGAAAATTACAATCTCTACGAGTGCGACAAACCGCTGCGTGAGGCGGTCGTGCGTGAGGGCGGGAGCTGGATCGATGAACGAGCGCGTGAGTTCGGCGCATTGCTCGGCAAACATTGCTTTCGACAGCGAGACTAGCGAGTTCTATGGGATTGTAAAGAGGAATGGCGCAGCGGACCAAAGCTGTTATGAAGATCGGGGTCAAGCCTACGATTTGCGATCAGGGGCTTAGGCTGTCAATTGCTCCCCACTTGGACTAAAATGCCGAGCATGATCCGGAGAGAACAAATCGAAGAACTCCTGAAAATGCCAGTCGACGAGCGTCGTCGCGTCTTGCAGTTGCTCCAAGCCAGTCTCTCGGGAGACGAGACTGAAACTCCGTCCGCAAACGGAGCACAGACCTCGCCTGCTGCAAAGTGGTTGCTTTCGATGGCGGGACGCTATTCGGGTGGCCTAGGGAACACGGCAGCTCGCGCTGATGAAATTCTGCGAGCCGAGATCGGCAAGAAGCCGGATTTGACTAACTAGTTATGGCCGTCCTGCTCGACTCTGGATTCCTGTTAGCTTCGCTCAATTCCTCCGAAGGTGAACATCAAGCAACAATCAGGGTCCTGGAGAGTATTCGTGAGCCGATCGTTCTCCCGGTGCCAGCAATCACCGAGGTAGCCTACCTGCTAGCCCGCGACATCGGAACCGCAGCAGCGGCCGACTTCATTTCGAGCCTTGCAGAAACTGAATTGATTCTCGAAGCTCCGCTGGCGGAAGACTACCTAAGGTCTGCCGAGATTCTTCGCCAGTACGCTGATGCCAATTTGGATTTTGTTGACGCTCTGATTGCTGCCACAGCGGAACGCTTGAATATCAAACAACTTCTGACTCTCGACCGGCGTGACTTTCAATTGATTCGTCCCAGACATTGCGGCGGCTTTGAGCTTTTGCCATAAAATGGCGAGGCATTTCTCTGTGTTAGTTGTCCTCATCTCATCCCTCGGCTCACCGCTATAACTGATAGTATGCGGCGGTTGCAACGCCTGTCGCTTTTTGTTTTTGATTATCTGCCTTTGAGTAGCTTGAGTATCCCGGGAGTCCGTGATGAAGGCTGAGGAGTTTGCGGCGCGTGCGCCTGACGAAGTGCTCAATCAACCGCCGCCGCTGGAAAATTACAACCTCTACGAATGTGATAGACCGCTGCGTGAGGCCGTCGCGCGCGAGGGCGGGGGGTGGATCGAAGAG
>Ga0207650_10001678_pt1 | contig 15729 bp, 10 predicted proteins | sample KBSS63metaG_FD_184325 | JGI IMG/M metagenome (GOLD analysis project Ga0207650, IMG submission 184325) | Switchgrass rhizosphere microbial communities from Kellogg Biological Station, Michigan, USA - KBS S6-3 metaG (SPAdes) (version 2) | ecosystem: Host-associated > Plants > Roots > Rhizosphere...
GCAAAGCCTTTCGACGAAAAGCTAAAAGCTTACTGTCGAATACTTATTTTAAGATTTCGGTAACCTGACCGGCACCTACTGTGCGACCACCTTCACGAATGGCAAATTTTAAACCTTTCTCCATCGCAATCGGCTGAATCAATTTCACAGTCAATGTAGTGTTATCGCCAGGCATTACCATTTCAGTACCAGATGGCAATTCTACTTCACCTGTTACGTCTGTAGTTCTGAAATAGAACTGGGGACGATATTTATTAAAGAATGGAGTGTGACGTCCACCTTCTTCTTTACTCAACACATAAACTTCTCCTTTGAAATCAGTGTGAGGAGTGATAGAACCAGGTTTCACGATAACCATACCGCGGCGGATTTGCGTTTTTTCAATACCACGCAATAACAAACCTGCATTGTCACCAGCCTCTCCTTCATCCAATAATTTGCGGAACATTTCAACACCGGTTACAACAGAATTCAATGGCTTTTCAATCAACCCAACGATTTCAACTCCTTCGCCAACTTTGACACGTCCTCTTTCAATACGGCCTGTAGCAACTGTACCACGACCAGTGATTGAGAATACATCCTCAACTGACATAAGGAATGGCTGGTCAACCGGGCGAGGAGGTAATGGAATGTAGCTATCAACTGCATCCATTAATTCTTCAACACCTTTCACCCATTTTTCTTCACCAGCTAATGCACCAGTTGCACTACCCTGGATAATTGGAGTATTGTCGCCATCGAAACCGTAAAAGCTTAACAACTCACGGATTTCCATTTCTACTAACTCAAGTAATTCCGGGTCATCAACAAGATCAACCTTGTTCATGAATACCACCATACGAGGTACACCTACCTGGCGGGCCAGAAGGATGTGCTCTTTTGTTTGGGGCATTGGACCATCTGTTGCAGCCACAACTAAAATAGCACCGTCCATTTGCGCAGCACCAGTAATCATGTTCTTTACATAGTCAGCGTGACCAGGACAGTCAACGTGAGCATAGTGACGGTTAGCCGTTTGGTACTCAACGTGTGCTGTGTTAATGGTGATACCACGTTCTTTTTCTTCAGGAGCGGCATCAATTTCATCATACTTCTTGGCTTCCGCCATACCTTTCTTAGCAAGAATGGTTGTAATAGCGGCGGTCAAAGTTGTTTTACCGTGGTCAATATGGCCTATGGTACCAACGTTAACGTGGGGTTTGTCCCTCTTAAAGGTCTCTTTAGACATCTTTATCGGTTTTTAGTTGTGGAGTTATAAATTATTATTTTTCGATCGCCTTCTCTTTCACATCAGCAAGCAAGAAGGAAAATTTTTATGTTACCAGCAATGAAGCTTTCATCGGCTTTCGTTGCGTCGCACTCTTTTACATTAAATCTCTATTCAGCACAAAGGTCGTTCAAAATAGAGCGCCGTTCCAAAAGATCTTGAGCGGTGAAAGGGATGAACCCTTAACCTTCCGCCTAAAGCGAGATGCTCAATTATTGCACAACAGCATAAAGAACTTTTGAGCCGTTATGGGGAATTGAACCCCAGACCTCTTCCTTACCAAGGAAGTGCTCTACCACTGAGCTACAACGGCGTAGTTCAGTTGGCAGTTATCAGTTGGCAATTAGCAGTAGCAGCCTTAACAACTGCAAACTGCAAACTGCAGACTGCAAACTGAAAAAAGAGCGGAAGACCGGGCTCGAACCGGCCACCTATAGCTTGGAAGGCTATCGCTCTACCAAATGAGCTACTTCCGCAAATACAATTAGCAAATGTGATGATTAGCTGATTAGCTAATAATGACATCAACTTTTACAAAGAACTTTTTTATTCATCAGCTAATCGGCACATTGTCAAATTAGCTAATTGGTTATGTGGGCAGGAGTGGATTCGAACCACTGAAGTCGTAAGACAGCGGATTTACAGTCCGCCCCATTTGGCCGCTCTGGAACCCGCCCATATTTCAAATAACAAAAAACCAAAATTCAAATTCCCACTTCAGAATCTGGAATTTTGATTTGGTATTTATTCCGAGCCACTTGTCGGAATCGAACCAACGACCTACTGATTACAAATCAGTTGCTCTACCAGCTGAGCTAAAGTGGCAAGTCAATGTGCAAATGTGACGATGTGAAACTTTGCCAATGGCAACCACAAAAGCCCTGCACTTTACAAGAACTTCCTGAATCGTTTCGTTAACAATGAGACAAAACGAACTATTCACCCATTTTTTTGGGAAGGCAAAAGTAAAGGAAAACAGCAATTGAAAAAAATGTGAAGAAAAAAATCTGAGCGGAAGTTTTGATTTTGAAATGGTTTCAAAAAAAAATTAACATGGATAAAGTGAAATATGAACAACCAGTACCTGCGTTTTATCTTCCAAAATATTAGATGTCAGGTCGGGCTATGTTCCAAACTCTCCGATAAAAATAACAACGAACAACGCGTTGTTCACCGAGGATCATTTGTAAAAAACGTACGTCATTTTGGTTAACCAAGAGAAATCACGGATATAAAAAAGACCTTCCTATAAGGAAGGTCTAAGGTTTAAATATTTGGTTGTGTTATTTGTTAGGCTGCAAGTTTTTGTTTTTTTCTTTTTATTTGGTTTATCATTGATTCAAGAGCTTCATCAAAGGATGCTTGAAAAGACTTACTTGTTGATTTTACAAAGAACTCAGATCTTGGCACCCTCACTCTGATTTCTGCGATCTTGTCTTTAATGTTGTGAACTACGTTATCCAGTTTTAAAAATACATCCACGTTGATGATGCGATCGTGAAACTGGGGAAGCTTTTCAATTTTCTGACTGACGTACTGGATCAATTTCTGATCTGCATCAAAATGCACTGTTTGAATGTTAACGTTCATAATAAGTCGCATTTATAAATGAAACAATAAATAAAGAACTAAGAGATTTTTCCTCACTATGAAGTTACTTTACATTAAGAGCTTTCTCAAATAAAAAAGCAAAATTTTTTTTCACCAATAGGTTTACACTTATGCTTTTGGATGAGCCTTCTTATAAACATTTTTTAGTTTTTCAATCGAATTATGAGTGTAAACCTGAGTTGCTGCCAAACTGCTGTGGCCCAGCAATTCTTTAACTGCATTTAAATCGGCACCATTGTTAGTTAAGTGCGTTGCAAACGTATGTCTTAACACATGGGGGCCCCGTTTATCGATGGTTGTTACCAGGCTCAAATATTTTTTTACAGATGAATAGACACTTCTTGGCGACAGCCTTTTTCCTTTTTCAGTAACTAAAAGAAAATCATCTTTTTGAGTGACGAAATTGTTTCTTTCGATTAAATAATTTTTGATTTCGTTCGCAACTTCCGGGCTAATTGGTACAATTCTCTCCTTATTACCCTTTCCTAAAATTTTTAAAGTATGATTTGAGAAGTTAACCTGACTGTCTTTAGAGTTAATTACCTCGCTTAAACGCATCCCGGTATTATAAAATAACAAAATTAGTAGGCGTTCAGTCTTGCCTTGCCAGTTATCAGGAAATTCTACATGGTTAAACAAGGTTTTTATATCCTTATCAGCTACAAAGTTTGGAAGTCGTCTTTCATTTTTAGGTGCAATAATCTTGATCATAGGTGTTTGTATGATAACACCCGTCTTCAACTGGTATTTGAACAAAGATTTTAATGATGATATTTTCCGGTTGATACTTTTTGCCGTAAGCCCCTGATCTTTTAATGATGCCAGCCAACTTCTTATATAAATATGCGAGAGTTGGTCTATGGACATTTCGCCGTATTGCGATTTGATGTAATTAAAAAAGCAGACTAAGTCAGTTTCGTAAGAAATAACCGTATGTTTTGAATAGCGTTTTTCAAACTTTAAATAATCGAGAAAAGGTTGGATGAGGGGATGTTCCGAACTCATAAAAAAACAATAGCTGCAAAGTAATAAAAACCTTGCAGCTATAAAATATGATGTAGAGATGTTCCGCCAATGCGGAATTACGCTTCTATCTTTCCGCTTGCTATCTTTTGCTTGTAAACAGCCTTTAATACTTCATTTCTACGTCTAACAGACGGTTTGGTGAATGACTGTCTCTCACGCAACTGTAATAAGATCTTAGCCTTTTCGAATTTCTTTTTATACTTCTTAAGGGCTTTGTCTATATTTTCACAGTCTTTCGAATCGATAATTAGCATGCTTTATACCTCCTTAAAGATTTTTTAGGAACGCAAATATAAGCCTCAAAGAGGTTTTATTCCAAAAGAAAATGCAAAAACAACGAATTTTACTGCATGTTTACAGGAATTGTTGAAGGCCTGGGAATTATTAAAGAGGTCGCTGCTTCAGGAACTAATAAAACATTTTGGATCGAAACCCCCCTTTCCTCGGCATTTAAAATCGATCAAAGCATTGCACATGATGGCGTTTGCCTAACGGTCGAAGATGTGCAGGAAAATATTCATAAGGTGACTGCAGTTGAAGAAACCCTAAAAAAAACCAGTTTGGGTCAATGGAAGCCTGGATTTCATATTAATATTGAAAGAAGCCTTTTGCTTAGCAGCCGTTTGGATGGTCATTTTGTTCAGGGACATGTAGACACTGTGGCTACCTGTAAAAAAATAAAAGACAGAACAGGAAGCTTCGAAGTTGAATTTGAGTTTTCCAAAAAATTTGCTGTTCTGGTAATCGAAAAAGGTTCGATTTGCATTAATGGTATAAGCCTGACTGCTTTTGATGTCAAAAAAACTTCCTTCAGGATAACGATTATTCCGTACACGTTTGAGCACACTACCTTGCAATTTTTGAAAAAAGGTGATTTGGTTAATTTGGAATTTGATATGATCGGAAAATATATCCTGAGACAATCGCAACTACTTAACAAATAAAAACGAGCTGTCTGTCCAAACCAGCAATGCATCATCAGCATTAATAGAATCCGGCACAAGAGTTTTTTCTAAAGAGGACCGAATACTGCTCGGGTTCCATTGGCTGGACTTGATTAAGTGGACCTTATTATAAACTTCTTTTTGGCTGACTTCAGTGAGTTGCCTATAATTTACACCAGGAGCAAGCCATTCGATATACTTTTCAAACCCTGTTCGAAAAATAAATGCTCCACGGTATTGAGTCGGTATGTCAATAAGATATAAATGATTATAATGGCCTTGGTTATTATTTAACTCCTCTATTGTATTTTTTGCTATTTGACTACTATATTTAAATGCAACAGCTGACCGGGACAGAAAAAATAATTGACTGATGATCCAAAAAATTAGAGTAGCAACCCTAATATTTCTCCATTTTATAAGAAATAACAAATCAGCTAAAATAATACTAAGAAAAAAAGAAGGCATGTACAAAAACCGTTCGCCTTCGGTATCATGAGTATCGATACCGGACAGCACATACACTACTAAACTTAATAAAAAGGACATCCAAATAAACCGACGATACGAAAAGAATAATTTTCTTTTTAATAAATAGAATATAATAGCCATCAAAATACAAAGGACTGCTATGGATAAGGAAACAAAGAGCATGGTTGGTCCGGGGGGAATGAAGCTTCTTAAAAAGAGGGCAGCATAATTATATAGGTAATGCCAGACATTAAACTCTATAAACCCATTGCCTGCATATGTATTACCAATTACAGATCCCTGTGTTAGTTTTCTTAATAAAAGAAAAATTAAAAAAACTAGCCAGTAACCACCTAATTTTTTAAGTTCGCGCCCATTATTTTTCCATGGAACGGAACAAATGATAAACAAAGTCACAATAAAAGGAAGTATTAAAACAGACTCGTACGCAAACAATCCACAAACAAAAAAGAAAAGAGATAGCCAATAGTTAATTTTATTTTTGAATCGATCCAAAAAAAAAATCAACGATAGCCCTGCAAAAAAAACGGATAGGCTTCCTCCCCTACCAATAATCCATAATACAGCCTCGCTATGAAATGCGTAAATAAAAAAGAAACAGCATGCCAATCCTGCAATCTGTCCTGCATTTTTGACTGTGAAATGGTTGAGGCATCGTTTAGTAAAAAAATATAGAACTATAGTGCAAGCTAAATGAAGTAACAAATTTGTTAGATGATATCCCCAGGCTTTTGTACCATATAAATTTAGATCAACAAATAAACTCAGATCTGACATGGGCCTGTAGTAAGGTCCTATTTGAAAACGAAAATGCGAATTTTTAAAGATGTGAATGCCATCGTCGTTTAAAAAATAAAGTTCAAAAGGATTATAGAGCCAAAAAACAATGGGCAAGACAAAAAACAATAAATAAACTGACCTGATCCTGAAATTCATTTAAGCAAAATGGTTTAGAACTACAGCGTCTTTAATTTACAATTTTTCAGAGCCCGCCGTTAATTGTCATACTTCAAAAGTATAAATGGTTTGACTTGGAGCAGCATTTATTTGTTTTGACTTTAAACTTGTTTTTAAAATTTACCCAACAGATTTTATGCATATTGCCTGGCAGAGAACTTATCTCATCAAATACATCTTACCATAACCTTTATTGAAATATTTGTCTGTATTATCCTCTTTTGACGTGTATTTGTCAAGCGATTTACCATTAAGGTTTGTTATCACTCTATATAAATAAACCCCATTTGCAAGTTTCTGTCCGTATTGATCTGTGCCATCCCATTTAAACTCAGTTATGTTACGGCCAATGTGTAATGATCCTAATTCATCCTTTGTAATTTCACGGACGACCTTGCCCGTAACCGTCAGAATTTGAATTCTTATGTTTTGAGGCACTTCGCTACCTGTAAGAGTGAATACAAAAGCAGTAGAAGTAGTAAATGGGTTTGGATAGTTCATCATATTTGATATCATGGCCTTATTAATAACCTCAAAGGCTACACGATATTCCATTGGTCCTGCATTGTTTCGACTCATATCTCTACCTGTAACAATCAGTTCATATTCTCCATCCTTGGTGAAGTAAGGTTTGAAAACCGCCGTAGCTGTATTGTTGGTAACCGGCACCTGCTGGCCAGCAGGTGTGAACTGTAAAGTATCCGAATTAAAGGCATAAGGATGTAAGCTACCATCCGGATAACGAACCTGTATCTTCAAAGAAGACGGATCATCAATTGGGTACCATTTCGCTTCATCACGTAACTTGATAAGTATATTTGGTCGTGAGGAAACCAGGTCTCCATTTAAAATATGAATATTATCGAAGGTTACATCCAGTAAAGGATTAAGCGTATCACCGCGAACGTAAAAATTACGGTAAAAGAAATTATTAAAATGATATTGTTCCGGCTGATCAAAGTCAGGATTTACTTCTACGTACATGGTGTTTGAGCCGGTAAGCTGACGGGTATCTACAGGATAGCTTACCTGTAATGTATCAGGGCTGGCATTTAATTTTCGCAATTTTCCTGGTGGAAATACATGAGATACATTATTTCGGTCAACAACTACAACCTTTACTTTCATGCTATCTGAGAAAGGTATGTCTGTAACATTTTTAAATGCAATTTTGAATTGTAATGGCTCTCCTACCTCCACGGTATCTTTAATGGTAAAGTATTGACCTGGATTTAATCCTCCTTCAGGTACAGGGTCATAGGTCAATCTCCAGTATGCCAATTGGTACGGCGTATGGTTGGCGGTATCTATATTGTGCATTTGAAGTTTAATAAATGGATATTGAGCTGCATTCACCGACGAAAGGTCCACTGACTGTTGTGCAAGATTAAGGTTGGCTATTAAGGTATCGGCCTGGCCATTCACTTGCAGGCCAATAACATTTACTAGGGGATTGTCTGCTGATATATTTTCAGCAGAATATCCACTCCACTCCAATCGTTTCCATGATTTGCCGGGCCCAAAAACAGGAGAAGTGATATACCCGTTATTACTTATTCCTGTTACGTTAACCGATAACGTAGTTTTATCGTACAACCCTTCGCTAATAGTAAATTCAGGCTCCAATTGTTGCGCTCCCTTTTGATAAATTAAAATCCAGGAGCGTGGTGAATTAAGTGAGTCAATTAACGTTAACCCTGCATTTTTTAGTTTGTCATATAAAGAATTGCCGGGGCCAAACAGCGTAGTATCTGACCTCCAGGTGGCTGCAAACGAATTTGGGTCATTAAAATCCACGCTTCGCACAACAACGTATGCTCCTTGAGGTATGGAATCCATAAAATCCATCATCACCTTTCTGCTGGCGGGTGTCATGTAGGAAAATTCAAAATTATTTTGCCTGCCATGAGCACAATTGGCAGAGCCGCTTCCGAACCGGTATAAGTTGTTTCCATTCGCATCAACATTTAACCAGGGAATAGTTGTTTTTTCATCAAATACATTGAAAATTAAAGATCTTCCAACGCATGCACTCCTGATAAAAGGGTTTCCATCAACTGCAACAGTAAATTCCGCCTCCTGTGTGGCACCATAACCATATACCGCATTTCGTGCAAAAAGATTATGCATTACCGGCTCAAACTGCCACTTATTAGTTGTTGAGTCCAAATCTATAAACTGTGTAGCAGATTTTTGATGCTGATAAAAATGCGATTGATTGAATCCTGGACCACTATTTTGGAGATAGACAAACGAGGCTACACTCCAACTAGGGAGTCCGGTTGTTACAACAGGTGCTACACGCCAATAATAAACAGTATTATTTGTAAAGGTAATTACAGGAGTAAATTCTATTATGCCGCCACTTGAATCCACTGTTTGGCTAACCTTAACAGGTGAGTTGAACAATTCCGTCGTGTCTATTTCCATTTTATACTGGCTACGAGCTGCAAACGGATTGGCAGTGGAAGCGATAAACCTGATATTTTGTTTATTGACAATAGCAAAATTGTATGGGTAAATGGGCCTTGCATCATCCTCGTAAACCATCACATCTTTTGTAATTGTATTGTTATTTTCAAATAATTCATCCACTTTATTGTCCGCATCAACAGTTACTATGATTTTGTTCAGTCCTTTGTCTTTTATTGCATCAATAGGAACGTTAACTGACCATGATGTTGAATAGCGAATGCCAGGAATAGTGTCACGTTGAACGAGTACAGGAATGGTTTGACCAGGACTTAGGCGTTTAATTTCAAGTACAATTGTCGAGTCAGGAGACCTGCCAATATTTAAAAACTGTGCATCTACCTTATAAGATCCGTCTGCAACGGAAACAAATGCCGGGGAGACTTTCACCATTGAATCCTCAATTACATAATCGGGTTTCGTATGTGGATTTAGCCGAATTGCGGGATCTCCATGATATAAAGTTTCTTCAACATTAGACCTGGCATAAAAGTCTTCCTGGGTAGTAAATTTGAAAACGTCGGCAGCCGTTTCTTTTAATATGTCACCAATACTTTTACCATAACTTTTCAACCCGATTTGGCGATAGGCACGCTCAGCCCAAATATTTAGATATGGAACCAGGCCAAAATAAGTACTTCCAACTAAACCGATAGTTCCCCTATCCTGCGACAAGACATATTTTTCTGAAAGTGTTGATTTAGATTGTAAGCGCAATGTGCTATAGTCAAAAAAATTGCCGACGTTACATCCCAGGCCTATAAACAATGGATACTTTCCAAAATTGTTATAATTCTGAGGATCATCTAAATTAAATTCCAATGTAGAAGCAGATGAATGACCATAATAGGTTATAAGACTTACCCCGTTGTTTATGAGATTTTCAACAGTAGTGCTATTAATCTGAGAAACTGCATCAACGGTGGCTTTATTGAACGTAAAAACATCTGCACCAAAAAGGGGTCCTTTAATAATATTCTTGTAAACATCCATATTTTTAGAAAGAATAATGTCCAGGCCTTCCTCGCCTGCTCCTATGATGTGCATGACATTTTTCATCCAGGCTTTATCTTTTATCAATGGAGATTGTATGACTTGCGCCTGTTCAAAGTCTTTTACCTTTTTTAAATAAACAGCTACTTCAGCTGGAGTAATAACCGAAAGACGTCCAATTGACATTGCCGGCTGGGAACTGCCTGGATCAGCAGCTAATAAGATATCTGAAGCAGGAGTTCCAAAAGTGGGAACAATGTCCAATTTATTAAAATCCGGATAAGATTCATATGCCCTCTGCGCATCATACGTCATTCCCCTGCCAATAATAAAAACATGTTTTGGTGTTATAGAAAACTTTTGACGGCTGTATAGTAAGAAGTTTCTTACTGCTGCGGGATTCTTTTTGATTCCAAAGCCGAATTGATCTATGATTTCGTCGATGAGATAAATTTTTGCATTAAAAGATCCCCCAGCGGTAGAACTTCTGTATAATTTGTATTCATCAACAGGGTTGCTGCCGTTAGTAAATACAGGATCTGTTATTATAATATAATCCCCATGATTAGAAGCGTCGGTGTAATTAATAAAATTGCGGGTTTGCAAACTGCTAATCGAATTTATATTTCCGGCATCTTCATTAACCAAAACCAGGTTTCTTGTTTGCAAGGATGGCTCAAGTACAAATTTTAATGTAGGCGCAGATGAAATATCAGCCATGTATCTTTTGCCATTGGTCAAATCGTATAGCACCGGTGTTGAAGTACCATAATTGAAGTTGGTGATTTGCAGATAATTTCCTGCAGCATTGGGAGCCAGAGAAAATTCAAAGTTGGATTGCCCGTTAAAATTAAAATCCCGTGGGTAAGTTATTTCATACTGATGAATTACCATTCTGTCAACTGCAGGACAGCCAGTAGCCGACGGAATAGTATAATTGGATACAGAAACTGTATCTAATATTCCATTAAGACTATTAATTGAAAAATCGGTTGAATCAATTGTGTAATCAAAAAAATTTACGATGTTGCCAACTACCGAATCAGAATTGATTTTTGCGTTATAACGTCTTTGGTTAACATGATTTCCGGATACTGCGATTTTAAATTTAGGAGACGGAACTGATGTGCTTTTAAATACATGTAAGTTGGAAAAAATGATGGAATTTTTTCCATAAGCAGGACTACAGGCACCGCTGAATGTGGTGACTATATCTGAAGATGACCATCCCTCTCCTTTATCGTAACTGGAAGAATATAAAAACACACTTTCATTAATTGTGCCCACGTTAACCGCGTAACCGGGATTCAACCTATCCCGAAAATATTTACCAGTCGTGTACATAAAATACGCATCCAGAGGAAGAGAAGTGCCAGAAACGTTGTTAGCGGTTGCCTGTAAACGCAGGTTTGCTGAAATATTGGTATTTGTTGTTAGAAAGTATGTTGCTGTATCTGTCTCGAGGCTCCACTTATCATTTAACTGCCATTTCGGATCGCGATATAGTTCCTTATCCGGCTTTCCATCATTCATTTCGCCCCAAAACTCTATATAATCAGATGGTGATAAACTACCATTTGCTACTGAAATGTAAATAGGAACCTGTTTTCCATTCCTCCAAAGTTGAAAATATTCAGCAGGGCTACTTCCCAGGCCTGCTGAGGAAAGATTGGTTTGGGAAATCCGGTACAAACCTGTTTTACCTACCTTGAATTTATAGTAAGTTTTAGAATAATCAATCCATTGATTATTGTATACCTGTGCTTTTGCTATGAAGCTTGTTATAAGCAGTAAGCCAAGTAAAAATTTTTTCATGAAGCAAAGATTTAGGTACGGTTTATTTTTTCTTTTTGTTTTTATCATTTACAAGGTCGAGTTGTAATGAAAAAACGTGGGTAAACAAGGGGTTAGACTGGTTAGCAAGGTTGGTAAAGGCATAATCAATTCTCACATTTTGGATTTGAAAACCAACGCCTGCGCTTGGCTGGTAAATCCAAACCTTTTTTTGGTTCAACGTATCGCCATCGGCCAATGCCTTTTGAAAATTATTGATACCACCCCGCACGTAAACAATTTTATTGATATTCAACTCAACGCCTAGTTTAGGGTCGGCACTTACAGGATCGGCACTAATTAATGTATTACGCTGACCATCGAACGTCACATCGAAATTGGCTTCAGCCAATAAGCTCAATTTTTTGCTGAAATAAAAATCACGAGCTACGCCAATCACTAATCTTGGAGCTGTTAACTCTGTGGACTTAACAGGGATTTCATTGTTGGTGAGGTATAATATTTCTTTCTCTTTTTCGGTAAAATTGAAACTCCAGGTATTGAAGGTTGTGGTTATATCTCTACCAACAAAACCAAATCTCCATCCATTATTATGTATTTGTAATCCCGCATCCAATCCAAAGCCCCATGCTTTAGCAAACTTCCCTACATTTCGGTGAATGATTTTTGTATTAAGTCCAAAGTCAACACTTTTATTGGCGGTTCTTTTCAAATTCTGGCTAAATGACAGCAAAAAGGCATAATCGGCAGACGAGAATGCCTGTATGTTATTGTAGTTAATGGATCCATCGGGTTCTACCAGAAATAATGTATTCATGATGTCATCAACTGCAAATCGAAGCCCTGTGATAGCCAAGGCCCTTTTATTATTTGCTAAGGGAAAGGCAATACTCGCATAATCATATTTTCCTATTCCGGCAAAATATTCTGCGTGCATCAGATTTATGCTGGGGTGATCTTTTAAGTTGGTCAACCCTGCCGGGTTCCAGTACCCTGCAGTACCATCCTGAACAGAAGCCACTTGCGAACTTCCCATTGCCAGGCCACGGGCCCCAGCACCAATATTCAAAAACTCGTTGGAATACTTTCTGAATTGTGCAGAAGTTGTATTAATGGTAAGGATTAAAATTAGGCCTAAGACGCTGATTTTCATTTCTTCAATTTTCGATAAGCAATGGATTAATGGACGTGTTTTCAAAGGTTTTGGCTGCGTCGACAAATGTAATTCTTTCATTCTCAAATTCATAATGTCCATAATGTAAAATTACCTTACTGAAAACGAAAGACTTAGCTTCTAATTGCACAAGGCTAACTACTTTTGCGGCCTAAGTTTTTGGCTAATGAACCTTATTGATGAACTGCGTTGGCGCGGCTTGATCCAGGATATTATGCCTGGCACTGAGGAACAGCTACTTAAAGAACGGACTTCCGGTTACATAGGATTTGATCCAACATCGGATTCCTTGCATATCGGTAGCCTGGTACCTATTTTATTATTAGTTCATTTGCAACGAGCTGGGCATAAGCCAATTGCCCTGGTAGGAGGCGCCACAGGTATGGTTGGCGATCCAAGTGGAAAAAGCCAGGAAAGAAATTTACTTAGTGAAGAAGTATTACGGTTAAATCTGGAAGGAATTAAAAAGCAACTTCGAAGATTTCTTGACTTTGATTCGAAAAGTTTGACCGCTGCTGAAATGGTCAATAATTACGATTGGTTTAAAGAGCTGGGGTTTCTTCAATTCATCCGTGATGTGGGCAAACACATTACCGTGAATTACATGATGAGTAAGGAAAGCGTTCGTAAACGAATTGACAGTGACGCAGGAATTAGTTTCACCGAATTTACCTATCAACTAATTCAAGGTTATGATTTTTATTGGTTATACCAGAATAAAAATTGTAAACTTCAAATGGGTGGAAGCGATCAGTGGGGAAACATTACTACGGGCTCAGAGTTAATCCGGCGGAAAACAGGAGGTGAAGCATTTGCCTTTACTTGTCCCTTAATAACAAAAGCCGATGGGGGAAAGTTTGGCAAAACGGAAGCAGGCAATGTTTGGTTGGATCCTGTAAAAACAACTCCATATCATTTTTATCAATTCTGGCTCAATGCCGCGGATTCTGATGCGGAAAAGTGGATTAAAATTTTCACATTCCTTCCGCAGAACGAGATAACCAATTTAATTGAAGAACATAATTCAGATCAATCAAAAAGAATTCTGCAAAAAAGGCTTGGAAAAGAACTCACCATTTTTGTTCATGGTGTTGAAGAATATTTAAAAGCCGTTGAAACCACAGAAAAACTTTTCAACCAAAAAAATGCTTCTGCTGAATTGATAACGGAAGAAGATTTGAAAGGTATGGATGGAATCGTGCATATAGATTATTCAAAGGAAAAACTAGTAACAGGTATTGATGCCGTATCATTTCTTGCTGAAACCACAATCTTCCCAAGTAAGGGCGAAGCAAGAAAAATGATACAGAATGGTGGTGTCAGCATCAACCGACATAAGATTGCCACGACCGACGAAATCATCAATGACAAAAAATTGCTTCATCAGAAGTATTTACTGGTACAAAAAGGAAAGAAAAATTATTACCTGATCAATGCTAAATAGTCAACACTAAAAAATATATCGTGTGTTGTTTTATTTTGCCAACCGTCGAAGCTGAAATACTCATGGTTAGCAGCGACAAATAAAGAGTTGTACTTTTTGAAATCAACTCATAAAACTTCAACCTGTTTTCGTAACAAGTCTTCAAATTCATCCCTGTTACGAATTATGAATGCTTGCCTATCTTTTACTAGCACTTCGGCAGGTTTGTATCGGGAATTGTAGTTTGAAGACATTTCAAATCCATATGCTCCTGCATTGTAAAAAACAAGATAATCGCCTTCCCGAACCTCATGCAACAACCGGTCACTGGCGAATGTGTCTGTCTCGCAAATATATCCGGTAACATTGTAGACTTTTTCTTTGGCTCCAGGATTTGAAATGTTTACGATATGGTGATAGGCATCGTACATCATTGGTCTTATCAAATGATTCAAACCACTGTCTACACCCGCAAAGGCCTGAACACCGTTATCTTTGAGCACATTCACTTTTGTGATTAAATAACCACACTCACTTACCAGGTATTTTCCAGGTTCAAACCATAACTGAAATTTTTTCCCGTTAAAAACATGTGAATCCAAAAACTTTTTCAGTTTGCCTGCGATCCATGGAATGTCAGTTTCCTCGTCATCAGGTTCGTAAGGAACTTTAAATCCACCTCCCAGGTCAATCACCTCAAGATCGGCAAAATGAGGAACCAATTCACTTAGCACTTTTACGCCATGCACAAATACGTCGGCGTCTTTAATATCGCTGCCGGTGTGGATGTGAAGGGTTTTGATCCTGATATTGTTTTCCTCAACAATCTTTTTTAAAAAATCAATTTGATCTATGGAAATGCCAAACTTACTTTTTTCATGACCGGTTGAAATTTTAAGGTTACCACCGGCAAGAATGTTTGGTCTTAACCGAACACCAACTGGGTAGCTATTCCCATAGTTTTTTCCAAACTTTTCAAGATTAGATAAACTGTCAATATTGATATGGACCTTACTTTCAACTGCTTCCTGTATTTCTTCAAAAGAAATCCCATTTGAAGTATACAAAATTTGATTGGAAGGCACGCCTGCAAGCAGGGCAAGTTTCACTTCATTGATACTGCTGCAATCGATACCGCATCCCAGCGAATTAATGTATTTAAGAATATTAATGTTGGTTAATGCCTTACATGCAAAAAAAAACCTGGTGTCAATTACTGAAAATCCGGAAGAAAGTTTCTCGTATTGTTCTTTAATTTTCTCGGCGTGATACACATAGAGTGGCGTTCCAAACCGTTGTGCTAAATCATTCAACTGGCTATGCGATAAACTCTGTGGCATTGGTCTCAACCTTAATTTGGGAAATTATAAGATTTGGCAGATTACTTCTCATTTGTTTCAGCATCATCAATGGATCCATCGCTTGAAATATCATCTCCCTTCTCCTCTTCAGTATCATTTGAATCATTGATTGAATCATCGGCAATTTTCTTTTTTGCATCTTCTGCCTGTTCTGTGTCATCACCTTCTATAAAAGTTTCATCTGCAATAAATTCTTCGGTTGCTTCTTCAGA
>Ga0207650_10001684_pt1 | contig 15705 bp, 16 predicted proteins | sample KBSS63metaG_FD_184325 | JGI IMG/M metagenome (GOLD analysis project Ga0207650, IMG submission 184325) | Switchgrass rhizosphere microbial communities from Kellogg Biological Station, Michigan, USA - KBS S6-3 metaG (SPAdes) (version 2) | ecosystem: Host-associated > Plants > Roots > Rhizosphere...
CAGCAACGAGCCCAAGGCGTTGACGTGCAGCGGCACTGCGGCTGCGCGAGCCGCCTCCGCGAGGCCCGCGGCAAGCATCGCCCCGCGCCGGGCGAGGTCTTTGTACAGCTTCGTCGACAGCCGCTCGAGCGCCCAGATTCCTGCGGTCATCGCAATCGGATTGCCCGACAGCGTGCCCGCCTGATACACCGCGCCGGCTGGCGCGACGAGGTCCATGATGTCCGCGCGGCCGCCGTAGGCGCCTACCGGAAGGCCGCCGCCGATGATCTTGCCGAGACAGGTGAGATCCGGCGCGACGCCGTACAACGCCTGGGCACCTCCGGCCGATGCACGAAACCCGGAAATCACCTCGTCGAAGATCAACACGATACGGTGACGGTCGCACAGCTCGCGCAGTCCCTCGAGGAAACCGTTTGCCGGCGGAACCAGTCCCATGTTGCCGGCGATCGGCTCGACGATCAGCGCGGCAATCGAACCGTCGTGAGCGGCGCACAACGTCGAGACCGATTCGAGGTCGTTGTAGCGCGCGAGGAGCGTATCAGCCACGACCGCGGCAGGGACCCCCGGGCTCGTCGGAATACCAAGCGTGGTCGCGCCGGAACCCGCCTTCACGAGGAATGGGTCGCCGTGGCCGTGATAGCACCCTTCGAACTTGATGATGCGATCGCGCCCGGTAAACGCCCGCGCCACCCGCACGGCGCTCATCGTCGCTTCCGTGCCCGAGCTGACGAACCGCACCCGCTCCATCGAGGGCACGAGCCTCCGCACGAGCAGTCCCAATTCGTTTTCGAGCGGACTTGGCGCCCCGAAGCTGGTCCCGCGTTTCGCCGTCGTGTTGATGGCCTTCACGAGTCCCTTCGGGACGTGCCCGTGAAGCAGCGGCCCCCACGACATGACGTAATCGACGTAGCGATTGCCGTCGACATCTTCGATCGTGGAACCGGACGCCCGCTTGATGAACAGCGGCGTGCCGCCGACGGATTTGAAAGCGCGAACCGGGCTGTCGACGCCGCCCGGAAGCACATCGATGGCGCGGGCAAAAAGTCGTTGGGATTTCGTCGTTCGCGGCATTGGTGTATAAGAGCGCCACGTGGGCGCAAGTGGAAAAGTTTAAAAGTGGAACAGTGGAAAAGTAAGTCTTAAATAGAGAGTCTTAAGTAGAACACGCTAGTGGAGGAGTTGCCGTGAAACACGTCACGATGCCGTTGGTGGCGATGGTTGCGTTGACGGTCACGCTGATGGCGCAGCAACCGGCGCCGCAGCAGTCCGAGTCGGAGCGCCTTCCGGCAAGACTTTCAGGCGAGTTCACACCGCTTGCGCGACCCGAGGTGGCAAGCCGCCCCGTGCCGCGAATGCCGGACGGGCACCCGGATCTATCCGGTCCGTGGGTCGGCGGCGGTTCCAACAGCGACATAGAAAAGGACGGCGGGCTCAAACCCGGGGAGCTGCCGCTGCTGCCGTGGGCGAAGCAACTTCGAGACTCGCGCAAGGAGGAGGATGAGCCGTACCTCTATTGCACGCCGATGAGCATTCCCCGAACCAATCCATACCCGTGGCGGTTCGTGCAGTCGGTCACCGCGGACGGGTTGTCCACCATCTACGTGATCCATGAAAACGGCGATGCCGGCGGCGTTCGCAAAATCTTCATGGACGGTCGCAAGCATCCACCTGCCGACGAACTGCTGCCGACCTGGTGGGGCCATTCAATCGGACGCTGGGAAGGCGACACGCTCGTCATCGACACCGTTGGCTTCAACGACAAATTCTGGTTCGACAGCCGCGGAACGCCGCACACCACCCAGCTTCACACCATCGAGCGGTGGACGCGAATCAACTACGGCACCATGACCAATGAATTCACGCTCGACGATCCGGGCGCGCTCGCGCATCCCGTGCAGCTGAAATTCACCGCCCGCGCGCAGCCGCCGGGCTCCGAACTGATGGAATTCATCTGTAACGAGAACAATCAGTACGGCGTTGCCGCCGACATCCCCAATATCTACCGTGACAAGGGCTACGGGCTGGAAGTGCAGCCGCCGGCGCCGAAGTAAACCGGAGGATTCCGATGAAAACGATCATTGCTGTTCTCGCGGTCGTCCTGGCTCTGTTGCACCTGGCGCCGCCCGCACTTGCGCATCACTCCTTCGCCGTGGAGTACGACAAGGAAAAACCGGTCGAAGGAACAGGTGTGATCTCGAGAGTCGAATGGACCAACCCGCACATGCGCGTCTACGTCGACTGTACCGACGACAAAGGCGTCGTCACGACCTGGAATCTCGAGCTCGGCAGCCCCAATAGCGTCATCCGCCGCGGATGGAAGCCCGCGGATCTGAAACAGGGCGCGAAGATTTCGTTCAAGGGCTTCGGCGGCCGAAAGGTGCTGACGCGCGCCGCCGCGGATGTGCTGACGTTGGCCGATGGCCGTTCGTTCACCGGCGCATCAGGTGCGCCGGACGGCTCGTCGGAACAGTACGGGGTTGGCGCCGGAGTTCCGATTCCTTAGATCGTTCGGATCGTTCGGATCGTTCGGATCGTTCGGATCGTTCGGGTCGTTCGGGTCATTCCGCGTTTCGGGGTCGTTCGGACCCGTTCAGCCGCGGAGGAGTCGAGCTGCGTCGCGAGCGTAGTACGTGATGATGATGTCAGCCCCTGCGCGTTTGATTGCGGTCAGCGTTTCCAGCATGCCGCGCTGCTCGTCAATCCAGCCGCGTGCGGCCGCCAGCTTCAACATCGCGTATTCGCCGCTGACGTGATACGCGGCGGTCGGCTGATTGAACTCCCGCTTCACGCGGGAGATGACGTCCAGATAGTGGACCGCCGGCTTCACCATGACGATGTCGGCGCCTTCCTCGAGATCGGTCTCGACCTCGCGCAGCGCCTCCTCGACATTAGCCGGATCCATCTGGTGGCTTCGGCGATCGCCGAACTGCGGCGCGGAGTCCGCCGCGTCGCGGAACGGCCCGTAGAACGCCGAGCAGTACTTCGCCGCGTACGACATGATACCGACGCGATCGAGTCCGCGCTCGTCGAGCAGCTTGCGGATTGCGGCAACGCGGCCGTCCATCATGTCCGACGGCGCTACGAAGTCGGCGCCCGCCACCGCATGCGACAACGCCGCCTCCGCGACGTGGGCGACGGTCACGTCGTTGAGAATGTCCTCGCCTTCGAGAATGCCGCAATGGCCATGTGACGTGTATTCGCAAAGGCAGACGTCCGTGATGACGATCAGGTCCGGCAGTTCACGCTTCATCGCCCGGACCGCGTTCTGCACCGGCGCATCGGGGTCTGACGCCTTCGACCCGGTGGCGTCCTTGGTGTCGGGGAGGCCGAACAGCAGGACACCGCGAACGCCGTCGGCTCTCGCGGCCGCCGCCTCCTTCACCGCTTCGTCGACCGACAGCTGGTAGACGCCGGGCATCGAGCTGACCTCGCGCTTCACGCCGCGCCCCTCACCGACAAACAGCGGCAGGATGAAGCAGTCGGGCGTCAGCCGCGTCTCGCGGATGAGCGTCCGAATGGCTTCAGTCCGGCGAAGACGTCGCGGACGACGCGTGAGGGCGAGGCGGGCGGTTGAAACCTGCGTGGCCATTTCAGTTGCTCCCTGGATATCCGCTCATTGTAATTTGCCGGCGAATAGATCGTTCAGGTCGTTCGACCCGCGGTGGCTTTACCGGCGCGTAAGAGCGAGTTGGTGGTGGTCGGACTTGCATTCGATGACGGCTGAACACATCGGCGGATAGTTCGTCATCGTCGGTTCGTTCGGGGCCGCGCAGTACGCCACCGAACCATCGAAGGGCGCGGTGATCGAGGCAATCGAGTTCACCGTGGGCGTGGTGGCTGTTCCCATCCACGCCACGTATCCGCCCGTCGCAGGGCGCTCGATGATCGGCTGGTCCTCCCCACACCAATTGAATGCGTCCCAGCTGTACACCAGGAACCGGGCAGCGTCGCTGGCGACCACTGCCGAGAAGGTGTTGCAGCCGGGTTTAAATGTTGCTCCGGTGAGTGTGCTCGTGAAATTCAAGCGGTCCGGCACCCGAGAGGTGGCCGCGGTGAAGGTTGGCGACCGTACCGCGCAGGGCAGTTGTGTGCATTCAGCCGCGGCGCCGAAAGTAATCGTGTATTGCCCCTCGATATCGAGATGCCAGGGACCGGAGCAAAACCGTGATGTCGTCCGGAGCACGCCAGCGCGGGTTAGACGGGGTGTATCCGGCCTTTTCGACGCGCAGCGCCGTCAGTTCCGCCGGTGTCGTGAATGAAGCGAACGTAAATCGGCCGTCGTCGCTGGTCGTGGTCGTGAGTCCGACCAAAGGACCGTCGACGATCGTGACTCTGGCATCAACAATCGGACGCGACACCGAATCCTGAACACGAGCACGGATCGTGACCACTCTGGCGCTGATAGGTGTTCCGGTTGGCGACGTTGGTGTTGCTCCACACGATGCGGTCACGATCACAACCACCAACACAGTCGCACACCTGCAAGGGATCGACATCCCGTAGTTTACCCGCGTCGCTCCACGCCGTTCGATCCGCTACAATCCGCCTCCTGCGAACAACACAGTGATATGAGTTTGTGCGATGACCGACGCGCGTGACCTGTTTCGCTGGATGGTCGTCGCCCGCACACTGGGTACGACGCTCTGCACGTTGAACGTGCGCTGGTTCCCCGTCGAAGGAGAGGAAGCCGTCCATGTCGGCACCTTCGCCGACCTCCGTCCAGACGACGCGGCGGCACCACATTATCGGGACCCGTTCGTCGTGTATTTGATGCGAGGAGCCGAGCTGTGGCGTCTTGTGGCGCAGGTGCTCGGCAAGTCCGCCGGCTACAACAAAGGACGGTCCGTGGCGTTCAATGGGCCATTTCATCTCAACATCGTGCCGTGGGTAGCAGGAGATTTGGGAACCACGATCGGTACCGCCACGGGCGCGGCGCTCGCTTTCAAACAACAACGTTCGGACCGAGTGTGCGTGTGCAGCTTCGGCGACGGTACCGCTAACCGAGGCGACTTTCACGAGAACATCAACCTGGCGGCGGTCTGGCGCCTGCCCATTGTCTATGTGTGTCAGAACAACGGCTGGGCGATCTCGCAACGCGCGGACAGCTATCTGCCGGCGCCGATCGCCGCGCGGGCCGCAGGCTACGGAATTCCAGGGCGGACCGTGGATGGCCAGGATGTCGAGGCAGTGAGAGCCGGCGTCGCGGAAGCCATCGATCGCGCCAGAAGGGGAGAGGGACCCACGCTTGTCGACGCGCTCACCTATCGGCGGCGCGGGCATTGGGCCGGCCACATCGTCTCCGATGCGGATCGCGCCGGGGTCGTCCAGCGCGATCCCATCGACGTTCTTCGCGGACGGTTGCTCGAACGCGGCCTCGCTACCGAGCCCGAGATCGATCAGGTTCACAAGCGCGCGGCTGACGAGGTGGCAGCGGCAGTTGAGCGGGCCAACACCGCGGCCGATGTGAGTGACGTCGAACTCGGTCTTGATGATGTATTCGCATGAGCACTGATGCTCCAGTGCAGGCGCCGGCGGGCACCCGTCGACTGACACACATGGAAGCCGTCGTCGAGGCGATCGCGCTCGAGATGCGTCGTGACCCGCGCGTGTTCCTCATCGGACAGGACATTGGACCCTTCGGCGGATCGATGCAAGGCTCCAAGGGGTTGTACGGAGAGTTCGGACCCGAGCGCGTACTGGAAGCGCCGATCTCGGAGTCGGCGATGGTGGGATCGGCATTGGGCGCTGCGCTCTTCGGATGTCGGCCGATCGTGGAAGTGAGCTTCGGCGAGTTCCTGCCGGCGGCGATGAATCAGCTCATCAACCAGGCGCCGAACCTGCACTACATGACAGGGGGAGCGGCACGCGTTCCCGTTGTCATCCGCACTCGCGTCGGTGACGGTCCGTATGGCGGCCATCCGCAGGACTACGTGTCGTGGTTTGCCCACGTACCCGGACTGAAGGTGGTAACGCCGGCGACGCCAGCGGATGCCAAGGGACTGATGCTGTCCGCCATTCGCGACGACAATCCGGTTCTCTTCGTCGAGCCGATGTCGCTGTCGCACGCGCGTCGAGCCGAAGTACCGGCCGGCGACAACGTGATTCCGATCGGATCAGCCAGCCTCGCACGATCGGGTCGCGACGTCACACTCGTCGTGTGGGGGTCGACACGGCCGCTCGCATTGCAGGCGGCGGCGACGCTTGCCAATGAAGGTGTAGAAGTCGAGGTCATCGATCTCCGCTCGCTGGCGCCGTGGGATACGGTGACGGTGATCGAGTCCACGCGACGAACCCGTCGCCTGGTCATCGCCCACGAAACGTGGGTGACCGGTGGTTTTGGTGCCGAAGTGGCAGCGACCGTGGCCGGGACGATGCCGCGCGTCGAGCTCGTGGCGCCAATCGCACGCGTGGGTGCGGCGGCTGTTCCGATCCCGAGCGGTTCGCTGCGCGCTCGTGCGCTGCCGACAAGCGCGCAGATCATGGCGGCGGTGCGCTGCACGCTCGAGGCTGGAACCTCATGAACCGGTACGATATTCCGCTCCCCCACATCGAAGGGGCTCAGAGCGAGATCGTGGTGACGGCGTGGCTGAAGCAGCCGGGCGATTCGGTGCGGGTGGGAGATATCGTGGCGGAGGTGTCGACCGACAAGGTGAACGTCGAGATTGCCTCGCCGGTCAGCGGCACGCTCGAATCGATCCTCGTCCACGAGGGGACGACCGTCGTCGAGGGGACGCCGCTCGCACGTGTCGTTGTGCCACCGCGCGCCTAGCGGATCGGTTCCGGTTCGGCCGTGCTACTGCTCCAGCGATGCGCCTACGCGTGCCCGGCTGCCGCCCTTCACGCGCACCGATCCCACCCACGGTTTGAAACCGTCGAACTCGACGCGCACCTCGTGGAGCCCTTCAGCAACGTCTGGTATCGACAGCGGCGCGCGGCCGACGAGGATGCCATCGAGCAGCACCTGCGCGTCTCGAGGGCGCGAGACGATTTCGATCGCACCAGCACCATTGTGCTCAACGATCGGCGCGACCGCGGGGCGGGGTCGTGTTGTGGCTGCAGGCCGCTTGGTCGATGAAGGAGCCGACGCCCGGGACCGCGGCGTTGAAACATGACGTTCGGCGGTCGCGCTCGCATCCGCCGTCTGCGCCGTCTTGACGACCGCCGACTGGCGTGCCGGCTCAGTCAAGGGCTGTGCACTCGGCTTTGCAGATTCGCCGGTGGCTGCCGGAGCGACCGTCGGTGCGGCCGCTGCCGTTCGCGGCGCCGACGCAGACGCTGGTCCGGTGATGCGGTGGGCAGGCGTGACGGCGGGCGCGATGATGCGATCGGCGAATGCATAACCGCCGGCGAATCCGGCCAGGACCCCGACGACAACCAGCATCGTCGTCACCCGCCACCCGCGAGCCGTCTCCGTTCGTGGTGGCTGCACGGCCAGCGACGTGATCGACAGATGCCCATCGTACGGTGTGGCCGTCCGCAGAAAAGCCGGTTCCCGTTCAACCGTCGGCGTAATGGCTGGCTCCGATGCCTCCGATGCAAATGCCAGAAGCGGATCAGGTGACTGATCGGCGAGCGGTGAATCCATGACTCAGGCCCCTTTCCGTACCCACGCTATACAGAGCGTCCAAACTTACATTTAGCCAGGCAACGCGGTCGGGGGCAACCTTGTGCCAGTTTGAGAAACCGTGAGGTCGCGATTAACGGACGAGTGAGCTGACCAGGAAGAGCAACAATGAGGCCGACGCAGAGTGCCCAAAATTACTCGCCCTGCGCCTTGAGGCTGGCGGCTTGAGCTGTGTAGTAGGCCGCGATTGCGTCAACCAGGGCGGGGATTGTGTAAGTCCTGGGTTGGATGGTGACGGGCACTCCAAGCTGCCGCGCCGCGTCGGCCGTCACCGGCCCGATGGTGGCCACCACCGTGTGCTTCAACAGATCCGACACCTGATCCGCACCGTGAATCTTGGCGAAGTTGCGGATTGCGGAGGGGCTGGTGAACGTCGCCACGTCAATCTTGCCTTCGAGCAGCAGGCCGTACACATCGGGATCGGTTTCGCGCTGTGCGTCCTCGAGGATGGTGCGATACGCGATCACTTCGGTGACGACGGCTCCGGCCTCGCGGAGCTGTTCGGCAATGACTTCCCGTCCGATGTCGGAGCGCGGCAGCAGTACGCGCGCGCCGGTCATTGGCCCGTGCGCCATCAGCGCCGCGGCGACGGCATCACCGCGGAACTCGCGCGGGATCAAGTCCACCTTGATGCCGTAGGCGGCGAGCTTCTCCGCGGTCGCCGTTCCTGACGTGCAGATGCGGGGTCCCTTTAACGCACGGACGTCGCGCTCGCCGTCGAGCAACGCTGTCATGAATGCGTCGACCGCATTCGCGCTGGTGAAGACAATCCAGTCGAACTGTTCAGGATTTGCCGCCGCACGCAGCAGCGGATCGGGGTCTTCCGGTGGCGCCATCCGAATCATCGGCGCTTCGATCGATTCGGCGCCGAAGGCCGTCAGCAGATCCACGAGCTCCGCCGCCTGGTCTCGCGGCCGCGTCACCAGCACGCGCTTGCCGAACAGCGGGCGCGAATCGAACCATCGCAGGTGCTCGCGTAGTCCGGCGACGCGTCCTGCCACGACAACCGCCGCCTCTTTTCGCCGCGGATGTTCTCGCATTGCGGCCAGCAGCTCTGCGATGGTGCCTGGGATCGTCTCCTGGCCGGGAAGCGTGCCACCGTAAATAATCGCCGCCTGAGAATCGGGCCACCCATTGGCGGCAAGTGATTCGAGCAGCCGCAGCAGTTGCTGCGGTCCTGCATAACAGACGATGGTTCCTTCCAGACGCGCGAGACTGGCCCAGTCGATATCGGGTGGTGTCCGGCTCTCGTCCTCGTACCCGCGGACCAGCGTGATCGTGTCGCCGCCTCCCGGATACGTGACAGGGACGCCGGCATAGGCGGGCACCGCGAGCCCCGCAGCGAGGCCGGGCACGACCTCGAAGGGGATGCCGTGCTCGTGGAGGAAGAGCGCCTCTTCGCCGGCCCGATCGAACACGAACGGGTCGCCCCATTTCAATCTCGCCACCACGTTCCCTTCACGCGCTTTCTCGAGGAGCAGGTAGCTGATGGCATCCTGCGCCGTCGATGACTGGGGAGCCGCGGTGCCGACGTCGATGAGCTCGGCGCCCTGGCGCGCGTATTTCAACAGGCGCGCGGGAACAAGATGGTCATAGACGACGACGTCGGCGCTGCGAAGATGATGAAGGCCTCGAACCGTGATCAGACCGGGATCGCCGGGGCCGGCACCGATCAGATACACGGCAGGACGCTTCACGGCTGGATGCCTTCGACCGCCGCGTGCGCCTGTTGCACTTCGGCGAGGATCTCGGCGGCGCCGCGCGAAAGCAGATCGTCGGCGACCGCGGTGCCGTGACGTGCCGCCTCGTGTTCGGCACCACGTGATTCCGCGCGAATCGTTCTCGTGCCGTCGAGCGACAGCACGATCGCCGTCAGCCTGAGCGCGCCGTTATCGGCCGCCGCGTGCGCGCCGATCGGCATCTGACAGCCGCCGCCAAGCTTGACGACAACGGCCCGTTCCGCCTCGAATGCCGCTCGCGTGTGTGCATCATCGATTGTCGCGACAGCAGCCGCGACGTGATCATCCTTCGCGCGGATTTCCACCGCGATAATCCCCTGGCCCGGCGCCGGTACACACGTCGCAATCGGCAGCGACGCAGAAATCCGCGCATGCTGCCGGAGCCGGATCAGACCCGCCGAGGCGAGCACGAGCGCATCATACTCACCTGTGTCGAGCTTCCGCAGGCGCGTGCCGAGGTTTCCGCGGATGGGCAGGAAGCTCGCGCCGGGAAACACGCGTGCGAGCTGCGCCGTGCGCCGCACGCTGCTCGTGCCGATGCGCGGCGCGTTCCCGAGCCGCGACACCAGTTCGTCGACTGACATGCCGTGGCCGCTGTCGGCGGGCAGGATCACCGCATCGCGAGCATCCTCGCGCGGCAGTACACCCGCGATCCGGAGTCCCTCGGGAAGAATCACCGGCATGTCCTTGCTGCTGTGGACGGCGAGATCGATTGCGCCGTCGAGCAGCGCGTCCTCGATTTCCTTGACGAACAGGCGCTTGCCGCCGATTTGGGCAAGCGACGCGTCCGCGAGTTGGTCGCCCGAGGTGCGAATGACGACCGTTTCGCACGCCAGACCGGTCTTCGCGCGCAGCTGTGCGGCGACAGCATCAGCCTGGAACAGCGCGAGCTCGCTGCCGCGCGTTCCAATGCGAAGAGTCATGAGCGCTTGGACGGCTCGGACGCGTCTTCGTCCTGCAGGCGGAACAGTCTGTTGACGGCTTCGGTATAGGCGGCCTGCGTTTCCTCGTCGGGCAGTGCTTTCAGCTGCTCGGTCGGTTCGAGGAGCAGCTTCTCGACGATGAGACGCGTGACTTCGTCGACGCGGGCACGCGCCTCCGGAGTCAGCGGCCCAAGTTTGCCTTCGAGCCGTTGCAGCTCGGAGCGGCGGATCGATTCGAACCGCTGCCGCAGCGCCACCACGGTCGGCACCGCGCTGCGCGAGCGCTGCCACGCCATGAACTTCGTCACTTCGTCGTTGACGATGGATTCGGCGCGCTCGACCTCGGCCGCGCGCCGCGACAGGTTTTCCTCGACGATGATCTGCAGGTCGTCGATGTTGTAGAGGAACACCTGCTCGATTTCGCCGACGGCCGGATCGACGTCGCGCGGGACGGCGATGTCGATGATGAACAGCGCCGAACCGCGCCGATGCCCCTGCGCCGCCTCAAGCTGCGCGCGCGAAATAATCGGACGCTGCGAGCCGGTGGCGGTGATGACGATGTCGGCGGCGCCGAGGGCACTGGTCATCGCCTCCCACGGAACCGCGAGGCCACCGACAAGGGTGGCAAGTTCCTCGGCGTGCGCGTGCGTCCGGCTGGTGATGACGATCTCGCCGACGCCGTGCGCGCGAAGGTGCTGCGCCGTCAATGAGCTGATTTCCCCCGCCCCGACAACGAGTACGCGTCGTCCGGTGAGGCGCCCGAAGATCTTTCGCGCGAGCGCGACCGCCGCGTAGCTGACCGACACTGCGCCCTCGCCGAGCGCGGTTTCCGTGCGCACCCGTTTGCCGACGCCGAACGACCACCGGAATACGTTGCTGAGGACGGGACCCACGCACCGTTTGCTCGCGGAGGTCTGGTACGCCTCTTTGACCTGGCCGAGGATCTGCGGTTCGCCGACAACGAGGGAATCGAGCCCGGCGGCGACGCGGAACAGGTGGGCGACAGCCGCGCTGTTCTCGAGCGCGAACAGATGCGGCTGAAATGTCGGCGTCGAGACATGGTGGTACTCGCTGATGAAGGACACCAGCTCTTCACGCGCGCACGCCGGATCTGTCGTCGCCACGTAGAGCTCCGAACGGTTGCACGTCGACAACACGACCGCCTCGCTCATCGACGGCTTTGCCGCGATCGCACCCGCCGCGGCGCTGAGATCGCGGCTCGAGAAATCGAGCCGCTCCCGCAAATCGACGGGCGCCGTTCGATGGCTTACGCCGAGCAGGAAGAGATGCACTGTCCTCGAAAAATGACTCGCGACCCCATATCAGTAGAAGGTATGGCTGGTCGTCACGAAATAGTTAATCGCGAGGAAATTCACCATCGCGAACGCGAATCCCACCGATGACAGCCATGCGGCACGCCGGCCGGTCCACCCAAGCGTCCGCCTCGCGAAGACCGCGAATGAGTACACGCCCCATGTCAGCAGCGCCACAAAAATCTTGGGATCGTCGATCGACATCGCCCGCAGGTTCGGATCGTCGGGAGCGATGGTGCGGGCCTGTGCCGTCCACACCGCGCCGATGATGACGCCGAAGGTCAGGAACACCCAGCCGACGGTCACCGCGCGCGAATTCATGATATCGAGGATCTGCAACGACGGCAGCCGCGTGTAGAAGTAGCCCAGATGCTTCTTCTTGATCTCCTTGAACTGAAGCATGTAGGTCACGCCGAGGACGCCGGCCAGTGCGAAGCTCGCGTAGGCGAACAGCAGTGACGACACGTGCACCCAGAACCACGGGCTGTCGAGCACAGGGTCCGCCCGCTCGACGCCCGGATGCAGCACGGGAATCAGCTGCAGTCCGATGATGACCGGAAGGATGAAGACGCCCATCGAGCGCTCGTCAGTGGTCAGTTCGAGATACAGGTACGACAGGGTGAGCAGCCATACGAAGGACGATACCGCTCGCGAGAAATTCGCGAACGGCAGATGGCGAACTTCCATCGTCTGCATGCCGATGACGAAGGTGTGGACGAGCGCGCCAAACAGCAGAAGCGTCGTCGCTGCGCGTCCGATTGCCGAGTCCCGCCGCGCGAAATGAATCGCGTACGCGACCCCGGCGGCCGCGTACAGGAGCAGCGGGAGCGTGTTCAACGCGATGTCGGGGCGTAGTAGCCCCGCTTGGTGCGCGGCATGACGTTCTGCCGGTTCACCTGCACGACAATGCGGCGATACGCGCCGTCGCGCTTGGCGTTCTTCGACGAATACCCCAGCGTGTACTGGCTGGCGAGCTCGTCAGCGATCTCGGCGTAGACCCCGTTCAAGTCCTCGATCTTCGACGGGAAGAACGACCGTCCGCCGGTCTCCTGAGCGAGCTGGCGCATCACGAACTCCGCTTCATGAAAGCCCTTGCTCTGCGTGTCGGCGCCGCGTAAGGCAATCGAGAAGATGGCTGTTTCACTGCGTTTGGCGAGCTCGAGGACCTCGTCAAAGGAGATCAGGCTCGATGTGTCTTCCCCGTCCGAGAACAGGACCAGCGCCTGACGACGGACATCTTCCTCACCACCCGCCTTCATCTTGGCGAGCTCCTTGAGCGAGATGTAGATGGCGTTGTACAGCGACGTCGACCCGCCGGCGGTGGTCTGCTGAATGGCGGACTGCAGCTCGTTCTGGTTCGTGGTGAAGCCCTGGCGGATTTCGACGCGGCTATCGAAATCGATGACTTGCGCAAGGTCGTTCGTCTTCAGACGCTTCACGAAGTTCACCGCCGCCATCTGGAGTGTCGGCAGCTTGTCTTCCATGCTGGCGCTGCTGTCGAGCAGCAATGACAGAGCGATCGGCTGCTGCTTCCGGTTGAAGAACGAAAGGTCCTGCTTGACGCCATCTTCGAAGACCGTGAAGTCTTTTTCCTCGAGGTCGGTGACGTAGTGATTCGATGTGTCCACCGCCGTGACGTTCAGTGAGACGACATCGACACCGGCGCGGAAGGTTCCTTGCGCCGAGGGGCTCGTGGAAACCGCCGCAACCAGTGCGGCCGCAAGAAAGACAATTCGTTTCACTTGGATGTTCCCGTCCCGCGCTCGGGCGCACCGCGCATCGTGATGCCCGGCCGCCGCGCGCTTACATCGAATCTGGTGGGCGGAATCAGCGACTCTGGATGACCGTAGACGACCTTGTATTGCGACGACAGTTCCCGCGCCAGCCGATCGAGCGCCTGCCGCACGGCCATCGGCGTCAGCAGGTTTACGCGCTGACCGCCGCTGATACGCGTGCCTTCGGCAAGCAGCCGTCCGCGATTGCGAAGCTCTTCATCATCAGTCGAATTGAAGTTACCGACCGTGACCGCGTGAATGGCCACGCTGGCGCTCTTGACTTCCTGGATTACCTGGTCGTACTGGCGGTTGGCGAAATCGCCCCCGTCGGTGATGATCGGAATCATCACGGCCCGCGGCGTCTCACGTCGTTGCAACCCTCTCGAGACTTCGAAGACGCCGTCGAGCAGCGTCGAGCCGGCGCGCGTCCGCGGCCACAGCAGCCCGATGCCCTTTTCGAGCAGCGTCGCGTTTGACGTGTAGTTGGCCAGGATGGTCGGACGGTCGGCCAGGCCGATGAGCGCAATCTGATTGCCGTCGGACATCCTCGCGATGAATGGGCGAAGCGCCTCGCGCACCCGCGGGATCAACTGTTCGGAGGCCGTGCTGTCGTCGACCAGTATCGCGATATCGATAGGCTCAGTCGCTCGAGACACGCGCAGCACCTCGCGTGCAGCGCCGTCTTCGCGAACGATGAAGTCATTGGGGCCGAGCCCCTGGACCGGCTCGCCTTTCTCATCAACTGCGCTCACAAACATCGTCCGCTCGCGTGCGCCCTGCGCGTTGAACGAGACCGTGGCGAGCAGACAGGCGAAGGCTAAGATCGCCAGCGTCTGTGGACGCACCGGACGGCGGGGAGGTGAGGGCGGCATCGTTCGAAAGGACTTCAGAAGCCTGGTTTCCGGCGATCGTGACTCTGCTCGGAATTGTAGGACCCGCAGACAGACGAGATCAAGCAACGTTACCGACTGAAGTTGTTGTACGGATTGTACTTTTCAGATTGCGTGAAGGTTTTCACAAGGTGGGCTATACTGAAGGGCGGTCGATGCACTAACGGCCCGTTCTGTGCAACGGCCACGGGCGAGTGCGGCGAATGGCCAAAAAGAACCGCAGTTTCTCGTTTTCACGTTCCGCGAAGTCCCTGCAGGACAATGCCAGCAACGCCGGCGCGGCCGCCGGGGCCAGTTACACGCTGGTCGGCGGCATCATCCTGCTTGGCGGTCTCGGTTACCTGTTGGACAAGTGGCAGGGAACGGGGCCTTGGGGGTTGGTAATCGGCCTGGCGCTGGGCATCATTGTCGGCTTTTACGACTTGGTGAAGACCACAACGCCTCGACGATGACGCCGGTCGCGTGGATGGCGGGAGCCAGCATCGTGTCGTGGCTCATCGCCTCGCGCGTCGCAGGTCCCGACGCCAACCCTGAGGTTCTGTACGGAATGCTGGCGCCGCTCGTAGTGGCGGTGGTCAGCTGGATTGTGATCGAGCGGACTTACCGGTCGAACCCCGAACGCGTGATGCGCGTCATGGTGGAGGGACTCGCCGTGAAGGCCGTGTTTTTTGGAGCCTACGTCGCCGGCATGCTGCGCCTTATCGGACTGCGGCCCGTGCCGTTTGTCGTCAGCTTCACGAGCTATTTCATCGCGCTGCACGTAACGGAAGCGATGTTTCTGCGGCGCCTGTTCAAGTTCTGACGTCGAATGTTGCATCTCCAGCCGCCGGCCGAGGCCGAGCAAGCCGCCGAAGCGGCCAAAGAAGGCTTCAACGCCGGCGAACTCATCATCGAGCACGTCTCCAACACGAGCGTCGATGACCCGCTGATTCACCTTCCACGCGTGTTCGGCATCGACATGTCGGTGACCAAACACGTCTTCATGGAGTGGGTCGTCGCCGCGATTCTCTTCGTCGGAATCACGTGGATGGTGCGCCGCTATCTCGCGCAGGAGCGGCTGATCCCCGGACGCGCCACGAGCCTCCTCGAAATCGCGCTCGAGTTCGTTCGCGACTCCATTGTCGCGCCGAACCTGGGCAACAAATGGGTGCGGGCGTGGACGCCGATGCTCCTCACGCTGTTCCTGTTCATCTTCACGTGCAACTTGATGGGCGTCATTCCGCTGTTCGATGTTCTCGAACTGCTGAACTCGACGGTGATTCATGCGGGGCCTGACTCGTGGTTCACCCATCTGCTGCATGGTGGCGTCACCGCGACGGGCAACTACAACGTGACCGCGGCTCTGGCCACCGTCGCGTTCTTCGCGATCATCGTCGCCGGGACGCAGGCGCACGGGTTCGTGAAGCACTGGAAGAATCTGGTGCCGGGCGGTCTGCCGTGG
>Ga0207650_10001685_pt1 | contig 15705 bp, 17 predicted proteins | sample KBSS63metaG_FD_184325 | JGI IMG/M metagenome (GOLD analysis project Ga0207650, IMG submission 184325) | Switchgrass rhizosphere microbial communities from Kellogg Biological Station, Michigan, USA - KBS S6-3 metaG (SPAdes) (version 2) | ecosystem: Host-associated > Plants > Roots > Rhizosphere...
AGTCACCTGATGAATCGACTGACACACCGCTATCGGGGGCAAGCCCCCTCCCACATTTGGATCGCGGTCTAACCGTTAGATGGCGGTGGGCTGTCAGGCAGCCGGCGGGAGCAAGCTCCCTCGCCACAGGTCCAGCGCCATAGCCAGAATTGTGTAGATACCGATGCCCGATGGCGCTGAATCAGTCACCTGATGAATCGACTGACACACCGCTATCGGGGGCAAGCCCTCTCCCACATTTGGATCGCGGGGTAATGGTTAGATTGTGGTCAGCTGTCAGGCAGCCGGCGGGAGCAAGCTTCCTCGCCACCGGTCCAGCGCCATATCCAGAGTGGTGTAGATACCTAGCGCCATCGAGCTCCCACAGGTAAGCTGCGGTTTATTCCCTATTGGGTTTCCAGTTCAAGCCGCAAGCTATGGTCAGACAGGTGCTGGCTATCCTTCACCACTGCGCGGGTACGCCGCCCCTCCAGCGCAAACACCACGGTCTGCGCCGCGTGCAGATCTTCCGGCAAAGGCTGGAACACCTTCAGCACAGTCCCGCCAGCTCGCCGTTGCACGCTCACTTGGCACTCGACATGCTTGGCCATAGGCCCAAAAAGCGTTTCCTGGGTGTAATCAATGCGCGCCTTGCCATTGACCGGTATGGATAAATTCATGTTTGTCACTCCCTGATCAAGCCTGGGCGCGCGCGTCCGAGCGGCGCCATTGTACGTGGGTAATACCGAACTTTTCGGCTTGCTGCTGGCTGGTCTTCTTCACTTGCTCGCGGGCGAACCGACCGATACGACCCACCCCTGCGTCACAGCTTGCCCAGTGCCAGGCTTCTGCTGCATCAAGCTTTTCCAGGCGAATGATGAAGGACTTGGGTTCACCGTGCAGGCAGTAGTCGATCACAAATAGTTTTGCGTTATTCATTGGTCCATTAACCCTCCATGTATAAACAAGTGATCGTCCCGTGCCGCAAAAATTCACTCGGATTCTCCAGCGGTGGTCATTACCATGGCGACTCTTCCTTGATTGATGTACATCCCCATGGCCCTGGCCGCGCCCCCCGACCTCAGTGACCACGCCGTTCCCGTACAGCCCTTGGCGCGTACCTACCCGCGTGGGCTGTACGTGGAGCCGCATAGCCACGAATGGGGCCAGTTGCTCTACGCCATGAGCGGCGTGATGTGGGTCGAGACGCCCCGTGAAGCCCTGGTGGTGCCGCCTCAGCGTGCGGTGTGGCTGCCGCCGGGGGTGGAACATGGGATCCGCGTGGTGTCGGATTTGCAGATGCGCAATATCTACCTGCGACCAGCATTGGCAGCGACGCTGGACAGCCAGGTGCAGGTGATTGAGGTGGGAGGGCTGCTCCGCGAGTTGATCGTCACGCTGGTGGACGAGGGCGACAACGGTGAGGCGGCGTACTACGACGCGGTGGTCAGCCTGGCCTTGCTGGAGCTGCAACGGGCGCGCCGCTCGCCGATCCGCATCGCCATGCCGGTTGAGGCTGACCGTCGACTGATTAATGTCTGCCAGGCGGTCATGGCCGCGCCCTCCCTGGAGATCCCTTTTGAGCAACATGCCGAAACCGCTGGTGCCAGCGTGCGCACCCTGGCGCGGTTGTTCCAGCACAACCTGGGCATGGGCTTCGCCGAGTGGCGTCGCCAGGTGCAACTGGCCACGGCGGTGGCGGAATTGATCCAGGGGCAGTCGGTCAGCGGGATTGCCCGCTCGCTCGGCTATTCACCCAGCAGCTTCAGCGACATGTTCCGCCGCGAACTCGGCGTGGCGCCCTCGCACTACGCCGGTTGAACGGATGGCCGAAATCCTGAAGCACTTGGCCGATGCTTCAGGAATCGCCTCTCTACACTGAGCGCCTCTCACCACACGGCGCTGCTCACCATGAACTATCTGATTTCCCTCGCCATCGGCCTGTTTGTCGGCGTGATCTATGGTGCCCTGGATTTCCGCTCGCCCGCGCCCCCGGCCATCGCCTTGATAGGCCTGATGGGCATGCTGCTGGGCGAAAAGCTCTGGCCCATGGGCCGGCAGCTGGTGGGCACCTGGTTGTCTTGACCTCCTTTTTTTCTTCGATGGATATTGGCCATGAAAGCACTGCAATTTACTGCCACCGGCGATCTCGCCGCCCTCGGCTTTGTCGACGTCGCCACCCCGGTGCCGGCCGCGGGTGAAGTGCTGGTACAGATCAAGGCCGCGGGCCTCAACCCCAGCGACGTCAAGAACGTGCTCGGCCGCTTCCCCTACACCACCTTGCCACGCATTCCCGGCCGCGACTTTGCCGGTGTCGTCGTGGAGGGGCCACAGGAACTGGTGGGTCAGGAAGTCTGGGGCACCGGCCGCGACCTGGGGTTCTTTGCCGACGGTTCCCACGCCCAGTACCTCACCGTGTCGGCCAAGGGTGTGGCGCATAAACCCACCCACCTGAGTTTTGCCCAGGCCGCGAGCCTCGGCGTACCGTACACCACCGCCTGGGACGCCCTTGAGCGCAGCGGCGTGACCCAGGGCACGCGCTTGTTGGTGATTGGCGCCAATGGCGCGGTGGGCAGCGCGACCCTGGCCTTGGCGAAAATCCGCGGCGCGCAAGTGCTGGCCGCCGTGCGTCGACCGGAGCAGGTTGAAGTCTTGCAAGCGCAGGGCTTCGAGGCGATTGCCCTGGGCATGCCGGAAGAACTGGGTGCGCAGGTGAATGCCGTGTTCAAGGGCGGCGCCGATGTGATCTTCGACACCACCGGTTTCTGGCTGCCGGCGGCCGTGGCGGGCCTGGCGCCGTTCGGTCGTATCGCGATTATCGCGGCACCGGTGGACGGTCATGTGCAACTGCCGGCCCTGGCCCTGTATCGCAAGGGCGGCTCGGTGGTGGGGATCAATTCGCTGCTCTACAACGGCGAGCAATGCGCGGTGATGCTGGAACAGTTCGGGCGCTTCTTTGATGAAGGCTTGCTGCCGTTGCCGACGGGCTTGCGTGAAGTCGCGTTGGCAAATGGCGTGGAGTGTTACGAAGAAGTGAACCAGGGCAGCCCCGACAAAATCATCTTCCTGCCCTGACACGGTGAAAATGTGGGAGGGGCTTACTCCTCCCACCTGTCGATCTCCATCAAGCTTCGGGAACACCTTTCTCCCAGGCCGACCAGTTCTTCAGGATCGCCTGTACCAACGGGTTGCCCGTGCGGTACAGGTTCTCGAGCGCCGGCACGAAGCCGCCTTGATCGGCGTATTTCAGCAGGTTGTCCACTTCGCTGTAGCCAGGGTAAGGGCGGTCGAAGTCCGAGCCGGCACGTACCACCGCCAGGCGCTGGATATCCACCAAGCCTTCGCGGCTGGCGCGCAGCAACGCTTCATAGGTGGAGTTGTCTTCCTGCTGGGTGGTGCAGTATTCACCGTTGTTGTCGGTCAGCAGCTTGGTCCAGACTTCGGCACGTTCGCTGAGGCGTGTGCCGGAGAACCAGGTATTGCCGGCCAGGGTGTCGCAGCGGGTGACCTGCGGCGGTTGGTTGGCAGGGGCGGCGGGGTAGTGTTTGCGCCAGGCGCTGGATTCCTTGCTTTCCGTCAGCTCGACGTTGTGCGACAAGGCGAAGGCCTTGGCCTGCAATTTGGGATTCAGCTCAAACACTTCGGTCTTGTAGTCCAACGGTGGTTTTTCGTTGGGGCCCTTGGTGTTGATGCCGATATAGCCGGTCGGCCAATCCTTGGGCGCGTCCCGTGAGTCCAGCTCCCACTGGGTGCCGAACTCCACCAGGTAATGCGCCCAGGCGGCGGTGCCGAGGGTGCCGTGCTTGGGGCTGATACCGGCGATCCCGGCGATCAGGAAGTAGCTCTGGCGCAGGTCGAACTTGGGTGACAGCGCCAATGCCAACGTGGACGCGGCGGCATTGGTCTGGCCCATGCCCGTCACCAGCAGGCACACGTCCTGGGTGTTGCAGCGGATCACCGGGTATTCGGCGGACAGCCCTGGTACACGCACTTCCTGCTTGAGTTCCAGGCGATCGATCCAGGTTTGCGCCTCGGGGGCGAACATGGTGATCAGCATCACCTTGGGTTTGATCGGCGCAGGTGTATTCGCCAGTACCACGTGGGGCAGCAGCGCCAGGCCGACAGCCATCGAGAAGCCGGTAACAGAGCGACGGGTAAATGCTTTCATCTATAGCTCCTTGATCAGAATTGGTAGCCCACGCCGGCGTAATAACCCCAGCCGTCGGAGCGGGCGCGGAAGTTGCCTTCGCCGAAATTCAACTCGCTGCCGTCTTCCCAGTTGCCGCCGTTATGGAAGTAACGGCCGACCAGGGTGAACCGCAGGTGGGTAAACGAATACAACAGCACGTTGGTGGCCACCACGGAATTGGCGGTGCGCGCCGGGTTGTCCTTGTGCAGGTCCGAGCCGAAATCGTAGTTGGTGAAGCCGATATAGGTCAGTGAGGCGCCGTTGTCGAATTTGCCGATGGGCACGATGTACTTCATTTGCGCGCGGTAACCGTCCCAGGAATATTCATTGCTGGCACCATAGTTTTCCCACTGGTAACGCCCGTAGAAGTTGGCCGACAGGTTGACCCGCGAGTGGGTGTCAATGTCGGTGCCGAGGCCGCTGTACAGGGTGTTGGCGCGGTTTTCCTTATTGCTGCCGTGGTCGTAGATCCAGTCGAACGCGACATACCATTCCTTGAACGGCCCGATGGCGAGGCTGCGGCCTGCGAGGTAGTCGATTGAGATACGTGGCTCATGCTCCATGAACACGGGCGAGCCATGGTCCCACACGCCTTTGTCATTGCTGTTGCCGATGGTGAGGATCTTCGGCACGTCGATATAGCCGTACAGCTCGAAGGGCCCTTTGCGGCCGAAGTATTCGTACTCCAGGTAGATATCATCCTGCGGCTTGGGGCCGAAGCTGATGTCTTTACTGCCGATCAACGTCAGGTCCTGGTTGAACCAGTCCGACAGGTACACGCCTTTTTTTGCCGGGTTTGCCTCAGGGCTGAGCGTTTCGCCCTGTGCTGAGTCATCGACAGGTTTTTCCTGCGCCAAAATGGGAGCGCTGAGTACTCCCGTAACGGCAGCCAGTAGCAAGGAAACACCAAAGGGGGTAGGACGCCTTGAGGTGAAGTGCATTGAAAATCCCTATTCGTACGCGGTTTAGACCCGATGCTTCGGGAAGAGGTGAACTGGGTGGCCAAGTTCATACCGCAAACGTTTGCACAGGTTGTACCAACTTTGCTCAATCGGTTGATCAGCCTGAAAAAAACTGGGATTAGTCGACCTTTTGGTCAGAATTGACTGGGTGTCATTTTTTCAATGCGCTGGAACAGGTGCATGGCTGTTTCCCGCCGATAGTCACTCGGTGTCTGGTTCATTTCGATCCGGAAGTGCCGATTGAAATTGGACAGGTTGGCGTAGCCCACCTCAAAACAGATATCGGCCACCGACATATCACTTTGCAGCAACAGCCGGCAGGCGCGTTGCACGCGGAACTTGCGCATCAAGTCGATAAAACCGTGGCCAGTGTTGCGTTTGAAGAAACGCGAGAAGCCCGGTTCGCTCATGTCCAGTTGTTGTGCGATCACCGACAGGCGCACATCGCCCGTCAGCTCACGCATCAAATAGTCGAACGCCTTGTTGATGCGTTCGGCGCTGCGTGCGTCCAGGGTCGGCGCATAGCAGGGGCTGGCCAGGGCCTTGACCTGTTGCGTCGGCGCATTTTTCAGGCTGTCGAGCAGTTGCAGGAACAGGATCAACCGTTGCAGGCCCTGGGCGTTGCCGATGGCTTCCATCAAGTGCGCTGCCTTTACAGCGGCCTCGCCAATAAATTCCAGGCCACGACGGGCCTGTTCGAACAACGCCGAGAGGTCCCCGAGCTCCGGCAGGGTCTTGCGCAGGGCGAGGAGAGCGGCGCCGTCGAATTGCAGCACCACGTCGCGGCCGCTCAGGTATTCGCCGGGCGCCAGCTCACCGATCCAGTCGTGGGGCAGATCGGGGCCGATCAGTGCCACATGCCCGGCACTGAACGCACCAATGTAGTCGCCGGCCACCAGCTTGCCGTTGCCCTGGCGGATCAGGTGGATTTCGAATTCAGGGTGGTGGTTCCAGCGCGCCAGCTCATAGGGATAGTCGTGTTCGAACCAGCGAAAGCAATGATCCGGTTCGGGCAGGATCACTTCGAGTTCGGCGGGACGGTGTTCAAACAGTTGGGCGCGGCTGATGGGCATGGTAATGCCTCTTGTATGGGTGGAATCGCCTCAAAATACGCGGGTTGGCGATACCCGCGCTACCCCCGGTTTCGCTTGGCACTGATACTTTTTTAACTGACAGGCGACGGTTAAAAAAGTATCAGTCGAGCATCCGCCCTGCGTTTGTGAGGGCCTGGCCAAGCTGCTGTAATCGGCCCTCAACAACAAAAACAACAGGTGGAAACCGCTATGTTCAAGCTCCCGCAAGCGTTGTTCCTGCTTTCCGGCCTGGCATTGGCCATGCCCGGCCAGGCTGCCGACACCGTCACCATCGCCACGGTCAACAACAGCGACATGATCCGCATGCAGCGCCTGTCCAAGGTGTTCGAAGCGCAGCACCCGGACATCAAGCTCAACTGGGTGGTGCTGGAAGAAAACGTGCTGCGCCAGCGCCTCACCACCGATATCGCCACCCAGGGCGGGCAGTTCGACGTGCTGACCATCGGCACTTACGAAACCCCGCTCTGGGGCGCCAAGCACTGGTTGGAACCGCTGACCCAGCTGCCCGCCGATTACGACGCCGACGATATCTTCCCCTCGGTACGCCAAGGCCTGTCGGTCAATAACACCCTGTACGCCTTGCCGTTCTATGGCGAAAGCACCGTCACCTATTACCGCACCGACCTGTTCAAGCAGGCAGGCTTGACTATGCCGTCGCATCCTACCTGGACCCAGCTCGGCGAGTTCGCCTCCAAGCTCACCGCCAAGGATAAGGACCAATACGGTATGTGCCTGCGCGGCAAGGCCGGTTGGGGCGAGAACATCGCCTTGCTGAGCACCATGGCCAACGCCTTTGGCGCGCGCTGGTTTGACGAGCAGTGGACGCCCGAGCTGACCAGTCCCGAGTGGACCGCCGCGGCCAATTTCTACGTCAACACCCTCAAGCAATACGGCCCGCCGGGCGTGTCCAGCAACGGCTTCAACGAAACCCTGGCGCTGTTCAACAGCGGCAAGTGCGCGATCTGGGTCGATGCCAGCGTGGCCGGCTCCTTCACCACCGATAAAAGCCAGAGCAAGGTCGCCGACAGCGTCGGTTTTGCCGCCGCGCCGACCGAAGTCACTGATAAAGGCTCGTCATGGCTCTACGCCTGGTCCCTGGCGATCCCGGCCACGTCCAAGCACAAGGACGCCGCCAAGGCCTTTATCAGTTGGGCGACTTCCAAGGATTACATCCAACTGGTCGCCGACAAGGAAGGCATCACCAACGTACCGCCTGGCACCCGCCAGTCCACCTACAACGAGGCGTACCTGAAGGCCGCCCCGTTTGCCCAGGTGACCCTGGAAATGATGAAACACGCCGACCCCGCGCACCCATCGGCCAAGCCGGTGCCGTACGTGGGCATTCAATACGTGACGATTCCTGAGTTCCAGGCCATCGGCACGTCGGTCGGCAAGCTGTTCTCGGCGGCGCTGACCGGCGGCATGTCGGTTGACCAGGCCCTGCTGCAAGCGCAGTCCACCACCGAGCGCGAGATGAAACGCGCCGGTTATCCGAAGTGATTTTTGACGGGACATACCCATGAAACGACTGGAAGGTAAGAGCGCGCTGATCACCGGATCGGCGCGCGGTATCGGCCGCGCCTTCGCCCAGGCCTATATCGCCGAAGGCGCCACGGTGGCCATCGCCGATATCAACCTGCAACGGGCCCAGGCCACAGCGGCTGAGCTGGGCCCACAAGCCTATGCGGTAGCCATGGACGTCACCGACCAAGCGTCCATCGACGGCGCGATTGCCGCCGTGGTGGCCCAGGCCGGCAAGCTGGATATTTTGATCAACAACGCGGCGCTGTTCGACCTGGCGCCCATCGTCGACATTACCCGTGACAGCTATGAACGGCTGTTCTCGATCAACGTTGCCGGCACGCTGTTCACCCTGCAGGCCGCCGCGCGGCAGATGATCAGCCAGGGCCACGGCGGCAAGATCATCAACATGGCCAGCCAGGCCGGGCGCCGGGGCGAGGCGCTGGTGGCGGTCTACTGTGCGACCAAGGCAGCGGTGATCAGCCTTACGCAATCGGCGGGGCTGAACCTGATCAAGCAGGGCATCAACGTCAACGCCATCGCACCGGGCGTGGTGGATGGGGAACATTGGGATGGGGTGGACGCGTTGTTTGCCAAGCATGAGGGTCTGGCGCCCGGCGAGAAGAAAAAGCGGGTAGGGGATGAGGTGCCCTTTGGACGGATGGGCACGGCGGAAGATTTGACCGGGATGGCGATCTTCCTGGCCTCGCAGGAGGCCGACTATGTGGTGGCCCAGACCTACAACGTCGATGGCGGCAACTGGATGAATTGACGCCGTCTACTCGGCGAAACTGCGATCAAAGAAGTAAATGTCCCCAGGCTTCAGGTTTTCCACCGTCGCCTGGGGCCTGCCGCCTTCACCCTGCTTCTTGCGCCCCGTCTCCCGCAGATACCCCGCCTCGGTCAGCTTCAACATGCGCTGGCGAATACTGGTCTTCAACACCGGCCGCGCCAGCACCAGGGAAAAAATCGTGGTCGCCTCCGGCGCGCTGAATTCATTGCCCAGGAACATCAGCGGCAAGCTGCTGTACAGCGACTTTGAAAACAGGCGTTCCTGTACCGATGCCACGATCATGTTGTGATCGAACGGCAGCTTGATGCTGCCGTCCGCCACGGCATTCAGTGAATACCAGGCTTGATGCTCGCCGAGCGTCACCTCATCCGCCACGATCGCCAGGTAGTACGTGGACGACGACCAGCAACGCGGGTCGCGAAACGCATCGCCCACCGTGCCGACTTGCTCGCTCCAGGCCAGTTCAAACCCCACCTTGTCACTCGCCCGCAAGCGCTCCACTGCATCCTGGAGGCGCAGATCTTGCACGCCGCCATTCACCACCACCCCCGGCAACGCCCAGTGCCCGGCGAACGGCTCGGCGTCGCGTTTGTTCAGCAGCAGCTTCAATTCGCCCGCGCGGCGGCAGTAGAACAGTACGCACAGGTCGACGGTGTGGAGGTAGGCGCTAAGCGGCATGTGAGCTCCTTGCGAATAACAATGGGGCACAGTCTAACGGATCAAACAAATATGTCATGTACTGACGCCAGGATAGATAACCAAATGTTTCTTGCAATGAAAGTACATGACGTGTACTTTTGTTTCCAGGCCACAGGAGAAACGCCATGACCCTCGCGAAAACCGCCATTGCCTCATTCGACGTCGACGCCCAGAAGAGCTTCACGCCACTGTGCCCCAACGAGTTGCCTGTGGCCGGCGGTGACCAGATCGGTGCCGAACTCAACTACATGGCCAGCCTCGCCGGCCATCGCGTCGGCAGCAAGGACGCCCACACTCCGCACGCTCCCTGGGTGGTGTCGCAGCACAGCGAGATGCTGCAACCCACCGGCCTGGCTCATGCCGATGTGACCTGGGTGAGCCACTGCGTCCCTGGCACCGAAGGCTTCACCCTGCTGGACGCGTTGCCCACGCCCTATGACTACGATTACTTCATCTGGAAAGGCGTCGAACCCGACCTGCACCCCTACGGTGCCTGCTACCACGACCTGCACGACAAGCTGTCCACTGGCGTCATTGAGTACCTCAAGGCCCAGGGCGTCACCCGCGTGATCGTCGGCGGCCTGGCGCTGGACTACTGCGTCAAGACCACCGCGTTGCAACTGCTCAAGGCCGGCCTGGACGTGGTCCTGCACCTGCCGGCATGCAGGGGCATCACGGAAGAGGGCGGCATACGGGCCGTCAATGAATTGCTCAAGGCCGGTGCCGTCATCAGCAGCAACCGCGAAGAACTGGCCGCGATGGCCACGCGTTAAGGAGAGACACCATGGAAAGTGCATACGACTACGAGTCCCCGGTGATCCAGGGCTTGCTCGACACCGACTACTACACCTTCACTATGATGCAGGCCGTGTTGCACCAGCACCCGAATGTCGATGTCGAGTACAACTTCATCGTCCGTTCGAAGGAAAAACTCGGCCACCTGATCCCCGAGCTGCGCGCCGAACTTGAAAAAATGGCCGGCCTGCACATGCGCGAAGGCGAGCTGCGCTTTCTGTTCAACCCACGCTTTCGCGAATACCTCACCCCGGATTACGAGCGCTTCCTCGGTCTGTTCCGCTTCAACCTGCGCTATATCCACGTCAGTGAAGTCGACGGCCAGCTGAACATCCGCGTGGTCGGCCCGATGCTGCACTGCATCATGTTCGAACAGCCGGTACTGGCCCTGGTCAGCGAACTGCGCAACCGCGACAAATACCCTGACGTGACCCTCGAAGACGTCACCCGCAAGCTCTACCAGAAGTTCGACTGGCTGGAGAAAAACCTCAGCCGCGATGAGCTGGCCGACTTGCGCGTCTCCGACTTCTCCACGCGCCGGCGCCTGTCGTTCAAGGCCCAGCGTGAAGTGGTCGACATCATGCGTCGCGACTTCCCCGGCCAGTTCGTCGGCACCAGCAACGCGCACCTGGCCTACGAATTCGACCTGCCGCTGATCGGCACCATGGCCCACCAATGGCTGATGGTGCACCAGCAACTGGGCCGGCTGCGCGAAAGCCAGAATGCCGCGCTGGAAAACTGGGTACGTGAATACCGTGGTCGCCTCGGGATCGCCCTGACCGACTGCATCAGCACCGACTTTTTCCTCAAGGACTTCGACCTGTACTTCGCCAAACTGTACGACGGTCTGCGCCAGGATTCCGGTGATCCCATCGCCTGGGCCGACAAGGTGCTCGCCCGCTACAAGCAATTGGGCATCGACCCGATGACCAAGGACCTGATGTTCTCCGACGGCCTCAACTTCGAGAAATGCCTGCCGATCCTGCGCCACGTACGCGGCAAGGCCAAGTTCGGGTTCGGCATGGGCACCAGCCTGGCCTGCGATGTGGAAGGCGTCGAGCCGCTGAGCATCGTGATGAAACTGGTGCGGGTACACGGCGAGCCGGTGGTGAAATTCTCCGATGACCCGGTCAAGAACGTCTGCGAAGACGCCTCGTTTTTGCAGTACGCAGCACAAGTGTTCAACGTTGGCAGTGTGGAGGTGTGACATGCAAGACCGTATCGCACGAGAACTGAATATCAACCGCGCGCTGGTCCTAGGCGGCGAGCCCGAGGAAATCCAACGGCGCATCGACTTCATCAAGGTCACCTTGCGCCACTCAGGCTGCAAGGCCCTGGTATTGGGCATCAGCGGCGGCGTCGACTCCCTCACCGCTGGCCGCCTGTGCCAACTGGCGGTACAGCAACTGCGCAGCGAGGCGTACGCCGCACGCTTTATCGCCATGCGCCTGCCCTACAAGACCCAGGCTGATGAACGTGACGCCCAGTCCTCCCTGGACTTCATCACCCCGGACCACATCGACACCCTGAACATCGCCGCCAGCGTCGACGGCCTGATGGCCAGCCTGACCGCCACCGACGCCAGCGCCGAACACGTCGATTTCATCAAGGGAAACGTCAAGGCCCGCACCCGCATGATCGCGCAATACGCCGTGGCCAACCTGCACAACGGCCTAGTGGTTGGCACCGACCATGGCGCCGAAGCGCTGATGGGCTTTTTCACCAAGTTTGGCGACGGCGCCTGTGACCTGGCCCCGCTGTCGGGCCTGACCAAGACCCAAGTGCGCCTGTTGGCCAGCGCCCTCGGTGCCCCCGTCAACCTGGTGCAAAAACCGCCCACTGCCGATTTGGAAGAACTGGCGCCGGGCAAGCTCGACGAGCATGCCTATGCGTGCACGTACGAAGAGATCGACGCCTACCTGATGGGCGAACCGGTGAGTGAGCGGGTCAAGAACCTTGTGGAACGCGCCTACCTGAAGACCGCCCACAAACGCGCGCTCCCCATTGCTCCGCTGTAGCCGCCATCAGCGTTCGATGGACCGACTCCACCGCGCATTCCACTCCGGCCGCGCTTGGTTGACCTGGTCCCAATCAATCGAAATCGCGGTCTGCAGGTAACCCTGCATGGCTTCCACTCGCGCGCGGGTCTTGTCGGTGGTCGGTGTGGTCGGGTTCGACGGAATCTGGTCACCTTCCTCCAACGCCGGCGCCTGGGCCTCGGCGGTCAGCAGAAAGGCCGCGAGTTTCTGCGCCAGTTCCGGTTGGTCGTTGCGTGCGATCACGCATTCGGCCACGTTCAGCACCACCGCGCCTTCCTTGGGTTGTGCATACTCCATCGGCACGCCGAGCAGTTTCTGGGTGGCGACCTGGGTCGGGGTGAGGGGGAAGATCGCGGCTTCGTCGGTCTGCACCATCTCGGAGATTTTCGCCGAGCTGGCGATGTACTCCAGCACGTTGGGGCCGACGGTTTTCGGCCAGGCCTTGAAGCCGGGCTCGACGTTGGTTTCGTCGCCGCCCTGGATGCGGTTGAACATCAGGAAGCCGTGCAGGCCGAAGGTGGACGACGCCAGGGACTGGAACACCACTTTCTCCTTGAAGCGCGGGTCGGCCAGGTCCATCCATGAGGTGGGCGCGGCCCAGCCTTTTTCCTTGAACATCTTGGCGTTGTAGCCCAAGCCGGTGACGCCGAGGGTCACGGCCACGGCTTCCTCCTTGATTCTGGCCTTGGCCGGGATCTGTTCCAGGGGCGGGCTGGGCGCCAGCTTGTCGCACAGGCCCATGGAGATGGCGCGGTACATGATGCCGTCGTCGAGGAACATCACGTGCATCTGTGGGTTGTCTTTGTTGGCCTGGACCTTGGCGAGGATGTCCGACGAGGTGCCGGGCACGATCACCACCTTGACGTTATTGGCCTTTTCGAACGCGGGCAGCACCTTGTCGGCGTACACCCGTTCCATGGTGCCGCCGTTCATGCCCAGGTACAGCGTGGGCGCGGCGTGCGCGGTGGAAGCGAGCAGGGCGAGGGACAAGCAGGACAGCGCAATACGTGGGTTCATGGATGTTTTTCCTCTCAGGCTTGGAAACGACGGATGGAAAACGCTTCGATGGGTTGGCGGCTGGCTCCGTCGCAGACGATCTCTGCCAGGGCTTCACCCACCGCGGGACCGAGCTGGAACCCGGCGCCGGCAAAGCCGAAGCCATGGAGCAGGCCAGGTTGGGTGCTGCTGGGGCCGATCACCGGTTCGTGATCGGGTAGATAACCTTCGGTGCCGCTCCACGTGCGAATCGCCTGGGCACCCTTGAGGAACGGGTACAGCTCGCCGGCATTGCGCAGGATCTCCAGCACCGCTGCCTGCCCCGGCCGCGCGGTCAGCGGGCCCAGGGCAAAACCGCGACCGCCGCCGAGGATGCAGTTGCCCCGGGCGACCTGGCGCGCATAAATCCCGCCGCCTTCAACGCCGGTGCTCACATTCATCACCACCGGCAGCGGCTCGGTGACCAGCATCGCTGGATGCGCCGAGGTGATCGGCACCGCTTCGCCAAACTGCGCGGCGACGGTGCCGGCCCAGGCGCCAGCACAGTTCAGCAGCCAGGGCGCTTGCAGGTGCAGGCCGTTGGCGCACTGCACCTGAAAGTGCTGGCCGTCATGTTCTATACCAATCACCTCAGCCTGCTCGTACACCGATGCGCCAAGGCGCTGCGCGGCACGGGCGAAGGCCGGGGATACCAATCGTGGGTTGGCGTGGCCGTCTTGCGGGCACAACGAGGCGCCCACCGCAATATCGCCGACCCAGGGAAAGCGTGCGCGCAGTTCGGCGTAGTCGAGCAACTGCAAGCCCAGGTCAAAGCCACGGGTCTGCTCGGCATACGCCTGCAACGCGGCGAAATCAGCCTGACTGCGCGCCAGCTTCAAATGCCCGGAGCGCACGTATTCGCCGTCGATGCCGATCAGGCCCGGCAAGTCGGCCCACAGTTGATGGGCGCGCTGCGACAGCGGCAACTGATGCAATGGCCGGCCCTGGCGGCGCACACCGCCATAATTCACGCCGCTGGAATGCGAGCCACAGAAGTCCCGTTCCACCAAGGCCACGCGCTGGCCTTTCTGCGCGAGCATCAAGGCCGCCGACGCGCCGACAATCCCACCGCCCAGCACGATGACGTCGATCATGACTGCGCCTCCACGCCAAACGGCAGCGGCTTGATCGGCGCCTGGCCACGCAAGCGGCCGACGTTTTCGATGCCCCGGCCGCTGCGCTCGGCGATAATCTCCGCTGCCGCCGGCCCGCACATGCGGCCCTGGCAGCGGCCCATGCCGACGCGACAGTGGGCCTTGACCCGATTGATCTCCCAGTGGCCTTCATCCACCACCGCACGTATATCGCCGGCGCTGACTTCTTCGCAGCGGCACACCATCAACGCATCCGGTGCCTGTGCCGCCCACTGCTCAGGGAAAGGAAACGCGGTTTCCAGGCCCTGGCGAAAGCGCTGGATACCCGCCAGTTGTTGCTCCAACACGGCGGGGCGGCGCTGATCAATGGCAATGCCCGCGTCCTCCAGTACCGCCAGCGCAGCACGCTCGCCGGCCATCTGCGCGGCGTCCGCGCCCATGATCCCGGCGCCGTCTCCCGCCAGGTACACACCGCTGATACTGCTGCGCCCGGCGCTGTCGCGTTGTGGAAGCCAGGCGCGGTTCAACGTGTTCCAGGCGAATTCACAACCGAGCAGATCCGCCAGTTGCGTCTCGCTGCGCAGGGCATGGGCAAAGCCCACGGCGTCGCATGCCAGGCTGTGCTCACCCCAACGAATAGCGCTGACCCGCTGTTCGCCTTCGATCTGCGTGAGCGTGGCGCCCTGATGCACGGCAATCCCATGGGCCGTCAGCCAGGCGCGGTAATACAAGCCCTTGGCCAAGGTCGCCGGTTGCCCGAGCAGCGCCGGCAGCGCTCGGCACTGCGCGCTGAACGGTGCGCTATCGAGCACCGCCACGACCTTGGCCCCGGCTTTGGCGTACTGATAGGCGACCAGGTACAACAACGGCCCGCTGCCACAGAACGCCACGCGCTCACCGATGGCGCAGCCCTGGTATTTCAAGGCGATCTGCGCCGCGCCGAGGCTGTAGACACCGGGCAAGGTCCAGCCCGGCACCGGCAGGATGCGGTCGGTGGCGCCCGTGGCGACGATGATCTGCGCGTAGTCGAGGCTCTCGGCGCGGCCTTTGTTGAGCATATCCAGGCGGCCGTCCTCGGCGTTCCACACCAGGGTTTGCGGCCGGTAGTCGATCAGCGGCGCCAGCTCATCCAGGGTGCGGTGCACGGCTTGGGCCTTGCTCGCTTCAAATCCGTAGAGCTGCCTGGCGGTGCGTTGGAAGCCTTGGGGTTGGCGCCGATAAATCTGCCCGCCACCGCGCAGGCTCTCATCCACCAGGCAGGGTGTGATGCCGTGGTCGAGCAGGGTGCGCGCTGCGCTGATGCCTGCCGGGCCTGCGCCCACAATCACCACCGGCTTCATGGCTGGCGCCCCGGATCGCGGCTGACCGCCTGACCTTCTTCCAGCAGCGTCGAACAGGCGCGCACGCGGCGCCCATCTTCAAGGCGCACCCAGCAGTCCTGGCACGCGCCCATCAGGCAGAAACCGGCACGCGGTTCGGCGCTGAAGTCACTGCCGCGATCCGGG